>Ga0272446_1001427_pt1 | contig 34701 bp, 28 predicted proteins | sample YNPCB0061_FD_194587 | JGI IMG/M metagenome (GOLD analysis project Ga0272446, IMG submission 194587) | Hot spring microbial mat communities from Yellowstone National Park, WY, United States - YNP-CB-006-1 | ecosystem: Environmental > Aquatic > Thermal springs > Hot (42-90C) > Sediment | place...
GAGCGTTGCGCCCCCAGGCCCCGCATACCCCACCCCCCTACCCCCTCCCCTGCCCGGGGAGGGGGCCAGAATCTGGCGTTGCGGTGCGCCAGCTCCGCTGGCGCACCGCAACGCAAACAACATACCCCCCCTCTCCCAGGCTGGGAGAGGGGGGGAGGGGGGGGGCACGCAGCTCATCAGGACGCCATCCGCCAGAAACGCTACCCCTGAAAGGGGGTATGCTGCAGGGCGGGTGGCGGGCAGGGTGGGCGGCGCTGCCGTGCCCAGGCATCAAGCCGCACGGCCAGCGCGCTGGCCCGGCGCAGCGCCTCGGCCGCGTCCCGGGCCTGGCCCTGGAGCGCGTAGCCGTTCGCCAGGCGCAGGGTCCAGCGACCGTTGCTGATTGCGATCTGGTACATCGTGAGTGCTCCTGAAGCGCGTACGCGACATGCATGATCGTCGCTACAGGAGCAAACGCAGCGCGCGGCCCGTTTTGGGGCGCGAGGAGGCGAGCGCCATCGGCTATCGGCTATTCCTCGCGGACCTCCGCTTGCCCGGCCTCGTCCACCAGCCGGCGGCGGCCAAGCGGCAGGGTGAAGACGAAGCGCGAACCCTTGCCGACCTGGCTCTCCACCCAGATCCGCCCGCCGTGGGCCTCGACGATCGCCCGGGTCAGGAAGAGACCCAGGCCACTCCCCTGCGTCTCACGCGAGAGGCGATTGTCCACGCGGTAGAAGCGACGGAAGATCGCCGCCTGCTCCTCGGGCGGGATGCCGACGCCCTGATCGGCAACATAGCAGACCGCGAAGTCGCCCTCGGCCCAGCCGCCCAGGCGGATCACACCGCCCTCGGGGCTGTACTTCACCGCATTGGAGACCAGGTTGCTCAGCACCTGGCGCACGCGCTCATAGTCGGCGTGGACCGGCGGCATATCGTCGGGAAAGCGCAGTTCGAACTTGTAATGCTCACCCGCGGTGGCGGCGAAGCCGCGCACCACATCGGCGGCCAGCATAGCCAGCGCGAAGTCAGTCTGTTCAAGGCGCAGGCCACCGGCGGTCAGCCGCGAGACATCGAGCAGATCCTGGATGTGGCGCGCCAGGCGGTCAGCCTCATCCTCGATCACGGCCAGGCCCTCGCGATACTGCTCGGGGGTGAAGCTGACGTCATCGCGGCGGAGCGTGCCGGCGTAGCCCTTGATGATACTGACCGGCGTCTTCAGTTCGTGGGAGATCACCGAGATGAAGGTATTCTGCAGCTGCTCCTCCTGCTTCTGGGTGGTGATGTCGCGCACATTGGCGATCGCGCCGAGGAACTGGCCCTGGGGCCCGCGCTGCGGCGCATAGCGGCTCTGCACAAAGAGCTCGCGCCCATCACGGGTGGCAATGCGGCCCTCAACCACTGGATTCGGCGTGTAGGGCAGGCGGTTGAGCGGGCAGTCGACCAGGCAGATATTGGTACCCTGGGGACTCTGGATGGCAAGCACCTCGGCGCAGGGGCGGCCAATCGCCTCCTCACGCGACCAGCCGGTGAGTTGCTCCATCGCCTTGTTGAAGGTCACGATCCGCCAGCGGCTATCGATGATCATGACCCCATCGGCCGATTGCTCGATGCTAGCATCGAGGCGCTGCTTCTCACGCAGCACGCTCTGGTAGAGCCGGGCATTGGAGACCGCAATCGCCGCCTGGTCGGCGAAATCCTGCAGCACCTGCCGGTCATCGGCAGAGAAGGCCACATTCAGCGCAGCACGAAAGACGTAGATCACGCCAACCGGAGTGTCGCGCAGCACCAGGGGCAGCGCGATCATCTGGCGCAGGGTCAGCCCGGTATCGGCGGCGATCTCGCGCAGCACCGCTTCCCCACGGCGGGGCAACTCGCTGATCGGCAGGGTGAGCAGGCGGGCGAAGGCCGGCCAGTCCTGGCGGGTCAGGTGCGCTGAGGCGCGGATGCGCAACTCGTCGTTGCCATCTTCATCATAGAGCGCGATCAGGCCCGAGGTGCCGGCAGTCATCTCGACGGCATAGCTGATCACCAGCGAGAGCACGCTGATCAGGTCGAGCTGCGCGGTCATCGCGCGGCTGATCTGGAGCAGGTATTCCCGCTGCCGCAGGCGCTGGTCGCCAGATTCGATCATGAGGCCTCCGCCGGCCCATTGTACCATAGCGCCCGGCGCTCCACGATCTGTCTGACAAGGCTTTACAACGCTCTGGATGCTCACCGCACAGGCATGTTAAACATTATCATGAGAGCAACCCCGGTCGTTCGGCCTGGGCGCCCCGCCTCCTGCACGCACAGGTGTTTGCTATTAGATGCCGTAACAGCTATGTTATCCACATTGCCGGTGCCTGGCGCAGGGCCCATGAATACTGTTTACAAACCAGACTCGACAGCATGCTTTCCACATGATATGATAATAAATACTTACACTTAGCTCGTGGTGGGGATGGGTGACGGTGCAGGCTGGCGCATGGGGAGCGGGTTTGGCAAGGAGCGGGACATGCAGCTTGATCTTTCCAGTAAACGGGCCAGAAAGCTCATCCGTGAGCACGGACTGACCGAGGACGAGATTCAGCAGATTGTCGCCTCTGCCCGGATCAACCTGGCCACCTTCGACCCGGAGTACCGCACCAATGTTACCCAGATCGCCGAGGACCTGCAGAAGAGCCGCCCGACAATCTACGGCTGGGCCGATCGGGCGATTGCCGCGACCATCCACTCGCTGCGCAATATCCGGACCGGGCGCCCGCCCAAGGAGCGTGAGCGCAGCAATGGCGCCGATGGGTAGGCGACCGCCTCCCAGGCGCGCGGCCCACCCACCATCCATCCACCGCGATCGATGCAGCAGGCCTGGGTGTACGGGTGGTCGCAGTACGGTTAGCGCCCCGTGTATAATGACGATGCTCGTCGCCCCGCTGGTGGCGGGGCGCGCTGCAAGGGGAGACAGAGATGAGCGCCAGGCTACAGCAACTGCTGGACCGCTTTCGCGCCGCCAACAGCGTCGAACTGGCCGCGGTGGTCGCCACCGACGGGCTGCTGATCGAGAGTGCCGCCGGCCCCGATGTTGACGTGGACGCGGTCTGCGCGGTGGCCTCGAATGGTCTGGCGATGGCCGAGGCCCTTGGCCGTGAGATCGCCAGGGGCGGCACGGTGCAGACCCTGCTGGAGTATGAGCAGGGCATCGTGCTGATCGAGCCGATCAGCGGCGATGCGATGCTGCTGGTGCTCGCCGATGCGCGCGAGGATCTGGGCTACGTCCGGTTTCTGGTCGCCAAACACCGTGACGACCTGCTGGAGGCGCTCAGCGCGATCTGACATAAGTTATTGCCGGCGCTGTGCTATAATTTTCCGGGGAGTGCACACCCGACCGTACTCCGACTAGCTTGCGATAAGGTAGGCCGCGATGGACCCACAGCTGACAAGTATCATTGTCCCCACTGAGGAACTCGGGCAGATCGAGGAATGCCTCGGCCGTCTGGTTGAGGATACCGGCAGCGATTACGCCCTGCTCCTTGACAAGAGCGGCCAGGTGATCTCCTCCAAGGGTGACGGTGATCGCCAGGATATTACCGCCCTGGGCGCGCTGATCGCCGGCGTCTTCGCCTCCTCGCGCGAGGTGGCCAAGCTGCTGCGCGAGCGTGACTTTCGGGCCTCCTTCCAGCAAGGGGTACGCGAGAATATCTTCATCGCCCTTATCGAAGAGCAGTGGATCCTGTGTATCATCTTCAACAAAGGCACCCATATCGGCCTGGTAAAGGTCTTGACCAAAAAGGCCACCGACGAACTGGCCTCGGTGCTCGAGCGGGTTCGGCAGCAGCACAAGGCGCGTGATGAGGTGCTCGGCTCCTCGTTCCGCACCTCGATGGAAGATACCATCGACCTGCTCTTCCGCGACTAGCTCCCGGCGGGCAATGGCCGCCCCGCGACGAGGCACGCCGCCCCCATCCCATTGAACAGGCATGCGAGCGAATCTATGGCGCTGATTAATGTTGCGGCACGCGAAATACACTGCAAGATCGTCTACTATGGCCCCGGCATGGGCGGGAAGACGACGAATCTGCAGTACATCCATAGCCAGGTGCCGAAAGATGTAAAGGGTGACCTGCTCTCGATCGCGACGGAAACCGAACGCACCCTGTTCTTCGATTTCCTCCCGCTCGATCTTGGCAAGGTCCGCGGTTTCCAGACTCGCTTCCATCTCTACACCGTCCCCGGACAGGTGCTCTACGAACGCACCCGGGTTGCGGTGCTGAACGGCGCCGATGGCGTGGTCTTCGTCGCCGATTCGAGCAAGCAAAAGATGCAGGAGAATGTCAATAGCCTGCGTGAGCTTGCTCAGAATGTGACCCGGCAAAACAAGCGCTTCGCCGAGTTTCCAATTGTGCTACAGTATAACAAGCGCGATCTTCCCGCGGAGGTCATCGCCTCGGTGCAGACGATGGACCACTTCCTCGGGGTCAACCGGATGAACTGGCCACGCATCGAGGCGGTGGCCACGACGGGCGCAGGCGTCTTTGAGACGCTGCGCGCCATCAGCCGGGCGGTGATCAGCAAGCTTTAGCGACGTGCTGCGGAGCTCGCTCGTCCGGGCCGGATATCCGGGGGGCGCGCTGGCGGCACGCCGAGCAGGCAAGCGCTCCCTGGCATTCGTTGCGCGGCCCTCTGCGGTGAAGCCATGGCCCTTTCTGGCGATCTGAGCGAATTTCCACTCACCGATATTATTCAGCTCGTCGATCTGAGCAAGAAGACCGGCGGCGTTCATATCCGTGGGCAACGCGCCGGCCAGACCTATGAGGGCTGGCTGTACTTTCGCGACGGTAAAATTATTGGCGCGAGCATCCCCGGGATGCGGCCGCTTGAGGCCGTCTATACGTTTTTTACGCTCGGCGCAGGTCCGTTCCGCTTCTATGACGATCGGCGCCTCGAGACCCCGACGATCACCCGCTCCAATGAGGCGATTATTATGGAAGGGGTGATGCGCCAGGATGCCTGGGCCGCTATTCAACAGCACGTGCCCTCGCTCGCGCTCGTGCCGCGCCTCGTGCCCAACCCGGCGAGCGATGCCGGTGAGATCAATGTCGAGGCCGAAGAGTGGCGCGTGCTGACCATGATCAACGGCAAGAATACGGTCGCCCAGATCGCCCAGCGCAGCGGCCTGGGCGATTTCCGCACCTGCGAGATCATTGCCCAGCTGCTGCAGAGCGGGCTGATCGAGATGCGTGAGCCGAGCCTGGGCGAAACCCTGGCCCCCGAATTCGAGCGCATCGCGGTCGGCCTCGTTGGCGCTGGCGCCGCCGCACTGCTCGAGGCGGCCTACCGTCAGGCGGGCATCAGCGACCCGAGCCGGGCCAGCGGCGCCCAGATGCTCCTGGCGGTGGACCATTTTGAGCAGGGCGCCGCCCGGGTGGTTGGCCCCGAACGCGCGCGGACCGCCGCGCGGGCCCTGCGCGCCCGCGCCGACCAGGCGCAGGCCGCCGCGCTGCGCGAACGCCCGCCAGGTGTGATAGAATAGCGCCGTTGCGACCCTGCCCGTCGCCCGAGGCGGCGGTTTTTTGTCACGTGTGGTCCCCGAACGCCAGTGGACTGCAGTGTACGGAGTCTGTGTGCGCGCTCTACTCAGTGTCTATGATAAGACGGGGGTGCTCGATCTGGCCCGCGCGCTGCTGGGCCTCGGCTTTGAGTTGATCTCCACCGGAAATACGCAGCGCCTGCTCGCCGAGGCGGGCCTGCCGGCCATCCCGGTGAGCACGGTCACTGGCTTCCCTGAGATCCTCGACGGCCGCGTGAAAACGCTCCACCCGGCCATCCACGCTGGCCTGCTCGCCCGCCGCGATCGGCCCGCGCATCTGGCCCAACTCGCCGAGCTCGGCCTCGCCCCGATCGACCTGCTGGTTGTTAACCTCTACCCGTTCCAGCAGACGGTTGCCCGCCCCGAGGTGACACTTGATGAGGCGATCGAGCAGATCGATATCGGCGGCGTTGCCCTGCTGCGTGCCGCTGCGAAGAACTTCGCCCATGTGCTGCCGCTGGTTGATCCTGCCGATTACGCCCCCGTGCTCGAGGCGCTGCGCGCCGGCCACGTGCCCCCCGCGCTGCGGCGCCAGCTTGCCGCCAGGTGCTTCGCCCACACCGCCGCCTACGATGCCGCAATTGCCACCTATCTCGCCGACGATCCGCTGCCCCCGATGCTGACGCAGGCCTGGCCGCAGGTCCAGCCGCTCCGCTATGGCGAGAATCCACACCAGCGCGCCGCCCTCTATGGGCAGTTTCAGGAGTTGTTTGCGCAACTGCACGGCAAGGAGCTCTCCTATAACAACATCCTCGATACGAGTGCCGCCGCCGAGTTGATCGAGGAGTTCCCCGCTAGCGAAGGCGCGACGGTCGCGATCATCAAGCATACGAACCCCTGTGGCGTCGGCAGCGCTGCTACTCTGCTTGAAGCCTGGGAACGGGCCTTCGCCACCGACCGCGAGGCGCCCTTCGGCGGCATCATTGTCGCCAACCAGCCCCTCGATCTGGATCTGGCCCGGGCGATTAGCGAGATCTTTACCGAGATCATCATCGCCCCGGATTTCGCTCCACAGGCGCTCGAGCACCTGCGCAAGAAGAAGAACCTGCGGCTGCTCAAGGCCCTGCGCCCCGTCAGTCACGGGCCCGCGATCGTGCTGCGCAGTGTGCCCGGTGGCGTGCTCGCCCAGGAGGCTGACCACGCGCCGCTGGCGGCCGAGGAGTGGCACGTCGTCACCCGGCGCGCACCGACGCCCGAGGAGCAGCAGGCGCTGCGCTTCGCCTGGCGCGTGGTCAAGCATGTCAAGTCGAATGCGATTGTCTACGCCGGCCCCGACCGTACGCTCGGCGTCGGCGCCGGCCAGATGAGCCGGGTGGATAGCTCGCGCCTGGCCGTATGGAAGGCCCAGCAGGCCGGTCTCTCGCTGGCAGGGAGCGTGGTGGCCAGCGATGCGCTCTTCCCCTTTGCCGATGGGGTGGAGACCGCGCTGCGCGCCGGGGCAACGGCGGTGATCCAGCCGGGTGGCTCGCTGCGCGACGCGGAGGTGATCGCCGCGGCGGACGCCGCCGGGGCCGCGATGGTCTTTACCGGTCGTCGCCACTTCCGGCATTGACCCGCTGGAGCGTGAAAGGCTGCTCGTCTGTGGACGCGATGATGACCCTGCGCTTCGACCAGTCTGGCCTCATCCCCGCCATTGTGCAACACGCCCGCAGCGGCGAGGTGCTTATGCTGGGCTATATGAACGCCGAGGCCCTGCGCCTGACCTGTGAGAGCGGCCTGGTCACCTTCTGGAGCCGCTCCCGCCAGGCGATCTGGCGCAAGGGCGAGACGAGCGGCAATGTGCTGCGCCTGGTGGAACTGCGCCGGGATTGCGATGACGATGCGCTGCTGGTGCTGGCTGAGCCCGCCGGGCCAACCTGCCACACCGGTGCGCGGAGTTGCTTTCACCGCGACCTGGCAGGTGAGGTGGTCAGCCGCGCAACCCCGCCCGCCGCCACCCTGGCGCGCCTGGCCGATGTGGTGCGCGCGCGACGGGCAACGGCGCCGGAACAGTCCTACACCGCGAAGCTGCTGCAGGGCGGAGTCGATCGTATCGGCAAGAAGATCGGAGAAGAGGCGGCCGAAGTGATCATCGCCGCAAAGAACGCCTCAAAGCCCGAACTCGCCTATGAACTGGCCGACCTGTTCTATCACAGTCTGGTGTTGATGGAGAGCCAGAACCTGCCGCCCGAAGCGGTCTGGCAGGAGCTCGAACGCCGTCTGAACCCCTGAGTACTTATAGCCCGCCAGGACGATGCGCGTTGGCGGGCTATGACGCTCGCAGTACCCTATGCATGACCACTCCGGGCGCGCCCTGGTGATCGACGACGACGCGGTCACCCGTGACTTCTGCAGCGAGACCCTGCGCCGCGCTGGCTTCGCCGTGGACGCCCTGGACTCGCCCGTCGCCGCGCTGCCGACGCTGCTCGCGCGCCCCTACGACCTGGTGCTGCTTGATAGCTCCATGCCGGCGGGAGACGGTCTGAGCCTGCTCCGGCAGTTGCGCGAGCGCCACCTGAGTGTGCCCATCCTGCTGATCAGCGCAGGCGCCGGGGTTGAGCACGCTGTCCAGGCGATGCGCCTGGGGGCCCGTGGCCTGCTGCTGAAGCCGTTTTCCGCCGAGGAGTTGCGCACCACCGCCCTCGAGATCGCCGGCGAACGACGCGCGGCCCGCTCGCGCGACCGGGTGGCGGCGCTGCGCCCCGTCGTGCAGGTGGGCGAGCGCTTGCTGGGCGAACTGGATCTGCCCCGCCTCCAGGACCTGATCATCGAGACAGTGCGCGCCGAGCTTGACGCTGACCGCGCCTCGCTGATGCTGCTCGAGGATGACAGCCAGTGGCTGCGCATCGTTGCCTGCTCGGGGCTGCCGGCGCCAGTGCAGGTGGGCCACCAGGTGCCGGTGGCCCGTAGCGTCGCCGGCTGGGTGGCGACGCAGCGCCAGCCGCTGCGGGTCGATACCGGCGGAGCGATCACCCCGCCCGTCGACCATTTGCGCGATGCGCTCTTCAAGGACCGGATCGTCTCGGCCCTCTCGGTGCCGGTGCTCGCCGGGGAGCGCGTGCTGGGCGTGCTCAACGCGGCCAAAGAGCGTACGAGCTCGCCCTTCACCGAAGCCGACCAGGAGTTGCTCATGCTGCTGGCCGCCCAGGCGGCGATCGCGATCGAGAACGCGCGGCTCTACACGCGGGTTGCCTCGTCCGAGGGGCGCTATCGCGCGCTGCTGCAGCATGCCAGCGATGCGGTGCTGCTGCTCGATGCCGCAGGGCAGGCCATTCTTGATGCGAACCTGGCCCTGGAGCAACTCAGTGGCTATAGCCCCGGCGAGTTGCGCGCGCTCGAGCCAGGCCAGCTGCTGCCCGCCCTCGCCGACCTGGCGCAGGGCCTGGGTGAGCGGGCCAATGGCGCGACACCGCGCGAGAGCCAGGAGATCGAGACGGAGTTGCGCACCAGGCATGGCCAGGCGACGCCCGTGGCGCTGAGCCTCAGCGCCGTCCCCCACGCGGGCGAGCAACTCCTGCTGGTCATCGCACGCGATATCAGCGAGCGCCAGCGCATCGCCAAGCAGCTGGTGCAGGCGGAAAAGCTCGCCGCCCTGGGCCGGCTCTCGGCCTCACTGGCCCACGAGATCAATAACCCGCTCCAGGCGATCCACAATTCGGTCCATCTGCTGCTGAGCCGGCCCCTGAGCGAGGAGAAACGCCAGCGCTACCTCACGATGACCCAGGAGGAGATCGAGCGGCTAATCAGCATCGTGCAGCGCATGCTCGAGTTCTATCGGCCCGGCCGCGAGGGCATGCGCCCGGTCGATGTCAACGAGATCATCGATGCCGTCTTGCCGCTCACCGAGACGCAGCTGGCCGAGCGCAAGGTGCGCCTCGTGCGCGAACGCCCCGGGCGACTGCCCCGCGTCTTCGCGATCAGCAACCATCTCAAGCAGGTCTGTTTCAACCTGATCTTCAATGCGCTCGAGGCGATGCCAGATGGTGGCGAGCTGGGAGTCCGAGCCTACCTGGTCGAGGCGGACGCGGAGTTGGACGAGGCGGGCTTTGTGACGGTGCTGGCGGCGAGCGCCGGCGATCGGTCCGCCCGGCCGCTCGTGGTGATCGAGATCAGCGACACCGGCAGCGGTATCCCTGCGCAAGATCTGCCGAAGATCTTCGAGCCCTTCTACACGACTCGCACCAAGGGCACCGGCCTCGGGCTCGCCGTCAGCTACACAATCGTCGAGCAGCACCACGGCGATCTGGCAGTACGCTCGGCCGAGGGGGTCGGCACCACCTTTCGCATCACCCTGCCCGTGGCGCAGTAGCTTGAGCATTAGAGCAGCCCCGCGATCGGTCTGATCACAATCCGCCCGCCGGGGATGTCGAGCTCGGCGATAAAATCGCGCACCATGGGCACCAGGGCATCGGCGCTGCCGGGGCGGCTGATCACCAGGACGTCGCCGGCGCCCGTTTCGAGGACCTCGCGCACCTGGCCGAGGGCTTCGCCCGCCACAGTGACGGCCACCAGCCCGACCAGCTGGTGCAGAAAGTACTCATCCTCGGCGAGCGGCGCGGCTTCGGCCTCGCGGATGAAGACCTCGCAGCCGCGCAGGTCATCGGCGGCGGCGCGACTGGTGATCTCGCGCAGGCTGAGGATGAGCAGACCCGGCTTATGCTCGAAGACGCCGGTCAGAGTGTGGGGGGTGCGCTCCTTGCCCAGGTAGACAATGCGCACGTGACGGCGGAGATGCTCGGGCCGGTCGGTGTACGACTTGACCTTGAGCTGGCCACGGGTGCCGAAGGGCGCCGCAACCTGGCCGATCAGTAGCAGTTCGTCGGGCGATGGGGAACTCATGCCGTCCATCGATGCAACAGGAGGGGCGCAGGATGCCTGCGTCCCTCCTGTGTACCGTGCCTCAGCAGCTACTCGATATCCACGTGGACCCGCTTACTCTGGCGCGCCGCGGCGACGCCCATCAGATCGCGGATGGCCTTGGCAACCCGGCCGCTCCGACCGATGACCTTGCCAGTCTCATCAGGAGCGACAGAGAGCTCGTAAGTAACGGTAAAGCGGCCGACGCGCTCTTTGATCTGCACGGCCTCGTGGTTATCGACAAGATTGAGGGCGATATACTCGAGCAGCGCTTTCATGAGGGCGTGAGTTGACCATTCTCGTCGAGCACATTGACGCGCTTGAGCAGGCTCACGACCGTATCGGTGGGTTGGGCGCCAACGCCGAGCCAGTACCGGGCGCGGTCGGCCTTGATCTCCAATACTTTCGGCTGGCGGATCGGGTTGTAATGACCAATAATCTCGATAAACTTGCCGTCGCGGGGCGAGCGCGAGTCGGCGACGACCACGCGGTAACTGGGCTGTTTGGTCTTGCCGGTGCGGCGAAGACGGATCTTAACCATAGGTGCGCACTACCTCCAGTTGCCAATGCTCACAACTAACTGCTGATTATACCACAGGTCGCAGCGAGCGCATGCTGTGCCACAGGGCCACGTCAACGTCCGCCCGGCGCCTGACGCCGCGGGCTCACCGCTGCGACGCCCGCCTGCGCGGGCGCGACCGGCCACGCAGGTGGCCGTCGCACCAGCAGCCGGGGCGTTGACGCCCACGGCGCGGACGATCAACCGGACGTTGACGGAGCCCTGCAGGGCCTGGGCAACGCCCGCCTCGTGCGGCGGGGTGTAGGCAGCTAGAGCCAGGTTGCGCCCCCAGGCCCCGTATACCCCACCCCCCTTCCCCCCTCCCCTGCCAGGGGAAGGGGGGAAGGGGGGTGAGGGCAAGCAGCGCATCAAGACGCTATTCGCCAAAAACCCTCCACCTGAGAGGAGAGTTGGGAGGGCGGCCGGGCCGCTAAGACGAACCAGAAACCGGGCTTACTTGAGCATCTTCATTAGCTCGTTGATATCGAGGCCACCGGGGCCACCGGGGCCGCCGCGCCCACCGCGCCCACCGCGCCCACCGCGGCGGCCGCCCTTGCCGCCCTGGTCACCGGCGATCTGCTTCATCATGCGCTGCATCTGCTGAAACTGCTTGACCAGGGCAGACACGTCCTGCTCACTGGTGCCGCTGCCACGCGCGATGCGGGCGCGGCGGCTCCCTTTGATCACCTCGGGGTTCCGGCGCTCGTAGAGGGTCATCGAGTAGATGATCGCCTCGACTCGCTTGAGCTGGCGCTCATCGACCAGTTCTTCGTTGCGGGCGAGCTGGCCCATGCCGGGGATCAGCTTGAGCAACTCCTGGAGCGGGCCGAGCTTGCGCATCTGCTGCATCGAGGTGAGGAAATCCTCGAAGTCGAACTTGCCCTTGCGCAGCTTCTTCTCCATAGCCCGGGCCTGCTCGGCGTCGTACATCTGCTCGGCCTTCTCAATGAGCGAGAGCACGTCGCCCATGCCGAGGATACGCGAGGCCAGCCGGTCGGGGTAGAAGGGCTCAAGGGTGTGGGTGTCAACCTTTTCGCCGGTGGAGAGGAACTTGATCGGCACGCCGGTCACGGCACGCACCGAGAGCGCGGCGCCACCACGGGCATCGCCGTCCATTTTGGTCATCACCAGGCCAGTCAGGTTGACGCGCTGGTTGAACGTCTCGGCGACGCGCACCGCCTCCTGGCCGGTCATCGCATCAACAACCAGCAGACGCTCGGTGGGATGCACACGCGCGTCGATCTGTTCGAGCTCCTGCATCAGGGGCTCGTCGATCTGGAGCCGCCCGGCGGTATCGATGATCACGACGTTGGTCAGGTCGCGCTTCGCCTGTTCGAGGGCATTGGCCGCGATATCCGGTGGCCGGGCGGCGGTACCCTCGCTGTAGACCGGCACGTTCAGCTGTTTGCCGAGCGTCTGCAGCTGGGTAATCGCGGCGGGACGGTAGACGTCGCAGGCGACAAGCATGACGCGGCGGCCCTTCTTGCGCAGATGCAGGGCCAGCTTGGCCGCCAGGGTCGTCTTGCCGGTGCCCTGGAGGCCGACGAGCATAATCACCGTCGGGCCGGGCCGGGCCTCCTGGAGCGGGGCATTGTCGACACCCAGCAGGTTGATCAGTTCGTTATGAACGATCTTCACCACCTGCTGGTGGGGCGTGAGGCTCTTTGTCACCTCTTCGCCGATCGCCTGCTCGGTCACGGTGGCGACAAAATCCTTGACGACCTTGAAGTTGACATCGGCTTCGAGCAGGGCCAGACGGACCGCCTTCATCGCCTCGCGAACATCGTTCTCGTCAAGGCGGCCCTTGCTACCAAGTTTTTGAAAGACCGCCTGGAGGCGGTCGGAGAGACTTTCAAACATGGGCGCTCACTTCGGTGGGGAGCCAGAATACCATCCCGGTTATTGTAGCCGTTGGAGGATGGGGCGTCAACCTGGCTACGGGGTTATGCCACGGCTTGTGCAACGATCCTGCTGGCAACCTCCGTTCGTTTTGCCCACGCCGGGTGCGCGGGCGTCCCGCCCGTGTACCCGGGTTTGCCAGCACTATCTCTGCAATAGCCCTGGCGGCCAGCGCCCGCGGCGGAACGGTGTTTCTGGTATAATCCTGGGGAGGGCAAACGAACCGATGGCGAATATGACTGAAGAAACACAGCTCCCCAGTTCTGAGCCGGCGATCCCTGACCAGACTGCGCTGCCTCGCCCGAGTGTAGCGCCGCAGTTTCATCCTCGTCAGCGGTTCCTGCGCGTTTCCTCGTTCCTGTTCAGGGTGGTCATACACATCTTTGTCTGGGATATCTTCCTGGCCCGCTTCAGCCTGGCGCGCTGGGCGGTGCGCCGCAGCGCCACGCGGCGCTGGACGCGCCTGGCCCGCGATTTCCGTGGCCTGGCGTTGGAGCTGGGCGGGATGCAGATCAAGCTTGGCCAGTTCCTCTCGTCGCGCGCCGATCTGGTGCCCGATGCCGTACGCTACGAACTGGCCGGCCTGCAAGACGAGGTGCCGCCCGCGCCGGCCGGTCACGTGCTTGAGGTGATCATCGAGGAACTGGGCGCTCCGCCAAGTGAGTTATTCCTGAGCTTTGAGCAGGAGGCCGTGGCCGCCGCCTCGCTCGGCCAGGTCCACTTCGCTACGCTGCACGATGGCCGTGAGGTGGCGATCAAGGTGCAGCGGCCCTATATCGACAAGATCATCGAGGTTGATCTCAGCGCGGTGTCCTGGGTGGTGCGGTTGATCAAGAACTATCCGCCGATCCGGCGCCGCGCCGACCTGGAGGCGCTGCTGGCCGAGTTTGCCAAAGTGCTGATGCAGGAATTGGATTATGTGGAAGAGGCGCGCAATGCCGCCACCTTCCGCAGGAACTTCGCCGGGGTCCAGGGGATCTACATCCCCGAGGCCTTTAGCGAGCTCACGACGCGGCGTGTGCTGGTGATGGAGCGGATCGGCGGGGTGAAGATCAATGACCTGCAGACCCTCGAGGCGCTCGGGGTGAGCCGGATCGAATTGGCGGCCCGCCTGAACAATTGCTACCTGAAGCAGTTCTTCATCGATGGCTTCTTTCACGCCGATCCGCATCCCGGAAACCTGTTCGTCCGTGTCGATCCCGAGCTCCCGATCAGCTTTCAGCCCTCGGTCAATGGCAGCCAGCCACCCGGCGCAACGCCGAATGGCAATGGCGTCCTGCCCGACGGGCACCTGTTCGGTGACGCCGAGGCGCATGCCGTCGCTCCGGGACGACCCTTCACCCTGATCTTCGTCGATTTCGGCATGGTCGGCGCCCTGCCACCACAGACCATGGACGTGGTGCGTGGCGGGGTCGTCGGGCTGGCGACCAACGACGCCGAGCGGATCGTCGATTCGCTCGAGAAGCTGAATATGATCCTCCCCGGCGCCGACCGGCGCCCGATCGTCCAGGCGGTGCAGATCATGCTGCGCCACTCGTTCAACCGGACGATGCGCGAGATGACCAATCTCGACATGGAGGCGATCTTCGAGGAGACGAAGGATATCGTCTACGATCTGCCCTTTCAGATTCCCCAGGATCTGCTCTACTTTGGCCGCGCACTGAGTATGGTCGCCGGCCTGGCCACCGAGATCTGCCCCGATGTCAATCTGTTCCACGAGTTGCGCCCCTTTGCCCGCATGCTGCTCGACCGCGAGCGCAATGGGATTAACTGGGCCGAGCGCGCCCAGAAGGAATTGAGCGACCTGGGCCAGCTGCTGCTGGCCCTGCCCCGCCAGATGGATGCCTACTACCGCTCGGCCAATCGGGGCGAGATCCAGATGCGCTCCGACCTGTCACGCCTGGAGCGGGGTATGCGCCGTGTCGAGCGCTCCACCGACCGGCTGGCCGGCGGGATGATGGCCACCGGCCTGTTTCTCGGCGGGGTGCAACTGCGGACGCGCGGCCTCGAGAAGGAGGCCAGCCGGGCCTGGTGGGCCGCCGCTGCGGCCGCTATCTGGACGCTCTGGCCCCGCGGCGACAAGTAGCGACCGGGTGTGCCGCATATGACGACAGTTGTCGTCATATGCGATACCGCTAGCAAAGGCCGTTTTTCCCCGCCGGGTGGGCAGGGGCCTGATGATGAGCACGACGGACATCGGCGACCCCGGAGCGCACAGGCCTGGTCCGGGGGGCCGATCGCGCGACACGAAGGCGGCGCGTCTGGCAGACCATGGTCCGCGGCGTGAGCCGCCGGGCGGGGGGTAGCGTGCTGCAAGGAACTGCCCGATTCGTACCATGCGCGTTCCCCGGCTGACACTACCGATCCGGCGCCTGCCGCTGCTCCCTGGCTGGCCAGGGCTGGCGCTGCTCCTGGCCGGCGCGCTGGCGCTCGTCTGGCGGCCCGACCCGCGCGACCAGTTGCGCGCGATTGATCGCAGCTTTGCGGCCGGCCACTACCACGCGGCCCTGACCGCCCTGACGCCCCTGGCGCCCAAGCTCGCCCCGGCCCGGCTCCGCCTGGGCATGGTCCGCGCGCTGCGGGGCGAAGCGGCCGAGGCGGAGCGCGCGCTGCGCGCGGCGATGCTCGCCGGGCTCACGCCGGGCGACTACCAACTGGCCTTGCTCTACCTGGGGCGGGCGCTCGCCGACGATGGGCGCGCCGAGCTTGCCCAACGCACCTGGCGGCTGATCGAGGACTGTCGCTCGGCGGAGGCCTGTGGCTACCGGGGGCCCGCGCGGCTGCTGGCCGCCGAGCTGGCGCTGCAACGGGGCGACTACCCGGCGGCGGAGGCCGGGTTCCAGGCGGCGCACATGGCGGAGCTGCCACCGGCATGGGCGGCGGCGGCACGCTACCGGCTGGCCCTGCTGCGCGCTGCGCGCGCTCCTGCTGCGGCGCAGCGGCTGCTAGACCTGGCTGATCGCACCCGTCTGCCGGCCAACCCGCTGATTGCGCCGCTGCTGCCCCCGCCCGGCGAGGGGCCAGCACAGCTCAGGGCGGTGCTGGCGGCACCAGCGCACGAGCAAGCCCAGCTGCTCGGGCAACTCTACCTCGGTCTGGGTCTCTACGGGCTGGCCGAGGCGCAGTTTGCCCGCGTCGATCGCGCCGCCCCCGAGGCGCGCGGGGCGGCGGCCTACGCCGCCTATACCCGCTGGCGCGCCGGCGACGCTGCGGGCGGATTGGCGCGGCTGGAGGCGCTGGCGGCGGCCTACCCCGACGATCCGCGGGTGCGCACGTTGCTCGCGCTGGCCTACCTCGACACCGATGCCGGTGACGCTGCTCGTGCGGCGATCGCCAGTGCCGCCGAAGCACGCCCGAACGAGCCACGGGTCGAACTGGCCTGGGCCAGCTGGTACGCGGCGCAGCGCGACTACGACCAGGCGAGCCTGGCCTACGAGCGGGCGCTTGCCATGGCGCCGCAGGCGGAGCAGGGGCGCTATGCCTTGCTCGCCGCACAGTTCCACCTCGCCACGACCTACGAGCTCTGCGAGCGGGGCTTGCCACTCGCCGAGCAGGCGGCCAATGCGATCGCGGACGATCCGGTGGCGCTGACCACTCTGGCGGCGCACCGCTACCACTGTGGCGCGTTTGCCGGCGCCGTGGCCGCGGCACGGGCAGCACAGGCAGCCGGGAGCGGCCCCGAGGCGGCCTACTACCTCGGCGCAGCGCTGGCCGCCCTCGGCGACAGCGCTAACGCCCGCGTCGCGCTGATCCAGGCCGCCGACCTGGCGCCCGCCTCGGACTGGCGGCGGCGGGCCGAACTGGCGCTGGTGACCCTGCCCTGAACCACGAAGTGGGGACAGGCGGCGCGCATGCGCCGCCTGTCCCCACTTCGTCGCCACTGCACCTCAGCACACACGCAGGCCTCACGCCTCCTCGAAGTAGCCGTGGAGGCGGCGACCGAGCAATGGATCGCGCAGCTTCTTGAGCGCCTCGCTCTCCAGCTGGCGCACGCGCTCGCGGGTGAGGTTGAGCCGCTGGCCGATCTGCTCGAGGGTCAGCGCCGTCTCACCGTCGAGGCCGTAGCGCAGGCGGATAATGTGGCGCTCGCGCGGCGTCAGGTGCGACAGTGCCTCGCTCAGGTCGTCCTGGAGCAAGGTATGCGAAACCTGCTCAAGCGGCGAGAGCTGCAGCGGGTCGGCGATGATCTCGGCGAGCGTGCCGGTCCCATCCTCGGTATGGGGCTCGTCGAGCGAGGCCGGCATAAGCGCCGCCTGCTCGGCACGGGTCACCTGCTCGGGGGTCAGCCCGACCTCACTGGCCACCTCCTCGGCCGTCGGCTCGCGGTCGAGGCGCTGGGTCAGCTGCTGGCGGGCGCGGGCCAGCCGCGAGAGGCGCTCCCCAAGGTGGACGGGCAGGCGCACGGTGCGTCCGTGGTCCGCGATGGCGCGCCCGACACTCTGGCGGATCCAGTAGGTGGCGTAGGTGGAGAACTTCAGCCCACGGCTGGGGTCGAACTTGTCCACCGCGCGCATCAAGCCCACGCTGCCCTCCTGGATGAGGTCGAGCAGACTCAGGCCATGGCCCTGGTAGCGACGCGCAATGCTCACCACCAGGCGCAGATTCGAATTGATCAACTGGGCGCGGGCGCGATCGCCCGCGGCGACCTGCTGCTCCAGGCGTCGATGCTCGGAGGTGGAGACCGGAGCGTCACAGGCCAGGCGCTGGCTCGCCGCGAGGCCCTCGTGCATCACGCGGGCCAGTTCCTGCTCCTGGTCAAAGGTCAACAGCGGCTCGTCGCCGATCTCGTTCAAGTACAGAATGATCGAATCAGCTACACCGGGAACGGTGAGCACCGGGTTGGTCATTGCGGACTCCCCTTTCAAGTTCGCCGCCCGGGCTGCGACCGGAGCGCACGAAAGTGATCTGTGGTCCCGTACTGCGGGGGCGGGGCCTGGGGGGACGTGGACGTGCGGGAGGGTCAGCCCTCCCACGGGGGACGTCAGAAGGACAGTATAGGCCTGCCGGCTAAGGAGAGGCTTAGGTCTGGATGAGAGCAGGATGAGAGGTACGCGCAGATGCCAGCGCCCGCGGCAGGCGCTGCACCGGGAGCGCGGAGTGGTCGGGGGCTCAGGCCAGTGCCAGGTCGCGTTTCTTCTTTTCGCGGCGGCGGTCGTCAGCGCTCAGCAGCTTCTTGCGCAGGCGCCAGCCTTTCGGCGTGACCTCGACCAGTTCATCATCGCCGATGTACTCAATCGCATCGTCGAGCGAGAGGATGCGCGGCGCCTCGAGGCGGATATTCTCCGCGCCCTTGTTGTTGCGAATGTTGGTCAGGTGCTTTTCCTTACAGACATTCACCTCCAGGTCAACGTCGCGGATATGCTGGCCGACCACCATGCCTTCGTAGACCTCCTGGCCGGGGGTGACGAAGAAGACACCCCGATCCTGCACCTGGTTGATGCCATAGGTGCTGACGACCCCGCTCTCGGAGGCGATCAGCGAGCCATTTTCGCGCGTGGCGATCTCACCCGCCAGGGGCGCGTAGGCGTAGAACAGGCTATTGATAATCCCGGTGCCACGGGTGGCGCTGAGGAAGAGCTGGCGGAAGCCGAGCAGGCCACGGGTGGGCACGAGATAGACATAGTGGACGCTGCCGTCATCACGGACGTGCATATCGCGCATCTCGCCCTGGCGCTTGCCGAGCAGCTCAACGACGACGCCCTGGTAGTCGCTGGCGACCTCGATCTCGACCAGTTCCATCGGCTCGAGCCGGGTACCGTCGTCAGCCTCGTGGAAGATCACCTCGGGCTTGGAGACCTGGAACTCGTAGCCCTCGCGGCGCATGGTTTCGATCAGAATGCCGAGGTGCAGCTCGCCACGTCCGGCGACGAGGAAGACATCGGGGCTGGCAGTGTCCTGGACGCGGAGGGCCACGTCGCGCTCAGTCTCCTGATAGAGCCGTTCGCGCAGCTTGCGTGAGGTGACGAAGCTACCCTCGCGGCCAGCGAACGGGCTGGTATTCACGCCAAAGGTCATGCGCACGGTGGGCTCTTCGACCGTGATCGTGGGCAGCGCCTCGGGGCGCGCGGCATCGGCGATGGTATCGCCGATATTGGCGTCGGCGATCCCGGCCAGGGCGATGATATCGCCGGCCTGGGCGCTTTCGACCTCCTGGCGCTGCAGGCCATTGTAGACGAAGAGCTGGGTCAATCTGGCCGGGGAGAGAGTGCCAGCGCGGTCAATGCGAACCAGGGCCTGGCCCTTGCTGATCGTGCCGCGACTGAGGCGACCGGTAACAATCTTGCCCTTGTAGTCGTCATAGAGGCTGGTGGTCACCAGAAACTGGGCCGGGGCCGTCACATCGACATCGGGGGCGGGGATGCGGTCGAGGATGGCCTCAAACAGCGGTTCGAGCGAATCGTGCAGCTTGAGCGGCGAGCGACCGGCGTGACCGGCGAGCGCATTGGTAAAGATCGTGGCGAACTCGGCCTGCTCATCGCTGGCGCCCAGGTCGACAAAGAGATCGAAAGTCTCATTGACCACCCAGTTAGGGCGGGCCTGAGGGCGATCGATCTTGTTGACGACAACGATGGCGCGATGTCCGGCCTGCAGCGCCTTGCGCAGCACGAACTTGGTCTGCGGCATGGGACCATCGACGGCATCGACCAGCAGGAGCACGCCGTCGACCATATTCATCACGCGCTCAACCTCGCCGCCGAAGTCGGCGTGGCCAGGGGTATCAACAATGTTGATCTTGGTGCCCCTGTACGAGACCGCGGTCGTCTTGGAGAGGATGGTGATGCCGCGCTCGCGCTCGAGCGCATTCGAGTCGAGCACCCGTTCCTCGACGGCCTGGTTCTCGCGGAAGACGCGGCTCTGCTTGAGCATCGCGTCGACCAGGGTGGTCTTCCCGTGGTCGACATGGGCGATGATGGCGATATTGCGGAGATCGTGACGCAGCATAACTTCCTGGCGCCGGGTAGGCGCGTGTGCTTCACTCACACATAGACGCCCAGGCGGCCAGTGGGGCGCACCTGAGCGCTCAACAACGAGGATCTACGCGGTCGGCCCACGCAGCAGCCTGCGTACCTTCTGTCAACTGCTTGCTATTCTACCACAATCCGGGCATGGGTGCGCCACTGGAGGCCCAGGGCCACTGCTGTATGCGTCAGGACGACAAGCCGAATATGCTACACTGTAGGCCATGAAGCTCTCTGCCCAACAACGGATCATTCCGAGCGGGCTCCTGCCGTATCCCTTTGCCGTACAGATCGTGGTAACGCTGGCGCTGCTGGGGGCGCCGCTCAGCGCGATGGGCCAGGGGCTTGCGCCCTGGCGCCTGGCAACGCTGGCCGCGCTGTGCGGGCTCTGCCTGCTGGCGGTGACGTTTGTGCCAGCCCGGCGTTTGCCGCTCTGGGGCCAGATCCTGTACCTGCTGGGGCAGGTGGGCCTGACGGCGCTGGCCCAGGCGCTCGCGCCAACCCCGCTGCTGGCCTACGTCTATCTGGCGCTGGTGTTGCAGGCGATCACGCTCTTTCGCCCCTGGCTCTGGATCCCGTTTGCGGTGGCGGTGTACGCGGTGTGGAGCGGGGTCCTGCTGGCGGTGACGGCGAATGTGGTGGAGTGGCTGCAAAGCAACCTGGCGCTGGCTTTTCCGATCACCTGCGCGATCATTGCGGCGATCTTCTATCTGCGCCAGCAACGGCGCAGCGAGCAGGTGCAGCAGGTGCTCCAGCAGGTGCAGCAGCGCTACGATACGCTGACCAGCGGCCTGCGCGAGTTTCAGCAGCGGGTGATGCTGGAGGAGCGCCACCGGCTTGCGCAGACGATCGTCGAGGACGTGCAGGTGGCGCTGAGCCGTACCGAGCAGAGTGTGACGGCGGCCCTGAGCCAGGCCCAGAGCAACATGTCGCGCCTGCAGCTGGCCGTGAGCCAGACGCGGGATGCCGCAGCGCATGCAGTGGATCGGCTGCGGGGCGCGGTGGCGACCCTGCGCCAGGGTGAGGTCGCGGCGCCGGCGCCAGGCGCGCGGCTGGCGGCGGTAGCGGCCTCGGAGGAGACGCTGATCGCGCGTATGCCAGGCATCGTGCTCACCTGGGTGCTGCCAGCGGTCTTCCTGGGCCTGATGCTGGGCCTGGCCGCACTCGAACAGCCCCTCGGCGTCGAGTTGCTGGCGCCGCTGCTGGGCTGCTCCGGGCTGCTGGCGCTGGCCTATGTCTGCACGCAGTACACCCGGCGCCCGTGGCTGATCCAGGCCGGGCTGCTCGGCCAGACGTTCGCAGTGCTGGTGCTGGTGCTGCTGACCCACACGCTCGCGCCCATCCTGGGGCTGTTGCTGGTGCTCTGGCAGCTGGCGGTGCGCCTGCCGCTGCAGCAGATCGTGCTGCAACTGGGCGCCATCCTGGCCGGTCTGGCGTGGCTGGCGATCCAGTGGCGTCCGGAGGTGCTCAGCTACGAAGCCCTGCTGATCGGTGTTGTCACCGCGGTGGCGGTCGGCGGCCCGTTGCTGATGGCCCGCCGACAGCTGGAGCGCCGCAAGCAGGCGGAGTGGCGCCTGGCGCTGTTGAGCGCCGAGATCGAGCAGCAGACGGAGGAGGTGCGCACGCTGGCGGTCGCGGCCGAGCGCTCGCGGCTGGCGCGCGAGGTGCACGATGACCTGGGTTCGCGCCTGGTGCTGCTGAACCTGCAGCTGCAACTGGCCGAGGATCTGGCCGAGGCTGACGCCGAGGCTGCACTCGAACAGCTGCGCGAGAGCCGCGAGCAGCTGCGCCTGGCCTGGCGCAGTGTGCTGGCGGTCGCCGATGCTGAACTGCCGCTCCGCGGCGCAGAGTTGCGCCGCGCGCTGAGCGAACTGGCCGCGCCGGGCCTTGCGCCCCCCACCGTGGCCCTGACGATCGAGGGTGAGCTCGACGAATTGCCCGACCCGGTGGCCTGTACGGTCTTTCGGGCCGTGCAGGAGGGCCTGACCAATGCGCGCAAGCACAGCCACGCCACGCTGGTCGATGCGCGGGTTGTGGTGCGCGGGGGCTACGTCACCGTCACGGTCACGAATGACGGGCTGGCTGGCGCCGGCCCCGCGGGCGAGCGGCGCGGCGCAACGGGGAGCTTCGGGCTGGTGGGCCTGCGCGAGCGGGCCGAGGTGCTGAACGGGGGCATGGAGGCGGGGCCGCTGCCGCATGGCGGCTGGCGGCTGCGGGTGGTGCTGCCGACCGAAGACAGCTAGTGCGATTGCAGATTGCAGATGTGCGATGGTAGATTGGGCGCGGCGCATCTGGACACGGTCGCGGTCGCGCTGATGCCCGAACAGGTCGCCTGGAACTGCACTAGCGAGCGCAGAAGGGGCCGGGCAATGGATGAAAAGATCCGCGTGCTGATCGTGGATGACCAGGCCCTGATCCGCACCGGGATCGCCACCCTGCTGGCGCGCAAGCCCGGGATCGAGGTCGTGGGTCAGGCCGGCAACGGCCAGGAGGCGCTCGAACTGGTCGCCGCGCTGGACCCGGACGTGGTGCTGATGGACGTGATGATGCCGGTGCTGGACGGGGTGGAGGCGACGCGGCGCCTGGCGGAGCGCGGTCCCCGCCCGGCGGTGATCATCCTCACGACGTTTCGCGACGACGAGTATGTCTTTCGCGGCCTCGCGGCGGGCGCGCGCGGCTACCTGCTGAAGGACGTGGACCATCGCGCGCTCGCCGAGGCTGTGCGCACGGTGGCCGCCGGTGGCGCATTGCTCGACCCGGAGATCACGGCCCAGCTCTTGCCACACCTGGGACGCCTGGCCGGTGAGCGTCCGGCTACCACCCCGGTGGCCAGCCCGGCCCAGGCCGCGCGGCTGGCGCTGCTCACCGCGCGCGAGCAGGCCATCCTGGCCATGCTGGCCCAGGGCCACACCAACCAGGAGATCAGCGCGGCGCTGCTGATCAGCGTTGGCACGGTCAAGAACCACATCAGCAACATCCTCAGCAAGCTTGGGGTACGTGACCGGACTCAGGCGGCGCTCTGGGCCCAGCAGCAGGGCCTGCGCTAGTGCGATTGCAGATTGCAGATGTGCGATGGTAGATTGGGCGCGGCGCAGCTGGACACGGTCGAGGTCGCGCTGATGCCCGAACAGGTCGCCTGGAACTGCGCTAGCGCCGCGGGCTGGCTGCATGCGACGGCAGGTAGCGGCCCTATGACTGCAGTCATAGGTCTGCAGTTATGCGTGCTATCTTTCACAAAGTATGTGGTGGTGACGGCGGACTGGTCGGGGCGCACTGGGCGAGCGGGGGCGGACCGGCTATACTCGAAGGAGCGGTCGCATACTGGGAAGCGGCCAATGCTCCGAGGAGACCCCAACCATGGCCCGTGTCGTTCCCTCCGCCCCGACAGAGCCACAGCTTGAGAAGAGCCGCGGTGAGAAGCTCGCCGTGCTGATCGTGGTCGTGCTACCCTTTCTCGCCACGCTCTATGCGATCGTGATGCTATGGAACCGTGCGGTCGACTGGCTCGACATCACCTTGCTGCTGGTCTTCTATGCGATCACGGGCCTGGGCATCACGGTGGGCTACCATCGGATGCTGACCCACAAGAGCTTCGAGACCCATTCGTGGTTGAAGCGGCTCTTCCTGATCATGGGCAGCATGGCGGTCGAAGGCAGCCCGCTGGTCTGGGCCTCGACCCACATTCAGCACCACGCCCACTCGGACGGCGAGGACGACCCGCACAGCCCGCTCGAGGGCCTCTGGCATGCCCACACCGGCTGGTTGTTCACCCACAGAGAGAACCTCGACGTCTACGGCACCTGGCTGAAGAAGGATCCCGACGTGGTCTGGGTTTCGCGGACCTGGCTGCTCTGGGCGGGGCTGGGCCTGCTCATCCCCTTCCTGATCGCCGGCTGGAGCGGGCTGCTCTGGGGCGGCCTGGTGCGGATCTTCCTGGCGCACCACGTCACCTGGAGTGTGAACTCGATCTGCCACACCTTTGGCGCGCGCAACTACCAGACCCGCGATGCGAGCCGCAACAACTTCATCGTGGGCTTGCTGGCCTTTGGTGAGGGCTGGCACAACAACCACCACGCCTTCCCCCGTTCGGCCTTCCACGGGCTGCGCTGGTGGCAGATCGACCTGTCGGCCTATGTGATCCGCGCCCTGGAGTCGGTCGGCCTGGTCTGGAACGTTCACCGGATCAAGGAGGCCGACCTGAACAAGCGGGTCATCCCGGCCACTGCCGACGGTATGGGTGATTAGCCAGGTTCAAGCCCGGGTGGCCAGAGGGTGTAGCGGCTGCGCCGCTACACCCTCTGGCCACCTCTCAGGGGTAGGGTTTTTGGGAGGTGCGCCCCCAGGCCCCGCATACCCCACCCCCCTCCCCCCCTCTCCCAGCCTGGGAGAGGGGGGGAGGGGGGTGAGGGCACGCAGCGCATCAGGACGCCATCCGCCAGAAACTCTACCCCTGAAAGCCTCTAGCCACCCCCGGGTAGGGCTGCGGCAGCGCCCGCCTGCAACGATGGCGTTGGGGACAGGTTTTCACCCAGGGCTGGAGCAACGTCCGCCTCCAGCAGTGGGGCATGGGCCGGCTACGCCGCCCCGATGGTGGTGTTTCGGGTGTGTTTGGCGGCTACGCCGCCAAACACACCCGAAACGCAGTTGACGAAGTGCGCAGAACGGAGTACTATACGCGGAAATCCCGAGAGAAGAACCGTAGTAGCCGTGGCAGCGTCGCCCGCTCAGCTCTCTCCGACCTCTGTATCCAGATTCGGCAGAAGGCTATCCTGACGCACCATGCTCACCGAGCACCGCGCGCGCACCAACGGCCACTCGCTCTTTGCTACGTACGATCTCGGCGACGCCTACGACGAGATGTTCGACGTGGCCGGCGATCCGCGACCCCCGTTTCAATTCCTCTACCAGCGGCTGCTGGAGCTCTCGGCGCGTGATCTGCAAGCACGCCAGAGCTACGCCAACCACAGCTTTCTCAACCAGGGTATCACCTTCACGGTCTACGGTGACGATGAGGGCACCGAGCGCATCTTTCCGTATGACCTGCTGCCCCGCATCCTCACCGCCGCCGAGTGGGCGGTGATCGAGCAGGGGTTGAGCCAGCGCATTCGCGCGCTCAATCTGTTCCTCGACGACATCTACCATGAGGCGCGCATCCTCGCCGATCGGGTCATCCCTCGTGAGTTGATCTATACCTGCCAGCACTTCCGCCGCGAGATGCGCTCAGTTGAGGTGGCACACAAGGTCTATGTCGCGATCGCCGGGACCGACCTGGTGCGCCTGCCCTCGGGGAGCTTTGCGGTGCTGGAGGACAACCTGCGCGTGCCGAGCGGCGTGAGCTACATGCTGACGAACCGCGCGGTGATGAAGCGCGCCTTCCCGCGGATCTTCAGCAACTACGGGGTGCGCCCGATCGACCATTATGGCCAGGCGCTGCTCACCACGCTCCGCGCTCTCGCGCCGGCCCACCGCCCCGAGCCGACGATCGTCGTGCTGACCCCCGGGGTCTATAACTCGGCCTACTTTGAGCATACCTTCCTCGCCCGCCAGATGGGCGTGGAACTGGTCGAGGGCCGCGATCTGCTGGTCCACGATAATGTGGTCTATATGCGCACCACCGCCGGGCTGCGCCAGGTTGATGTGATCTACCGGCGGGTCGATGACGATTTTATCGACCCGCTGGCCTTCCGCCCCGACTCGACGCTGGGCGTGGCCGGCTTGTTCAACGCCTACCGGGCGGGCAACGTGACCCTGGCCAACGCGGTGGGTACGGGGGTGGCCGATGACAAGGCGGTCTACGCCTACGTGCCCAGGCTGATCAAGTACTACCTGGACGAAGAGCCGATCCTGCCCAATGTGGAGACCTATCTGTGCGATAACCCCCGTGAACGGGCCTATGTGCTCGAGCACCTGGACGAACTGGTGGTCAAGGCGGTGGGCGAGTCGGGCGGCTATGGCATGCTGATCGGCCCGCACAGCAGCGCAGAGGAGCGGGAACGCTTCCGGCGGCTGATCGAGGCCAACCCGCGTAACTACATCGCCCAGCCGACGTTGCAGCTCTCGCGGGCGCCGTGCTTTATCGACGGGCGGATCGAGCCGCGCCACGTGGACCTGCGGCCCTACATTCTCAACTGTGGCGACCAGATCACGATCGTGCCCGGCGGGCTCACACGGGTGGCCCTGCGCAAGGGCTCGCTGGTGGTCAACTCGTCGCAAGGCGGAGGCAGCAAGGATACCTGGGTGCTCTTCGATTGAGGCGCGCTGAACACACCTACACCGCTATGCTATCACGGGTCGCCGATGGACTGTATTGGATGAGCCGCTACCTCGAGCGGGCCGAGCACACGGCGCGCCTGCTCGCGGTGGGGCTGAACCTGATGCTCGATCAGACGCCCGACTCGGCCGAGCCACGCTGGAGCCGGCTGCTTGCAGCCCTGCACACCGCACCGCCACCCGAGGGTGCCGCTGATACCTATGCGATCACACGCGAACTCACATTCCAGCACGCCAATGCCAATGCGATCGTCAGCTGTGTGGCCCTGGCGCGGGAGAATGCACGACAGGTGCGCCAGCAGATCAGCTCGGAGATGTGGGAACAGCTGAACCGGCTCTATCTGTTCGTGCGGGCAGCGAGCGTTGAGCAGATCTGGCAGGGTGAGCCGATCGAGTTTTACCAGGCGATCAAAGAGGGCGCCCATCTCTTCCAGGGCGTTACCGATGCGACGATGACCCACGGCGAGGGCTGGTACTTCATTCAGGTCGGGCGCTACCTGGAGCGGGCCGGGGCCACCGCGCTGCTGCTCGATGTCCATTTTCGGCCCTTCCTGGACGCCTCGAGCGATGATGCGACGCTGCTGCTGGAGTACAACGACTGGGTTGGCCTGCTCAAGTGCTGCACGGCCTTCGAGGCCTACTGCAAGGTCTACACGGCTGATGTGCAGCCCAAGACGGTGGCGGAGTACCTGCTGCTCGACGGCGAGTTCCCCCACTCCATCCGCTTTGCCGCCGATCGCATTGAGCGGGGGCTGCAGGCGATCGCCCAGAGCACCGGCTTGCGCAGCGCGGGTCGCGCCGAGCGTCTCGCCGGGCGGTTGCGCGCCTCGCTCGACTACGGCCAGGTCGACGAGATCATGGCCGAGAATATGCACGCCTACCTGGATGGCATCCAGCGCCAGTGCACCGCGATCCACAGCGCGATCTACCAGACGTATGTGAGCTACCCCGTCGAGGCGGTCCTGGCCCGCCAGGCGGTGCATCCGGCACGTTCCATGTCACCCTAAGCCCTTCGGCTGCGCTCAGGGTACACCCTTCGGCTACGCTCAGGGTACACCCCTTCGGCTACGCTCAGGGTACACCCTTCGGCTACGCTCAGGGTACACCCTTCGGCTACGCTCAGGGTACACCCTTCGGCTACGCTCAGGGTACACTCCGCGAAGGGTCTACCGTATCAGGAGTCGGACGATGCTTCGCGACGCTCAGCGTGACAAACGACGTGGCGGATGGGTCGCTAAGCACCGGGGGCCCGGCATGGCAATCGCTTATCGGTCATTCTGACCCACAAGGCTGCATGTACTACTCGATTCTCCACAAAACACGCTTCCGCTACAGCGCACCGGTCAGCGAGGCCGTAACCGAGGTGCGTATGCAGCCCCGCTCCGAGGGCAACCAGCGCTGCCTGAGCTTTCGGCTGACCACCGCCCCGCCCGCCCGGGTGAACAATTACACCGACTGCTATGGCAATACAGTGCATCACTTCGACATCCCGGCGCCCCACCGGCTGACCACGATCACCGCCGAGGCAATCGTCATCCTGCAGCCGCCACCACTGCTCCCCGATCGGCTCGACCCCGACGCCTGGACGGCACTCGATGCACTGACCGACAGCGAGGACCACTGGGATTTTCTCGCGCCCAGCGCCTTCGCCCATCGGACGCCCCTGCTCGACGGCCTGGCCCATGAGCTCGACCTGCGCCGCCGCGACGACCCGCTCTCGCTGCTGACCGAGCTGAACCAGCGGCTCTATGATGCCTTTGCCTATGACTCGGAGCATACCGACGTCGACTCACCGATCGACGTTGCCCTGGCCGCGCGCAGAGGCGTCTGCCAGGACTTTGCCCACATCATGATCGCCCTGGTTCGCTCACTGCGCATCCCCTGCCGCTATGTAAGTGGCTACCTGTTCCACCAGGTCGAGGATCACGACCGCTCTGCGGAGGACGCAACCCACGCCTGGGTCGAGGCCCTGCTGCCGGAACTGGGCTGGGTTGGCTTTGACCCGACGAATAACCTGATCGCCGGGGAGCGACACATCCGCACCGCCGTGGGGCGCGACTACGCCGACGTGCCGCCGACCCGCGGGGTCTACAAGGGCCGGGCAGAGGAGATCCTGGAGGTCGGCGTGAAGGTGGTGCCCACCGAGGCGCCCATCCCCGACGATGAGGTGTTGCCTGTCCTGGCGAGCGTGGCGACCCCTGCCGAGGCGACCGAAGGGCTGCTGGGCCAGCAACAGCAGCAGCAGTGAGCCCGGGTGCGCGAGCAGCATGCCCGCATCCGGCGTGGCGAACGGGACGCCCGCGCACCCGGCACGCGATATGGAGGTGCACAACCCCGTCACCCACCCGCGTGGGGCGGCGCAGCCGTCCTACAAGGCGGATGTTGCCTCAGCTGGGGGGTGGAGGGCGTGCTAGCGCGTATTGAGCGACCAGTCGTAGCGCTTGAAGGCGACCTCAACCTCTTCCCGGGTTGCGAGCCAGCGCCGGCGTGGATCGTCGGGGGGCAGGTAGGACTGGATGAAGCGCAGCACGCCGGCCAGCCCGCCGAAGTCGCCGCGGAACCAGTTGAAGATCGAGGAGATCCGCAACGTCTCGGCCTCGGCATCCAGTTCGACATCGGCATCGACGAAGGCCCGTGCGGCAAGGTCGAGCTGCGCTTCGATCTGTGCGCCATCATAGGCGGCGATGGGCGGGCAGGAGCGACTGGCGCAGTTGATCGCAAAATGGATGCGCGGGTCGAGCGGGCTGAGCACCCAGGCCATACGCGGGTCGTCATCGGCGAACTGGCGCCCGGGCAGGAAGGGGTTGCCCGCGTTGGCGCGCAGCACGCCGTGCTCGATGTCGTCAGCCGAGAGCCGCAGCCCCGCCACCCGGTAAGCGATGCGGTGGAAGAAGCCCAGCCCGGCCAGTCCCTCACGAACGCTACGCCGCACCCCATAGGCTACGACGCCGTCAAGGATCATCCCGTTGTAGAGGTTGATCCAGAAGGCCGTGCGTTCGCCGCGGGTGGCCAGACAGCCCGGGTCGAAGCGGTGGAGCATGGGCGTCAGTTGCTCGACGTAGGTGGCGTAGGCCGCACTGGCCCGCAGCGCGGTGTAGTCGAAGCTGGCGCCGTTCTCGCTGGCTGCAGCGACCTTGAGGGCGCGGACGGCTGCGCCAAGCTGGCCGGCCAGTTCGGGGCCTGGCGCGGCAAGCCCGGGGGCTGGCGGCGCGTTCAGCACCTCGCCGGCGCGCGTACCGCTCACCAGACCCAGGGCCGCCTCACGCAGGGCCAGTAGTTCGTGCATCAGAACCTCGCAGGGGCAATGTGGTGGGCACAGTTCAGGCCGCTCATCGTCACACTCACCACCCCGATGCCGGGGTGTGTGTCGGCGCCGACCAGCAGCAGGCCCTCCACGTCGGTTTTGTGCTGAAAACGCTGGAAGGCGAACTGGTCCACGGTCATCTGCGCGCCCTAGCCGCCGCCCCAGCGCGCCAGGTAGTATTCATAGGTCAACGGCGTGCCGACCTCCAGGCGGTCCAGGCCGGCCACAATCCCGGGGAAGACCTGCTCGGCCATGGCCAGGGCGCGCTGGCAAGCGGCCTCCTTCCGTGCCGCGTAGTGGTCATCCCGTTGCCAGCTCGCGAAGGTGCAGAACTCGGGGTCAAAATAGACGATCTGCAACGCGTGCTTGCCCGCAGGGGCCAGCGACGGATCCTTGAACGACGAGTTACAGAAACAGATCATGCGTAGCTCGCGCACACTCGGGTAGTAGCGGTCGATGTAGAGCGTGTGCGGATCGGTGCCTGGTGGGAAGACGCTGGCGTCCACGCCGGCGAAGAGCGTGATGAACGAGTCGGTCAGCTTCAACTGGTCGACCCGGCGCACAGTATCGGGACGCAGCCAGTGCCGCTCGACGAGCGGCTCCACCGTGGTACCGCTGCGACCAAAGGTATTGACCACGCCGGCGTTGCTCACGACCCAGCGGGCCTCGATGCGCGTCCCGTCACCAAGCTCGACCCCGCGCACCCGCCCGTCCTCGACAAGCACGCGACGGGCGGGGCTACGGTAGCTGATCCGGCCGCCGTGCTTCTCCAGGCCGCGGATGAGCAGGCGGGCCAGCTCGCCGCTGCCGCCACGGGTAAACGTGCCGCCGCCCTTGTGGCGCTCGATCAGCACCAGGGCACCGAGCACGGCAGGGGCGTTGTCGATATCGGAGTAGCAGAAGGCCACAAACTCGGCATTGATGATCGCCCGGAGCTCAGGCGAGGCGATGTAGCGATCAAACAGCTCGCCGAGGGTGACCCGGCTCCAGTAGGAGAGCTCGAGCAGGCGATCCAGCGGCACGCGCCACATCAGGCTGGCAAGCGACCAGAGGTCATCGAGCGGCAGGTTGGGTATCCCGACGAAGAGCTGGTGCAGGGCCTCCAGGTGACGGTAGAAGGCACGGATGCCCGCCTCCTCGCTGGGAAAGGCCGCGACCAGCTGCGCAAGGTACTCATCGACCGAGCCGGCAACGCGCAGACAGCCGCGCGGATGGATGAAGCTGTAGTAACTCTCGTAGTGGAGCAGATCGGGCCACTCGTCGAGCTCAGCGAAGACCTGGGCGTGATGGCGCATGTTGCCACGCGAGGCGTCCATGCCAAAGAAGAGCTTGGGGCCAACGTCGAAGCGGTACTTGCCGCTGGGGAAGGTCTGGGCCGAGCCACCCGGCAGGTAGTGCTGCTCAAGGACGAGCACATCCTTGCCCCGGGCGGCCAGCAGGGCAGCCGTGGTCAGGCCGCCGATACCGGCGCCGATCACGACTACATCATAGGCAGATTTGAGGGGACTACGGTCACGCATCGGCGGCACCACCGCTTGAGCTGCCAGAAAACACTCCATCTGTACCGTACCACAGCCCGGCCAAACGGGCAACCGGGTTGCTTACGGCGTAGAAATTCTTATGGCACGATACTACGACGTAACTCATATGTAACCTTCCCTGATACGCTCGAAACTGTAGCCAGGAAGGAACCCCGCGAACCGGTGTAGGTCTACATCGGATGGCAAGCCGATACTGAGGAGGATTGGTATGGACTGGGCGAAGCAGGCGAACGATATGATCAAGACCTGGACCGGCACGCAGCAGAAGGTCTGGGAGAGCTGGATGAGCTCGATGCAGGCCATGGCCACCCCGCAGAGCCCCGAGGCCTGGCAGAAGACAGTGGAAACCTGGCGTGGCACCGTGCGCTATGCGCTCGAGCAGCAGGTGGAGTTGACGCGCCTGTGGGCCGAGAGCGTGGCCGCTGCTTCGGTGAATATGCCGTCGATGCCGGGGATGGCGGCGATGCCGTCGCTCCCGGGGGTGCCGACCACGCCCGTCGAGTGGACCCGCCAGATGCTGGAGATGACCCGCGCCTGGGCTGAGACGCAGATGCGCTTCTCCGAGAACTGGTTCGACATTCTCAAGAAGGCTGAGCCGATGATGATGGCCCAGACCTGGGACATGACCCAGGCCCAGAAGGTGATGGCGACCTGGCAGGAGGCTGCCCAGAAGGCGGTCGAGGCCCAGACGCAATTCAGCCAGATGATGATGAAGACCGCTGGCTCGATGGCCAACACCGTAGATCTTTCCAAGAAGTAGAGACGCGGCTCCGTCGCGCCTCCCGTCCTTGCCTGCCCCCTCGCCCTGTTCGCGAGGGGGCCTCGTTGTCTCATGGCCCGGCTCGCTGCCCCTGTAATACCAGGTCGAAGTGGCAACCCCGCAGAGGGGTTCGATCATCTCCACACCTCCACACAGCCCTCTGGAGCGCTGGAGAGCTGTGGGGTTGTGCCAGGCCGCTCTGCAGAGCCGTCAACTGGAATTGGTATGAGACGCTCATTCGCGGGGCGCACACCGCCGCGATGAACAATCGGGCGAACCCGCAGGGGCGCAGCGCGCTGCGCCCCTGCGGCCTATGTTCACCTCAGCCGTCCATGTGGCTCGCGCCGCACAGCGACGGGATGAAAACAGTGGCAGCTTATTCCTACAGTTGTAGTTCGTATGCCAGAGCCCTTGTCATTCCGAGGGCCTGGTGGAGGATGTCGCCCGGCGCGGGGCGAAGTTGTAGTTCGTATGCCAGAGCCCTTGTCATTCCGAGCGCAGCGAGGAATCTTCCCTCCTCGTAGCTGGAAGACCCCTCGCTACGCTCGGGGTGACAACCAGCTCCAGCCTACCAGTCAAGACAACTTACAACTGTAGTACTATCGTCTATCGGCTATTTTCACATCAGGTCGCCCTCTCACAGCTGCGCGGACGCAGTGCGCTAGCGATAGCCCTCTGCCTGGAGGTTGAACAGCCGGGCGTAGGTGCCGTCGAGGGCCAGCAGTTCGTGGTGGGTGCCGAGCTCGGTGATGCGACCGCCCTCGATCACGGCGATGCGGTCGGCCATACGCACGGTCGAGAAGCGGTGGCTGATCAGGAAAGCGATTCGTCCGGCGGTGAGTTCGCGGAAGCGCTGGAAGATCTCGTACTCGCGTTCAGCGTCGAGGGCCGCGGTGGGCTCATCGAGCACCAGCACCTCGCTGTCGCGCATAAAGGCGCGGCCGAGGGCGATCTTCTGCCACTGGCCGCCGGAGAGCTCGGCGCCCTTCTCGAACCAGCGTCCCAGGACTGTATCGTAGCCGTTCGGCAGCCGCTCGATCACCTCGTCGGCGCCGCCCCGCTCGGAGGCCGAGACGATGCGCGGCTCATTCGCGAGCTCCTGGATCTGGCCGAAGCCGATGTTCTCGCGAGCCGTCACCTGGTAGCGCACGAAATCCTGGAAGATCACGCCGATGCACTGGCGCAGGTCGTCCAGGTCGTACTCGCGCAGGTCGATCCCATCGAGCAGGATACGGCCCCCGGTCGGGTCGTAGAGGCGGGTGAGCAGCTTGATCAGCGTTGTCTTGCCGGCGCCATTGGCGCCCACCAGGGCGATCTTCTCGCCGGGCCGGACGTGCAGGTTCACGTCGCGCAGCGCGTACTCTTCGCGGTCGGGGTAGCGGAAGCTAACCTGCTGGAACTCGATCCCCTGCTGGATGGGGCGGGGCACCTTGCGACCGGCGCCGCTGATCATCTGCGGGGCAAGGGACAGGAAGCCGAAGAGGTTCTCCAGGAAGAGGCCACTCTCGAAGAGCTGGCCGGCGTTGTAGAAGATACCCTGGAAAATGCCCTGGCTCTGGCGGAAGAGGGTGAGGTAGAAGGTCATCTCGCCGATGCTGATCGTGCCGGTGACGGTACGCCAGACGATCCAGGCATAGGCGCCGTAGTAGCTGACGGAAGCCAGCAGGCCCCAGAGGGTGCTGATCAGCGAGCGCCGCCGGGCCAGGCTCGCGTCCTCGTGGTAGAACTTCCAGAACAGCTCCTGGTAGCGGTTGAGCAGCGGCTCGCCCAGACCGAAGAGTTTGATCTCCTTGGCGCTGCTGTCTACCGTGAGCAGGTGCTCGAGGTAGTGCATCTTGCGCGCCTCAGGGGCGCGCCAGGTGAGCAGGCGAAAGGTGAGCCGGCTGTAGTGGGTCTGCACCACGAACGAGGGCAGGGTGGCACCAAAGAGCACCAGCGCCACCAGGGGGCTGAAGGCGATCAGCCCGATGGCGAAGGAGCCGAGGGTGATCAGGTTCTGCGCCAGGTTGAAGCTGGTGTTGATGATGCTCAGCGCGCGCCAGTTGGACTCGCGGCGCGCGTTCTGCAGCTTATCGTAGAACTGGGCATCCTCGAAGAAGTGCAGGTCGAGGGCCAGGGATTTGCGGATGATCGCCGTGTTGATGGTATTGCCCAGGCGGGCGTTGAGCATATGCTCGGCCAGGGAGCGCACCTGGTTGAGCGCCGTGCTCAGGGTGAGCAGGCCGAACTCGAGCAGCAGGTACGGCAGCACGCTGCGCAGGGCGACCATGGGGTCGATCCCGCCGGTGACGGCGGCGACGACCGCGTCGATGATCAGCCTGGCGATCCAGGCCTGGCTGATCGGCAGCAACCCGCTGAGCAGGGTGACGCCGGCCATGATCAGTGTGGCCAGCCGGTGGGCCTGCCAGACCAGACTGAAGGCCCGCGGCACATTGCGAAATGCCGAACGCAGCTCCTGCCAGCGCTCGGCCAGGCTCTTCGGCGCCTCATTGCCCTCACCGGGCGGAGTGCCTGTGCCCGGAGGACCCTTGACGTTGCCGCGGCGTGTGACAACCACCCGTTCGACGGTTACCCCATTGGAAGCATTCGATGTCATTCTTGCAGTATACCGCTGCTCAGGCGCCGGCGGATCCATCCTGAGGCCCATATACCCCCTGGGGGTGTAGCGGTTGACACGCTGTGGGGCCGCCGCGGGGCGCGTGCCGCCGACCCCCGCGGCGGCTGGCGGGGCGCTTCGCTCCCGCACCCCCGGGTGGCGGGCGCTGGCCATCGGCAGCCAGCGGGGCGCGCCGCCCCCGCGCCCCCGGGCCGGGGGCCGGCGCCGGCCCCCGGCACCCCCGGCGCCGGGGCTGCGCCCCGGACCCCGCCGGAAGGTGGCGTTCCTGGCGGCACGGCCGCGGGGTCATGCCCGCGCCGCGGTCGGGGCATGGCCAGACCAGCGGCCCGGCCGCTGCCGGGCAGGGCGGGCCGTCACCCCCGCGGCGCGGCATGCGGCCCCGGGGAGCAGGATGCGGCCATCGGCAGCCAGCGG
>Ga0272446_1001428_pt1 | contig 34682 bp, 30 predicted proteins | sample YNPCB0061_FD_194587 | JGI IMG/M metagenome (GOLD analysis project Ga0272446, IMG submission 194587) | Hot spring microbial mat communities from Yellowstone National Park, WY, United States - YNP-CB-006-1 | ecosystem: Environmental > Aquatic > Thermal springs > Hot (42-90C) > Sediment | place...
GTCATTTTTAATTTTCTGGGCGTGTCCCCTGCGCTATCGCTTCGGGGTCGGGCTATGCGCTGCAAGTCCTCACAGGCTACGCCTGTTGCGGGCTTTTCGCTACTATCCCTCACGCAAAAACAAGGTAAAAAAGTTTGTTTGATGTTTTTGTAAAGTATTGTTTTTTAATAATTTACGAATAGGTGCGAGGGCGGGGGCTTCGCCCCCGCCCTCGCAAAAACATGCATAAATACACCTGTACAATAAAAAGAAGTGTTTTTTATCTCATTTTTACTCGGGGGTGGGTGGGCGGGTAAACTCATCAACCCCAAAAAAACACTTCTTTCGCGTTAGGCATGCGGAGGGCATGCGTTAGCATGGTGCGAAGCACCGAAGCGATAGCGTAGCCCGCAGTACGCCGACTGCGCCGCGCAGCAAGCAGGAACGCCCAAAATAAAATAAAAAATTCAAGTAACCCCACATAAAAAGTTATTTTATCAGTTTTTTGAGTAAAAGTGGAGTTAAAAACAACTCCGCAAAAATGGCAGAAACAATAGTTACCACCATAAACAACCCTGTATAATACGTTCCTCCAAAATCAGAAAGGATAAGTACAGAAAATCCCAGAATAAGGACAATAGACGCAATAATGACTGCCCTGCCCGTGGAGAGCATTGTAGTATTTACCGCATCTATGTTGGACAAACCCCGCTGTCGTTCAATTCTGTACCTTGCTAAGACATGAATGGTATCATCTACAGCAATTCCAAAAGCTATGCTGAATATAATGGAAGTAGACGCTTTGAGATTGATACCCGAAAAACCCATCCATGCTCCTGCTACTAATAACGGAAACACATTCGGCGTGAAGGTAATAAGCATTATCCTAAAAGAACGGAATAAAAGTCCCATAAGCAACGCCACCGCACCCGTAGAGAGCAACAGACTTGTAAACAAATTACTGACTAAATACGTGTTGTTTTGGTCTACTAGGACCGCAGAACCTGTTTGTTTGTAAGTAAAAAGAGTAGTATCTATTTTAGTTTTGTAAAATTCATCAATACTGCGGTTGATTTCTGCTACTTTCATCATACCTAAATCCTTCATTTTTGCGGTGATTCTGCCTTGTGTGCTGTCTATCAAACATAGCTTAAAAGGATTTTGGCTGCCTGCTTTACCTGCTAACTTATATACTTTTTTTACTTCATTTCTGGTTTCTGGAATGATAAAAGCGGTGCTATCTCCATACTCCATAACCTGATGAATGTACTTCTGTAAAGTTACAGGTGAAAGGGCTTGTGAATATATCTGCGTTTCTATAAAGGTTTGAAAAGTATCTAATTCTGCTAAAAAAATAGGACTATTAAAATTTTCTTTTCCTTTGGCTTTAATGGCAATTTCTACGGGTCTTAAACCTTGATAATGTTGTTCAAAGCAGCGCAGTTCTTGTTTTATTCTGTTTTTGTCGCTGATGTCATCTAATAAGAAAGCGTTCTGCTTAATAGTATTTGTGCCGTATAACGCTACTGCTCCAATGGCAGCAAACATGAGAACTACTCGTATGGGATACTTATCTGTAAATTGAATGATTTTTTGTATAAAAGGTTTCCAATCTCTTTGTTTCTCTTCCCATTTGGAGGGCTTCATAGGTGGTATAAGGTACAATATACAAGGCGTGAGGATAAGCGCGTTCAGCCATGCTACCATTACGCCAAATGCGGTAAACAGCCCAAACTCTCGGATTGGAAGCATATTGGAAACCGCCAAAGACGCAAAACCTATTGCTGTGGTAAATCCTGTAATGAATGTAGAAACACCAATAGCTTTTAAGGAATGGGCTATAGCATCTTTTTTACTCTCACCATTTTGCAAATATTCTTTGTAGTGGCTAATGATATGAATACTATCTGAAACGCCTACCATAAACATAATTACAGGAATAAGATTGGTCATTACCCCTAAATCCTGTGTGGTAAAGCCTATCAGTCCGAGGGTAGCCAAAAGGGCTAATACTACGCATAACAGCGGTATAAAAACACCCCAAAAACTATAAAACGTAAAAATGAGTACAATAATGGTAATAATAATAGATGCAGTCATAAAAATTGCCATTTCCCGCTGTACCATGCTTACATATTGAGTGCGTATATGCGGCACACCTGTAATCCAGAAGCGTTTTACATGATTTTTTTCTAAAATTTGATGTATTTGTGCGTCTAATACATCTTTTTCTTTACTGTCTATGATAGCAGGGTCGTACACTAAACGGATAGCCACAGATTTTTCATCATCACTGACAAGAACGTTTTTAATAAAAAGTTCATTTTTCAAATTTTGTCGGTAAGGTTCGTAATTTTTAACATTGTAATAAGGTAAAGCGGAAACAGGTTCGTATCCCAATGCACCCCGTTCTATACGCTGCGCTTGTGTGATACAAAACACTTGTTTTACGTGCTGTAGCCTTCTACATTGATTAGCAATGGTATCACACAAAGTCAGGAATGGAGTATCCCATATTAGTTTTCCGTCATTTTCTATGGCTATGGAAACAACATTGTCATCAGGACCGTATTGTTTTTTATATTCTTCATAAAAAGCAAGATTAGCATCACCTTTTGGAAAAAACGTGTCAAATGTGTAATTGAAGCGTAAAAATGTCATTCCATACAGACTTATCACAAGCAGGACAACAAATAAGGCAATAACAGGGATATACCATTTTTCAAAAAAGTAGAATTTTTTATGTATCTGCATAATAAAACAAGAATACAAACACAAAAAGAAAACGCATTAGTTCAATTTGGTGTGATAATTAGCGGAATAAGATAATATGCAGATGGGCGTTCCTGCTTGCTTCGCGGCGCAGTCGGCGTGCTACGGGCTGCACTATCGCTTCGGTGCTTACGCACTTTGCTGCGCAAACCCTCCGCATGCCTAACGCAAAAGAAGTGTTTTTTGTGGGGTTTTCGGGTTTACCCACCCACCCGCCCACGAGTAAAAGGGTTAAAAACACTTCTTTTTATACGCGTAGCGTGTATACATGCGCGTATCTGCGTGAGGGATAGCAGCGAAAAGCCCGCAATGAGCGTTAGTGAATGAGGATTTGTAGCATATAGCCCGACCCCGAAGCGATAGCGCAGGGGACACGCCCTTAATTTTCTTATCCTGTTCGTTGAATTAAAGCCCGAAGCTGTAAAAAGCTTTCTCACGAGTAAAAAAAATAATTCAGGAAATGATAGAAAATCTCAAAAATAGTTTTATTTTGCGTCCAAAATTTCATACTATATGCAAGAATTAACACCCATCACGGTAGCCTATGGCGATGGTATTGGTCCTGAAATCATGGACGCTACATTAAGAATTATTACTGCCGCAGGCGCAAAAATAAAAACCGAAGTCATTGAAATTGGCGAAAAAGTTTACCTCCGGGGAAATACAGCAGGGATAGACGCCAGCGCTTGGGAATCCTTGCGCAGAACAAAAGTGTTTTTGAAAGCACCAATCACCACACCACAGGGTGGAGGTTTCAAAAGTCTGAATGTAACCACCCGTAAAATGCTCGGTCTATATGCAAATGTACGTCCTTGTGTATCTTATGCACCTTATGTGGATACAAAGCACCCTGTCATGGACGTGGTTATTATTCGTGAAAACGAAGAAGACCTTTATGCAGGTATAGAACATCAGCAAACTCCGGAAGTGGTACAATGCTTAAAACTGATTACTCGCCCTGGAACTGAGAAAATTGTTCGTTATGCTTTTGAATATGCCCGCCAGTATGGTAGAAAAAAAGTTACTTGTTTTACAAAAGACAACATCATGAAACAAACTGACGGACTTTTCCATAAAGTTTTTGAGGAAATCGGTGCAGAATACCCTGAAATTGAAAAAGAACACTGGATTGTAGATATTGGCGCGGCTAAATTAGCAGATACTCCTGAAGCCTTTGACGTCATTGTAATGCCTAATCTTTATGGAGATATTCTTTCTGATGTTGCGGCACAGATTGCGGGTTCAGTTGGGCTTGCAGGTTCTGCTAACATTGGTGAAGAAGTAGCTATGTTTGAAGCTATCCACGGTTCTGCCCCACGCAGAGCAGGTCAGAACTTGGCTAATCCTTCTGGTTTGCTGTTGGGTGCAATTCAAATGTTGGTTCATATCGGGCAAGGAGATATTGCAGAAAAAGTACATAATGCATGGATTAGAACCATTGAAGATGGTATTCATACGTATGATATTTTCAAAGAAGGGGTAAGCACTGAAAAAGTAGGTACAAAAGAGTTTGCTGATGCGGTTATTGCCCGTTTGGGTCAAAAACCTGTCAAACTTAAAGCCGTAAGCTATGCTAATGCCAAAAAGACCATTGAAGTAAAACTTAAACCTGCACAGGCACGTAAAATGGAAACGATTGGGGTAGATATATTCTTGTATTGCAATGACAGAGATGCCAACAAGTTAGGTAAAGCATTGGAAGGTATTACTGCAGGAGATTTACATCTTACCATGATTACCAACCGCGGTGTAAAAGTATACCCTGACGGATTGCCTGAAACTTTCTGTACAGACCATTGGCGTTGTAGATTCAAAGGAAATGGTTCTGCTATCAGCTACAAAGATATTATTACTTTACAACAAAAAGTTACCGAAGCTGGATACAGCATCATTAAAACAGAAAACCTTTGTACTATTGACGGTGTAGATGCTTTCTCTGCAGGTCAGGGTGCATAAAACTATTTGCTGTATACAAACATAACAACAGAGCTGTAATCAGCTCTGTTGTTGTGTTTAGAGGAATGACATTTATATGTCATCTTGTTATATACAGGTAATTTTAAATACCTCTTGTAAACTTTTCGCAGTTTTTACCACTTAAACAGATTGATTTTACTAAGGTCTACATTTTGTTGGTTTCTGAATATGGCTATCAACATGGCTAAACCGACTACGGCTTCTGCGGCGGCTACACACATTACAAAAAACACCATCATCTGACCTGTACTATGCCCCAAATAAGAAGAAAAAGCAACTAAACTGAGGTTCACAGCATTGAGCATCATTTCTACACACATAAACAAAATGATAGCATTTTTACGGGTAAGTACGCCTACTATGCCAATAGAAAACAATATGGCACTCACCACAAGATACAGATTTAAGGACGGTTCAAACATCAAGGCAAAAATAAAAAACCTTTGTATTTCTACAAAGGTTTTTGAAAAAAGTTTTATGCAATTTATTTGATGTTTTCAGGATTTACGCCTCCGTTAGCATCAGTTTTAATAAGCATCAGGCTTTTTGTTCCTCTTGTTTTTTCACTGTCTGCCGCTATAATAAATCCACCGTCACGACATCTTGCCACCGATTTACCTACATCGGCGCCTTGTGCGCCAAAGTCTTTTTCACCTGCGTCATTACGAATAAGTTTATCATTAACTTTTACAAACCACACATTATCTCCTTTTGATCCTTTTGCGTTGGTAGAACCCACAAGCACATATCCATCTAAAGAGGCTGCAATAGCATAACCCTTATCTTCCAAAGGACCACCATAAGATTTATTGAGTTTTGTATTTCCATCTTCTTCAATACGCATTGCCCACATATCATAAGGAGGAATATTGTTATTAGGTGCAGCTTTGAAACTGTTTGAAGAACCAAAAATAATATAGCCTTTTTTATCTGTACTTTGAATAATCTGACGAATATGTTCATCTTTTTTACCTACGCCGCTGTATATTCTTGTCCATACAGTATCACCAAGTAAACCGTTAAGTTTCACTACGTAGGGGTCAATATCACCTGCGGCGGTATTATTACTTTCTCCTGCGATAATCAAAAATTCTTCAGAACCTGCACCTCCAATAAGTTCAAAACTGAATGCCATTTCTGTTTTAGGAGTTCCATGTGTTCTGTTCCATTTTACTTTAAGATCTTCTCCAAGTCGGATAATATTTATATCATATTCTCCTGCACCTGAACTATTTGTGTAACCGCAGATAATATAGTCTTTATTTGGTGCTTGTCTTACATCAAAACCTATGTCATTTTTAGGACCGCCATAGGTTTTTGCAGTTTCTACATCACCAACCGCAGAAAATTTAACAATAATTATGTCTTTAGCTTCAGGTTTGCCTACTTCTCCTACTGCCATAAATCCTCCGTCTGCGGTAGGACACATACCATGGGCTATTTCATCATCAGGGGTAGAATGGACTTTTTCCCATTCGGGCTTGCCTGCACTATCAAATTTCATTACTTTTATATCTCTTTTGCCCTCTTGTCCTTGGGTACAAAGCACTACGAAACCGTTATCCTTAGTAATAAGGATTTTTTCAGCTTCAGTACTTTCACCAGAAGTATAAGTATGCTGAAATGTGATTTTAGATAAATCTACCGTACTGATAAGCGCTCCCGCACTATAAATAGTAACAGATTGTTTTTTTCCATTAGGTTCATAAACATACCACACGGAGTCTTTTAGACCGTTCTTATAAATACCTGATGCTTTTACGTTTCCGTTTTCGTAGTATTCTTTGGCTTCACCATTTTCTTTATTGTCTTTATAGACTTTGTCTTCTTTTAGTTTTCCATCAGGATAATAAAATGTCCATTGACCAACCATACGGTTCTTACTGTATTGCCCTTTCTTTTGGAGTGCTTTTTTGTTGTTGTAGAACTCATACGGACCATCTCTCATGTTGGATTTGTAGGTAGATACCTCTCTTAAATCTCCTGAGGGATAATAGAACTTCCAGGTTCCATCTCTTTTACCTTCGTCATAGTTCCCTTCTTCCATTACTTTACCATCTTTACTCACTTTTTTGTATTCTCCGTGTTTGACTTCTTGTTTTTGTTCGTTTTTGTAGTACATGTAGGTTTCTACGGTTCCGTCAGGGAATTTATTTTCTTCTTTTTTAACGTTGGTAGGCTGCGCAAAAAGACTGATTTTTGATAGTAAAAGTACGCTGGCTACAAGTACGCTGTTTATGAAAGTTCGCATAAATAACTTATGTAAGGTTAAATGGTTTTACTTTGTATTATGAAGCAAATATAATAGGTTTTGCAAATACAATACAAAAAAAAGAACAAAAAAAGTTTATTAGAACAAAAAAGTTCGAAGGTTTTTTCTTATTCAACTTTTTCATTATCAGCTAATTATCTCTACAAGTTTCATGGTTTTAATTGTTTCCAAAATCTGTTCGGGGGCAAAGCCCATTTCCTTATGTAATTCCAATTGTGTACCATGTTCTATTACTTTATCAGGTATCCCCAACCGTTTTACTGTATTTTTATATCTGTTATCTGCTATAAATTCCAACACAGCGCTGCCGAATCCTCCCATCAGGCTACCATCTTCTATGGTGATGATTTTATCATATTTTTGACAAATATGGTGCATAAGCTCTTCGTCAATAGGTTTAACAAATCGCATATCATAATGTCCAATGTAGATATTGTTTTCTTGTAATTCGGGCTGAATAGTTGTAACATAGTTACCTATATGTCCGATAGTAAGAACAGCTATTTCTTCTCCCTCCTGAATAGTTCTACCTTTTCCAATTTGTATTTTTTCAAAAGGCGTTTTCCAATCTATCATAACCCCTTCTCCTCTGGGATAACGAATAACAAACGCATTTTTTTCATTGAGAGTAGCTGTATACATTAAATTACGCAGTTCCTGCTCATTCATAGGAGAAGCAATAATCATATTAGGTATACATCTGAAATAGGCAATATCATAACAGCCGTGATGCGTAGGTCCATCAGCACCTACTACACCCGCCCTGTCCAAACAGAAAATTACAGGTAATTCTTGAATAGCCACATCATGTATCACTTGGTCATAAGCACGCTGCATAAAAGAAGAATATATATTGCAAAAAGGTATCATGCCTTGGGTAGCCAAACCTGCGGAGAGCGTTACAGCGTGCTGTTCACAAATACCTACATCAAAAGCACGTTCTGGTATTTCCTTCATCATGATGTTCATACTACAGCCTGAAGGCATAGCGGGAGTGATACCAACTATTTTGTTATTAGCTTTAGCAAGTTCCACCAAAGTATGCCCGAATACATCTTGATATTTTGGCGGTTGAGGTTTATCTGTTTTTTTAGCAAAAGATTGCCCTGTAATTTTATCAAAAGGACTGCTTTGTGCGTGCCACTTAGTTTGTTCTTTTTCAGCGGGTGCAAATCCTTTACCTTTCACTGTTACAACATGTAAAAGTTTAGGACCGGGTATGTTTTTCAAATCTCTGAGCGTATGCACAAGAGTATGTATGTTATGTCCATCAATAGGTCCAAAATAACGCAAGCCAAGTGCTTCAAAAAGCATTCCGGGTTTAAGAATAGAAGATTTTAAGCCATCTTCTATTTTGGAAGCTATTTTTTGAGGTATTTTACCCATTTTACCGAGTAAATCCCATAAGTCATCTCTGAATTTATTGTACCATTTAGAGGTAGTAAGGTCGGTCAGGTATTCTTTTAATGCGCCTACATTAGGGTCAATGCTCATGCAATTGTCATTCAAAATAATGAGCAGATTTGCTTTATCTACGCCTGCATGGTTCATAGCTTCAAAAGCCATACCTGCCGTCATAGCGCCATCACCAATAACGGCAATATGATGTTTGTCTTGTATACCTTTTAAACGACTCGCTATTGCCATACCGAGTGCAGCAGAAATAGAAGTAGACGAATGCCCTACACCAAAGGAATCATACTTGGATTCTTTTCTTTTAGGAAATCCACTGATGCCTTTATATAAGCGGTTAGTATGAAAGACCTCACGTCTGCCTGTCAGGATTTTGTGCCCGTAAGCCTGATGTCCTACGTCCCATACCAATTCATCATAAGGAGTATTGAAAACATAATGCAAAGCAACGGTAAGTTCTGTAACGCCCAAACTCGCGCCAAAATGCCCTCCATACACGGAAACGATGTCAATAATATATTGACGAAGTTCTTCTGAAATTTGTAATAGCTTTTCTTCGGGCAGTTTGCGTAAATCCTCAGGATAGTTAATTGTTTTTAATAGTTCTCCCGCTTCAATTTTTGTTTGCATCATAGAGTTTCTCAAAAAGATGATAGATAAACTACTGAACTTTGAATAAAGTTGCAAAGATATTGTTTTTTGATAACTATTTGGATTTTTATTTTTAAGGGCGTGTTCCCTGCGCTTGCGCTTCGGGGTCGGGCTATACGCTGGTAGAGACGTGGCATGCCACGCCTGTACTTCATTCGCTACGCTCATTGCGGGCTTTCCGCTGCTATCCCTCACGCGGATAGGTGCGCATACATATACGCACACGCATACGCGTTAGGCATGCGGAGGGCATGCGTGCTTGCACGCATGGTGCATCGCACCGAAGCGATAGCGTAGCCCGTAGCACGCCGACTGCGCAGCAGGAACGCCCAAAAATTTATAGTTAAGACGTTATTCAACCAAAAAACACTATTTTTGAAATATGAAAATTGAAATCAAACGCGTAGATAATGGTGTTTTATTAGAAGCTCAAAATGATACTCAAAACACCTTCTTGATAGATGGTTCAGAAGACATTGGCGGAAAAAACAGAGCTATGCGCCCTATGCAGCTATTGCTGGCAGCCCTTGGAGGTTGTACTTCTATGGATGTACTATCCATTCTGTACAAACAAAGACAGAATATTGTACACTTTTCTGTAGAAGTTGACGGCGAAAGAGAACAAGGGGTTATTCCTGCATTGTATCGTAACATACACATTACTTTTCATTTTGAAGGCAACATAGACAAAAGCAAGATAGAACGTGCCATAGAACTTTCCATGACAAAATATTGCTCTGTAGCCAAAACCTTAGAACCCACCGCTACTATCACTACTTCATATACCTTAAAGGAAGTTCAGTCATAAAACAAGGGATAAACTAAAAATTTACACAAAAAGACAATATATTTTGAGGTAAAGTTTTACAGCCAATACTGTTATTTTTGGAATGTATTTTTATCATAATGAAGCAGTTAAAAAAAGAATTACAAAAATAGAGTTGCAAAAACAAGAAAAACTTATCAATTTTGTATCAAAATTTACACTCTAATATGTATAAGTCCTTTTTTATATTGATAACCTTGTATCTTGCTATGGGTACACAACTGCTTCAAGCACAAATCATCAATCAGTTTATCTATCCTGATGAGTTTTGTGTATTTCAAAAGTCTATGTTAAAGAAAAAATATGTCAAACAGTTGGATATATATACTACCGAAGACATGCGTAAAGAAACACTGGTAGAAAGCTACACCTTTGAAAAAGGAGTTATCAATGGGTATAAAAATATGAATAACAGTAATTATGCGGTATATGTACGTACCGCTTATGGAAGTAGATATATTGACAGTATCGTTTCCCCTACGGAAGCCCGTATCACTTTGACGTATGACGGTGCTAAAATTAAAATAGTACACTATCAATTTGACAGTGTCAATAAAAGTTTTCAGACAACTCCTACAGTATATGAAATCAAAACGAATGATTTTGGTAAAATAACGGCTGTTAATGCCTACCGTCTGGAAGGCAAAAAGAAAATAAAACTATATACCATGGGCTATAAGTATGAAGGGGCAACCGTCTTAAAAGCCTTTTCAGGAGTGGTAAACGGACAAAAGGTAAAAGGTAATGTAGAAAGTGATTACACGGGGAAAATTCAAAAAATAGTTTATCCTGACAAACAAATTTCGCATAAATATACTAAGGACGGATTAGTCAGTCAAAAAACCATTAACTTTAAAGACAGCGAACCTATTACTTACTATTTCAAATACACCTTAGAATAAAATGGCATGAGTAATTTTAAGGAAGAACAAAATCTAATTGTTCATTTAACCGAATACATTCAGAAATTTTTTCTGGCTACCAAGCAAGATGTTAAGATAGACTCGCTCAACCTTGCAGGTACAATGATAACGTCTGTATTGATTTTGTGTATCAGTTTTTTATTTTTGATAGTGTTCAGCATCTGTGCGGGTTTGTTTTTAGAACGGCTATTGGGAAGTTATGTATTGAGTTTTGGTATTATAAGTGGTATATATGGAATAGTGCTTGTAGTTATTTACATTTACAGAAAGAAACTGAAAGCGAAAATTATTCAGGCAATTATCAACCAAACAGAATAATAATTTGCAAGATACCATAATACTTTTTTATATTTGTAGCAAATTCAAAAAATAAAGAAAACAACATGGTCAACTTACATAAATATTACTTTGAAATGGTGCAGGAAAATATTCTTGTACTGTTCAAAGGTTATGTTACACCAGACTTATTGAGCGCAATATTAGAAATTGCAGAACAAAAATTGGAAGAACTGGGTGAAGCAAAACGCATACAAAAAAAAGTATACAATGTATTGGTAGAGGCTTTTCAAAATGCTTACAATCATGTTGACGAAATACAAAACCAGTTATACAAAAATTCCGTTATTTTATCTGTAGGCAGAGATGAGGATTTTTATTATGTAATGACTGGCAACTGTATGTACGCAAACCGCGCTCCTAAACTGAAATCAAATATAGAAGAGATAAATGGTTTATCCAAAGAAGAGTTGAAAGAACGTTATATGAGTGTTATGGCAAATGAAGGTTTTTCTGACAAAGGAGGTGCTGGTTTAGGCTTGATGGATTTAATCCGTAAATCTGGAAAACCTTTGGAATATAATTTTACACCTATCAACCAGGAATATTCTTATTTCTCTCTTTGTGTAAAAATCCCTGTTCAAGAATCATAAATATTCAATCACAATAAATTGCATAAAAACCATGGAAAAAATAAAAATAGATGCAACCAATAAAACCCCAAGAATAGAACTTGACCACGAAGCGGGTTTGTTAAAAATAGAGGGGCGTTCTATTCCTGAGAATTCATTTGAGTTTTATAAGCCCGTTATGTCTTGGTTAGATGAGTACTCTAAATCCCCTAATGCCAGCACCCTCTGTACATTTAAGTTTGAATATTTTAATACAAGTTCTTCAAAGTGTATTTTGGATATATTCAGAAAACTTGAACAAATACATCAGGAGGGCAGCGCTGTGGTTATCAGTTGGTATTATGATGAAGATGATGAAGACATGCAGGAAACAGGAGAAGACTACAAAAATATTATAAAAGTGCCTTTTAAGGTCATTCCAAATAATTAAAAATGGAAGAAACAGAGAAAAAAACTGTTTTTGAACATGAATCACAAATACTTGTTCGCTCTCGTGAAATTCTAAATAACGAGAGCACAGTTGATTATAAGCAACCTTATATAGACTTAACCAATTCTTATGAGTCTTTGCTTAATGACATAAAATTGCTTACTTCTGTGAGTGATAGATTGCAGAAAAAACATAATCAGACCAATGAAAGGCTTCGCGAAATTAACGAAGAATTTAGTCAGCAAGCAGAGGAAATCAAGGCAATTCATGAGGCATTGCAAACAAAAAATGCAGAAATTACAGCCCGAATAGAAGAACTCAAAGCCACAAAAAACGATTTAACCCTTGCAAGAATACGCAAGCGTGCTACGAGTATCATTGTTGTAGTAGCTATTATTTTACTTGTTCTTACAGAATTGTTTGACAGATTTGTAATGGAAGGGTCCTCATGGGCTTCTAAAATTCTTTTGATTATTCTGATTAAACCTTTGGACAATTTTATTATGGAAAGACTTAAACGTAAAGAATTTGCACAAGTTAATATATCATCTACTTAACCTAATATGTCCTATCATGTACCTGTGCTTTTGAAAGAAAGTGTCCAAGCATTGGTAAATACTCCTGATGGGCTTTATGTAGATGCCACTTTTGGAGGTGGAGGACACAGTAAAGCTATTTTAAGTACTTTATCCAATAAAGGAAAACTTATCGCTTTTGACCAGGATAAAGACGCTCCTTTTGAAAATATTACTCAACCCAATTTTTATGCTCTTCGGGACAACTTTGCTACAATAACTTCCGCCCTACACAGTTTGAATATAAAACTTGTAGACGGTATTTTTGCAGACTTAGGCGTTTCTTCCTATCAGTTGGATACAGCAGAACGTGGTTTCAGTTACCGCTTTGACGCTCCTTTGGATATGCGTATGAATACTTCACAGGAACTATCCGCTTATACAGTAATCAATACCTATACCCAAGAAAATTTATACACCCTTTTCAAATTATATGGAGAAGTACATAACCCCAAAAATCTCACAGATTGCATTATACAAGCCCGCAAACTTAACCCCATTAAAACTACTTTCCAGTTCCTTGAAGCAATAAAAAAAGCTACACCAAAATATAAAGAATATAGTTATTATGCACAAGTCTTTCAAGCTGTCAGAATAGAAGTAAATCAGGAACTGAAATATTTAGAAAGTTTTTTACAACAAAGTATAACATTGCTTAAACCCACAGGAAAATTAGTCATTTTGACTTATCATTCCCTTGAAGATAGAATAGTTAAAAATTTTATGCAGTATGGCAACATTGAAGGAACTCCACATAAAGACATGTACGGAAACTTAATACGCCCCCTGTTGCCTGTAAAAAAGCCTGTATTACCTACTCCACAGGAAATTGAAGTAAATCCCCGTGCAAGAAGCGCAAAATTACGGATTGCAGAAAAAATATAATCTATGTTTCTGTTACAATATTCTTTTTACGCGGTACATAAAACAATGCAATCAGAATCCCATAAAATGGTAGTATGGGAATTTTGTACCGTACCAACGCTCCCAAGTTAGGCGTAGAAAAGCCCACCATATACCCAAAAAGTACTATAAAAATGAGTGCAGGAAGCAAAAATGTATCTTCGCCAAAGCGCTTTACAATATAAGAGAACTTATTTCTCCTTAACACAATAATAAGCAAGTATAACAAAAGCGAGTTTTCTATAGATGCAATACCAATAAATGGATTTCTGGCATCAAAAGGTAAGGGGCGAAACAATCCATTAACCAACGCAAGATAGGCATTCGTTTTAATGGCTGTACCTGTATAAGAACCTTTCCCACTTAAATCCTGCTGGGTAGCTTTAGCAGTTTGCACTACATTCTCCACAGCAAACTTCCCAAGTTTTTTACTGAATGTTATAACTGCATATCCCCCTACTGCCGCACCTCCGATAATCAAAACAGGAATAGATAACTTTTGCAAAGTTGGGTTTTTTATGAGTTTTCTTAAATCCAACATAAACCACAACACCAACGGCATCATTACTGCCAATAAAATATATACTTTTATGTCTAAAATAACTTTTATACCAACCAACAACCACAAAATATAGCTCAACTTAAACTTTCTCAATATAAATAAGCGGTAGAATCCTGCCACTACAAAACCTAAACCTCCTATCGTAATGGAGTCTTTCAAAATGCCTGAACCCCAAAAACATAAACTCGGAATAGCAAAAAAAGCATAAAACAAAAATTTCTTTTTGTCAGGATACCTTTCTATAACCACTTGATAAAACAACCATAACCCAATGAATGAAAAAAAACTAATCACACAAGCCGCTGCCATGTAACTTTTATGGGTTAATATCTTTACATAAAAAACATATTTGCTGGTTAAAAAAGCAGATTCTTTGGGTTCATTAGGTAAATATAAAGCAGGCCATGCCAAGGCTTTTCTGTGCTGATATGTGTACCTGTCCATATCATACCACTCACTCGGATACCCTGAAAGAATTTCCAACCCTATTTCAGGATAATCCAGTAAAATATCATACAAGTCATTGGTTGTGGCATGATACATATAGGTATCCCCGCCACCATAAAAGTATTGATATACCAAACCAACACTTATTCCTGATAACAATTTGATGGTTAATGCCCTGAAAAAATACTCTCTCTCAAAAACGTTGTAGTATTTATACTTAAACCAATCCGCAATAACATAGATAACAAATATGGTAATAGCTGTGTATATCCAGTCGTGAGGTTTCAGAAATTGTACATATAACAGCATAACAGCAATTACAAAAGTAGATTACAAAATTAGTAACTTTTACGTGGATTATTCAGATAGTTTAATCTTTTTTGGGCGTGCCCTTCACTACGTTCAGGTCGGGCTATTCGTTGGTAGAGACGCGGCATGCCACGTCTGTACTTCACAGGCTACGCCTGCTGCGGGCTTTCCACTGCTATCCCTCACGCGGATACGCGCGTATATATGTGTTACATGAATAAAAAGAAGTGTTTTTTACCTCATTTTACTCGTGGGCGGGTGGGTGGGTAAACCCATCAACCCTATAAAAAACACTTCTTTTGCGTTAGGCATGCGGAGGGTACGTAGTAGAGACGCCGCATGCGGCGTCTCCGAAGCGATAGCGTAGCCCGCAGCACGCCGACTGCGCAGCAGGAACGCCCAAGAAATATTACATTCTCATTACAAACGACAAAAAAATATCTCGTACTCATTCAGTTATTTCACAAAAAACCTTACTTTTGTTCAAATATGGATTTTTTACAACACCCACATATCCAAAAAATTATTGATTTTGCCTTTGAAGAAGATTTAAGTTCTATCGGTGATGTTACAACCTTAGCTACTTTGCCCGATAATCACACCGCAAAAGCAAAACTACTGTTCAAAGAGGAAGGTATTGTGGCAGGTATAGCTTTAGCAGAGCATATATTCAAGCAATACGAACCTGATGCAAAATTGGAGATATTCGTCAAAGATGGGCAAAAAGTCCAAAAAGGCGATATTGGTTTTATTGTAACGGCTTCTTACCATACCTTGCTCAAAGTAGAGCGGGTAATGCTGAATATCATGCAAAGAATGAGTGGAATCGCAACACTTACCAATCAAGTAGTGCAGGAATTGAACGGCTTGCACACACGCGTGTTAGATACGCGCAAAACTACTCCTGGGTTGCGTATTTTGGAAAAATGGGCAGTACATATCGGCGGAGGCGTAAATTACCGTTTTGGATTATATGACTGGGTCATGATAAAAGATAATCATATTGACCACGCGGGGGGAATAAAAATTGCCATCACACGTGTACATGAATATCTTAAAAAACAAGGTTTGAACTTGAATATCACCGTAGAAACACGAAATTTAACCGAAGTACAAGAAGTCTTGGAAATAGGTGGCATACATCAAATTATGTTTGACAATATGGACTATGACATGATGCGGGAAGCCGTAAAAATGGTCAATAAACGCTATATTACAGAAGCATCAGGGAATATTACTCTGGAAAATGCCCGTAAAAAAGCAGAAACAGGAGTAGATTTTATTTCTATGGGTATGCTTACCCATTCCGTAAAAAGTATGGATATTAGTTTGAAAGCAGTGTAAATTATTTATATTTGCAAACTTGAATATATGACAGAAATTAAAATACCCTTTAACAAACCTTATTTATGCGGCAATGAATTAAAATACATTCAGGAAGCGGTACAATCAGGTAAAATATCAGGTGATGGCATATTTACCAAAAAGTGCCATGACTGGTTTGAACAAAAATATAAGTTCAAGAAATGTTTTTTAACCACTTCCTGCACAGATGCTTTGGAAATGTGTGCCATCTTGATTGATATTAGAGAAGGTGATGAAGTGATTATGCCGAGTTATACCTTTGTAAGTACAGCTAATGCATTTGTACTACGTGGGGCAAAAATTATATTTGCGGACAGCTATGCCAACGAACCGAATATGGATGCCACTCAAATAGAAGCTCTGATTACTCCCAAAACAAAAGCTATTGTGACTGTACACTACGCAGGAGTTGCCTGCGATATGGATAAAATACTTGATTTAGCAAAAAAATACAACCTTTACGTGATAGAAGATGCCGCACAGGCTATTGACAGTTATTACAAAGGTAGACCTTTGGGCAGTATAGGACATTTAGCCGCTTTTTCCTTCCATGAAACAAAAAATATTATTTCAGGTGAAGGCGGTATGTTAGTCGTTAATGATGAGCGTTTTGTTAAACGGGCTGAAATTATCCGTGAAAAAGGGACAAACCGCTCACAGTTTTTTAGAGGTGAAGTAGATAAATACAGTTGGGTAGATATTGGTTCTTCTTTTTTGCCTTCGGATATTATTGCCGCATTTTTATATGCACAATTAGAACAAATAGAACCCATTCAAAAACAAAGAAAACACATTTGGGAAACCTACCATATGCAACTCAAACCTTTGGCAGAAAAAGGGTATTTTAACCTTCCGCATATCCCTGAATATGCTACAAATAACTATCACATGTTTTACATCATTTGTAAAAATTTGGAAAGCAGAACCGCTTTGGTGCAACATCTCAAATCCAAAGGGATATTGGCAGTGTTTCACTATTTGCCGTTAGAACAATCCACGTTTTACAAAGATAAACATGATGGTAGACATCTCCCTAATAGCGAACACTTCGCTGCTACATTACTTCGTTTGCCTTTGTATTATACATTAAGCGAAAACGAACAACAATTTGTAATACAGTCTATAAAAGATTTTTTTACAGCACAATATACACAGCAATAACATGGAAACTGAAAAACCTTTGTTTTCTATTGTCAGCCCTGTTTATAAAGCAGAAAAAATACTCCCAAAATTAGTAGAACGCATTGAAAAAAGTATACTGTCCATTACACAAAACTTTGAGATTATTTTGGTGGTTGACGCTTCTCCTGATAAATCATGGCAGGTAATACAGGAAATCGCGAAGCAAAATCCACGCGTAAAAGGGATTTTATTCAGCCGTAATTTTGGACAACATCGCGCTATTACCGCAGGATTAGATTATGCACAAGGCGAATGGATTGTAGTTATGGACTGTGATTTGCAAGACCAGCCCGAAGAAATCCTGCATCTATACCAAAAAGCATTAGAAGGGTATGAGGTTGTATTAGCCCGCAGGCATAACAGACAAGATAGTTTTTTCAAACGTGTTTTTTCGAAATTGTTTTATAAAACTTTGTCTTTTCTTACGGGCATCAAACATGACCCCACAGTAGCTAATTTCGGAATTTACCACAAAAAAGTGATTGATGTAGTTAAAGGTATGCGAGAACATATCCGTTTTTTCCCTGTTATGGTCTATTGGGCAGGGTTTACTCAAACCAAACTTGACGTAGAACATGCCGCAAGGGAAGAAGGTAAAAGTTCTTATTCGTTCAAAAAACTGCTTAAATTAGCGCTTGACATTATTTTAGCCTATTCCGAAAAACCGCTTACAATCATTATAAGAATGGGTTTAAGCATATCTTTTATGTCGTTTTTATTTGGCGTTATCACTCTGATACGCTATTTGATGAATAAAATTATTGTACCTGGATACACCAGTTTAATTATCTCAGTATGGTTTTTTTCAGGGTTAATTATTGCTGTTCTGGGCGTAGTGGGCTTATACGTGGGAAAAACTTTTGAAGGTGTTAAACAAAGACCGCTATACGTAATCAAAGAAGCCACAAAAGAAAGTTAAAAAATATGTCTATTCAACATTTAGCATGGGACAGCAATTTTTTTGGCTATAAAACAGGTTTAATTGAATTAAAACACAACGTAATTATTCCTCTGTATGATATTATCCAAAGAAATCCCGAATACAAACTGATATACATACGCTGCGCACCTGCACACATACAACAAGATGAAATTAAAGCGCTGGGGGGCAAATTAGTGGACGAAAAAGTAACTTTTGCTCAGGACATTCCTGCACCTCCGCATATATACAGCCAAAATGTAATACTTTATCCTGATAACGAACCTACCACAGAAATTTTACAGTTAGGTCTAGCAAGTGGCATTTATTCCCGTTTCAAAGTAGATAAAAAGTTCATAAACAATGAATTTGAACGCCTGTATGAGATTTGGATAAGAAACTCCACCAATAAAACTATTGCTAAACACGTTATTACTTACCAAAAAGACGGAAAATATATAGGTTTGCTTACTTTGGGAGAAAAAAACAAGCGTGCAGATATTGGCATATTAGCCGTAAATGAGCAATACAGAGGTTTGGGTATAGGTAAATCTTTGGTTCAAAAAGCCTTTGAATTATCTGTACAAATGGGATACAGTCAAATACAAGTGGTTACTCAAAAAGCGAATGAAAATGCTTGTAAATTTTATGAGAGTGTAGGGTTTAAGATAGATACAATAGAGAATATTTATCATTTGTGGTTAAGGTAAAGATAAATATATTGTTGATTTTGATATATAATAAATGTTATAGAAATTTATTTTTTGGCGTTCCTGCTTGCTTTGCGGCGCAGTCGGCGTGCTACGGGCTACGCTATCGCTTCGGTGCGGTTTGCACCATGCGTGCAAGCACGCATGCCCTCCGCATGTCTAACGCAAGATAAACGCAGGCAAATCAAATACATTAGGATATGCTTTCTTGAAATCTTGCGGGCAGGTTGTTCAGAATAGTTTCTCTTAATTTAAAGAATGCGTCTTTTTTATCTTCTGAAACAGAGTTGAGATATTCTTGTATAGTTTTCATAGGTAGATAGTTTATCGTTGAAAGTCTTCTCTGCGTTGTATTCGGGGAATAAATTCCAATATAACAGGCACATGGTCAGAAATTTTTCGGGCATCTTCCACAGAACGAAAATCTTTTGCAATATCAATCCGTTGGGTTATTTTGGCTTCTATGTGATTGGAATTAAAATAGAAATTATCATACTCTTCGGAGAAATACTGACCAGGTGCCGCAGGATTGTCATGCATTCTAAAACTGGTTTTAACATTGATAAGCGCTGGTTTTAATCCTTTTTGTTTAAGTCCGTCAAAAGCAGGGTCTTTTTGGGATAAATTAAAATCTCCCATCATTATTATTTTTTCATTAGCATATTTATTCTGGATACGGGGTAATAATTGTATTTCTTGAGCAGGGTTTTTTGTTTTAGGAACAGCATGAAAATTAACCAACAGAATTTTTTCACCTTTGCATTCAAAACGGGCTAAAAAAGGTTCTCGGTCTATTTCATTGGCTAAACTTTTTTCCAAAAATGCTTCTCCAACCAATTTTACTCGGTTAGGTTTCCATAAATACGCATATCGTTCTACTCCAGCGCCTATGGTGGGGTCGCTGACTGCATAAGCCCATTTATTTCCTGTTCTATTCAACTCGTCAGCTAATTTAGCCACTGTTTGCGGTCCTACAAAAGTGCTGGAAACTTCTTGTATGGCAACTATATCCATATCTTTCATGGTTTTGGCAATATACTTCAGTTCATCAGGAGATTTGGATTTGCCAAAATTCTGTATATTCCATGACATAAGGCGGATATTCTGCTTGCTGTCTGTGGGATTGTAAGGCAGGTCTTCATTCTTTTTGATAATAATGCTATCTTGGGGTAGAGTATCTTTTTGTTGTTTCTTATTTTTTCTGATTTTATACTCTGATGTATCCGAACGTTTTTTTCTGTAGTTTTCTTTCGGAGCAAGAAACCTCGCAAAATTAGCTAATATTAAAACCCCTGCTATTACAACTATGATGATGTGTTTTCTTTTCACGTTACTGCAAAATTAACAAAAGACAATCAAATATTTATGTTTTATGGTGATTTTTTATCGTACCTCTGCTAAAAAGGTACTTTTTATATCTCACCGATAACAATATCTTTTCCTGACGTGTTCATAAACATCTTGTCTGCAATATAAAAAGATATTGAAAATCAAGCAGTAATTAAAAATAACATAAAATTATATTTTGAAAGACTTGACAGAATATAGTTTTTGTTGTATCTTTGCAGGCCTATTTAAAAAATCAAGGTAATGTAGCTCAGTTGGTAGAGCAAAGGACTGAAAATCCTTGTGTCGGGGGTTCGATTCCCTCCATTACCACACTACAGAGTGTTATCATAAACACTCTTTTTTTATATATGTACATTTTCATAAAATAAAACAGCACTTTCGCTAAACAACGATTTTTCACTGTATATAATTGGTGTATTTTTGTGTCATTATGAAAAAGTTAATTTTTGTTGTAGCTATAGCTATCACATTCGCCATGAGCAGTGCGTTTGTTCCCATTTCTAGTAATAGTAATGTTGTTGTTGCAACTAAACATGTACAAGGTGAAATTTGCTTCAAAATAAAAAATGACACGGGCAATTCCATCACTTTGCACACAGGTACAGGTACTGCACCTATGAACAACGGTTCTCAAAAAGAATTCTGCATTAAGGAAGGAATGAAACTTTGTATAGCAGACAAAGGAAGACCAGGAAAAGTATTACTTACCGTTTCTTCTGATATTTCAGGCAAAACCTTCAAATTATCCGAATTGATGTAATAATTATCTGTTTTCCTGCGTCCAGATTTCAAAAGACGCTTCCGCTTGGGTGTACAGCATAGTCAATCCAGAGGCTACTGTACACCCTTGCTCTTTTGCATAACGTACAAAATACGTTTCTTCGGGATTATAGACCAAATCCATAGCTACTTGCCCTGTATGTAAAGCATAATAAGGCATCATCAGCATTTGGTCTGTATTTGGGTACATGCCCACAGGTGTACATTGCACAATAATATCTGCCGAAGCTATCATATCTTCTGACAGTTCTTCAATAAATAATTCATGAGATTGTTGCGGTGTTCGGCATGCTACTATAATATTCTCACAGTTGAATATATTCTGTAACGCATAATATACAGCTTTTGCCGCACCTCCATTACCAATTATAATAGCTCTTTCAAAAACAGGGTTGGAAACCACTTGCTCAATAGCTTTTGTAAAACCTATAATATCAGTATTGTAGCCTTTTAATGTGCCATTGGCTAGCTTTTTTATGGTATTGACTGCACCTGTTTGATGAGCTTCGGGGCTTAATTCATCAAGATACGAGATTATAGATTGCTTATACGGCAGAGTTACATTTAACCCAATGATAGCAGGATTTTCTTTGATGAGCAAAGGAAACGAATGTATATCCTGTATAGAAAACAAAGAATACGAATAGTTTAATCCAAGTTTTTGGAACTTTTCTGTAAAATATTTTTGAGAAAAACTATGGGATAAAGGATATCCGATTAGTCCGAATTGTGTCAATGTTAATGCTCGTGATGATGTAAGTGATTGTGTTGGTATGTTTCAGGGTGGAAAATAGCATCTTTTATTTCCTGACAGATATGTTCAATATCTTCTGTATGTCTTGGGATAATAAAAATAGTATCATCACCTGCCATAGTACCCAGCACACCCTCAATATGACGGCTATCTATGAAAAATGCCACTCCCTGCGCTCTGCCAATCAATGTTTTGATAACAATCATCATATTGTTATGCTCAATGCTTCGCACTTCCAGACCAACCAATTGTTGAATGACGGTTAATTCTTCTTTTTGTAACTGAGCGTATTTGTAATGATTGCCTTCACGGATACGTGCTATGCCTAATTCAGATAAATCTCGGGACAAAGTAGCTTGTGTTACTTCTATATCTTCTTCATGAAGCAATTTGGTTAGCTCTTCCTGACTGGCAATATCATATTTGTTTATTAGTTCTATTATTTTGAAATGTCTTTGTTGCTTGGCTGTTTTCATAGAATTAAAACTACATAATACCTACTTTTTAGATAACAGTTGCAAATGTAATAAAATTACAAATTACTGACAATTTATACAACTTTTTTTCAACAACTTTTTTGTATTTTCTTATTTATCAACGGAATAGATATTTTGTTTTTTTATACTATGTGTATAATTTTGGCATAGTTGAGAACCGACTTTGGTTATGATTAAAAAACATGGTTTTACGTGGTTTATTCTTTACTTGGGCGTGTCCCCTGCGCTAGCGCTTCGGGGTCGGGCTATGCGCTGGCAGAGACGTGGCATGCCACGTCTGTACTCCACTTGCTACGTAAGTTGCGGGCTTTTCGCTCCTATCCCTCACGCGAAAATAAGGTAAAAAATGTTGTTTTACCTTGTAATACGTTCTTTTTCAAAGGAATAAAGCATGAACTACGAGGGCGGGGGCAAAGCCCCCGCCCTCGTAAACCCTCGTAAAAAACCCATTTTTTTAATTGCGTTAGGCATGCGAAGGGCATGCGTTAGCATGGTGCGAACAGCACCGAAGCGATAGCGTAGCCCGTAGCACGCCGACTGCGCCGCGCAGCAAGCAGGAACGCCCAAAAAATTATTTTTCTATACTTGTTCTCGCACAGTAAATAGTTACAAAACATGTTTATTTAGAGTATCTCCCCGTTTTTTCGTAATTTTGTGGTATGAAAAGTTTTAGAGGGTTTTTCTGGTTATTTTTTATTAGTTGGTGTATACATACATATTCACAGGTAAATGAAGATATAATATGGGCAAATGAAGTATTGGGTTATTCCAGCCAGCATTATGGTGGAAAATTATATGCCGCTAGGGAGGTATTAGGTAAGCCGAACAGTATGTTGCCCGGAGGTACAGTACGTCCCACGGCTTGGCATCCATATTCTCGCAGTGCAGAAGAATATATATGGGTAAAATTTCCTAAAAGCGTTAAAGCCAAGCAAGTTATTGTCTGTCAGAATTATAAGGCAGGAGGTATCCTGAAAATTGAAGTGTTTAATGAAACATTGAAACCTTATACTATTTTGGAAAGAAACCCAAGCCCTTCACCCAGTAAATCTGCAGAAACTGTACAGTATACTGTACCCATAGATGTTCCTACAGTCATTGCTGTAAAAATAACTGTAACAGGAAATAACAAACTCTACGAAACCCAACAAATTGATGCTATCGGACTTACAGAAAGCAGTGTCTTGACTTATCAGCCAAAAATAAATCTGGTGGAAAATATCAAGTTCCCCTCCTCCCCTGAAAAACTTGATGAAAATATCAATTCTCCTTATGGGGAAGATGACCCTATTGTGTCTGCTGATGGTAAGGTTTTATTTGTTAACAGACATAATCACCCACAAAACCTTGATGGCGAACAAGACAACAGTGATATATGGATGTCCGAACTGCAACCTGACGGTAAATGGGGACCTATAAAAAATATGGGAAAAACCGTAAATAAATACGAATCCGTTTGGCCCTGTGGGGCTTTACCTGATAACAATACGATTCTTGTAGGCACAAATTATTATGATATAGTTAAAAATAAAAATATTACTAGTCCCGCTTTTTGTTATCGCAAAAAAAATGGGTGGTCAGCACCTGAAAAAGTAAATATCCCGAACTGTTATGCCACAGGGTTCGGTTCATTGGATTATGGAATAGCACCCAGCGGAAAGGCAATTTTTATGGCATTTGAGCGAGAAAACTCTTATGGACAAACGGACATTTTTGTCAGTTTGTTACAAAATGACGGTTCATGGACAGAACCTATCAATATCGGAAAAACTGTAAATACAACAGGCAAGGAAAGTACTCCCTTTATGGCACCCGACAATGTTACACTGTATTTTTGTTCAGATGGCAGACATGGCTACGGTGGTACAGATATTTATATGACCCGCAGACTTGATGATACATGGACAAACTGGTCAGAACCGCTTAATCTTGGTCCTGTTATCAATACGCCCAAAGATGACTCAGAATATTCGCTTACTGCTTCGGGGGATTATGCTTATTATGTTATTTCCCAAGATGGTTCATTCAAAGGAAAGGATATTTATCGTATTAAGTTGAATGAATCCGTAAAGCCTAAACCTACCTGTTTGGTATTTGGTAAAACGTTGAATGCAAAAACCAAAGAACCCATAGAAGCACAAATTTTTTATGAAACTTTGAGTACAGATGATAAAGACACTACCAAAGAATCAGGTATAGCAAGAAGTAATCCTAATAACGGAAGCTATAAAATTTCTTTGCGTGCAGGTAAATTATACGGCTTCAGGGCAGAAGCCAAAGGGTATATTGCCGTAGATGAAAACCTTTCTCTCGTGGATTTGACAGAGTTTAAAGAAGTGGAAAAAAACCTGTATCTTGTTCCTATTGAAATAGGTCAAACTATTTCTCTGAATAATATCTTTTTTATGCCTAATTCTGCCAAAATGCTCCCGAGTTCATATCCTGAAATTGACCGTGTAACGCAATTTCTCAAAAACAATCCGCAGATTAAAATTGAAATTCACGGGCATACGGATAACGGTGCAGCAGGTACAGCAGAGAGTTATCTCCAACAACTTTCCGAAGAAAGAGCAAAAAGTATTGCTGATGCTATTATCAAACGGGGCGTAAAACCTACTCAGGTAAAATTCAAAGGTTTTGGAAGTTCCAAACCTATTGCGGACAATAACACCGCAGAGGGCAGACAAAAAAACCGAAGGGTTGAATTTGTGATTACAGATAAATAAATGATAACGCTCTTATTGAGTTTTAGGGAGAAATGTTTAACTGATGTTCTGTATCAAAAATTTTGTGGGCGTGTCCTTCACTGCGTTCAGGTCGGGCTATCCGCTGCTATCCCTCACGCGGAAAACAAGATAAAAACGTTCATTTAGCATATTAGATATTGTGTTGTTTTTTGATAATTTGCGAACAGGTGCGAGGGCGGAGACTTCGCCCCCGCTCTCGCAAAAACATGCATAGCATGTAAAAAAGAAGTGTTTTTTACCTCATTTGAACTCGGGGGTGGGTGGGTGGGTAAACTCTGCAACCCCATAAAAAAACACTTCTTTTGCGTTAGGCATGCGGAGGGCATGCGTCAGCATGGTGCGAACAGCACCGAAGCGATAGCGTAGCCCGTAGCACGCCGACTGCGCAGCAGGAACGCCCTAAAAAATAATATAAAAATACATTTTTTTATTCATTTTCTTGATTGTAATCCGATTCTAATGTTTCGCAGTGATATTCAGGAACTACGGGAATAGTGGGTTTTTGTGTAGTTTCACCATTTTTCTTGGCGTTAAGCATTTTTTGGATAATTCGGTTGCGTTCTTTTTGGATAGTTTCACGCATTTGCTTATCTCTTTCAGCATCAAAATAGCAGATACCATCTACGTAAGTTTGTTGAACTTTGGCATATACAGAAAGAGGGTCTGCCGTCCAAAGAACAAGGTCTGCATCTTTACCCACCTCAATACTACCTACTCTATCTGATACACGAAGCATTTGTGCAGGATAAAAAGTACACATTTTAATCGCTTCTTCGGGTTTCATATTGCCGTATTTTATGCCTTTGGCAGATTCTTGGTTTAGCCTTCTTGCCATTTCGGCATCATCAGAATTGATAGCTGTTGGAATACCCATTTGCGTTAAAATAGCGGCATTAAAAGGAATAGCTTCCATAACTTCAAATTTATATGCCCACCAATCGGCAAAAGTAGATGCAGCTACGCCATGCTGTTTCATTTTATCGGCTACTTTATATCCTTCAAGAATATGCGTAAAAGTATTGACCTTAAAGCCAAAACGCTCCGCTACCCGCATTAACATCACAATTTCTGACTGTACGTAAGAATGACACGTAATAAACCGTTTGCTTTCTAAAATTTCTACTAATGCATCTAATTCAAGGTCTTTGCGGGGCGGTATTTTACCTTGCGGATTGGCATTATAGTCTTGCCATGCTTTCTGATAATCTCTTGCTCTTTGAAAAGCATCAGCAAAAATTTGCTCTACACCCAAGCGGGTTTGAGGATAGCGCGTATTAACGTTATCACCCCAATTGGACTGTTTTACATTTTCTCCCAAAGCGAATTTGATGTATCCAGGCCAGTTTTCAAACTTCATTTCCTCAGGTGTTTTACCCCAACGCAGTTTAATCAATTGCGTTTGGCCGCCTATACAGTTCGCAGAACCATGCAAAAGATGAGAACTTGTTACACCCCCTGCTAATTGTCTGTAAATGTTAATATCATCAGAAAAAACTACATCACCAATGCGAACCTCAGAAGTTATGCTTTGCGTACCTTCATTAACGCCATGACTGATAGCAATATGCGAATGTTCATCTATAATGCCCGGGGTTACATGGAAGGCAGACCCGTCAACTACTTTGGCATTGTTGGCAGATAAATTTTGCCCAATCTGAGCAATTTTTCCGTTCTCAATAAGTACGTCTGTGTTTTTGAGAATACCTTTATCTGTACATGTCCATACGGTAGCATTTTTGATAAGCACATTTTCTTGCTTGGGCAATTCTGTCCAACCATAAGCCATATTCGGGTACGTAACTGTACCAAAAGATACAGGTTCTTTTTTTGCAGAGTCTTTTTTAGGTTTTTTATCGGTTTCCTTAGGTGCAGGATTTACATATCTGGCATTCCACAATACATTTTTACCTTGTATAACCGCGTTTCCTGTTATTTCTATGGGCTTTTTATCCTGAATGTAACCCATAAAGAAAATTGTACCTTCATATCCTAATTTTTTGCCTTGTGTTTGAACAGAGATTTGTTTTTGCTTTTGGGTAACGGTAACTTTAAGCGTGTCTTTACCTGAAATCCATTTATGGGAAACATCTTCTATATCCTTGCCTGATATAATCCATCTGAGTGTTTTATTTTCAATAGTAAGACTGTATTCACCACGAATATCCTGAACAGGAATTTCGGTAAATTCGTGTTTTTCTCCTCTAATCCAATGCTGATAGAAAGTGTTTTTTTCCTTGAACAAGGAGTCTTTACATACTATAAAATTAGCAAGTTTTCCTTTTTCCAATGTGCCTACATATTTGTCTATACCCAGCATTTGAGCAGGGATAGTGGTAAGTGCCGCAAGTGCTGTCTTGTAAGATAAACCTGCATGCATAGCTTTACGAATGTTGGCATAAAATTTTTCCTTGTCCAAACCTTGTGCCGTCAAAGCAAAAGGAATTTGATTTTTTTCAAAGTATGCAGGGTTAAGCGGTGCATTTTCCCAATGTTTGAGTTGTCCCAAAGTGATATTGTCTATGGTGTGTACATCAGAAACGTCATAAGGTGCAGGAAAATTCAACGGTAAAATGGCGGGAAGCCCTGTTTCTTTAATCGCTTGTATGCGTTTATATTCCGCACCTGATGCACGTATAATCATGTTCAGATTAAATTCTTTAGCAATTTTGGCAACACGCAGATAGCGAAGTTCATCACTCACTTCAAAAATATATTTTCCCTTAAAGTTACTCAATATTTCAAGCGCAAGATTTTTTTCAGGTGCTTGCTGATTGGGATTTTGAGCGTATGCTTCCCATGCTTTTTTATACCATTCTGCATCTAAAAAAGTTTGACGGATAAGGGCAATAGCACCCATAAGCGAACTTGGATAGTCATCAGTAGAACTACCTTTGTCAAAACTCATCATTTGAACATCAGGTACAGTTAATAGCTCTTTTTTTTCTTTGCTTCCTGTGGTATAAACAACGCTGTTTCCTCTGAATATACCATCAGGAATATGCGTTAAAATAGTACCTATACCCATTTTGCGGTATTTTTCAGCATCTTTTTCATTGAGTAATATTTGTTCTTCGGCATGGATTTCAGGTTTTACAGCACCATTCCAGTAATGTTTTACAGTTTTGGTTTCCTTCTTTTTTTCTTTATCCGTAACAGCGTAGGCATCTATCAGGGAAGGATAAATGTATTTTTGCTGTATATCTATGATTGTAGCATCATCAGGAACAGGGATATTTTCGCCTACATTTTCAATATACCCGTCCCGAACAATCAGCGTTCCTTTGTTGAGCATTTGTGTTGGACTTATTACCATACGGGCATTGGTCAAGGCATAACAGCTATGCGTATTATGATACACATCTTTGAGTGGGTCTGTAACAATTTGCCCAAAAGTAACAAGTGGGATAAACAATACAATAAAACTGTAAAGGAATAAACGCATAGCACAAAAATAGAGATAGTATTCTGTTATACAAAAAAATATGTATTTTTGAATATGAAAAAATGGATTTTAATGATTTTCGCTGTTCAGATAGTACTCTTTTACTTAGCTTGTGGTAAAGGACAGAGTGCTAAAACGTATTACAAAACTATTTTTGAACAGGAGCAAAAAGTAGCTCAGGCTACACAAAATTTTTCTAATGCATTAGAAAAAGGTATGTCCGAAGCAGAAAATATTCAGAAACATTTATCTGTTATAGAAAAATCCTATCAAGAGTTGGGAAATGCACTCGAAAATGCTGTAAATACCATTAAAAATACAAACAGCATGAAAAATGACGAAGGGTTTAAGGAAAGTGCCATAACTTTATTTGAGTTTTATCAAAAAGTGCATAAAGAAGAATACAAAACTATGGTAGAACTTTGTAAAAAAGGTAAATTTGGTGATGAGGAACTACAACAAATGTCTTTAATAACGGAAAGCATAGACAAGAACGGAAAACCTTTTGAAGACAAACTGAAAGGCGCAAAAGCAAAATTTGTACAGAAATATAACTTATAACTGGTGTTTTTTGAGTTTTCTAATGAAAGGTAATACCTAACTTTTGGTATTTTTTGAGGAGTAGTGTTTTAGAGCATACATCAACAGTTCATGCCCTCCTTCTAATTGTAGCTTTTTTATGATGTTTTTTCTGTGGGTACGTATGGTGTGTACACTCAAAAATAACTTTTCAGCTATTTCGGGACTATTCATGCCTTGTGCTATCAGTTCAAGTATTTCAATTTCCCGTTGGGAAAGTCCTTCTTTTTTGGTTTTCATATTTATTTAGACTAAATCTAAATACAAAGGTATAAAAATCATTCTTAATGATACAAACAAATTATTACAACATAGACTGAAGCAATGCTATTCCAAGACACAAAAAAGTAATACCGTATAAAATAAATTTTGAGTATCGTTTTTCCTGTAATCCTGAAAGAGAAATATTACGAAACATATAAACAACTCCTGAACTTGTTGCAAGCCCCAAAAGGCTACCTGCGGCTACATCAGCGGGGAAATGCGCCCCTACATAGATGCGTGTGTACGCAACTGTACAAGCAAAAACAGCCAGCAATACTTGAAAAATATATTTTTGGAACACATAACTCAATACCATAGCTGTACTCATTACAGAAATACTATGCCCTGACGGAAAACTATTGTGATGCGGAACTGGATTGAGCAAAATATAAATCGGTTTGTCATGCAATAATTTAGCAGGTCTGTGCCAGTTTGGAAAAAGAAGTTGTTTGCAGATTTGCACAATAACAGCTGTAATGATAATACAGCAAATCATAATCAAAGCGGTTTTCCAATATCTTTTATCTATGCAGGCTAAGAGGAGAGCAAAGATAGTCAAGTAAAATCCATTCCCAAACTCGGTAAGCCATAATGAAAAATCATCAAAAAAAGGAAAGCGTATGGCATTGAGTTGGATAAAACTTTGTTTATATCCCCAATAAAGCGTAGCGATAAGCAATAAAACACAAAAAATCCCTGTAATAGTAAAAAACAAAATAGGTACTTTTTTCATGCGCCAATAGACTGTACCTCTAATTTTTTGCCGTTTTCAAAGTTAAAAATAGCACACTTACACAATTTACGTTTATGAAACCAATATCGGAATGACGTTTTGACTACTCCCAGCCCATACACCACGCTTCTTTTGAAATTGATAGAGGAGGCTTCTTTGAAGTACTTGGTAGGACAGGTAATTTCTCCAATAGTGTATCCTTTCATGGCTATTTGGGCAAGCATTTGATTGTCAAATACGAAATCATCAGAGTTTTCTTCCAAAGGTAGTTCTTTAAGCACTTCTGCGGAAAAAGCACGGTATCCTGTATGGTATTCTGCTAATTTCTGCCCCATCATGATATTTTGAAAGAAAGTTAAAATGCGGTTAGCAATGTATTTGTACAAGGGCATTCCTCCTTTCAAAGCACCTTTACCCAATATTCTTGAACCTAATACCACAGGGTACAAATCCTGCGCAATAAGGTAACTCATAGAATGAATAAGTTTAGGCGTGTACTGATAATCAGGGTGAAGCATGATAATAATATCCGCACCAATGGATAAGGCTTTGGTATAGCACGTCTTTTGATTGCCCCCGTAACCTCTATTTTTTTCATGCACTACAATATGCTTTATGCCTAATGACTTTGCTTTTTCTATAGTATTATCTTTGGATTTATCGTCTACAAGGATAACATCATCAACAATGTCAAAAGGAATTTCCTGATAGGTTTGTTCAAGTGTTTCTTCTGCGTTGTAGGCAGGCATAACGACCACTAATTTTTTTCCCAGTACCATATTTTGTGCAAAACTACAAAAAACCAAATTCCAACTTACATTTTTAAGATGGGATTTAAAGACTTAAAACCGCATTTCTGAATTGCGTACCTCTATCCTCATAGTTTTTGAATAAGTCAAAACTGGCACAGGCAGGAGATAACAATACCACATCACCTGAATTAGCCAAGATTAAACTTTGTTTTATAGCATTTTCAGCATTATCTACTACGATAATAGGTATGTTCAAGTCTTGAAAAACTGATTGTATATTTTCGGGGTATTTAGTCATACAAAGGATAGCTTTTACTTTCTGCTTCACTAAATCTTTAATTTGAGCATAATCATTTCCTTTATCTACCCCGCCTGCAACCCAAATTACGGGTTGTGTCATGCTGTCCAATGCGTACCAAACCGAATCTATATTCGTTGCTTTGGAGTCGTTGATAAAGGTAATGCCATTCCATACGCGTACTTTTTCCAATCTGTGCGGAATAGCTGTAAAAGAAGGTAATTTTTGTATGATGTTTTCCCAGTTTTCACCCATACATAAACTTGCTAATACAGATGCCATAATGTTGTATTGATTATGCTTACCTTGTAAGGGAAGTTCTTTAATCGGAAGTTTATACATGGTATTTTGCCACAGAAAACAAAGATTTTCTTCTTGCACGCATGCACCATGCGCAGAATGAAAAGTGTTTTTTAAGGTTATGGTAATGGGCGTAACTTTATTGAGGTATGTTTTCAGATGTTCCATCAACAAAGGGCTGTCTATGTTGTAAATAAAATAATCTTCTGCACTTTGATTGCGGAGAATATTAAATTTTGCCTTGGCATACAATTCAAGTTTGTATTGATATCGGTCTAAATGGTCGGGAGTGATGTTGAGCAATATACTTACTTTGGGTTTGAACTGCTGTATATCATCTAATTGAAAACTACTTACTTCTGCCACATAGCGTTTTTTAGGATTAAGAGCTACGGTTTCGGCAAAACTTATCCCGATATTGCCTACCATAGCGGTATTTTCATTTGCCAATAAATGTGCCGTAAGTGCCGTAGTAGTAGATTTGCCGTTGCTCCCTGTAATGGCAACAATATCACTTTTCTGGGCATAACGATACGCCCATTCCACCTCGGAAACAAGTGGAATACCCGCTTTTCGGATTTGTTTGATAATGCTTGCTTCCTCAGGTACGCCCGGACTTTTAATAATTATATTCGCATTTTGTATTTTATCCCAAGAATGATGATTTTCTCCAAACGGTATGTTATAGGTAATCAGTTTTTGTTTGTATTTTTCTGCGATAGCACCTGCATCAGAAAGCCATACCAAATGACCATGTTTTTGTGCTAATATTGCCGCACCTACACCGCTTTCTGCTCCGCCTATGATTACAATGTACATGTCTGCAAAATAAAGTAAAATGGTTGTAATTATTTAGGTTTTTTTCATTTTTTGGGCGTGTCCCCTTCGCTATCGCTTCGGGGTCGGTGCTTTCCGAACTACGCTATCGCTTCGGTGCAAGGCACAAGCCTGACGGCTTTGCTCCAAGCCCCTCACGCAATACGCGAAGTTTTGCATGCCATTTACGTTATCTATTGTTGTTTATTTCTCGGATAAGTTCGTTTATATTTTTTTTGAAAACAGGGTGAATGTATTCAGGGCATACTTCTCTTAATGGCAATAAGGCAAACAAACGCTCGTGCAGGTAGGTGTGAGGAATTGTTACAAATTCAGTAGAGATAATTTCATGATTAAAATCCAAAATATCCAAATCTATGATACGAGGTTGCCATTTATCTCCATTGCGAACCCTGCCCATATTTTCCTCTATGGCGAGAAGGTATTGCATACACGTTTGAGCGCTGAGGTGTGTTTGTATATGCACACACGCATTCAAAAAATCTTCCTGATGAATATTACCCCATGCAGGAGTAACATAAAAAGTAGAAACGGCTACCAATTTCGTTTGGGGCATAGCTTCAATATGATGGATTGCCCTGTGTAAATGTTGGTGTCTATCCCCGATATTGCTTCCTAAACCAATAAATGCGTTTTTCATATAATTGATGACTTTGCATGTGAAAATATTCTTTATTCGCTATTATGTTCAATGTACTTTTCTGCCTTATACTTTACTTCTCCGTTTAATTTCTTTACTTTTTTTTGAAGTTTTACAAAATAGCTGTTTTTCTCTAAATTTGGGACACTTACTCTTGTTACGACTATTCTTGCATGTACTGCATACTTTTCATTTTCAAAATCTCCGTAGAGTACATCTATTGAATGATTAATTTGTTTAACTGCTCTTGTGAGGTCAGAACCTTTCAATTCAACAAAATACAGAATTTTTTTAGTACAGTTTTCTAGTAAAAAATCGCATCTTTCACCCCCGCTTTCATCTTTTATCAAACAACCGTCTACTCTATATTTGGATAGCTCATCTAATGCCTTATTCTCATATCTGTACTCTGTTCTCGATTTTTCATCTTTACAAACAACTATCTTTCTTGTGTCATTAAGAAATTCAGCACAATTTTCATAATCCGTTTTATCCATGTTTTTAATCAGTTTCAAGTTGGAATAAAAAATCAAATTCATCATTGATGATGGAGGAAATCGTATCAATTCTTTCTTGCTGTATTAAATTTAGTTCGGGGTCTATGATGTTTTCTATCTCCCCATGGCTTACAAACCCTGCATATACTTTATTTACATCAAGCCAAAGGTGTTCATTTATTTTTTCAGCAACTTGTTCTTTATGTTCAGAACCTATCTTATGTGCGTATATCAGGTTATTGATAGAGGCTAAAATGTAAGGACTATGTGTAGTAATGATGAGTTGTGCGTTTTGTATATTAGAAAATAAAGCCATTAAATTAACAATGTCTTTTTGTGCATCAGGGAATAAGTGTGCTTCGGGTTCCTCAATGATGATAAACGTATTCCGTTCATATAATATCTGTTCAAAGAGTAACAACAATATCCAAAGCGATTCTTGCTGACCAGAAGAAGCCGTATTTAAAAGCACATATTGATTATCTGCAAAGTATATTCTCTCTTCATTATTTTGTTCATATTTATACTCGCCTTTAAGTACATTTCTAACCAAATCTGAAGCGATTTTTACTTTATTTTCGTCAATTTGCTTCTTAAAATGCTTCACATTTTCTACAAACTCATTTAGAGATTTTCCAAAACTCATACGCAAGGGGGTAATCACATTATCAAAAAACTCTTTGATTATCCTGTTGTTCATTAAATTAAGAATTTGAGGTGCGTCCCACTTGATAGCATTTATTGTACTTCTCCCCGCAGGAATAAATATCAATCTTACGTCATATTTTAGAATTTCATTGTAACGTTTTTTAATATACTCCCATTGCTTTTTTTGCTCCAAATTATAGTCATTCCATTTTTGAGTTTCATCAATATTGAAATCTTTTAGCATTTCACTCAAAGAGCATGAAACTGTAAGGCATTGTGCTAGTAATTTGCCCATTTTATCTTCAAGTTCGTGGCTGAGATACACTGTTAAGTGTTTTTTATCGGTTTCTTGAACAATACTTACCCATATATCCTGTTCATAAAAATATCGTAGTACAACTCCATCATTTGTATTTTTAGGAAAATAACTTAAAAAATTTT
>Ga0272446_1001429_pt1 | contig 34665 bp, 31 predicted proteins | sample YNPCB0061_FD_194587 | JGI IMG/M metagenome (GOLD analysis project Ga0272446, IMG submission 194587) | Hot spring microbial mat communities from Yellowstone National Park, WY, United States - YNP-CB-006-1 | ecosystem: Environmental > Aquatic > Thermal springs > Hot (42-90C) > Sediment | place...
TGGTTGGAAAGAATCCGAATTAGGCAAAAAATAGGGAACTCGTAGCTCTAAAAAAACTGTGTAGAAGCTTTGGTTCCATTCGAAGGAAAGCCAGATTGGTTCAATACTGTAATCAAAAAACGGATATATTCCTATGTCTAAGCCTAAAACCGTTAAATAGATTGACGAGGCTAAACCCGCCATAATTCTGATCCAATGGTCTTCGGGAAAAAAGAGATAAATTCCAGTAGAAAATCGAAGCTCCTGATGATAAACAGGAAGGGCATTGGTTTTTAAAAGACCTTGGAGGGATAAGAAAAGATCAGTTCCAATCATAAACTTATCAGGTAAGGGAAAATAGCGGTATCCTGCACGAATTCCGAAGCGCGTCGGTGAGAAGGAAAGAAGGGCCTGTTGATTCGAAATGACGTTGAGGGGTTCAATAGTTGCCACCACTGGTTCTTGAGTCAGTTTAATTGAAAGATTACGAGGCCAACGGTTTTCTTTTTCAGCAATTAAGGTTATTGTGCTACCCAATTCAAAAGGAAAGTAAGGGGCATTCAACCTACCTTCAGTGATTTCTCCCAATAAAAATCGACCCATACCTTGACCCATCCACAATTTAAGTCCTTCGTCGGTGCTATTAAAAACAAGAGCGTATTCGATAGAACCTAGAAGGGTAAATCGCTCTTGATTTTTTAGTAAGGTGCTAAGGGCTTGCTGGCAAATTTCATTCAACGATTCTTCTGCAAGAAGTCCTGGGAAAACCAGTCGTTGAACTGAATAAATGATAGCCTTATCTTTAGAGTCAATCACCTGTAAATTTACTACAATTCTGTTTTCTAGGTCATAAAGGTTAATTTTAATGAAGAAATTTGCTTTATCTTGATTTGCAAGAACTAAATTGTTTGAAGTTAACAACTGTAAAAGTTGATTTTGGAGGTAACGATTAAGGCTCGCTTGGTTCGAATTTATAGGCACATCGGGCAAAATAATGGCAACAAGGGGGCGTGATAGGCTATTTTCCGCAAAAAGGTTACTGGTTAAAAGTATTATAAGACTTAGCAACCACTTATCGCTCATTTTTCCGTCTTTACCTCAACGCCGTTCCAATCGGCCGCTGGAGGATGAGCAAGGTAATGTTGACATCGTTGAATCATTTCGGTGGTATGAAAATCGTGTTCACCCAAATTTTGGCGTACTTTTTGAAACAGATCGAAGGCTTCTTGAAACTTGCGTTGATAATAAAGTTCCATCGCCTGATTGTGAGCTTTCCACGCCTCTAAATGAAAGTCGCTTAAACCACGGGCACTCGTATAAATTCGTACTCCCTTTGTTTTTCCTTTCACAGCAATGCAGTCTACCAATCGAATTGGGGTTGACGCATTCAACTGTTCTTTCAAAAAATCTGAGAAAATCAACTGTTCATGGTAGGGCTTTGTTTGCCCCTCTAATCGTGACGCCAAATTTACCATATCACCAATTACAGTATAGTCCATTTTTCGCTCACTTCCAATGTTTCCCACGGTAACCAAGCCATAGTTGATGCCTATCCCAATTTTAAATTCCGGAGCACCGCGTTCCCGTTGTTCTTTGTTGAAGGTTTCTAAAGCTTCAATCATATCTAGGGCTGCTTCTAAGGACTGCTGCCCATCGTTTTCGTGCTTCACCGGAGCCCCAAAGAAGGCCATGATGGCGTCACCGATATATTTATCAATCACACCACCACGCGAGTAGATGATGTCAACCATAATGCTAAAATAGCGGTTCAAGGATTGCACCAACTCATCAGGACGCATTGATTCCGAAATAGTGGTAAAACTTCGAATATCCGAAAAAAGCACGGAGAGTTCTCGGTTTTCCCCCACCAGCATTGATTCCGGATTTTGGAAGAAGCGATCAATGAGCTCTTGGGGAACATACTTTTGAAAAATCTGGCGAATTTTGCGCTCTCGTTTCTGTGCTAAAACAGCATCCAAGGCATAGGATTTGATGCGGTTGTAGGCGCGGTCTAGTTCTTTGGTCATCAGGTTAAATGTTTGGCTCATTTGGCCTACTTCATCGTTGTATTGTACGGGTACAACGATGTTCAAATCGCCGGTCTTGATCACCTTTTCCATCGTACGCGACACCGTGACGATGGGGCCAGTTACTTTGCTAATCAAGATAAGAATTAAAATAGCGCCCAAAAGAACAGCAGACACCAAAATGGTGAGGGTAGAAAAGGTGATGGTTTCCACATCAGCAAAAAAGGCGGTTTTTTCTTGAGTAACAAAGATACGCCAGCTGAAAGGAATAAAATCGGTAATAGCTGACACTCTTTCCTTGTTTCCGAAGAAAACTTCCGAAAGTCCGCCCTGCAATTCAGCTTGTTTGAGTTGTTGAAGAGATTGTTGATCTTGAGGGGTTATCTCCCAAGCTGGGGTAGTTTGAAAAGCGAGTTGCCCGTCGGCATCAGTGGCAAAGATGCTTTCGGTGTTTTTGAGAACGATGGTTTGGGCAAAGCTTGCCACACCCGCTTTGGCGGCCTCAATCATATCAGGCCTATCGATGAGGTTGTTCTCCAAAAGCAAATTCCACTGGCTTTCCGCGTATTTTTGTACCTCAAAGGCCTTGAAGCTTAAAAAATCTGTGGCGACCTTGGTAACAGCGCGCGTTGCCAAAATGTAAGCCGTAAATCCTACTAGGATGAGCCCACCCGCAAGCACGGGAATGATGACGGATAAAAGTTTTGTTCGTATGTTCATGTGTTTTTATTACTCACAAGATTACTTTAGTAAAATATATCTTTTTTTCAAGAAAAAAACTCAATAAATTATGAAATCTTTTGATTTTCTTGAAATTTTTCGTTATGCTAAGAATATGGGCAATGAAAATAGTCAAATTCAGAACACTAAAGATAACGAACTTGATATTTTACTAAGCAATGAAGGAAGTGTTTCCCCACAGGAAAAAGAGGAAATTACCTCTCAAATTGAGAAAGTCGTTCAAGAAAATCGTATTGTCTACGAACCTTCATTGATGAAGACCAAGGCATCTTCTGGTCTTGGTCTTACTTTTACGATCAATCTTTTGTTGGCTCTCATCACAATTGGGGGAATAGGAATAGTATTTACTTTTTTTCAACCAAATGCAAGTAGTGAATTGATTCAAGATAGCCAAATTTTAACAACTGAGGCTCGGTTGCTCGATGAAATCAAACGAGAGGCTAGTCTTGCTCTTAATAATAAAGATCGTGAAATTGCTGAAATTCAAAGTCGACTTGCTAACCTTGATAAGGAGCGAAGTGCGATTTTAACCGACACCGAGGCAAAGATTCGTGCTAAAGAACAAGAGTTAGAGTTGAGACTTCAGGCAGAAATCGAACGGGAACGACAACGCCTTCTGGCTCAAGGCCTAGGTCAGGCTGAAATAGAGCGTCGTATCCAAGAATTGACCGAACGTCGCCGCAAAGAAATTGAAGCAGAGCTTCAAGCTTTCAGAATTCAAGCTGAACAAGAACGTCGCCGCTTAGAGCGAGCCTTAGATGAAGCTCAAGAAAATTATCGTGCAACCTTGAATGCAGCCGCCCTTGAACGTCAAAAAATTCTCGAGGACGTACGCACGCGTGAATCTGAGTTGCAGGGACGAACTCAAACGATATCAACACAATTGCAACAAGCTCAAACCGAACTCTCTCAATTACGTGCGAGAGCAGAACAATTATCGTCGCTCGATAATCAGATTTCTGGCCTCATTCTCCGTGCCAGAGACTTGTACGCCCAAAGCAAATGGAAAGAATTGAAAGAAACGAGTGCGCTCATCGCCGAGGTGGCTCGCTTACCAGCTTACGAACAAGACGCACAAACCCTTAATCGTCGTCAGGGACACTTACTTTTAAGTCAAGCGTTGATAAATATCGCCGATTCCCGTCTAGCGCAAGAGCAGAGCGTACAAAATCAAGATGGAGCTTCTCTCAGTGTATCCCAGGCGTTGGCGTTGCAAGAAGCCTGGGTTCAAGCAGAGTCCCTTTTGCGCGCAGCCGAAAATGACTTTCGGAGAGAAAATTATGAAGAGGCTATCGATAAATCCCTGCGTGCGATCTCACTTGTAAATCTTAATGTTAGTGGCTCAAACTTTTTTCAGCGATGGGTAGACCTTGGGGCTCAGCGAGCGATTGATGAAAAAATTAAGAAAGACAGTGAAGAAGGATTGAACCTCTTTCGACAAGCTCAAGCGTTGCGAACTTCAAATCCTGTTCAAAGTCGTCAACTCATCAATCAACTTTTAATTCAGTATCCCCTGGCGGAACAACGAGTTGACAGTTTGCGCCTTCTTCAACAACTTGCAAACGATGCAGAGGGGAGCTTTACTTTCCGAATTTCTGCCTTAGAGCAAGAACTCGCCCAAGCTAGAAGCCTGCAAGGACAGACCCCGGCAACAATCTCAAACACCGAAATTGATAGGTTAAGAGCTGAAAACACTCAGTCGCAGCAGCAAATTCAAAACCTTCGTCAGCAAATCGCAAGTTTAGAGAAACAAGTTGAAGATCAGCGGCAACAACTTGCTATGCGTCAGCAACAGTCTGCACCCACAACCACATCTGCTAATTCAGAGGAAATCAATCAGTTAAGAGCTAAAACAATTCAGCTTGAAAGCGATCTGAATCAAGCCAGAGCCCTGCTTGCCCAAACACAGCAAAATCTTCAACGTGTTCAACAAGAGCAGTTAAATGATGCTCCCCTTGCGCAGCGTTTCCAAAACCTTCGCGAAAGCTACGGTTCATTCTCACAGGCTTTCAATGCGCTCGGTGAGAATCAAGAACTGGAGGGGCAGCAACTTCTCAATACATTTCTTGTCCAGCTCTCTGAACCCGACAATTTTCCACAAATTAAAGCTCGGATTGATCGCGCCATCCAAGCTTCCCGAAACGCTGGCCAAAAAGAAAGCCTTTATTATGCCTCCGATATTCTTGAAGGTACTACAGTACTCCTAACAGCCTCAAGTCGGCAGTCCTATTTTTCGAACTTACGAACGCGTTACCGTAATGACCCTAGCATGCTGGATTTCTTGAACACGTTAGAGCGTTACGTTTCGAATCGAGTGAATTAAACTGCTTCCTTGGAGACTGCTTCGGTCTTGGCGTTTTGGTTTTTTGTTTCGTTGTCTTTTTGGGTGCGACGATCTGTATTGAAAAAGCCGCTGCCCTTAAATATGACACCTGTGCCCCCGCTGATGAGACGCTTCACCGGTTTTTGACACGTCGGACAGGAGGATAGAACAGGGTCGCTCATGTTTTGAAAGTATTCAAAATTTCCACAGTCCTCACAGTAGTATTCATATGTCGGCATAATATTCCTCCCAAGGAAATTTACAAAAATTTGTACTCCAAATCAAGTTAACCGATCTCTCCATCACGCACCTTTTTTGTAGTTACTTCAATGTTATTAACCAAGAGGGGCCGGCCATCGCAGACAACCTTTCCCCCCTGGGCTTTTAAGGGGATAGCAAAAAATTCGTCTACAGTGATTTCAGTGTAAGGAGCTGATTGCTTATTCTTGTTCGATGCAAGCAAAACCGGGGTTCCAGGAGGTGCCTCAACAGTTAGGACCTCAAGCTGATCATTGGCACTAGCAGCCAAAAGCATTCCTTGACTTAGCACACCCCTCAGTTTTGCCGCCTTTAGGTTGGCGACCACGATGATGTTTTTTCCTAATAATTCTTCTTCTTTGTAATAGGGGACTAAACCGCTGACGATGGTTCGTGATCCTAAGGGACCTAGATCAATTTCTTCAATATAAAGTTTGTCAGCGCTCGGATGGCGCTCAACCTTAGTAATTCTGGCAACAATGAGTTGGACTTTTTCAATAAATTGTTGTGCGATGGTTTGGACTTCAGGTATGGCTGTTCGTTCGTTTTGTTTTCCGGCATATCGTAATCTAAGTCCTTCAATTTGGTCTTTCTCCAGTTTTTGAAACAAAATTTCAACCTGGCTGGGCCGGGGAGGTTGTTGCTCAATCCATGACCATTGAGGCGCAACTTCGTAACCAAAAAAGGATAGCACCTTGGTTGAACTGACAGGAATGATCGGGTAGAGAAGAATAGCTAGGTCGCGAACTTGCATGGCCAGGGCGCTTACAACTTCAAGAGTTTTTTCAGGATTTTCTTTGATAATCTTCCACGGCTCGAATTCCTGAAACCTTTTATTACCTAAGGCACTCCATTCTAGGCAAAGTTTCAAAGCATCGCGTAAATCTGCGCGTTCGTAGCACTCTTTGATTTTTTGAAGGTAATCGTTACGGGTCTGATTCCAATCAGTATCATTATTAGAGAATTGAAGGCTATCAAAATTTTTCAGGATAAAGAGTAAGGTACGGTTCACCAGGTTACCAAAATTACCAATCAGTTCGCTATTAACTTTTTCCGCGAAGTCCTTCCACGCAAAAAGTGTGTCGCTCGTTTCGGGACGATTGTAGAAAAGATAGAAACGCCAGACATCGGCTGGAATGCCTGTCTCAATCGCATCGTTCCCAAAAACTCCCACGCCTTGGCTTTTAGAAAATTTGCCACTTTCGTAGTTGAGGTACTCGGTGGCGCTCATGTGAAAAAGTTTTGTCCAACGGACCCCACTTCCTTTTTCGGCGCCCAGAAGGGTGCAAGGAAATACTACTGTGTGGAAAGGGATGTTGTCTTTCCCAATGAATTGATAGAGATCAACCTCATCGGGATTTTGCCACCATTTTTTCCAATCGGGTGTGTGATCTGCGGTAATACTGATGTAACCAATCGGGGCATCGAACCACACGTAGAAAACCTTTTTTTCATAACCCTGTCTTGGAACCGGGATGCCCCAACGCAGGTCACGGGTAATAGCCCTGGGTTTTAATCCATCGCGAATCCAAGCCTCGGTCATTTTGATCGCATTCGTGCTCCAAAAGCCCTCCAAACTAGTTTTTTGGACCCACTCCTCTAAAAAGGGTTTAATTTCAGGGAGGTTGATATAAAGATGCTTGGTAGGTTTAACAGTTAGGCTGCCAGGGCAGAGTGGAGAGTAGGGATTAATCAAATCGGTGGGATCGAGCAATTTACCGCAGTTTTCGCATTGATCGCCGCGTGCTTCTTTGTAACCACAATGAGGACAGGTGCCACGGACAAACCGATCGGCTAGAAACATGTCTTTGTCGGGACAATAAATTTGCTGACTTTCTTCTTCAATAATGAAGCCTGCTTTTTCGTTGTCTAAAAACAAATCTTGTGTGATTTTTGTGTGAACCGGGGCACTGGTTCGGCCAAAATGATCGAAAGAGATTTCAAACCAATCGTAAATTTCTTTGTGAACTTTGTGGTAGCGGTCACAGAGTTCCTTGGGACTGATACCCTCTTCCATAGCGCGGGTTTCTGTGGCTGTTCCATACTCATCAGTGCCGCAGATGTATAAGGTTTCGTAGCCGTAAAGTCGGCACCATCGTGCAAAAATATCGGCAGAAAGAACCTGGATCAAATTACCGAGATGGGGAACGTTATTCACATAAGGAAGGGCAGAGGTGATGAGTCGCTTTTTCATGTCATTACTTTAGAAAAGCCTTGACGATTGGTCAAGCTTCACAAGAGCTATTTATCTTTAATGTCAAGTTCACGTAATAGGTTAAGAACTAAATGATCGTTGGGGTGTAATTCCAAATAAGCCTTAAAATAGTAACGCGCGTCTTCTGACTCACCTAATTTCAAGGATACGATACCTAAATTAAACAAAACTTTGCCATTCATTGGTTCAAGGTCAAGCACACGTTCCCAAATCTGTCTGGCAATATCAATTTGATCTAGGCTATAATGGCAAAGCCCTTTTTCGATGAGGGAGTCAACGTGGTTGGGGTTTAACATTAAACATTTCTCAAAACATTCAATGGCAGCACTGAAATTCTCTAACCGTCGATTAGCCCAGCCTTTTAGGAACCACGCCTGCCAGGAATCGGATCGGCGTTTTAAAAGCTCTTCAACAATAACGAGGCTTTCAGCCTCCTGTTCAAGCATAATTTTGTCGTAAACTAATTTAAAAAGTCGGTCTTCTTCTTGAGCATTGACGAGATCTTGATAAGCTTTTCTTAATTGCTCGTCATCATTGACCTTTTCTAAGTACCTTCCCCAGAGTTCAATCACTTTTTCATAATCACCAATACTCGAATAAAACAGACCCGCAAATTTTAAGACTTGAGGGTTTTGACTTTCAAGATACAGTAGTTCCTGGTAAAGTTCTTTCGTCTTAATTTTGTATTGTTTTGCCTCCTCCCAGTTTTCGTTCTGAGCAAAATCTTTGGCCATCTCATCGTATAATCGGGCCTCAAGTAACTTAAGTGCGAATTGGTCGACAGAAACAATTCTTTTTAAAAAATTTAAGGAATGCTCGGCGCCATGAAAATTTTTTTGACTGAGCGAATTTTCAATGGCGACACTTATCACTGAAAGAATTTCATCCATATTGTTTTGGATGATTTTGATCCAATATGGATATGAAGGGTGTTCAGGGTGTTGATTCACTGCTAGGAGAAGTCCATTGATAATTTCGAGCGTTCCAAAATTTGTGTAGACTTCTTCAAAAGACTTATCCGATGCGATGGGCAAAAGAAAATCATTGGGGAGGTCATAATCAAAAATTTTTTGTTGTTGGCTGTTAAGACGAATGAAGTATAAGTTCACGATCCCTTGGCTTTTTGATAGACTTTCAAGTATTGGTTCAAAAGGGTTTTGTAAGTCATGGGAACTCGGGATGTATCAAATTGGACCCCCACAATCGCTAAGTCCTTTCTGCCCTCTAATTCATCGGAGCGGACTATTTTTCCAACAAGGTCAATATTACTTCCATTTTCTAGTCTGACAAGCCTTAGCACAACTTCTTTATTTAAGAGGAATTTTGCAAGTCCAGGCAATAAAAGTTGACAACCGCCAAAGCTCAGGTCGCGAACAATACATTTTCGAGGTACCCTTTCCACAAAAACAGTGCACGTAGCTGAGGCAAAACCAATTTTTTTGATGACATCTTCCTTGATCGGGATGCGCTCATCAGCACGCTTTTTTGAGTTAACATTAACTTCGAGAAATTGGCCAACAATGGCAATGAAATCCTCAGGAGGACGTTGGGTGAATTCCAAGTGGAGAAAATAGAGATCTTGTTGTTGACTACTATATCGGTTAAAACCTTTCACCCGAATGTTGATGAAAAACTTGAGGGTATCAATCTTGTCGGGTAGTTTGAATCCTAACCGCAGCATACCAGTATTATTCTCATGTTTAATTTTTTCAAATAGATCGGGGCGAAGGCTAATAATCACCTTAGCACTTTCAAAACTAGAACTATACAAAATTGCCGGAAGCTGAGCCCCCGCCATTTTTAGGAGTACATCGTCTTGATTCAAACCAATTGATTTTGTTACTTCTTTATTGAATGTAACCTCAATTTTCGCGAACATTTCATAAAATTGCTGAATATTTTGAGAAGTTAAAAATCCCATTGCTTCACTTAAGACTAAAGCACTTCATCAATATGGTCAATAAGTCGTTTTGTCCACCGTTCGAGCTCATGATCTGAATATGGATGTAACGAGAGCGCTTCTTCCGATAACTTAAGAGCGGCGACCATTAAAATTTTAATTGAATCCTGAATTTCAAAAGTCTGACGCACTTCTTCGACTTGTTTTTCTAAGTAAGCGATCGCCTCAATCAGTTTCTTAGGGTCATCGTCAGTTTGAAGTTTGAGTGAGATACCTAGGAGATTAAAAGGCACCTCGTGCATTGCTAAAATATACCTAAACCCGGGTCAGAATTTTTGAGTTCATCAGAGTCGTTTGGATTGTCATGAGGTGGAGAAGATTTTTTTGATTCTTCTTCATGAAGGTAAGATAAAGCATTTGGCTTCTCAACTATTTCTTCGTTTTGGGAAGCGAATAGAGTTTGATGAGCTAATGGTTTTTCTGAATAGGAGTTAGTGTGACTAATTGAAGAATCTTGGGGGCTGCTAGAATTTTCTAGCTTATCAAGTTCTTTGATTGCTTGAAGCAAACCTGCTTCAATAACCTGTTGGTTTTCTTTCAATCCCCCAAGCATTTCTTCTAATTCTTGAATGCGCGATTCGTAGTCGCCAAGTTTCTTACGTAAAACATTGTTTTCCATCTTCAATTGCTGGATCAACTCAACTGCTTGTTTAATCTTTGAATCAAGCAATTGAATATGTTCTTTACTCATCACACGTTAACTCCCAACGACTTTTTAGCAACTTTGACGACTTCACTGAAGGCAGTCTGGTCTTCAATTGCCATATTCGAAAGTGCAAGACGATCCAAGGCCACATTTGCAAGTTTTAGTCCATGGATAAAGCGGCTATAGGAAATATCATGGGGTGTTAGGGCTGCTGATAAGCGGGTAATCCAAAGGCGTCTAAAATCGCGTTTCTTTTGTCGACGATCACGGTAAGCGTATTGAAGAGACTTCCTGACCGCATCTTTGGCTGTACGAAAGATATTTTTGCGACGACTCTTAAATCCCTTGGCTAATTTTAGTATTTTCCGACGACGATCGGATCTTCTTGTTCCATCTACGGCGCGCGGCATGATTGGTTCTCCTTAATTTTCATAGGGTAAAAGGATTCGAATCCTCTTGGTCTCAACGGGACTTAAAATTCCCGACTTACGGAGTTTTCTTTTACGATTGCTGGATTTTTTGGTCAAGATGTGTCTTAGTCCCTTTTTCTTGTATTTAACCTTGCCAGTTCCAGTGATGCGATAACGCTTTGCGGCAGCCCGCCTGGTTTTCATTTTTGGCATAGTCAGCCACTCCTTTCTCAGTTCTTTTTGCTCTTTAAGGATAAGAGCATGAATAAGGTTTTGCCCTCCATTTTTGGTGGAGATTCTATAATACATATTTCTTGAAGTTGTTCTAGTAACTTGTCCATGACTATTTTCCCTAAATAATCAATATGAGCAAGCTCTCTTCCTCTAAAACGAATGGTAACTTTGACCTTATTACCCTCTTGAAGAAATTCGGTGATTTGTTTGACCTTCACGTCAAGATCGTGCTTGTCAATTTTTGGCTGCATCCGAACTTCTTTGATCTTAGTGACCTTTTGTTTTTTCTTGGATTCGCGCGATTTTTTTTCTAGTTCAAACCGGTATTTCCCAAAATCAAGGATTTTACAAACCGGAGGTACGGCGTTTGGCGAAACCTCAACCAAATCCAATCCCGCTTCTTTAGCCATTCGCAAGGCCTCTGAAAGTGAAACAATTTGCTGAGATCCGCTGTCAGAAACCAATCGAACTTCTCTAACCCGAATCATCTCATTAACACGAAGTTCTTTAGGGGTCATATACCTCCTGAAATAATAATATGGACTGATTATAAATGAAGCCCTTAAGAATATCAAGGGCTTTCAAAACACCTGACTAGGACACAAATAATCCAATTTTGTGTTAAATTGCAAGCATTATAGGAAAAAAATGGAAACTATTGTGACAAATTAAAACTCATCGGCTGATCAGCCAGGTATAATTGGCGCGTTCAGGAGGTCCTCCCCACGTGGCTAACAGACGATGGGGTGCTTCCTGTTCAAAAACAAAATAAAATTTATGTGGGAAGAAAAAGGAAGCTGGTCCTGTGAGCCCCATCGACCAAGCAACTGCATTAGGATTTTGTTGGAGAAGTTGTCGCATTGCGGGCGGAAAATTTATTTGTCGTTCTCTTTCCAATAATGAGCGTAATGTTTCCGAGGAAAAAGCCATTTCATAATTTCCACCATCCCATTTTGTGAAGACCTGTGCTAAGAAACTCGTCAAACGACGGCGTGCGGTTAAACCACGAAGAAGAATAGCGATAAGATCCCCATCGATGGCATTTGCCTCTATTTGCCAGTTATGATTTTGAATTTCACGTCCATTTTCCATTTTTTGTGCGCGCACTTGATTACCCACTTGACGTGTTAAAAGCTGATCATATCCCAGGCGTTTGATGGCCTCAGCATCTTTGAATCGAGTTTCAACCTGGCCAAATCTCACCGTATTGTTAATGGTCAAACTAGTTTGAGAATTGGGATTGTTCGATGTTTGACGATAAGTATTCTGTTGTCTACTGGATTGAACCGATCCCTCAAATTGACGACGTTGATTGGTGGATTGGACAAACTGATCCGTCCGGTAGGTTAACATTTCTTCTTCTGGGAAGGTTAGGATCAGATCTGCTTCAGTACCAATAACGGAACTTAATCGTGCTTGAGAGTAACCAGAAAAAGTAACAAACAACAAAAGTGCAAAAGATATAAATTTCATTTTATCCCCTTGAATAATAGTATTCTCTTAAAATATATTTAAAGAAGTGAGTGAAGAGCAAATTAGTCGAAATAAAATGATTTTCCGGATTTCCCTTTGGGTATTCATTTTGAACGCTCTTATTGCGCTCATCAAGTTGGCTGGCGGCTTCCTCTTCCGTTCTCTCAGTATGCTAGGTGATGGAATCGATAGCTTGGGAGATGTTCTAGCAACCGCTTCTGTGTTAGTAGCCGCCAAGTGGCTTCAGAAACCCCCTGATAAGGATCATCCCTGGGGTCATGATCGGGCTGATACCCTTGCCTCAAAATTTATCAACTTTTTTATGTTTTTTATGGGGACCCAACTATTGATTCGATCGGTTGAGACCCTCCTGCGATTTGAACCGAACCAACCACCTGACAACATGGGCATTATTATTGTTAGTCTCAGTATTGCCTTGAAACTTGGTATGGCAATCTCTTTGAAGAAGGAAGGTCAAAATCAAGAGAGCGCCATGCTTAAAACCAACGCTCAGAACATGGCCAATGATGTAGTTTTAAGTGCCTCTGTCTTAATTGGAATCATTGCTTCCCAGTTCTTTCAAACTAATTTCATTGATGTTGTGACTGCCTATTTAGTTAGCTTTTGGATCATTTATCATTCTATCCAGGGGTTTAATAAAACAAATTTGGAACTCATGGATGGACTAAAAGAGCCCGAACTTTATCAAAAAGTATTCAATGCCGTTGAATCGGTGAACGGGGCTTTCAATCCTCATCGGGTAAGAATCCGTCGTTTTGCCGATCGTTATTTGATCGACCTTGATGTTGAAATGAATGGAAAAATATCCCTAGAAGAAGCCCATCGCCTTGGCTGTGAGGTCGAATGTGAAATCAAAAAAGCTCTTCCCCAGGTCTATGACATCATGCTTCATTTAGAACCCAAGGGGAATCAAGAAAATGAGCGTTATGGTTTGAGCAGGAGTAAGTTGTGAAGGGGGCCCCTAATTGTCGAAGTTGTCTTTTCTTTAAAATCTCAGGTGACCCTTCATTTCCGTTCACTTGTTCTCAATTTGAAATTAAGTCAGCACGATTACCTTCCTTTGAGGTGTTTCTGGCAACAGGTCATCATTGTCCAGTTTATCAGCCAAATCCAAAATTAAAAAAGGCTCAGGATCTAGACAAAAACGGGTGGATTGCATAACCTAGTGATAGAGGGGATATAGCTCAGTTGGCTAGAGCGACTGGTTCGCAATCAGTAGGTCAGGGGTTCGAATCCCCTTATCTCCAAAATGGCTCGAATCACGAGATAGCAAGAATTTTAGTTTTGATCTCATGGAATGTGCTAGCGTTTCAAAGCAAATCGTTTATGTAACTTTTACAGTTAGATGCTGCTTTTAATTTTGTCTTTCATTTGTGCGATTAAATGATTAAGTCTATCATTCTTATTTGCTTCATAGGCCTCTTGTAAGATCTTTAGGGCACGTTGATGTTGACCAACTTTATAGAGGACGAGGCTAAGGTTGATGATTATTTTTATATTGTTAGGGTAGCTTTCAAATAGTCGCTCTAACAAGTTTAATGCTTCAGAATAATGACCTTGACGCGCTGAGATCACAGCCTCTTGTAGATGGGTTTGAATTTCCGATTTTTCAGATTCAAAAATTTTACCACTTTGAAAATTAAGCTCGGAAGTGGATGAAGTTTGTTCTCGAAGATAGTCGACGATGAGAACGGCTCGATCATCATCAGCCTTCATATCACCACAAAAGTTTTTAAGATCATCAAGAATCTTTTGAAGAATAACCTGAGATGTTTCATTGTAGTTTGTTCGACAAAGCGAAATGAGCCTTGGAGTATCATATAGCTCACCAGCATCATTTTTTGCCTCAACAATACCGTCAGTGTATAATACTATTCGATCTGCCTTTTTAAGCTCAATTGATTCATCATTAAATACAGCGTTTTCAAGATATCCAATAAAAGGGCTAGGTGTTCCTAATCTTAAAAATGTGTCTCGACGGATCAACAGAGCAGGATGGTGACCACAATTAGTCCAGGAAAAAGTTTTTTTCTCAAGATCGATTATTCCGAAAAAAGCAGTAAGGTAATGGGTGAATTCGTTCCCTAAAAGACGGATGATGTCTTTATTAACCTTAGAGCAAACTTCTGAAGTAAGGATTCCATAATGTTGTGTATGAGTGTTAAAACTCACTTTGGCCATCGCTGTGACGAGGGCTGCTGGTATTCCGTGACCTGAGACATCAGCCATCAGGATACCATAAGAATTTCTCCCACATCGGATTACATCAAAAATGTCTCCTCCAACCGCATCCATTGCATTGTATAGACCATTGAATTTTAACTCGCTGCGAACGGGGTAGGTTCTCTCGTTAGGTATAAGGTTAAGTTGAATTTTTTGTGCTATTTGAAGATTACGATCGATTTCATCCTTTTGTTTTTTCAAGACGGAGTTTGCTTCAGCAAGGTCGCGGGTTCGTTCGTCAACTTTCTTTTCAAGGTCTTTGGTGTAGCTTTCTATGATGTCAAGCATTTTATTATACTGCTTGGAAAGAATACCGATTTCATCTTCAGAGCGAATAGGAGATCGGATAGTTAAATCGTTGCTTTGAAAAATTTTTAGAACCACGGTAGTTAATTCAATGATTGGCTTAACAATGATTTTTTGCAAAGTAATCCAAAGGATGAGCATTAAAATAATCGCGATTATGAGGGATTGAATGATCAATTCAAGGGTTTGATGCCAAATTTTATTTGAGATAATATCATTGGTGAAATAAAGAAAAATTTCTCCAAGCTCTTGATCTTGATAGCTTAAATTCTCTCTTAGAGTAAAGTAGGCACTTTCACGAAAAGAGGATAGCTTTTCTTCATTTTCAGTTAGTAAATTTTGAATGGGGGAGTTATTTTCAAGTCGTCCTAAAAAATGCTTTATTTCTCCAAAGATATTTTTGAATTCAATTGCCTGTAGGTTAAAATCGGCGAGTTCGAGGCGCATGATGGTATTGATCATTTCATCATCAAAATTCCAGACCGGTTGTGCAAGACCGTTGAGGAGACGTTTCAAAGTATTATTGGCTTGAAGACGCAGTTCAAGCTCTAACTGGTTTCGGTCAACGATAAACCGATAGATAACTTGCCCCACGCTACCAAGGGACACAACGACAAAAATTGTTAAAATTAATTTCGGTCCTATTTTCATCTCAATGATTTTAACCACTCATCCAGTTCAGTTCGAGTGCTAGGGACGGTAAGTTGGTTATTCGTGATCATAACACGAGCATCACTAATGCGCTGAATGATATTGCGGTCAATCAAATTTCGATTTGCATCAGTGTACGAAAAACCTACCGCGTCAAAGTTTAACCCATAATTTTGATAACGTTCTGCTATTCTTCCAGCCTGAATAAAATCACGACTTAAGAGTAAAACAGGTCGGTTTACGCGTTTAAGCATCGATGTCAAAATCCACTGAGCCTGGTCCTTTTATTTCGCGATTAGAGTTCCTTGATAAAACAGCACGTTGATCAGCATCAACACCAATAGCCCACCTTTGAGCCTCACGCGCTGCACGGAAAAGTCCCATACCCGAACCACCTGCTGCATGGAAAATGATGGTAGCACCCTGACGGTACATATCACGGGCAATTTGATAAGCGCGTTTGGGATTATCAAATCCAGTTGCGTCATTACTGATGTACTGAACAAGGAATTGATCTCTTTGCCGTAAAGCAGGATTAACATAAATCGCGCCTGCACGAAAACCCATTTCAAATTTTTGAATGACTGGATCAACCATTCCTCCAACAAAACCGACCTTTCCTCCCTCATTTTTTAATCCAGCAATCATTCCAACAAGAAATGATCCTTCATGATCTTTGAAAGTCACTACCGTGATGTTATCAGTTGGTTTCAAATCAGGGATATAACCATCTACTAAAACAAAGTGAGTGTTTGAAAATTCTTTGGCAACTTTTAAAGAAGCATCGGTGTAGGTAAAACCAATACAAAAGACTAAACGATATCCGTTTTGAGCAAATTGGCGTAATACAGCCTCGTATTCTTGAAGCGCGTCGGACCTTGGAATGGCATAAGGTATTTCAACATTATTGCCGAAACGCGGTCCGTTTGGATTGGACACATAACCATTAAAATTTTTAGATACTTCAACAATACCTTCATAGGCTGAATCGTTGAAGCTATTGTCGCCTAACCCACCTGAATCAAACGCAATCCCTATTTTAATTAGATTGGTTGTTGTTTGAGCGTGGATATTTAGAAACGATAAAATAATCAAATTAACTAAAACAAAAAGTATTTTCATAAAAAATACTCCCTCCTTATTTATTATTCAACCATAACCACAATACGTCAATTCATTTGTTATTGAAAAACATACAATTTTGATTGGTGGGTTTTAGTTAGTACATACTTGATTTAGGTTCTTGTCGTTCTCAATCAAACAGGCATTTCTCTTAAATTATAATATATTTTTTGCTTAGTAATTTAGAGTTATCACGATCGAAAATATTAATCACCCCGCTTTAGAAAATTAAAACTTGCGATTAACTTTTGAATACTTGATTCGCTTTACGAGCAAACTCCTGACTAAATATAGAATAAAGATGTGGTGGCCACTTCCTTTTGTTTAAAATATGTTTACAAATCGCTTATATCGTCTAATTTTTCTCGACTATTAATTTTATCCTGCATCCGTTTGATAAAGTTGTTGAGATCAGCGTTCTTATTTTCTTCGTAAGCCTTTTTGAGAATCATGAGCGCACGTTCATACTGACCCGTCTTATAAAGAATAAGACTCAAGTTAGTAACAACCTTAATATTGTTGTGATGGTGTTCGTAGAGCTCTTCAAGTAGGTTAAGTGCTTCTGGAAAGTGTCCTTGGCGTGCTAAGAGCACCGCTTCTTGTAGATGAACTCGAATTTCTTTCTTTTCTGATTTGAATATTTTTCCACTTTGAAAGTCAAGATCATGAGAGGAGACTTCGTCACGGAGGTAGTCAACGATGAGAACGGCTCGATCATCATCTGCCTTTAACTCACCACAGAAGCTTTTGAGGTCTTCAAGAATGTGCTGAATCAGGATCTGTGAGGGTTTATTGTAATGCGTCCGACAGAGGTTGATGAGACGCGGTGTGTCATAAAGTTCACCGGCACTATTTTTTGCTTCTACAATGCCATCCGTAAAGAGCACGATTCGATCGGACTCTTTTAATTCAATCGATTCATCATTAAAAACAGCATTCTCGATAAATCCAATAAAAGGTCCGGGGGTTCCTAGACTAAGTACAGTGTTTTCCCTGATGAGGATGGCGGGATGGTGGCCACAATTTGTCCAAGAAAAGATCTTTTGCTCGAGGTCAATAATACCAAAGAAGGCAGTAAGATAATGGCTAAAATCATTTCCTAAAAGTCGGGTGATATCCTTATTTACCTTTGAACAAACTTCCGAAGTTCGTACTCCATATTGTTGTGCGTGGGTGTTAAAGCTCACCTTAGCCATGGCAGTGACCAGGGCTGCGGGGATCCCGTGACCCGACACATCTGCCATGAGGATCCCGTAGGAATTTCTACCACAGCGAATGACATCAAATATGTCACCGCCAATGGCATCCATAGCTTTGTAGAGCCCGTTGAATTTAAGCTCGCTTCGAACAGGATAGGTCTTTTCGTTGGGAATCAAGTTGAGCTGAATTTTTTGAGCCATTTGAAGGTTGCGATCAATTTCTTCTTTTTGCTGCTTTAAGATAGCGTTGGCATCGGCAAGGTCTTTAGTGCGTTCTTCTACTTTTTTCTCGAGGTCTTTCGTATGACTTTCAATGATATCGAGCATCTTGTTGTACTGTTTGGAAAGGATACCAATTTCATCCTTAGAGCGAATTGGGGAGCGAATGGTCAAATCCCCATTATTGAAAATTTTAAGTACTACAGTGGTCAATTCGATGATGGGTTCAACGATGATCTTTTGCAGGGTGTACCAGAGAATAAGCATGAGAACAAGCGAAACAATGAGGGATTGAAAAATAAGAGAGAAGGCTTGATTCCAGGTTTTGCGCGCAATGATATCATTAGTAAAGTACAAGAAAACCCTACCAAGTTCATTCTCTTGGTACATTAACTTTTCTTGAAGAGTCAAATACGCGTTGTTACGTATTCCATCACGAACTGACGGATCCGTCAGCACTAGGTTTTGAATCTGAGTGCTATTATTCCTTCTTCCGTAGAAATGTTTTAATTCGCCAAAATTATTTTGAAATTCAATTCCTTGTAAATTGAAATCGGCGAGTTCAAGACGCATAATGGTCTCAATCATTTTGTCATCAAAGTTCCAAACTGGTTGAGCTAGACCATTTAAGAGTCGCTTTAGAGTATTCTCAGCTTGAAGTTGAAGTTCTAATTCAAGCTGATTACGGTCAACGATGAAACGGTAGGCAACCTGTCCCAGGCTGCCTAAGGTCACTACAATGAAAATGGTAAGAATTAGTTTAGGGCCAATTTTCATCGGATTGTCCTCAACCATTCCTCAACTTCGATTCTTGAACTAGGGACATTCAGCTGATTGTTGGTGATCATCACACGGACATCGCTAATTCGTTGAATGATGTCGCGGCTGAGAAGACTTCGGTTGGAATCATTGTAAGCAAAACCTACAGCGTCAAAGTTTAATCCATAGTTTTGATAACGTTCGGCAACTCGTCCCGAACGGATAAAATCACGGCTCAAGAGTAAGACGGGCCGGTTCACCCTTTTGAGCATCGACGTTAAGATCCACTGAGCCTGTTCTCTGTTATCACGATTCGAGTCGGCTGATAAGACCAATCGCTGGTCGGCATCAACACCAATGGCCCACTTTTGAGCTTCCCGTGCCGCTCTGAACAAACCCAATCCTGAACCACCCGCAGCATGGTAGATAACAGTGGCTCCCTGACGGTACATATCTCTAGCAATCTGATAAGCACGGTTAGGATTATTAAAGGCACTAGGATCGTTGCCAATGTACTGAACCAAAATTTGATCGCGTTGCCTAAGGGCTGGATTGACGTACATGGCTCCTGCACGAAAGCCTGATTCAAATTTTTCAATAAGAGCAGATGTCATCCCTCCAATAAAGCCAATTTTACCGCCATCATTTTTAAGGCCCGCGATCATACCAACTAAAAAGGAACCTTCGTGTTCCTTAAAATTGACCACGGTGATATTGTCATTGGGCTTTAAATTAGGAATAAACCCATCAACGAGAACAAAGTGGACATTGGGGAATTCTTTGGCAGCTTGAATGGTCGAATCGGTATAGGTAAAACCAATTGTGAAAATAACCTTATAACCCTCACGGGCTAGTTGTCGTAAGACAGCTAATCGATCTGGTTCTGAGTTAGAGCGAGGGACAGCATATTTGATTTCCACATTGTTTCCAAATTTCGGATCATTGGGAGTGGTAAAGTAACCGTTAAAGTTTTTGGCTACTTCAGCAAGACCTTCGTAGGCTGAATCGTTAAAACTCTTATCTCCCAGGCCGCTTGAATCAAAGGCCATCCCAATTTTAAATTGGGGGCTAGTTGCTTGTGCGCCAACGGCTGCCAAAGTTAAAACCAAACAAGAAAATAATACTGAAATCCTTTTCATGAAATCCTCCTCTTCACAAAATTAGGTAATCCAACCATATTGTGACTAATTTAAAGTTTTGATCCAATCATCAAATTCCCTTCTTGTGCTGGGAACCTGAAATTGCCCACTCCCAATTTGAGCGCGAATATCGATAACTCTTTGGTTAACATCCTTCCCTAAAATTTCCCGATTACGATCGTTGATGGCAAAACCGATGGCATCGAAGTTAAAACCATAATTTTGATAGCGTTCTTGAATTTTTCCTGAACGAATAAAATCTCTCGAAAGGGCAAAAACGGGACGGTTAACACGCTTGAGCATCGAGGTCAAAATCCAAGGCGCTAATTCACGTAGTTCGGGATTTCGGTCGTTTTCCAATACCATGCCTTGGTCTGAATCAACCCCAATTGCCCATTGTTTTCGCTCGCGTGCTGCCCGAAAAACACCGAGGCCAGAAGCACCGGCAGCGTGAAAGATGATGGTAGCTCCCTGTTGATACATGTTACGGGCAATTTGGTAAGCTCGGTTTGGATTATTAAAGGCATCCACCGTGTTGCCAATGTACTCAACCAAAACTTGTCCCGCCTTTTTTAATTCAGGATTGGAGTAAATCACTCCAGCTCGGAACCCGTATTCAAATTTTTGGATGAGTTCTGAATTCATACCTCCGATGAAACCTACCTTTCCCCCATTATTTTTCATGCCCGCAATCATTCCGACCAAAAAAGAGCCCTCATGTTCTTTGAAGTTGACCACGGTGATATTGGAATCAGGGCGAAGATTAGGAATAGTCGCATCAATTAAGACAAATTGAGAGTTAGGAAATTCTCGAGCAATTTGAGGGAGCGTGGTTGAATACTCGGTTCCGATTGCAAAAATCAATTGATATTGTTCTCGAGCGAGTTGCCGTAAAATAGAAGAAAAACTTTCAATGGTGCTGTTTGGAGGTGTTAAATACTTGATTTCTAACTCATTTCCATGTCGAGGATCAGCTGGATTAGCAAAATAGCCGTTAAAGGTTCGAGCAACTTCAACCAATCCATCATAGGCCGAATCATTAAAGCTCCGATCCCCACGTCCACTAATCCCAAACGCAAGACCGATTTTATATCGAGGTGTGTTTGCTTGGCTAAAGGCTGTAAAGGAAACAAATGCGATTAAAATTACTATACCTAAGACTCTTTTAGGGACAACCATAATCATGGAGTCAACGTAAGTTATCAATGTTAGAAATTTGTAAAAATAGTATTAAAAATATTTTAAGAGGCGTCTAATTTGAATTTCTATTTTCTTCAAAAAAAGGGGATTTAAGGGATTGCTCAAATAGGTATATTCCCAAAACCAAAAGAAATCTAATCGATTTAAAAGCTCCAAATCAGGTTTACCTTGTTGAATTTGACTTTGCAAGGTCTTCATCTGTGAAAAAAGTTCCTGAGTGAAATTCTTAACGTCTACAATCGATGGCTCATTCCATAGGAAGGTATTTTGAAAGTTAGCCGTTGACTGGTTAAATGCTTCAGGTGTGATTTGCTGAACCCGTCCTTTGGCTTGGTGGGAAAAAAGGGTTGCGTAAACCTCCAAGTTTGGAGTGGTTCGTAGTCCTGGTAAGTTGCCAGGTTTGCTCGGAACCCCGAATCCCGGTGTATCAAGCGGATTGAGCCGATGGTGGCTTGCCTCGAGTGCCTGGTGGTGTGCACTTCCACGCGCGTGTGTTTTTCCTGGTGGAAAATGAAAATCAAGCCCGCCTACCAAAACGGTACCCTGCCAAATGTCTAAGGCAAACTGAAGGGCGTAATTTCCCACCGAACCCAAGGGAGGAAGATAAAGTAGGGGTAATTTCTCTTTGAGATGAGTAAAAAATTTAAGGGGCGCAAATTCTGTCACAGTCCAGATGGTTGGACCTTTCAAGATTTTGGTATGGCTGGGATGAGCGCTTAGGTCAATGACCAGGGGAATTTTTTGACCAACCGCTGAGGCAAAATCCCGAATATTAATAATTTGGGATTCGAGTACAGCAACAAGGTCCGGTTGAATTTCAAGTTCTAACAAGGTGGGAAGGATGCTATCAACTGCAAGGATCCAAAGTTGGGAACGATATTTCCTGATCAACTCCAAGTCGGCTTCCACACTAGGGCCAGCCCCTAAAACAAGGGGGAGGGTTTTGGGCTGAGGAATCGAAAAAGGAGGAGTTGGTCTCATGTTGAGTAGATTCTCCCACAAATTTTGTGACCATCTTGGGCCTAAAACTTGCCAGGTTAGGCGGTTTTTCCATTGGCGGCCTAACTCAGCCTCGAGCTGGTGGAAAAACTGCAAATAGGCTTGTGGGTGGAGGTTACGACCCCCCGTCAAACTCAATTCGACCACTTTGCGGATGGTGAGCCAGGGAAGGGGAAGTTGGTCGGGAGAAAGGGATGGATTCCATTCAATCAGCTGGGGATGCGAAATTTTGGGCGTGCTTTGGTACAGAGCTGGTTCGATCTCCATCCATACCAGGTAGGAGCTAGGTGGAAGGTGTTGTAATACATGATTAAAGATTTCGACTTTAAGGGGGCTTGGTAAAAAAATCAAGCTGTCCGGTGGTAGGACAGCCTGCTCAATTTTTTTGACGATGAACTGGTCTAGGTCACCTTCGGGAAGAAGACGTCGGCCCTGGTAGAGCAAGGCGTTTCAATACCTATTCTTGGAAGGTTCTAAGCCGTTGCCGATATCCCTCTTCGAAATTGTCTTTGAACTTGTAGGAGCTCAACAAGAGGTTTTGATATTGCTGGACTCGTTGGTTAGAAATGGAGAACTGGGCTTGCTGTACCATCGCGTCAAGCGGACGGTCATTGGGTCCAGGCGCTTGCTTAATTTCCTTTAAGCGGAAAACGAAAACTCGTCGGTTTGAGCTGATGGGTATGCTGGCTTGGTTAGGGTTCAATTTAAAGGTTTGGCGGAAAAAGCTTTCTGAAGAATTCAAACCTCCTAGCTCGCCGTCAGGTCCGGGGCTAAAGTTCGGCAAGAGGGGATTGTTTCCAAAATTCAAAGCGATGAAACCGGTTTCTTTGGTTGATTTGTTGAATTGACGGAGGGCGGCTTCCCAGCCTCGATTTTGGACGATTTGAGTAAATTCTTGAGCAATTTTATTGAGATAATCTTCAATTAGGCCGCGTTCGTTCAAGTTCATGTACTGGCGAATGGCTTGAAGGGTTTGAGGATCATTCAACTGGGCAGGTTTTGCTCCCTCTTGAACTCGGTACACCGACCAACCCACAGGAGTCTTGTAGATTTGGGATAGCTCACCCGAACGAAGATTGAACAAGGATTCGAGGTCACTCTCTTGAACAAAATCGTTGAGAAGCTCGTGATAGGCGATTTTACCGATGCTTCCCCCCATTTGGGCATATTGATCCTTGGAGTAAGCCTCGGCAAGGCTTTCAAAGGTGCGTTCCCCTTTTAAAATTTCACTTCGGACGAATTCGGCGTCCTTATCACTGGTGGTGATGGTGACACGGCTCAATACCATGGTACGAAACAAACGTTCATTTTCCTTTCCCCAGCGCTCAACTTCAGAAAGGGGATAGTCCTCTTCCGAAAAACTCACATAATCAAATTTTCGTTGGGGATACGAAAGGGCCAGCGCGTCGCGTAGGATTTGGTTGGGCAGTTTGGGACCGGTGATTCGGGTTTGAATCCATTCGTTTTGCAAAAGAGACTGTTCCACATCTTGTCGATAGCGTGCCTTGTCAGCATCGGGCGTTTCACGAAAAATTTGGGGGCTGAACTGACCATCTTGGTCAAGGTAGGGCCCGAATTGTCTGAGTTCATTGTCAACAAGGGGGCTACTGATTAAAACGCCAGCTTCTTCGGCTTCCACTTGAATGGCAACTCGAAAGGCAGCATTTTGAAAGGCTTGGCGCCAAAGGGTTTCTGGTGGTAATTGGTTCGATTGGAACTGGGCCATTTGACGAACTTGATTGCCAAAGAAATTGTCACCCGTGTGTTCGATCGGACGACCAGCGTAAGATCCAAAACTGACGGCTCCTGAGCCTAAAATTCCGGTCACTGTAGGTGCAGCAATGAACGTAACCACGATGATAGCGAGGATGATGGTACTAGCAATGTTGAGGTTTTTTTCAGCCTTTGACGGCAGAGGTTCTTGTGTTGTTTTATTTTTAGCCATAAGCATTAAATATAGTGATTTTGCAGCTCTGTCAACTTGTATATACTGAGAACCATGCGTCGAACCGCCGTAGAACTTCAGGCAAAGATCGAACAAGCAAAGGAGCAGGGACGTCTAGGAAGGGATGACCTAGCCCAACAACTTTACTCTGAGGTCATTGCTCAGGATTCTCCCAAGCTCAACAACGAAGAACAATTTCAAATTTTACGTGCTTATATAAATCGTGGCATAGTTTTTTTGAGGTTAGGTCAAGAGGAGTTAGCCCGTCAGGATTGGCAAACCGTGGTCTCAGCACCGTGCCCGCGCGATGAGTGGTTGGATCGGGTTAAAATTCGCGCTTTTAGGAACCTTGCCCATCTAGAAAAGCTCTCCCCTCCGATAAGTGCGTTCATTCAAATGGCTTTGAAACACTATTCCGACTCACCCCATCTGAGCGTTCAGCGCGTGCTCTTTGAAGCTGCCTTAGACACCGCGTGGATCTATCCCCTTGATTCGGCCCTTATTGGTTTTGTCCAGAGCTTACTTGGAAATTTTTCAGCCCATGAAGACATCGCATTGGTTTGGACAACCTTGAACAAGGAGGAGCGCCAACTGACACGAAAGTGGTGGGGCAACAATAACGAGACGTTTCTTTTGCCCTCTATTAAAACCTTAGGAGCAACCTTTTTGGATGAGGTGGGTTCCCAGGTTCTTTCCATCACTCCGCCGCCTTACAAGATTCAGGAAAATGCCTTAGGGAGGGGAGGAATCAAAAAACTTTTTTTGGGTAACAACGCCTTGGGGTGGCTAACCACCAACCATCGGCTGGAATTTTTCCCGGACCGCCGCGTGGAAACCGAGCACGTCCGTTACCTTGCATTTTGCCCTAAACGAAACACACTGGCCGTTGTGGGTGATGCTCGAATGCAGCGTATCGATCTTTATAAACCGAATGGCATGGAAAAGATTCAGAGTCGTGCACCCATTCGTGGGCTCGCCTGGGGGGCGGAGCTAGGTTGGGTGGACCAACAAGGTTTTTTTATGGGAAACATCAAGGTAGATAGCGCCCCCCTCGATGGCCTTGTTTTTTGGAAAAAGGAATTTCGAACTTGGAACAAAAACGGTCTTTGGAAAATCGTAGAAAAAGACAAAAATATTGAATTATTAGGAGGAGGTGGAGACCTTGCCTTAGTAGGATCGGAGTCTTTTGCTTTTTTACGTGGTAAGCATGTGGATTTTGAGTCTGCTAAAGGCCATCGATGGGTCTTAGACCTGGATGAGAAACCAGAGATGGCCTGTCTCGGATTAGGGGGGTGGAGTGCCTGGGTCATTCAAAAGACAATTTACCTCTATGACAAAGACACACTTGTCCGCAAGGTAGAAAATTTAGAGCCCTCTTGCTTATTTTGGTTAGGGCGGCAGCTGCTGGTGGGTTGCCAAGATTGGAGCTTGAGGGTGATCTCACCCAGGAGCTCAGACAGTGACCTCACGATTCGTCACCACAACGACTGGATCACCGATATCGCTTACGACGAAGACCGTAACTTGCTTTATGTTGGCGGTTTGGATGGTCAGGTCTCGGTTTGGAATCCGAACAACTGGGAACTCGTGGATATTTTAGGGCAAAAAGCCGCATTAAAGCTCGGATGGCTTCGCGGATGGTATCGATTTGGGCTTTCGTGGGTCCAGGCTCCCAACGCAACGCATCCTCTGGGTTGGGGCGATCCGATTTTGTCGCACCACCTTGATCAAGATGGGCTTCACCTTTTGACGCTTAAGGGTAAATACTTTGGGACTCGTGGTTCTGTCCTTAAGCCCCAGGCACGATGGTTGGGTGAATTTCAAGGAGGTTTGGCCTTCTCATTTCCAAGTAAACTAGAAACCCAACAGCGAACCTTGATGCTCCCACAAGCGGAGGCTTGGGTAACTCAGAGTTTAAGATGGGGTTCGGAATGGGTCCTAGGAACTTCCCAGGGGCTTCTCTACAAGGTTCATGAGGATGAGACGTTTACCTTATCTGAAACTTATCATGTTGGGGCAATCAAGGGCCTGCAAATAGTTCGACGTGACCTTCGATATCCAGGGACAAACGACTCGACCTACTTTCTTTCTTCTGGAGACGACGGGAAGCTCATCGTCTGGGGATGGGAGAGCTTTCATGCAATCGAAATCCTCAAAACGGCGGGACAAGCCCTCTTGGGCGTTCTAGCCTGTGGTCGGGTGGTAGTGGGGTGGGATGGCTCTCCCATGTTGTATTTTTGGGGGATACCGGGTAGTAGCGGGTTTTGGAGCATTAAGGCACACTCAAAGGGGGTTTCGTGTTGTGTTGTAGATCGATCTCGACGATTTTTGATCTCAGGAGGGAAGGAAGGAGAGGTTAAAATTTGGCAGCTGCCTGACGGCAAGTTGTTGTCACGCCTTATCAAGCTGGATGAACCAGTTGTTGACCTAGCCTGGGGCGAAAATAACAACCTTGGTATCCTTGGTTTTAGTGGAGAAATGATTGAGTTGAACCTGAACTCTGAATTCAACTCAAGTTTTTCTTGAGGTTTTCTAATTCTTGTTCTATGCCAAGTTCATCAAACTTTTGGGAGGCGGGCTGTGGATCATCCCCAACCAATAAGGACAATTCAGCGATGAGCTGATCAGAAGACTGGAGGGAGAGGTCACCGGGTAGGAGTTTAAGTTGAGCCCTTAATTTCTCTATTCCAACCTGAAATTCAACGATTTCTTGACGAAGAATATCTTTTTTCCCTCTTAAGGCATCGAGTTCTGCTTGCGCAGCTAGAATCAAATCGTCACGCTTGCTTTTTTGGGCTAAATCCAAGCGTTCGCGCCACAATTTTTCTTTTTCCAAAAGGTCTTTCAAGGACTTTTCACGTAGTTTTAGCTCTGTCAAAATTGTGAAAACGTATTGTTGAGCATCTTCCAAGGAAAGACCTTGAACATTGAAGAGATCATTTTCCATAATTTTTACCCCATTCGATTTTAGTTGAAAATGTAAAAAAAGCCAGCGTCTTCTTGAAAGAAACGTTTAAGGTTTTCAGCAAGACGGAGTTGGCTCAAATAACGTCCTACTGCTCCATTGACCATTTGAAGTCGCTGGGTACAACTAGTTAATTCAAGAACTCGTTGGCGCCAGCTCAGCTCATAGGGCACGAGTTCAGCAAGGAAAAAACTGATGAGTTGCGGCTCTTGAAAATTGATGAGGGAACGGACCATGGGTTTGCCTGAGATTTCAGCATATTTTTCTAAAAGCTGATTGCTTTCCTCTAAAAGTTGGGAAAGTTGGGGCGAATCGAGATCGTCATCGTCAAAAAAAGTGACACGGGCCTGCAAGAAGGACCTTTCCTCGTTCAGATCAATAATTTTAAAGCGCTTTTTCCCAATAGTTAGAATATTCATCCGGCCGCCTTCAAAACGCTTGATGACGTTTTGAATCCTGACCATGGTCCCTACCCTCTTGATTCCTCTGCTAAGGTAAAAAACAACCCCAAATTCAGAGCTTTTTTCAAGACATTCATTGATCATTTCAATGTAGCGAGGTTCGAAGATGTGAAGTGGCAATGGGGAATCAGGAAAGACCACAACAGGTAAGGGAAAGAGCGGCAGTAATTTTTCCATTTCTTTGTTGAAAATACAAAAAACAACGGAAAAATCAAAATTTACAATCTAAGACTCCATTGGAAGGAAAGTCTGTCAAGCTTCCATCCCACTGCCTCCGCACTCCAGTGCTGGTAGTACCGATTAAAAATCGTTGCATCGTTCACATCGACAAAATTTTTAACTCCCAACAACACTGCCAGGCTGCTTTTATCTCCTAGGGTCCAGTTGGTAAGTAAGTTCACGGTGAGTGACATAAAGTCGCTTCCCCAACCCCCATCGTTGAGTCGACTCAAACTAAACACAGGATCAAGGTAAATACTTGTTTCAAATAAAATTCCAACGGTGTTCAACACCAGAGGCATTTGATAGCCAATGAAGTGGGTTGATTCCAGCTTGGGAGCATTGAAGTTGCGCCCTTCATCAGCGGCCCATTGCCAGGCTTGGTTTTGGTTTGCCCCAGTAAAGTACTGATAGGACAACGTTCCACGACTCAGTAGAAGCACGTGGGTCCATTCGCCAGGAACAAGGGCGCCCAAGTCAAATTGAAACAGGCCAAAGCCCCATGTTTTTAAGACCAACCCGCCAAAGGGGGTTTTTTCAATTTCACCACTGGGCTGGGTGTTCAGTCCGAGGCCATTGAAAAGAACGGCATTCCAACCCGATCCTGCCATTCCCCCTAAGCCAAATTGAAGAAAGGCAATGGGTGTCAGGACGAGTTCGGCTTCCAATTTGAGGGTAACGGGCGACAATCCTAAATTGAGGTTAACATCTAAGCTATTGCCCTGGGTTAATGGGGCATCGCCTTGAAGAAAAGGAAATCGAATTTTGCGTTTCCAAAGGGCTTCGAGACCAACACCTCCCCAGCCACTTCCAAGATCCCTTCCTAAATCGGGACTTGTGAGCATGGCGGGGTCTTTTTTGATAGGGCTGTAGGAAGGGGGAATGAAGCCTCCCTTTTGTCTCCAACCTTCATTTTGGTCAAAGGAGTAAAATCCCTGAATAACCAGGGTGTCGGAAATACTTGGTTCTTGAGCTGTGAGGAAGGCCGCCAGGCTTATAAAAATTAAGGCAACGTAAAATTTCATCATCTCCTCCAATTAACTTTTAGTAGTATAAATGGTCTGGGTGTTTTTTACTATCTGTTGAAAATGATCTTCAGATAAAATTTTGATGAGACATCCTTTTTCGCGAAGCTCGAGGGCGGTTTTGAGTTTGTAGGTTAGAATGGGGTGTTGAGAGTTTTTTTGACCGACCACAAGGTAGTCTACCCCCTCGTCAATCCGAGTATTGACTTTTGCCCCGAGCTGCCAGGCAAGATACTCTGCTTCGTCGCGACTAAAATGCACAAGTTCTCCTGAGAACACGATGGTTTTTTCAAGTAAATGGTCATCTTGATTTAGTTCATCAAAAGTTAGGGGTACAAGTTCAAGCTTGGGGGCCTGGATAATGTATTCTTCAAGCTGGAAGCGACGGATTTTAACCCCTAAATCTTCGATGTTATGCTTGTTCCGAACTTGGGCGGTCTCAAAGGCGTTAAGACAAAGGAGGGCGCAGACCCGTGCATCGCTTCGAGCTCGATGGTGGTGATGTTCGATATCAAAGTGCTGAGCGAGGGCGGAGAGGCCGTAACTTTTAAGACCTCGAAAAACCTTTTTGGTGAGGTTCCACGAACAAAAATACTGTCCTAAAGGAGCATCCAAATGATGGGCTCTAAGGCTGTAAGCTAGAACCTTGATGTCAAAACCCGCGTTGTGTGCTACCCAAGTTTTGTTTTGGAAGTAAGGTAGGAGGGTAGGCCAAAGTTGGGGCCAGGTTGGTTCATGCTCAACATCATCAGGCGTGATGTGATGAATTCGAATGTTGCCTGGCTCAAAAATGAGGGGCTCGGGTCGAATCAAAAACTCAACCTCATCCACGATTTTTCCTTCCACCACAGTGACTATACCAAGAGCGCAGGCACTGTTGGGGTGTCGGTTGGCTGTTTCAAAGTCAAAGGCCACAAAATGGCTAGGCGGTTCTTCAATCACGAACATTTGCCTTTTTGTTGATATGTCTTTATGTTTACCCTAAGGAGTATTCCCATGAGAAGCTTTTTAATTTTAGTTTCATTTTTGTTATTTGCAAGTGTTCTGGGCGCCAATCAAAACGCCATCATCCGTGAAGTAGGTCCAGCCACCGCAGAACGGCGTGTTGTCTTAGCAACTGAACCCACCCAATTCAAGGATGCTCTAATTCAAGAGATGGTTCGGCTCCTCAACGATGGTAATACTTTTATCCAAGTCATCAACCATGCTCGGAATGGATTAGACCGTCTAGACCCACGCGAATACAACGCAGTGTTCATCACCAATAGCGGTGCCACGGCCCGAGTGCGTTCGTGGGTATTGAACTTTTTGAGTCGAGTTTCTCAGTACGATCAAAACGTAATACTCCATACAACTCAAACTACGGTGTGGACACCACCTGTCAAAGTAGACAGCATTACCTCAGCCTCAGACATGGGTGCGGTTCGCCGTTTGGCTCAAGAAATGGTGGACAAAATTAAGAAGTTTTTCTAGATTCTTTCTATGCTGAAATTCCTCACAATTTTACTCTTTCTCAGCCTACCGGCTGGGGCAATTTACCTCTACTTTGACCCTTACTGGGATTGGGAGACCTTGACCCATTCTTGGAGCATCGGGATGATTTTTGGCCTCTTTGCTTTTTCTGCTGTTGTGATCCAATTTATTTTGGGATCCCGATTAAAATTCCTTGATCGCTTGTTTGGCCAAGATAAAATCCTTAAGTTTCATGGCTTTTTGGGCATCTTGATCATTCTTTTCATTGGCGGTCACGTCCTTTTTAAAAACCTAAGTGAGTTCGAAAAGAATCTTCAAGTTTTCTTGGGATTTAGTGCCTCTGCCCTATTCAACACGATCATCATCCTGAGCGCGCTTCTTATGAGTCCCATCCTTTTTGCTCGGACCGCCCCACTCAAAGCCTTACGGCACTGGACAGCGAAAAAACTCAAGGTTCGCTATCAACATCTCAAAAAAATTCACAACCTGGTAAGTGTCGCTGGTGTACTGGCAGCCTTGCACATGCTCATGGCAAGTTCAACCTCAGAGAATTTGGTTCGTCCTGTTTACTTGGGAACGTGGTTCGTCTTAAGTTTTTCAGTCTATCTCTACCATAAGGTAATTAAAACCTTAATTTTGCGTCTTAAACCTTGGACAGTTTCATCTATTAAATACGAATCTGATAACATCCTCACCATCTCGTTATCCCCTGGGGGTGAATTCACTCACAAGCCCGGCCAGTTTGTTTATGTTTCGTTTCAACAACCGGGTTTTCCCACCGAAGAGCATCCCTTTACGTTAAGCTCTGCACCCCATCAGCAACCTGCCTTTTCTGCCAAGATGTTGGGTGAATTCACCAAGGCCTTGAAAACCCTTCAGCCAGGGGCAAAAGCCTTTGTTGATGGTCCATATGGTCTTTTCACAATTTCGAATGAACCTGAAAACCGAAGCTTGGTGTTCTTGGCAGGGGGAATTGGCATCACCCCCTTCTTGAGCATTTTACGCTCGATACCCAAGCCCATCGAGCGTCCCATCCACCTATTGTGGAATACAAAAACCCGCTCCCATGCCTATGCCCATGCTGAGCTATTGAGTTACGCTCAGCAAGCTCCCAAGTTTCATTATGAATTACTCTTGACCCAAGAGGAGGCGCCCCCAATTAAAAAAATGCGACTGAGCTCGCGCACGCTTGGCGAACTCATCAACATCGCGGCTGACTCTGCTTATTACATTTGCGGTCCGGATGCTCAGATGGAAGACCTCATTCGGTGCCTTCAAAAACACCGAGTACCTTCCCGTCAGATTCATTTCGAACGTTTTGCCTTTTGAGTTAATTAACAGCCTTGATTGACTTAGGGGAAGGTCCTCAAGGCGTGCATAACCTCGGAATCTTGAAGGTATTCGTTTTCGAGGGCGTATTAATAAGCGCTTTTACCATTATCATCCCTCATCGCGGTGTTAGCTCCCTATTCCTAAAGCAAGTCGTACGACCTCTGGATTGGGGTTGTGACGAGCGGCATACATCAAGGCAGTTTTGCCCTCTTGGTCGATGGTGTTCAGGGGGGAACCGGCTTCTAAAAGTAGGCGGATCACTTCGGTACGGGGATTGTGTTCCGTGGCGATCATTAGGGCCGTTTTGAATTTCAAGGTACGGCTGTTGACTTGTGCCCCCTGACGAATCACGTATTCAACCACTTCCGGATTAGGATTGAATGAGACAGCCACCATGAGCAAGGTTGTGCCATCCGGTCGCTGGAAATTGGCATTACGAGGTGACACCACCTTTTTTACCTCCTCAAGACGGCCTATTTGACAAAGCCGAAAAACATCATCCACCGTTTCAGACATCGGAAGACTGATGAGCCAAAATGCCAGGAATTCCAACATCACCATTTGATTCATCGCTTAGGAAATTTTACCACAATTATATCGAAGCTGAAACGTTGGCTATGGCCATAAAAAGCCGAGGACACAGCGGTAAATTGAACTTGTGATTTACCCCCTAACAAAAACATTCTTGATGGGTAAGATCTACTCATTATGGAAGCTTGCTCGTGTAAAGATTGCCTTTCAGCCTGTCAAACTGACCCAGGGCGATTTTTGCCCGGTGAGGTCGAGCGTCTGGCCCTGCATCTAGGGGTAAATAGCGAGGAACTATTCAAGCAATTCCTCATTCTGAAACGGTTAGTTCATCGCGATAAGGTGATTTGGGTTCCTGCTCCTGCTAAAAAAAAGGCGCAGCGCTTTGTGACCAAACCCGGGCATCGGGCCCGCGAGTATCACGAATCGGAGAAGGGAACCTGCGTCTTTTTGACCACTGAGGGACTTTGTTCGATTCACGCGGTCAAGCCTTACGAGTGCCGAGCCTACATGGGGTGCCGGCACACCTTCCAAGGCCGTCCTTACAAGAGTTCTCAGGTTGAAGCCTATTTTTATAGCCACTGGAAGGGGCACCAGGACGAACTGCCTGACCTTCCTCTCGCATAAGCCTATTTACCCACACAAAAGCCGCTGAACATGGTTTTGAGGATGTCGTCGGTGGTCACTTCCCCAGTTATCTCTCCCAAGGCATTTAGGGCTTCTTGCAAATCTAGGGCGATCATATCGTGGGGTAGGCCAAGCTCTTCGGCTTTAATGGCATCGTTGATTCCCTTGATGGCTCGTTGAATCAAGTCTCGCTGGCGAAGCCTGTCCAAGCTTAGCCCACCCTCAAGCTTGGTGCCCTCAAGGCGGTTGATTAGTTGCTTCAGTTCTTGAATGAGGCTCTGCCATCCTGCTCCGGTGTGAGCGGACACCCCTACGTAGCCTGGTGGAACATTGGGGGAAAGGTCTACCTTGTTCCAGATCTTAAGGTGGGGCTTTTGGAAGATAGCTTCAGGTGGTTGTTCGGGGTGGGTGCCGTCTACCACAACTAACAAAAGGTCAGCAGATTCTGCCAGTTCCAAGGATCTGCGGATGCCCTCGCTCTCCACCTTGCTTTCGGTTTCGCGAAGGCCTGCTGTGTCAAATAAGCGCAAGGGGACACCCTCAAGATTGATCCAACCTTCTAAAAAATCGCGGGTGGTTCCGGCCTCCTCGCTCACAATACTTCGTTCCTCTTGAAGGAAACGATTGAACAGCGAGCTCTTACCCGCATTCACCGCCCCAGTGAGAGCTACCTTGATACCGTCTTGATAAAGCAGGCCGTGGGTACAAGTGGCGGCCAAGGCTTGGAGGTTGTCGGCGGTTTTTCGTAGCCTCTCAGAATTCAAGCGCATGGTGTCAACATCGTCCTCGTCATAGTCAAGTTGGATGTTAACCTGAGCGAGCTGCTCAAGCACCACATTTTTGGCTTCGTTGATCTCTTTGGAAATTCCCCCATGAAGCCGTTTAAGGGCGAGTTCGCTCGCCTTGGCCGTTTTGGCATGGATGAGCGAGTTCACTGCTTCTGCCTGGGTCAGATCTAATTTACCGTTCAAAAAGGCACGTAAGGTGAATTCGCCCGGAGAGGCTTGACGAAAACCTACTTGAATGAGGGCTTCAACGATGCTGAGTAAGATAACCGGATTACCGTGAGCGATGATGTCTGCCCCCTCCTGACCGGTGTAGCCTTCGCCCTCGCGCCAAACCAAAACTACAACGTCATCAATTGGTTTTCCATCCTGGGTCAAAACACTTCCATAGATGGCACTACGGTGGGGTATTTTCTGAAGTTGTTTTGGTTTTGAAAACAAGGGCACAAAAAGGTTCAGGGAGTTTTTTCCAGTAAAGCGCACTATCCCCAAGGCGCTGGGGGCGAGGGGGGTTGCGATAGCGCAGATGGGCTCATCGGTGTCTACATCCAGGAACTTCATCAATGCACCCACCTATTTAAGGCTTCAGCAACACCGCCGTTGTTGTGGTCTCGTTCAGTCACCGCCTTGGCTAGAGTCTTGACTCGCTCTACCGCGTTCGCCATAGCTACCCCAAAACCCGCCCACTCGATCATCTCGGCATCGTTCATGGCATCACCGAGGGCCATCACACGCTGGGCGGGAATGTTCAATAGCTGGCATAGCTTTTCTAAGGACCGCCCCTTATTCACCCCGGGGGGAAGTACCTCGAGAAAGTAGGGTTTACTGATCACTACATCAGCGCGTTCTGCGAGAAGTGTTTTTAACTCCTGTTTGAGGTGGGGCAGGAGTTCAGGTTCACCAGGAATAACGAGTTTAATCGAGGCTGGGTTGATCAACTCATCCTCATCCACCACAACGTTGGGTAGACCGGTTAGGTAGGAATCGTGGTGAGTCCAGTCGTTTTCACGCGACACCTTGATTTGGCCATCGCGGTAGGTTTGCACCGCAAAGTTTTTCTGGTGGCAATGGTTCACCACGAGTTGGGCCACTTCGGAGCTAAGCTCAAACCGAAAAATTTCCTCCACGGTGTTGGTTTTGACGACCAAGGCTCCATTGTAACCAATGGCATACGAGGGCATCCTGTCTAATTCAAGGATCA
>Ga0272446_1001430_pt1 | contig 34661 bp, 24 predicted proteins | sample YNPCB0061_FD_194587 | JGI IMG/M metagenome (GOLD analysis project Ga0272446, IMG submission 194587) | Hot spring microbial mat communities from Yellowstone National Park, WY, United States - YNP-CB-006-1 | ecosystem: Environmental > Aquatic > Thermal springs > Hot (42-90C) > Sediment | place...
CGACCCCTTCAGGTGCCCGGCGTTGAACCCGCCACGCCACGCCGTGTCGGCCGCAAGGCCATGAGCGTCAACCTCAGCGACATGGCCGCGATGGCCGGTGTCCCTATCGCTGCGGTGGTTAGCGTCGGCCTGCCGCGTGAGGGGGGACAGACACTGGCACAAGAACTCTACCTGGGCGTGAAGGAACAGGCCGAGGCGTTCGGCGTCGCCCTCGTCGGCGGTGACACCAACAGTTGGGACGGCCCCCTGACGCTCAGCATCACCCTGTTCGGCGAGCCAGGCCCGGGCGGCATCATCCGTCGTTCGGGGGCACAGCTGGGCGATTGGCTCCTCGTGACCGGCCCGCTGGGCGGCAGCATCCGCGGCAAGCACCTCGACTTCACTCCACGCATCCACGAAGCACTCGCCCTGGTACAAGCAACACAGGTTCATGCCATGATTGACCTCAGCGACGGCCTAGCTGTCGATCTGTCGCGGCTCTGTACCGAGAGCGGCTGTGGAGCCGTCGTTTGGGCTGACTCCCTCCCCATTGCCGAGGCGGTGGCCGACATGGCCGATGACCGAACGCCTCAAGAACACGCCCTGGGCGACGGCGAGGATTTCGAGTTGCTCTTGGCCGTGACGGCCGACGAAGCCCGCCGTTTGCTACACGACCAACCGATCCCCGGCATCACTCTGTGTGCCATCGGCCAAACCGTGCCCGAGGGTCTCTGGCTAGAGACGGCCGGTAGTCGCGTTCCCCTGCCCGCGCTAGGCCACGAACATCGCCTGGACTGAACGGCAAGGTCCATCATCGGGCGTGACGTTCTCGCCGCCCACTGGGGCGATGGCCGACCAAAACACCTTAGCGTTGACCCTAGCCCCCACGGACCGCACGCTAGCCTGTCCAATCATCCATCACCCGCCGTGGATGGTTGCAGCTAGCCCTGAGCGGGTTCTAACGGCTTGGGGGCTTTTCCGCGATGGCTCGTTGTTTTGCTGAATCCTTTGCTTTATGTGCCAAATGCACCAGATTTAGCAGCGAGTAAAGCGTGAAACTGTGTAGAACCAGATAGGGAAACAGAAATTGTGCCGAGGCCATCACTTCTCGGCGAACGGTCTGGATTTGCTCGGGCGTCCAGTTACTGTCGCGCAGGCGGAGCGCGAAGAGTTGGCCCAGGATGGTCGTCGCACCGCTGCTCATCAAGAAAGATAGCACCAAACACAGGCCCATCGCCCACAAGAATCGTGACATACTCCCTCCTATCGAACGGCTTATTTCTCTATTCTGCCAGATAGAAATTGCCCACACCTACGTTCGATTGCTGAGGTTCTCTCCTATGCTTGCATTGCTGTTTGCCCTATGGGCTGCTCCTGAAATCCACCTGCTGCCCGGCAAATTCGGCAACGCTCTCGATGCCAGCCGTACTCCGCTCGCCTTTGAGAGCGACGCCCGTTATCGCCAGCCGCCGATCACCGTGGAATGTTGGGCCAAACTGGCTAGCAAACGTGGTTTTAACATCCTTGTCTCTCATGACGATAAATCCTCCGCCGATCATTGGGAGCTTTATACCTATGCCGGCTCCGGTCGCCTCGCGGTTTATCTTCCCGGTTATAGCCCTGCCGAGATCATTTCCAAGAAACCGGTTTGCGACAACATTTGGCACCATTGCGCTTTCACCTTTGATGGCAAAACCGTTGCTTTATATGTCGATGGCAAGCTAGTACATACCCAGTCCGTCGCTCGGCAAAAGGGCGGCAAAACCGTTCCTGGACCGCTGGGAGTCGGTTTGGCTGTAGATGGCAGCCAACGAATCGGCTGCGATGGCCTGATCGACGACCTGCGGATTTCTCGCGTCATCCGTAAAATCGTCCTGCCCGAAAAACCCGCTCAACTCGATGCCGACACCCTGGGCATTTGGTCGTTCGATGATGGGGCGAAAATTTTAGCCGATCCCGCCTGGACCCCACCACCCAACAGCACCGGTGAGAAATGGCAACGTATGACCGATGTCGATTGGGTCGATGGCCGTTTGCGTCAGATGGATACGGGGCCGACCTTCAACGCTACCTTCGCATATCCACTGGGCCAAGAGAAACGCCTTGTGTACAAGGGAACGGCGATCAAGCTCGGCAGCGGTGGCATGTTGTTTGATCGCGCGACGCTGCGACTGGCGGCTGTGTGGACCGAGGGATGGTTGCAGCACAGCGATCGGCGTTTCGGCCTGCTAAACACACCTAGCCCTGCCGGCCCCCTGCTTTTTGCCGGTTCACACACCGCCACCACTTTGCCCCTCGATGGGGAGCAAGGCCGCTTCGAGGGCTTGCACCTGCACGGCGATCAAGTTGTGCTGCACTACACCTGGCAGAACGTCAACGTGCGTGAGTTGCCCATTCTTCAAAAGCATGGCGATACATTGGTTTTTGTGCGAATCTTCGAGGTGGGACGCAGTGACAACCCAGTGTCGTTGCCTCTGGCTCCTGCAGCAACGAATTTGACCTTGTTCAACGGCGTCCCTGCCACACTGGAAACCCGTGATGGCGAGCGCTGGCTCGTGTTTCCTCCCAGCAAGACTTCACGCACTGAAGCAGTGGTTTATTGGCCGCAGACGGCCAAGCCCGAACGTGACAGGAAGCCTCCGTTACCCTCCATGCCCCCGAGCAAGAAGGCTGGTCCGGAGCGTTGGAAACAGGTTCTCACGACCCGCGGTCAGGTGGCCGCCGACACCGCGCCCTATGTCGTGGATACGATCACCATCCCTTATGAAAATCCATACAAGGCATTGTTTTTCTGCACCGGTTTGGATTTCTTGCCTGACGGTAGCATAGCTGTTTGCACCTGTCATGGGGATGTTTGGAAAGTGAGCTTTAGCTCCGATCTCGCCTCGGTACGCTGGAAACGCTATGCCACGGGCCTGTATCAACCTTTGGGTCTCAAGGTGATTGACGGCAAAATTTTCGTTTTAGAACGCGGCCAACTCACCCGACTGCATGGTGAAAACGAGGCCTATTTTTATGAAAATGTCTGTAATGCCTGGCATACAGGGGCCGGTGAACACTCTTATGACACCTGCCTGGAGACGGACTCCAAGGGCAATTTCTACTTCTTTAAAACGGGCGATACCCATCTGCCTCATGGGGGTTGTCTTCTTCGGGTTCGTCCCGATGGTCGCAAAGTCGAGCGCTTGGCCACCGGGTTTCGCCATCCAATCGGCCTGAGCGTCGGCCCGGACGACACCCTCACCGGAGCAGATCAAGAGGGCAACTGGATGCCTGCCACGCGTTTGGACATTTACCGACCAGGAGGGTTTTATGGTGACATGCGTGCCCATCACCGGGCTTCGCCCCCCGAAAGCTATGATCTCCCTCTCCTGTGGATGCCCAAGGATGTCGATAACTCAGCTGGAGGACAGGTGTGGATCCCTCACGATCGTTTTGGCTTGCCACGCGGTCAACTGCTTCACCTCTCCTATGGGCAATGCAAACTGTACGCGGTACATCGCCAAGTGGTGCAGGGCACTTCCCAGGGCGCGGTCGTCGATCTGGGCGTACGCTTTCTGTCCGGCTCGGCTCGGGGCCGATTTCACCCCAACGATGGACATCTTTATGTGTGTGGTCTCAACGGTTGGCAAACCGCTGCACAGGCTGATGGCTGTTTACAACGCGTACGTTATACAGGAAAAGAGCTTGCAGTGGTGACACATCAAGAGGTGTTCAGTGATGCGATCCATCTCCGTTTTGCACGCAAGCTAGACGCCCAGGCCATGACAAAGGGCTGGCGGGTCGAGCAGTGGAATTATCGCTATTCGGGCGATTACGGCTCCAAGCGTTGGTCCGTTCGTCAACCCCATCGCGAAGGTCTCGACCGCTTGGAAGTGGCTGCCGTTCAACTCGATGCCGACGGCAAAGGGGTTCTGCTGCAAATCAAGGATTTACGCCCGGCCATGCAGACACGCATCGAGCATCTTCCAAGCAAAACGCTTGTGCATTCAACCCTGCACAAACTAGCCAAGCGGTAGTTCCCTTGGCGTTCCTAGGCGTTACTTCGCCGGCGCGAACAACACCGCGTCGGCGATGACGTGGCCATCACTGCCATCGTTGCGAATCTCAACGTAACCTTTACCATCGCTGAAGGAGTAGATGCCCAAGCGGACACCGCGGTTGTCGTCCCATCGGGAGCGTTGATCGATCCGCATCTCCGTGGTGCCTGCATCGTGAACAATGATCACCAAGGTATTGGTGGCTCGATTCGATCCCGGTGGGAAATACAAACGCACCTCATATTTCCCTGGTTTGACCAAGGCAGGAAAACGCGCCCGGAGCTTGCCTTTGTCGGCGTTGTCATCATGAACGTAGCCCTCGCCGACATATGGCCCCAGGGCGGCCGAGCCTTTCCACGGGCCAGTGAGGATGGCTTGGGTGTCGTCGATCACGGTGCCACCGAGCTTTTTGGGGTCCAGGCGTTGGGCGCTGGTTTTGGGTCGACCTGGCAATCCCACAGGCGATAGGACAGCTTTTTGTTTTTTGAGTTTCTCGAGGAGTTTGGCAACGGTGATTTTTTGCACGCTGACCCCTTCGTCGATGGCTTGCGCGGCAGCCACGCCTGCAGCCTGCCCCAGGGAGAGGAAGACCGGCTCCATCCGCACGCTACCATAAGCGACGTGCGAGGTCGAAACAGCGATGCAAACGAAAAGATTGCCACATTCTTCAGCTTTAGGAGTCAGGCAACGATACGAAATCGCGTAGGGTTCAACAGGTACTTGAAAATCGCCTTCATTGATGACTGTGCCATCGGCCTTGATAAACCGCTGAGCATGATGCGAGTCGGCATTATACGAGCCTAGGGCAACGCTATCTTCTTTGGTGCGTTCGACCATCAAATCCCGCTGGGTCATGACGTAGGCACCGATCATGCGTCGTGCCTCGCGGACATACATTTGCGGTGGAAAGTTGCCGTTGTCCCTCCATTCATCCTTGGCATAGCCGCAGCGGTTGACTTCTTTTTGCAGGCCAGCAGGCACACGCGGATCGCTGGCCAAGAAGTAAAAGAAACTTTTGGTATAAAGGATATGATCCTCAATGATCCGTTGGCGTGTCGCCTGGTCGCCCTCGGGATAATCCCAGTTGGCCCCGATGTGATCGGTCGAAATCGGGCCGTTGTTGTTCGTATCGGTCTTGTCATTCGGCAGACGAACCGGATTACAGAGTTGGCCAAATTTGACTTCGGGGCGTGCTTTCAAGTAGCGTGCCAGCAACTCGAAGCGAGCCGGGTCGTAGCCCTCGGGTTTGCTAAACAGCACGCGGTTGTCGGCACGATCGGTGAGGCACAGGCGATAATTATATGCCTGTACTTTTCTATCCCCTTGGCCTGGCTTGCCCGGATCGCCGACATTAATCAACGGCAACGGTTTCTTCAGGGCATCGTAGCCGTTGACTGGCACATAAAATTGATGAGCCCGGCTGAAGGCCTGCACCCCGGCCAGCGATTCGCCATACACCTCACGTCCCTCGCGACCGACGTGATATTTCACGCCGGCGGCTGCCAGCAAATCCCCTTCGTAGGTGGCATCAATGAACATCTTAGCCGAATAAGTATCTCCGTCTTCTGTGACGATCTTCTCGATCGTCGTGCCGGTTTTTATCACGGATTTCAAACGTTTCTTGAAGGTCGGTTTGACTTTCGCTTCGGCTAGCATGGCCTGGAGAGTAAGCAGAGCCACCGATGGTTCAAAGCGATAGCCATCCGAACAATCTTTGACTTGTTTGGAAGTAGCTCCATAGCGGGCGATGTAGTAGTCCCGCACCCGCGCGAAAAACTCGCGCGAATAGCCGCCGATCGCCGCTCGATTACCGGTATCGGTGGCTCCCAACCCCCCGGTCACCAGACCGCCCAGATGGGTACCCGGATCGATCAGCAAGACCGTTTTGCCCTCCCGCACGGTGGCTATAGCAGCCAGTGCCCCTCCAGCGGTGGCCCCATAGACCACGACATCGGCTTGATGATCGGCCGCGGAGAGCAGCAACAGGAGCGTGAACATATTGATCTTCCCTTGTTGGGGGTTGATGAATCTCGAAGTGAGTTTTTTTATGGATGGGACCACTGAAGCTACAAGTCCTCCTCTGCCGTGGGACGTTCGACCCGGACCTACCCAGGGCCAATTCTCACACAGGACGATGCCGCTCCCAACCAAGTAAGCTCCATCGCTTTCCAACCGGCGAAACGGTAGTCCCCTGGCCCGCGACCGGTTGAAAATCCCCTCACACCTAGGCCAGCAGGACTGCTCTTTGCTATACTTCCAGTATGCCCACGCCGTTTTTCTTGAGAGGGAAATTTCATGTGTTGCAGGTCAAAAATCCTGCTCGGTTGCCTGCTGGCCGCCTTGGTGTTGACCTCGGTGATTGCTGGCGGGCTGAACGCCCGGACGGAAAAAGCCGAGAACCAAGCGTCGGCCGACAGCCTGGTTGACGCCGATTTTGCCTTGCCCAATCCCGCCGTGATGCTGCCATTTGAGAAGGTGCAGCCAATCTATTTTGTGAATATGAACATGCCCGAATGGTCGAAACTCGGGCAATTCTGGAATCCCGGCACCGAGGAAGTCACCGCGCCGGATGGCTCCAAGGTGACCCGCAAGATCGTAAAAATCAAAGTGCCACTGGGTCTGACCACCAACCCGCCGGTGCCTGCCGAGAACCCGATGACGGTGCAGAAATGGTTGCTGGGGCGTCAGCTTTATTACGATACGTTGCTGTCTGCCGATGGCACTATTTCCTGTGCATCGTGCCATGACCCGGGCCGTGGGTTCACCGATCAGTCGGTGGTCAGCGTGGGCATCCGGGGACAGAAAGGCGGTATGAACGCCCCGACGGTTCTCAACAGTGCCTACAACGCCCTGCAGTTCTGGGATGGCCGCGCCGCCTCCTTGGAAGATCAATCGCAAGGCCCGGTGCAAAACGCTTTGGAAATGTTCGATGGCGATGGCCATGCCTGGAAACGCTGTGTGCAACGGCTGCGTGGCAAGGCGGACTACGTCGAACAGTTCAAGGCTGTCTTCGGCACGCCGCCTACCCGGGATGCGGTGGCCAAGGCGATAGCGGCGTTTGAACGCACTGTGCTTTCGGGCAATTCCATCCAAGATCGCGCCGAGGCCGCCGCGCGGGCGCGCTTTGCGGAGAAGGGCGTCGGCGACTCCACACCGCGTGCCGCCGACTATGCCAAGGTGCTCAAGGCGGCCTTTGAAGCCAAGGATAGCTACGCCCTGAAGGCCCTGAAGCTCGACCCCGAAAAGGATAGCGACAAAATCCCCGAGATGGCCAAGCGTTTGGCTAATGGGCGCAATCTGTTCCACAACAAGGCGCGGTGCAATGCCTGCCATGTGGGCGACAACTGGACCGATAACAGCTTCCACAACCTGGGCGTGGGGGCCGTCGAGGGGCAGATTCCGCCTAAAGCAGCCGGCCGTTATGCCGCCCTGCCCACGGGGCACAAAGATCCCGCCTTGTACGGCGCGTTCAAGACGCCGACCCTTCGGCATCTGCTGGGCACCGCCCCCTACATGCACGACGGCAGTGAGAAGGATCTACGAGCAGTCATCGACTTGTATGACAAAGGTGGCATTGCCAACCCCTATCTCGACATTCGCATGCGAGACGAAGATGCCGAACAAGCCTGGCGGGCCGCTCAAGCTAGCGGCAAAAAATACGAGGGGCCGACCGTTTATGTTTATAATGGTCAGCCGATCGTGCCGCGAAAGCTGGGCCTGACTCTGGAAGAAAAGCAAGACCTGGAACTGTTCCTGCGGGCTCTGCAAGGTGACCCCATCGAGCCGCTCGTTGCCGATGTCAACCTGTTGCCCCCTGGGCTGAAGTAAGGAAGCGCCACGGTGGGCTTGTTCTACCGCGTGTTCGGCCGGGGCGACGAGGTTCCCTCGGCCGAACAGCTTTGTCAGCAGGTGGGGGTAGTGTTGCACCCGAGCCTCCCCGCCGAACAAAACGGCTGGTATCGTCTGGAACTCGGACTAGGCCCCGGCGGCACGCTGACGCTGGAACGATACACGGCTGAGGACGACGGTTTTCGGGCCGAACTCCACATCTGGGCCGCCTATCTAGAGACGTGCGATTATAGCCCGCATCACACCGCTTTGATGGAGTGGGTGATCCAGAGTCGGCAGCTATTGATTCTGCGGAAACCGATCGACTGCCCCGACGAGGCCCGCGCTGAACGCTGCTGTCGCGATCTTTGCCAGTATCTGGCCGCTCTGTGCGAGGGGATTTATCAGATCGACGAGGTCGGCTTCCACGATGCGACCGGCCAGCTGCTCGTGGCGGAGTATTGACCGACTGCTTGCCACCATGCGTCACGGAAAAATCGGCCAAAACTCTTAGAGTGTGGCAGTTGGTTTTCACTCCTTGGGATCGGCGCGGAGGGCGGACAGCGCCTCACGGAGTTCCTTTTGCAACTCGGGTTCCTTGGCTGCTTGCAGGGCCTCTTGGAGAGCTTCTTGGGCCGAGCGAGCAGCCGGCCCCAACTCGCGCAACGACCGAGCGGCGAAGAAACGCACTTCGTCGTTGTCATCCTTAAGTCGCGCGGCCATGTCGGTCACTGCCTCGCTGCCACCGAGCCGACCCAGCACCAGCAAGGCCAAGATGCGCACGCGCGGCTCTTTGTCGCTGAGCAGCTTACGCAAAGCCGGTTGAGAGTCCTTGCCGATCCGTAACAAGGCCAGGGCGGCCGAATCGCGTAAGTCCGCCTGCGGGCCACGCAACACCTCGGCCAAGTTGGGGATGGCCTCCTTGGCAGCGGGGCCGAGTTGACCCAGCGAAGTGATGGCGTGGCGGCGGAGCAGGGGATCGCGAGCCTGTAGGGCTTGAAGCAACGGCAGCACCGCTTCGGCCTGGCCCAACGCTCCCAACGCTAGGGCTGCCTGCCGGGCTACGGCGATTTCCTTGTCTTGTAGGGCAGCGATGATCGGCTTAACCGCCCGAGCAGCAGATGTGCCCATCTCCGTCAGCCCAACCAAAGCACCTTCCCGGAAGCTGGCTTCTGGCTCACGCAGGGTTTCCAGCAACGCCGGTAAGGCCGGTTCGCCAATCGCCGCCAGGGCACGCGTGGCCGCTTGCCGCAATTGGACATCGCGGGAGGTTAGCAATTTGGTGAGCGGCTTAACCGCGGGTACCGCCTCGGAGCGCAATTGTCGCAACGCCAAGGCTGCATGATAGCGACAATCCTCCGAAGGATCTTCCAGGAGCTTCAGCAGGTCGGGCAAAGCCTCGGTACCAATCTTACCCAAACTGATGGCAGCCGAAGCCGCTACGTCGGGGTCAGTTTCCTGGCGTAACACTTTGAGCAGCGTGGCGCGAGCAGCCGGGGTGTTGATCGGATTTTGCTCCAGGGCTTCGGCGATGCGTCGGCGAACCAGATAGCTCTCGTCTTCGATGAGAGAATGAAGCAAAGCGGCTTGGGCAGGCTCGGCGACAGCTCCCATTTTGCCCAGGGCAACGACGGCGTGACGACGCAGGCGTGGGTTGGGGTGTTGCAGCAATTTGCTCAGCGGGCGGACGGCCTCTTTGCCCAACTGGGCCAGGGCCGCTGCCGCGTGACGCGACAACAGCGGGTGATCCTCTTGCAGCACCGCGATCAGGTCGGGCACGGCCTGGTGTGCTGCTGGTCCAGCGGCGGCGAGAGCACGCAGGGCGTAAAAGCGTAGGACATCATCTTTAGCCTGCAACACCGTGCGCAACTCTTTGAGCGCACCGACGGCCTCGCGACCCATCTTGCTTAGGTTGAAGGCAGCCAGTCGTTGCTCTTCTAAATCTTTGGAATGCAACAGAGCGGCCCAGTGACGCACACTCTTAACCGGCTCGTCGGTGTCTTGAGCTTGGCTGTGGGTGCTGAACTCTGTCACGATCAGGAACAGCAATAAACCGGCTAAGAATCGTTGGTAGAACGTAGTCGATCGCATCCGCTGAACCCTCGGGGTATGGGCGGTTATTGTGCGAAAAGATGGCCGGTTTTCAACGGTGACGGCGAATGAGTTGGGCGCGTTCGAGATCCTGCTCGGCCAAGCCGCGATAGGCTCGCGCTCGACCTTCGTAAAGATCGGCCGAGGGCTGCGTTTCGATGGCACGAGTGAAGGCCTCGATGGCTTTTTCCCATTCACCTTGTTTGAGGTGCATCTCACCCACGAGACAACCCATATCCGCTGCCAGGCTATTCTCGAAGGGTTCGGCGGCGAGTTGCCTTTGCTGAACAAACCGCTTGTGCAGTTCGCGTAGGGGGCCCAGTTGGCGATGATAATCGAGGTTGCGGCGTTTGAGTTTGCGGGCGGCCTGCGGGTCTCCTCGCAGCGCAAGAAACAACAAATGCAGTTCCGGCCGACGCTGCGCTAACAAACGGTCGAGGTCGTCGTTGTCCACCAACTCGAAGAGATCTTCCAGCCCCTGCGTACTGCCTTTTTGCATCTTGTTCAGGGCTTCCTGTTCGCCGTTCAACAACCGAACCAGCAAGGCGGTGCCTGGACTATTCGCCTCGAGCCACAGCCGGCTGGGTCGATCTCCTTCCAATGCCGACAGCAAAAAATGCATTTGCGGAAAGGCTTGCTCCAGCCAGTTGGCGCTTTCTTGGGGGTCATGCGTCATGGCACACCGTGACGAAGTTCAGATCAGCCAATGCACGCGTTTCAGCATGACAGGTTCCTAGCAATCGTCAAGAGCATCACGAAAGAATTAACCACTTGCAGCGAATGATTTGGTGGTTGAACGTCCCCGTTTCCGGTTCTCCATGTGGCGATGGACAACAGTTACCACACCACTAAGCTAATTGAGGTCCCCTTTTCAGGAATGGCCTCTGATTGTCCTGAGGGGCTAACAAATGAGCGCCTATCAGTATCTCTCGGTCGAATTATGTGACGATGTCGCTTGTGTTCGACTCGTTCGTACCCAACTGGAAGAAGCCGAAACCCTCGGTCTGGGGGACGAACTGTTGCACTTGGCCAAAACCCATCCCAAGATGGTTTTGGTGCTGGGGCCGCAGCGGCTGGATCTGCTCTTTAGCGTGTTTTTGGCCAAGTTGATCCGTGTGCGCAACGAGGCCCGCCGTCTGGACGGTGATCTAGTGCTATGTGAGGCTACTCCGATCACTTGGAGCGTTTTTACCGCCTCCCTTCTGGACCGTCAGTTTGTGTACCGTGCCACACAGGCCGAAGCTTTGGGCTATTGGCGGGATCAACCCGCCGCCGCGCAGTCATGAGGATCACTGCGGGGTTGACGATCCCCGATGAGGAGCTGTCCTGGAGCTTCGCCCGCAGCGGTGGACCCGGCGGACAAAACGTCAACAAATCCAACACCCGTGCCGTGCTTCATTGGAATCTGGCGGCCAACACCACTCTGCCAGCCGGGGTGCGCGAACGCCTACGGGCGTTAAGCCGCAACCGGCTAACGACGAACGGAGAGTTGGTGATTCAATCGCAGACACACCGCAGCCAAGAACGCAACCGTCAGGCCTGCCTAGACAAACTCTGCCAACTGGTCCGCCAGGCCGCTACGCCGCCCCGCCTACGACAGGCGACCCAACCAACGCACCGCTCGCAGCATCGCCGCCTTCAGGCGAAACGCCGACATTCGCATCGCAAAGAGCAACGTCGGCAATCGTTTGACCCCTAAGCCAATCGTGTGCTTCGGTGTACAATAAGTCCCAAAAGCCGGAGAGGCTCTCAGGAGGCGTCGATGGACGACGAGTCCGTGCGAGCAGAATTACGCGAGAAAGGCCCAGCACGTCTGGCGGAATTCTTTGCCGCCCAACGCGAATGTCTGCGTCGCTTGATCCTCTGGCGCATGGACCCCCGTTTGAAGAACCGCCTGGATGCCAGCGATGTCCTCCAAGAGGTCTATCTCGATGCCCAACGCCGCCTCCACGAGTTCCTCTCTCGCTCCGACATGCCCTTGGCCCTGTGGCTACGGCTGTTGACGGGTCGACGACTAGTTGAACTGCACCGCCAGCATGTCGGGGCAGCCATGCGCTCGACCGATCAGGAAGTGCCATTGGATGGGTGGGCCTGGGCTAGTGCGCCCTCGTTGGCGGCGCAACTGGTCGGCCATCTTACTTCGCCCTCGCAAGCGGCCAGCCGTGCTGAAACGGCTGCCCGCCTGACGGCGGCGTTGGAAAGCATGGACCCGATAGACCGCGAAATTCTGGTGCTAAGGCATTTCGACGAACTGAGCAACAACGAGGTCGCCGCCCTGTTGGGCCTGCAAAAAGCCGCTGCCAGCAACCGCTACGTCCGAGCGTTACGCCGACTACGTGAGATCTTGGCCGGCACCGAGGGGTTAGGAGGATCGCTGGCATGAACGGTCTGGCGTTCGATACGGAACCCGATCGCGATCCAGTGGAATGGATCACCGATGAATTCATCTCGCGACATCGCCAAGGAGAACAGCCCAGCATTAGTGAATATGCGTTGCGTTATCCGCAATGGGCCGATTCCCTCCGCGAAGTGTTGCCCGCGGCTCTGATTCTGGAAGAAGTCAAAAGACCTGTGCCTCTGCTTGCCGAGCCGGCTATTCCTGCCATCTTGGGCGATTATCGCCTGCTGCGCGAGATCGGCCGGGGGGGCATGGGCGTCGTGTTTGAGGCCGAGCAAATCACGCTAGGCCGCCGTGTCGCTCTGAAAGTGCTCCAGGGAGCCGCTCGAGCCGCCGTCGATCGCTTCCGCCGCGAAGCTCAGGCCGCGGGTCGCCTGCATCACACCAACATCGTTCCCGTGTTCGGTGTCGGCGAGGAGGCCGGTCATCATTTTTATGTGATGCCTTTTATCGAAGGCGAAGGGTTGGATGTCTGGCTGGCCCGTCAGACCCAACCGATCGCACGCGGTGGCAATGATACCGCCGTTACGACGCCTCACTCGGTTGATCGGCGTCAGATCGTCGCCTGGATGCTACAGGTGGCCGATGCCCTGGCCTACGCCCATGCCCAAGGCGTGCTGCACCGCGACATCAAACCGGGCAATCTGCTGCTCGATCGTCAGGGCAAAGTCTGGGTCACCGATTTCGGCCTGGCCAAGCTCTTCGAGCAGGACAACCTCACGCAGACGGGCGACGTGGCCGCCACCTTACGCTATTCTGCGCCCGAACGCTTCAAGGGCCAATCGTCGGCCGCCTCCGATCTGTTCAGCCTGGGCCTGACCTTTGTCGAGTTACTGACTGGCCGGCCGGTCTACGACGAGACCGACCCGGGTCGCTTGCTCCGGCGGGTGCTGGCGGGCGACGTGAACCTGCCCGGCGACTTGCCCGCCGATCTGCATACCATCTTGTCACGGTTGTTGGCCCCTGAGCCTGATCGCCGCTACGCCAGCGCTGGCGATCTGGCTGAGGATTTGCGACGTTTTTTAGAAGACCGACCGATCAAAGCCCGACGCATCAGCACCTGGGAAACCCTCTGGCGTTGGTGCCGCCGCAACCCCAGCGTGGCAGGGCTATCGGCCGCGCTGCTGCTGGTGGCAATGCTGGGCTTCGTCGGCGTGCTGTGGAAATGGCGCGAGGCGGAGTTGGCCGCTCTGGCCTTGCGGGTGGCCCTGCAAGGCGAAGCCAGCCAACGCCATCGTGCCGAAACGGCGGCAGCCGACTTGCGTGACGCTTTGCAACGCGAGGCTCAGGAACGCGGTCGGGCCGAGCAAAACCTTGATCTGGCGTTGGAGGGTTTCGAGCGCATCGCTGGCCGGCTCACCCCCGCGCGGCCCGGTGCCCCCTGGGATGAGGGCGAAGAAGCCCCCGCGCCGGCCATTCTCTCACGCGAAGCGGCTGCGGTTCTCAACGACATGATCCGCTTCTATCAACGCTTTGCCGAGGCCAACGGCGACAACGACCGGCTGACCCGCGACACCATCAAAGCCCTGCGTCGCGTCGGCACCTTGCAACTGCGTCTGGGTCGTTATGCCGAGGCCGTGCAAACCTTGAACAAAGCGATGCAGATGCTGGAGAAACGCCAAGACGACCAGGCCGAACTGGTGCAAGTGCGTAATGATTTAGGGGTGGTCTATCGGGCAGCCGGCCGACCCTTCGACGCCCAGGCTGCCCACCTCCAAGCGTTGCAAGCTCTGCCTCCGGGCGATTCGCCCGAACGCGCCCGTACCCTACATCTGCTCGGCTCGATTCAGGCTCGGCTGCTGCAACCGCGTGAGGCTGAGAAAAACCTCCGCGAAGCCTTGGCCGTGCTGCAACGCCTGGAGGCCAAAGGACCCGAGGCCCGCTACCTCAGCGCCCGCACCTATCACGAGTTGGGTAATGTGCTGTTGGGACTGCCGGCCGCCGAGGCGCGCCGCGAGGCTCTGCAACGTCTCGAAGCCCTGGCCGCCGACTTCCCCTCCGTGCCGGAGTATCGCGCCGAGTTGGCCGAGGCCCTGATGAGTATCAGTCCACGCCCCTTGTTGCCCTCTCAAAAACAGCAGGCCGAGAAACGCATTCGGCGGGCTCTGGAGTTGGCCGATGATCTGTCCCGCAGTTACCCCGAAGCTCCCGAATTTCGCGCCTTGGCGGCTCGTGCCCGGCAACGTCTTGGTCTGATCCTGGCCGCGCAGGGCAAAAATGACGAAGCGGTCAAGGAGATGCGTCAAGCCCTGGCCTCGCTACGCGAACTGGAAGGGCGCATCCTGGCTAGTCCGGGCCAACGCTCGCTACAACTAGAGACTCGACTGGTTCTGGCTGAGACGCTGCAACTCAAAGGCGAACTGAGCGAGGCTCGGACGCTGCTGGAGCAGGTCTTGCCCGAACTGGAACGTCTGGTCAAGATCATGCCCCGTAACAAATTCGCCCGCGCTACTCTCCAGCGTGCTTATGTCGATCTTTCTCGTGTCTGGGCCAAGCTCGGTGACAAGTCCAAGTCAGCTCAGTATCAAAAAAAGGCCGACGACCTCAAGAACTGAGGTGCTCTCCAACTAGGGTGCGTCACCTGGGCCAGCAGTTGAAAGGAATTCATGAAAGCGTTCTCTCTTAGTGGCTGGATTGGGGTTTGTGTCTGGCTGGTTCTGCTAGGGGGGTGGACCTATTTGCTGCTGCTGCCCTCGACCAAAGAGATCGGCGACTGGATCAACCTCCCGCTCACCCGCCGTTTCCTCGCTGCCAAGGCCCTGCACTACGGCGTTTACCTAGGACTGGCCTGTGTGGCGGCTTATTTGCCGCGGCGTGCGTGCTGGTGGGCGATTCTGGCGGTGCATGCGTTAGGGACGGAGGTGGGGCAGCATTTTCTGCCAGGGCGTACCGGCACAGTGTTGGATGTAATCATCAACCTTGCGGGCATCCTCACGGGGCTGGGGCTGGGGGCCTGGCTGACGAGGAGGTCCCCGGCGGATCGCTCGGTTTCGGGCCCAGCGTGAGCGGGGTAACTGGCGGAGCCTTGGGCAAGGCTTGCAGCCAGCCCCAGAGCAACACCCCGCCCACTACCAGAATCACGCTACCGTAGGATTCGACCCCCTTGGGCCGTGGATCATCGCGCAATAATTCGTTGAGATAACGATGCAACCCGTAGCCGATCATCAAAAGCGCCATCACCTGCCCCGGATGGTGACGCAAAGGAGAATACGCCATCAGCACCAACATGAGCAACAACATGCTCATCACTTCGTAGAGTTGTGTCGGATACAACCCCAAGGTGTAGGGCGTGAACCGCAGCGTCTTCTCTTGCTGCTCCCCGGGCGAGATCACCGTTAATTCCAGCAGATGCCGGCCGCGTGGCCAATTCTCGCTGCTGGGGCCTAGGGCCAATCGCAGGCTCAACTCGTCGAAGTTTCGCACCGCCGAACCGTTGACCGCCACGATGCGGTCGCCCGAGTGTAAGCCGGCCCGAGCCGCTGCAGAATCAGGCTCCACGAGATCGACCTCGACTCCGGCCCCGGCCTGAGAGGCAAACGGCAAACAAGTAAAGCCCGCTGCTGTCTGGCTGCCGTTGCTCACCAGCACCTCCCGCGCCGGCGCACACAGGGGAAAGCCGACTGGCGTCACGCTTACACAGTTGGCACAGGCCACCATGCCATAGCAGCAGCCATTGAGGAAGCACCCCATGCGGCCCAGGACCAGCCCTAGAGCTACCGCCGGCGCGATGGTGTCCAGGAATCGCAGAATGTTTAGCCCCTTGCGGCGGTAGAACAAAAAGTAGGCGGCAAAGAAGCCGACCAACGCGCCCAGCACCGAGCCATACAACACGATGCCGCCATCCCAGATACGCGGCAACTCGACGAGAAACTCGGTAACGCTGGAGACCGGCGGGGTGCGGGTCAGCAACGACATCGTCCGTGCCCCAATCAAACCGCTCACCACGATCCAAAACGCTAGGTCCTGAATGGTGTCGGGATGAATCCCTTCCTTGGGAGCGCGTTTGCTAGCCAACCAAGTGCAGAGCAGAAAAGCCAGGAACAGCATCAACCCAAAGCCATAGATGGGGATGCCTTCGGGCGTGTAGGTAGTGTAAATCGGGATCCGGTAGATCACCTGCCACATAAGTAAAAGCTCCCCTGCCCAAGGCCTGTCCAGAATATCGATGCCGCCAGCTAGTCCCGTCTGCCGTGCGCGATCCGAAAAACCTGCCCCGATGTCCTCCTGCGGACGACCCCCCCTGCACGGCCAAGCAGCGATGGATTGCGGAGAGAGACAAATCGCTATCGAGACGGTTCATCCTATTGAAGATCGTGGGCTTCTCATACAGTTTGTTGTAGGGCCGTCGCCCCCATCTGACCATTGTTCGACGAAGGCGCTGGGCTGGACGGCGGGATGGCAGCGCGGCGTCGCTGGTTGGCGGGTCTACCTTGCCGTGCAGGCGACAACGACGGTCTTCCCTCGATTGACAGGTAACAGTTGTCATTTACAGGTGTGAATATGCCTCTTTCGCTTATCTTCGATGCCCATCTCGATTTGGCCTGGAATGCCATCGACTGGAATCGCGACTTGAAATTGCCCGTAGCGGAAATCCGGCAACGCGAGGCGGACCAACCCGGCAAGAGTCGCGGCCAGGGCACCGTCAGTTTTCCCGCCCTACGCCAGGGCAAGGTCGGCCTAGTCATCGCCACGCTGCTGGCCCGGCTGCATCGTCCGGGTCTGATGCCCGCCTTCCAACGCTATGACAGCATGGATGCGGCTTACGCGGCCACCATGGGGCAAGTGGCCTACTACCGTGCCCTGAGCGATCAAGGCGTTCTCCGCTGGATTCGCGATGCAGCCAGTCTCCAGGCCCATGTTGCCGACTGGTTGGCCGGCCGTGAAGCGCCGCTGGGTTTCATTTTGTCGATGGAGGGGGCCGACCCGATTCTCTACCCCGAACAGGTGCAACAGTGGTGGGAATTGGGGTTGCGAATCATCGGCCCGGCCCATTATGGCGTGTCGCCCTATGCCCACGGCACGGGTACCGAGGGGGGGTTTTTCCCACAAGGGCCGGCTCTTCTGCGTGAGATGCGTCGCGTCGGCATGATTCTTGATGTCACACACTTGAGTGATCAATGTTTTGATGAAGCAATGGATCTCTGGGATGGCCCTGTCTTGGCCAGCCATCACAATTGCCGCGCCTTGGTGCCGGATCAGCGGCAACTGAGCGACGCCCAGATACGCACCCTGATTGCACGCGGAGCCGTGATCGGGGCTGCCCTGGATGCCTGGATGCTTTATCCGCACTGGCAACGGGGTGTCACCGAGCCGCGCAACGTCGGCGTGAGTCTCGCCTCTGTCGTCGATCACATTGACCATGTTTGCCAGTTGGCTGGCAACACCCGTCACGCCGGTCTGGGCACCGATTTGGACGGAGGCTTCGGTCGGGAGCAGTCGCCCTACGATCTGGACACCATCGCTGATCTGCAACGATTTCCTGAGTTACTCAGCCAACGCGGCTACAGCGAAGAGGACATCCGACGGATTCTGTACGGCAACTGGGTTGACTTTTTCGAGCGGGCCTGGGCTGGTGGTAGTGCTTAAGCTGTGTCATAACGGTGTCATACGCACAGGAACTCGGCCAAGCAGCGACGTAGCGAGCAAGCGTGGGTATGGGCGTTGCGGTGTGGTCGAATGGTACGAGCAGGGGTAGCCGGGGAAGGCCAATCGAGGTGGGGCTAGCGGCCGAGGCTCACCTACTGACGTGAAATCCTCTACCTGTTCGTCCGTATGCCTGCTAAGATGCTAAACAAAGCCCTAATTGGTCTTACTCATGATGAGGAGCAGCCGTCGCGTCATGGAGAACGCTACGATCGTCGTTCGCGGTGCGCGCGAACACAATCTCCGCAACGTCGATCTCGAAATCCCTCGCAACCAACTCGTCGTCTTTAGCGGCGTCTCCGGCTCCGGCAAAAGTTCCTTGGCCTTCGACACCCTCTATGCCGAAGGGCAACGGCGCTATGTCGAGTCGCTCTCCAGTTATGCTCGACAATTCATGGGCCAGATGCAAAAGCCCGAGGTCGATTACCTAAGCGGCCTGTCGCCCTCGATTTCGATTCAGCAGAAAACCGCCGGTCGCAACCCGCGTAGCACGGTCGGAACCATCACGGAGATTCATGATTACCTGCGTGTGCTGTATGCCCGCGTCGGACAGGGCCATTGTCCCCAGTGTGGCCAACGCATCACGGCGCAGACGCGCGAGCAGATCGTCGACCACCTCTTGGCGATGCCGGCCAACACGCGTTTTTTGGTACTGGCCCCGGTGATTCGCGGCCAAAAGGGCGAGTACAAGGATCTCTTTGCCGACATGCTGCGGCGGGGCTATCTGCGGGCGCGGGTAGACGGCAGCGTCGTGAAGCTGACGGACGATCTGAAGCTCGATCGCAAGATCAAACATCATATCGAAATCGTCATTGATCGCTTGAAAAACGATGAGGCCAACCGCGCCCGCATCGCCGAGGCCGTCGAACAAGCGCTAAGTCTGGGCGAAGGTTCACTGCTTGTCGCCGTCGAGCCGCCCCCGGGGGCGGATGCGGACGCCCGGGCGGGAGATCGGTTGTACTCGGCTGAGTATGCTTGCACGGCCTGCAACGTCAGCTACGAGCCGCCCACGCCGCAGTTGTTCAGCTTTAACAGTCCTCACGGGATGTGCCTGGAGTGCGACGGCTTGGGCGAGCGTTACCGTTTCGATCCTGAGTTGCTAATCCCCGACCCGAGCAAAAGCTTTTACCACGGTGCGATGCCGTTGGTCGGCCCACTGAAGGACATGGGCCGCTGGCGGCGACACATTTTTGAGGGAGTGGCCAAGACACTGGGGATCGACCTGAAGCAGCCCTGGAGTAAGCTGCCGGCTCAGCATCAGCACTGGCTGCTGTATGGTAGCGGTGATAGGCACATCACCTGGGAGTGGAAGCAACGCAAGGGCGTTTGGAAGCACGGCGGCAAGTGGGGCGGCATCGTCCCGGACCTGATGGCCCAGTTTAAAAAGGCCACGGCAGGGCCGCGCCGGCTGCAACTCGAAAAGTACATGCGGGTGATGCAGTGTCCGGCCTGCGAGGGCAAGCGGCTTAATCCTCAGGCGCGGGCGGTGCGAGTGGGCGGCAAAACGCTGGTCGAACTCTGTGCAATGCCCGTGGGCGAATTGGCTCAGTGGCTGGCCCCGGCTGGCCCGTTGGAGTCGTCGCTATCCCCCGTCGAACAGACCATCGCCGGCGAAGTCCTCAAAGAGCTGCGCGGGCGGGTCGGCTTTCTGCTTCATGTGGGGCTGGATTATCTGTCGCTGGATCGTAGCGCGCCAACGCTCTCGGGCGGCGAGGCGCAACGCATCCGCTTAGCCAGCCAGATTGGCAGCGGCTTGGTAGGCGTGCTGTACATACTCGACGAGCCGAGCATCGGCCTGCATCCACGCGATAATGAACGTTTGCTGAAATCGCTGGAAAATTTGCGAGACCTGGGCAACACCGTGGTTGTCGTCGAACACGACGAGGATACTCTGCGACGGGCGGATTACATCGTCGATTTCGGCCCCGGCCCGGGTGTCCGCGGGGGCGAAGTGGTGGCTCAGGGCCGATACCAAGATATTGTCGATCATCCCGCCTCGCTCACCGGGGCGTATTTGTCGGGGCGTAAAACCATTCCCCTCCCCGAGAAACGCCGCAAACCGACCGGCCGCAAGCTGACGATCGTCGGCGCGCGACACCACAACCTACGCAACCTGACGGTCGAGATCCCGCTGGGGCTTTTTGTGTGTGTCACCGGGGTGAGCGGCTCGGGCAAGTCGTCGCTGATCAATGACATTCTCCGCGAAGGGTTACGCCGGATCCTTTCACGCAACGCTGATCCGGAGGACGACGCCGACCCCGTTGACGAACTGTGCCACGAGGTCGGAGCCCACGACCGCATCGACGGCAGCGAACAGATCGACAAAGTCATCGACATTGATCAGACGCCCATCGGTCGCACACCGCGTTCCAACCCGGCGACTTATATCAAGGTGTTCGACGAGATACGCGCTTTGTTCGCGACGCTGACGGAGTCGAAGATACGCGGCTACGCGCCGGGTCGCTTTAGCTTCAATCGTCCCGGGGGGCGGTGCGAGGCCTGCGAGGGCAACGGTTCCAACCGGCTAGAGATGGACTTTCTAGCGGACGTGTGGGTGACCTGCCCGGTGTGCGAAGGCAAGCGCTTCAACCGGGAAACGCTCCAAGTGCGCTACAAGGGCAAAAGCATTCACGACGTGCTGGAGATGGACGTTCAAGAGGCACTGGAGCATTTTCAGAATGTGCCCAAAATCCGCCAGATGCTTCAGACCCTGCATGACGTCGGCCTGGATTACATCAAACTGGGCCAGCCCGCGCCAACGCTATCGGGCGGCGAGGCTCAACGGATCAAACTGGCCCGCGAACTGTGCCGCCGCAGCACCGGCCGAACCCTGTACCTTCTGGACGAGCCGACCACGGGCTTGCACTTTGACGACATTGCCAAACTGCTCCGCGTGTTGCATGGCTTTGTCGAGGCCGGCAATAGCGTCGTGGTCATCGAACACCATCTTGACGTGATCAAGACGGCCGACTGGATCATCGACCTCGGTCCGGAGGGGGGCACGCGGGGCGGCCAACTGGTGGCCCAGGGCACGCCCGAGACGGTGGCTGCCTGCGAACGTAGCTTCACCGGTCAGGCGTTGCGGCCGATCCTGCAACCGCGTCCAACACATAAGCCGAAGAAAAACGGCAAGAAAACCGCGAAGATCGTGCCGTCTCGCAACGAGGCGAAGCGGCCCATCGTCATCGAGGGAGCCTGTCAGCACAATTTGAAAAATGTCGATGTCGAATTGCCACGCGGTCGGATGAGCGTCTGCTGTGGCCCAAGCGGCTCGGGCAAGTCGTCGCTGGCCCTGGATACCCTCTACGCCGAGGGCCAACGCCGCTACATCGAGTCGCTGTCGGCCTACGCCCGACAGTTTCTTGGCCAGATGCAAAAGCCACGCGTTCGTCATGTCAGCGGACTGTCACCGGCGATTGCCATCGAGCAGAAGAGTGCAGCCCGCAGCCCGCGAAGCACCGTGGGCACGATCACCGAGATTCACGATTACCTGCGCGTGTTATATGCTCGGCTGGCGATGCCTTACTGCCCGAAGTGTCAAATTCCGGTAGGCACCTCGACGACGGATGAGATCATCGACCGCCTCCTGCGCCTGCCCGAGGGCACCAAGCTCTACCTGCTCGCGCCTCTGCAACGCAAGGGCCAAGAAAAATATGACTCCCTCCTCGACGACGCCCGCAAGGCCGGCTATGTCCGGGTGCGGATCAACGGTGTCTCCTATGCCCTCGACGAAGCCCCCGAGATCGACCACCGCCGTAAACACCAAGTCGAAGTCGTGGTTGATCGTGTGATCGTCCGGGCCAACCAACGCGGCCGTATCGCCGAGAGCGTCGAGAAGGCGCTCGATCTGGGCAAGGGCGTCCTCCACGTCGCCCAGGTGGACGACAACCGCAAGGAACCCGACTGGCCCGTGACCCGCTACAGTCAACACTTCGCCTGTGAGTCGTGCGGCCGGGGCTTCGAGCCGCTCCAGCCGCATCATTTTTCGTTCAATGCGCCTTTGGGGTGGTGCCCGGCGTGTGAGGGGTTGGGGGTGCAGCAAGGCGCGAGCGAAGCGCTGGTGCTGCGCGATCCGCGTTTGAGCCTTCGCGCCGGAGCCCTCGCCGCCTGGCCGGACTTCCGCGACAACCCCGACTTTGCTCGCTTTGCCCTCTCGCTGGCCCAGCATTTTGGCTTCTCGCTGGATACTCCCTTTGAGCAGCTCGAAGCCGCTCAGCAACGCCTACTGCTGCAAGGCAGCGGCGACGCCTGGATTCCGCTCGTGGAGGGCAACGGGGTTACCTTCCAGTACAAGGGCATCTTTCCCGCGGTCGATGAGGCCACGCGGGTGAGCATGGCGTATCGGCAGCGGCTGGATGCGTTGGTGACCGAGGTGCCCTGTAGCACTTGTCAGGGTTCGCGACTCAAGCCCGAGGCGTCGGCGGCGCGGCTGCCATTGGGTGAGCGTTCCTACACGATGCAAGAGTTGTGCGCTTTGCCCCTGGGCCAGACGCTACAGTTATTCGAGGCGTTCACCCCCACGGATTATCAGCAAAAGATCGCGGGCGAACTGCTGCGAGAGATACGCAATCGGCTGCGTTTTCTCGTGGAGGTGGGGCTGGACTATGTGACGCTGGATCGCCCTGGGCCGACGCTCTCGGGCGGCGAATCGCAGCGTATCCGCCTGGCCAGTCAAGTGGGCAGCGGCCTGACGGGCGTCCTCTACGTCCTGGACGAGCCGACCATCGGCCTGCATCCGCGCGACAACGATCGGCTGTTGCGGGCGTTGCAGAGGCTGCGCGACCTGGGCAATACCCTGGTGCTGGTCGAACACGATCGCGAGGTCATCGCTGCTGCCGACTACTTGCTCGATTTTGGTCCTGGGGCAGGGGATCAGGGCGGCAGCATCACGGCACGCGGCACGCCGGCACAGATTCAAAAAAGTAAACACTCTCTCACCGGGCAATATCTGAGCGGCAAAAAGGCGATCCCGGTGCCGACCAATCGCCGCCCGGTCGATGCGCACGGTCCCTGCCTGCTGGTGCGCGGCGCGCGGCAAAACAACCTTCGCCGCATCGATGTGGCCTTTCCCCTGGGCACCCTGATTGCCGTCACGGGGGTGAGCGGCTCAGGCAAATCGTCGCTGGTCAACGAGGTGCTGTACACGACCTTGGCGCGACGGCTGCATCGTGCCCGGCTGCCTGTTGCCGCCCACGACGACATCCTCGGCCTGGAATTCATCGACAAGGTGATTAACGTTGATCAGAACCCGCTGGGTAACACGCCAGCGAGCAACCCCGCCACCTACACCGGCGTATTCGACCTGATCCGCGAGGCGTTCGCCCGCCAGCCGTTGGCCAAGGTGCGCGGCTATCCGCCCCGGCGATTTAGCTTCAACAAGCCGGGCGGCCGATGCGAGGCCTGCGAAGGCAACGGGCAGAAACGCATCGAGATGCATTTTTTGCCGGATGTGTGGGTGACCTGCGAGGTATGCCAGGGCAAACGCTACAACCCCGAGACCTTGCAAGTGCTTTACAAGGGCAAGTCGATCAGCGATGTTCTGAACATGCGTGTGAGCGAGGCGCTGGAACTCTTTGAAGCGGTGCCCAAGATTCGCGCTGTGCTGCAAACCCTGGTCGATGTCGGGCTGGGCTATCTCTCGCTGGGTCAGGCGGCTCCCACGCACTCTGGCGGCGAGGCTCAGCGGGTCAAATTGGCTGCCGAACTGTCGCGGCCAAGCACGGGCCGCACGGTGTATTTGCTGGATGAGCCGACTACGGGCCTGCACTTCGACGACATCGCCAAGTTGCTGGAGGTACTCCATCGCCTCGTCGATCTGGGCAATACCGTCATCGTTGTCGAGCATCATCTCGACGTGATCAAGACCGCCGATTGGATCATCGACATGGGCCCTGAAGCCGGCCCTGGTGGCGGTACCGTCGTGGCCGCGGGCACACCCGAGGCCGTCGTGGCCGCGTGGAAAGCTGGTGCCCCGTCGCACACGGCCGAGGCCCTGGCCCCGGTGTTGGCAGCTGGCCCCTTTGCCGCACGCGTCCCGTTCAATCCGTTGGCGACTGGGCAAACCGAGGGCCGGAATCTAATCCCAAGCGACAGCGATTGGGCGGACACCGAATCAGACTCTGCCGCCCTGCCCTGGGAGACCGACGGCCGCCGCTGGCACACGCTGGAGCGGGTCAGCCACCAGGGCAAGCCGTGCCGCTGGGAGGGGGCGATCTTGACCTGGCTGGACGAACGCATCCACGAATGGGGTAACTTTGCGCCCACCAACTGGAGCGAACGTTCCCTGGTCGAGATCACCGGCCCGGTCAAATCCCAGGGCTGGTTCCTGCACGCCCACACCGGCCAGGAATGGCTCCTACGCCTGGTGTTCCGCGTCGGCCGCAACGCTTTTAAAGAGTCGGCATTGGTGGAGTCGCTGGGGATTAAGTCGCTCAACGATTCGTCCTTTCTCGGCTTGCCGATCTACTCACCTGAGCCGCGTGTCTGGCTCAGCGAGGGCAAGGGGCCGTGGACTTCGGTGACCGTGCAGGTCCACAAGCTCAGCGAGATCGACACGCCGGCGTTTCGCGCGTTTCTAAAAAAAGCAATCGAATCGTTCCATACCGTGGTGGGCCGCATGGCTCAGTCGCCCGAGGACCTGATGCCCTGGAAACGTCTGGGCGAGAAATGGCACCTAGGCGACAAGGGCTTCCCGCCTGGGCGCAAAGTTCGCTGGGACCGCGAGGCCTTGCCGCGCCTGCTGGAGTTGCTACGCAAGGTGGAGCCGGAGTTGACGGTGCAGTGGGATCAACGCGCCCACATCACGCTGCGCGTGCCGGGCGTCTCACGCGGCTGGGCAACCATCAAGACCAAGGAAAGCGACTGCCTGGAGGCTCGCTTCCTGGGCAAACGCGGCCAGTTCAATCTCGCCCGCCTGGAGGGCCTGGGGGCCGAGGCTGACCTGGACGACAAGCACAGCGGCACGACGCTCACACTGCGGTTCACGCAACCGCCCAGCGGCAGTTCGGCGACCAAGCTGCGCACGCTGCTGGCCGAGCACCTACGCGGCTTCCACGAAGCCTTCGGCGACGCGCCGGAGGTCGGCGACGAGGACGCACTAGCGGGGCATTAGGCGGCAAAATTTTTTTGCGATGGGTACTTGACGTGCCGTGTGTGTGTACTTTAGGAGGGGTAAAAGGAATCGCTAATCTCTTCGGCATCCCACACAACCCCCGAGGTCATCCTGAACGCCATTCGCACGCGGCACCTGCTGGGCATCCTCACGGTCCTGACGACGCTGCTGGTCTGCTTCCCCACACTCACCAACCGGGCCAAGGGGGCGGACTACGGGAATGGAGGTGGCAGCGACTTTAATCCTTATGCAGAGGAGCTTCCACCAGGATTTAATTGGATATGGCACGGAGTTTTTCAAGATTTTCCATTAATGGACAAGGATGAAAAAATATTCGTCAAAACTATCAGATCATATCTTGCATACAAGGACTTTTTAGACACAAGTCCAAAGGTGCAGAAGAATAAGGATCTGAAATTCCCTCGACTCTATCACCAGCATGACTTTGATAAAGATCAAAAAGAACAATCGACGCGATATGGGATCTACCGCATGGGCGCAGTGCGAAACGCCGACGACAAGATCCACAAAATCAAGGCAATCACAGATGATGCAACTGTAAAGAAAAATTGTTTCGATTATTCTCTTGCTGGGTGTACTGGTGATTATCAAGAACTTGTTGTGAATGCACCTCCCTTTGCTTCATTGAAAACAATCTACGATAGCGTCACAAAAGCAGTTCCAAAAGTAGATGCAATAAGTGGCGACATTTTGGCTTACACGAATGCTGATGGAATTATATTTCATTCCAGCGTTTATATTGCCGATGCTGATGGTAAGAATCCTGGGTTGCGATACCGATTCAGAGCCTCTCCCATCTTTGAATTACGGTACGCCAATCATCCTGACGTGACAAAACTAGACACCCCTATGTATTATACGCCGGGTGGCCCGACATCGGCCCCAGGCACCTGGGGATGGTCCCCGAAGGGCAGCGGGGATAGTGCCCAACTCTACGCGCAGGGACCCAAAGTGGGCCCTGTTTGTCGCCCTCTCCCCAAAGAATAAGTTGGGATCAGGCAAAATGAAACTAACACCATCTCGAGTTGTGTTCGGAATGATCCTACTGGTTCTGTCGCTGCTCTGCGTGTGGATCGCAGTTCCGATCCAGCGCGAATTGACTTTTCGCGAAAAGCTTGTGCGAGAGCTTGCCAAGGAGGATATACGCACCACCGTTGAATCGCTGCCCGACTTTCAAGATGTGATGTGGGTCTATGGTTCTTTCCCCGACGGTCCTGGTATCACCGGGTCGTACCTCTATGGGCGCAATCTCTCGCCCCGCGTGAATCGCGTGCGAAAACTGCTTCACATGGCAGAATCCAGTCGTGATGAGCTAGTCCCGCTGATCGAGTCGAAAATTGACGCGTATGCTTGCAATTTACAGGCTGCAAAAGAGGAACTGGCTCGATTGCATCCCGATGGCGTTGTCAAGCAGGCCGGAGGATATCACAAAAAGATTTGGTACACCACCTTTGGTGTCTACCTACTCGCGGAACTACGATCGTATCGATCGTTGCCGCTTCTTGCGAAAGTCTATCTTCGAGAACCGGGGGAACTCCTACCTGTCAGTCGAACTTTTCTTTGGTATGCGATGCATCTTCTCGTTTTGGAACATCCGCGCGAGAACCTTTCCAGCCAAGCCAAGCAAGCTCTGGATGCCTACCTCCAAGAAACGCGAGAGGTGCCATTGCCCCGAACACTTGAAGTCACTGCATGGAATGCAGCGGTCGAAGAGTCCGATCCACGTGTCGTGGTGGGCAAGATTGATATTGGGGTGGCTCGGCAACCACAGATCAAGGTTCGCGAGTATCCCTACAAAATTGTTGACCTAGAAGACGGGATAGTCGGGGTTCACATGACCAACACAGGTAAAAAGTACTTTGCTTCGATGAAAAAGTTCATCGATCTGGCCTATCCCGAGGCCAAATGACCCGAGGTCGGCCATGCGGCGTGCCCTTGCCCAACGCTCTGAGTGTCGAAAATTTTTTTGCGATAGGTACTTGACGTGCCGTGTGTGTGTGTACTTTAGGAGGGGTAAAAGGAATCGCTAATCTCTTCGGCATCCCACACAACCCCGAGGTCGTCATGAACGCCATTCGCACACGGCACCTGCTGGGCATCTTCACGGTCCTGATGACGTTGCTCGTCTGCTTCCCCACGCTCACCAACAGCGTCAAGGGGGCGGAGTACAAGAAGGGTTTCGGGAGCGATATCGATCCGGCCGACCTGCCCAAGGGATTTACCTGGGCAGACAATGGCATCGAGCAAGCTTTTGTTTCTATGAATGACAAAGAAGAAATAGTATATCACAAAATTCAAACATATGCATCTTACAAAGAATTTCTCGCAACATCGCCTAAAGTGCAGAGTATTACTGGCAAGAAGTACGCACGCAACTATCATGAGAAAAAATTCACTGATGATCAACAAAAAGACGTTTCAAGGTTTTGGAAAGCTCGCTTTGGTGCTTCTGACAAAGAGCCTAAAACGGAGGTTGTCATTGATGATGCAGGTGTAGATACAAATTGCTTTCAGTATGCACTCAGTTCCCGGTCCAAGGGCAACTGGGAGCGAGTCGTTGTCCAATGGAGCGTGACTGTTCCTTCCGGTTTACCCTTTCCCTTGCATCTTGATACGATCGATATTGGTGCCGTTCCTGCTGTCTTTAACGACACCCACCAGCCGGTAGCCAAAGCAGATGCCAAGGCTGGGGATGTAATCTTGTATGTGCGACATACAGAACACGGTGTCCCTACCGAATTTGTAACCCATGCCACCGTAATCGAGGAAGTGGGGCCAACCCCCAAACTGCTCTTCCGGTATCTTTCCTCGCCGCTTTTCCGTTACAAAGTCAAGGCCGGCGAAAGTCCTCTGGACTCGCCGATGTATTATGGCCCCTTGGAGAAGCGGAACGAATGGGTCTGGAACGTGAACGGGGCGGGTTCCGAGGCGCAACTCTATAAGGCACCCGGTGGCCCTGCGAATTCCGTCTACCGCCCCAAGGCACCCAAGTAACGGGAGACCGACCATGACCGAACCGGCCATTCGCCCCTCTCTGCTTCGTCGCTGGCGGATCGGGATCGTACTGGCGCTTCTGTTGCTGGCCACCCTTGTCGGCTGGCGCTGGGTCTCTCGCTCCGCTCGCGATGCCGATCCGCAGACGGCACCGCTGGAGTGGCGCGACAAGATGCTGCGGAAGTTCGAGGGCGAAACCCTTCTGCAGGCGGTCGAGAATCTGCACGATGTCAACGACTGGGCCTGGGCCTCGACCAGTTACCCCGATGGTGTGGGGCCGACGGCGTTCTTCCAGTATTGTAACCGCGTACCGCCCAGGCTCACCCGTGTCAGGCGCATCCTGGGGGAGACCCAGGCCGCGCAAAAGGCCGAGGTGATTTGCATGCTGGAGGGCCAGCTGGACCGCGCCTGCGATTGCGACTACCGCAAACTCTCCAACAAGGAAATGGACGCGGTCAAGGGCACCCAGGTGCCGGCTGATTCCCGTGCCCTGTGGATGGCGCATCAGGCGTCCCCGTGCGTCTACCTGCTGACGGAGTTGAGATCATATACGTCCCTCCCACTCCTGGCTCGCATCTACGTAAGGCCCTATAATGATTTGGCCGTCAGCCGTGCCTATCTGCTGTACGGCATGCACCTGCTGAGTATTTCCCATCCTCGTAAAGAACTCTCTCACGCCGCGCGCAAGGCCCTGGACGAATATCGGGAGTGGTCCAAGTTCGTTCCGATGCCCGCAAATCAGGAGGTAACGGCCTGGCGTGCCCGGCGGGAAGAGCACGACTTCCGCATCCAGATGGGCGGCCCGAAACACGATCTGGAGCAGGAACGCAAGCTCACGCTACGGCTCTGGCCCGAATCGGCGAACCTGGAGTGGCGGGAATTGAACACGAACGGCGTGATGCCGATCGGCAACGAGCAATTCAAGCGAATGAAAGCGTTCATCGACCTGGCCTATCCCGAATCCAAATGACCCGAGGTCGGCCATGCGGCGTGCCCTTGCCCAGCGCTCTGAGTGTCGAAAATTTTTTTACGATTGGCACTTGACGTGCCGTGTGTGTGTGTGTGTGTACTGTAGGAGGGGTAAAAGGAATCGCTAATCTCTTCGGCATCCCACACAACCCCGAGGTCGTCATGAACGCCATTCGCACACGGCACCTGCTGGGCCTCTTCACGGTCCTGACGACGCTGCTGGTCTGCTTCCCCACGCTGACAAACCGGGCCAGAGGAGCAGTGTACGGTCAGGGCGCAGGGAGTGATATCGATCCCGCGAACCTTCCGAAAGGGTTCTCATGGGCAACCAATGGTGTACGAAGTATCTTCTACTACAAGATGGACCCGGACAACAAGACCATTGGTGAGATTGAAATCAAACGCTACTACGCTTTCAAGGATTTTCTGGCGACCTCGCCCAAGGTCGAGGACGGAGATGGGAAAAAGTATCCGCGGATGTACTTCGAGAGGGATTTCACTGAAGACGAAAAGCTAGCAGTGAGTCGATACTGGGACAAACGGATGGGCGTGACCGACAAACAGCCAGGTGTGACCAAGCTGACGGACGACCCTTCGGTCAACCAGAATTGTTTCAACTATGCGATTGTCGAGTCCAAATGTAAGGGCAAGTGGGAGAGACTTATCCTTAGCCCAATTGGCAAACTAGAGGCTGATGAAAAGTACGCCATTCCCGCAGCCATCCCCGTCCTGACCGACCCCATCGACAAGAAGGACGCGCAGACGAACGACCTTGTCATCTACACCGAGCCGTTTGGCGGGGCTGCGGCCTTCGTTAGTCATGCCAGCCTCTTACACATCGATGGAATGAACAAATATCTGAAATATCGATACCAATCTTCGCCCTCGTACAAATACAAACTACCTACGGCAGATTTGGACACGCCGATGTACTATGTGGCGGGCAACCCCACAGACATCAACACATGGGTGTGGGATCCGAGAGCTGCAGGAGATGGCAACAAGTTGTGGATCGGTCCTGGTGCTGAGGCCAACAATGTTTATCGGCCCAAGAAATGACATTTTGCTGTTTGGAGGGAGGAGCGATGTTGAGTCAGCTACGTAGCCGAACGGCGATCGTGACGGTAATCTGTGCGTTACTCGTTGTACTAGCCTTGCCTTCACTGTTCTGGTCGTCGCGTCAGCCCTCTGTGCCGCCTCTGGAATACCGACAGGATCTTGTGGCCGCTCTTGAGAAGGAGCGAGCGGTCGAAACCATGGACAAACTGGGGGACTTCGACGATGTGGGCTGGGTGTCTGGCTCCTTCCCTCAGCTCGTTCCGCCAAAACGCTCGCTGGGGCACAACATCCTGCTCATCCCCCGTCTGAACCGAGTTCGAAAGTTGCTGGAGATGGGCCGAGCGCAACCAGACATGCTGGTCCCATTGTTGGAGGAGCGGTTCGAGAAATCCTCCTTGGGTTTCAAGCAGGCCGAGGCTGCTTTCTGGAAGGAACACCCCGATGGGGGCACCTGGAAGCCCACGGAATACCACCGAAAGGCTATTGAATCGCCCGCGACTGCCTATCTGCTCTGCGAATTGCGAGCGTTCCGCTCTCTGCCGGTGATGCTTAAAGTGTTCCTGAGTCCTGAGAAGGAATTGTCGCTCAACCGGGTCTATCTGTGGTACATCATGCACCTTCTGGTCATTGAACATCCCCGAGAGGGACTGAGCAAAGATGCCCTGGCCGTCCTGGATGCGTACAAGGCCGAAACCGCATTCGTGGTGCCCCTTCCCACGTCCGTCCGGGTCACCGCCTGGAATGCCCCCCTTGAAGAGTCTGACCCGCGGTTGAAGCTATCTGGCCAAGGCGTTCCGAAAAACCAGCCGACGATGGAGGTCAGGGAATACCCCCACACGCTTGGCACCGACTTTCATGATCGAATGACCTGGGACCTGAATGCCAAAGGAAAGGAATTGTTCCAGAAGATGAAAAAGTTTATCGACCTGGCCTATCCCGAATCCAAATGACCCGAGGTCGGCCATGCGGCGTGCCTTCACCCTGATCGAACTGCTTGTTGTCCTGGGCATCCTCGCCCTGCTCGTCGGCCTGCTCCTTCCGGCCATCCAAAAGGTGCGCGAGGCCGCCGCCCGCATGCAGTGTAGCAATCATTTGAAGCAGTTGGGGCTGGCCCTGCATTCGTTTCACGATGTTCACCTTGTGCTACCCTCGAACGGTGGGTACGATCCTCGTCAGCGAGTGCGAAACACCGATGGTAACGTGTTCACCCCCTCGACCTACGATTTCTCCTGGCCTACTGGCTATCCATTTTTTTGGGGTGTCGGTGATCCCGCCCGCGATCCACGGCAGCAAACGGGTTCCTGGGCGTACGCGATTCTTCCCTTTTTGGAGCAGGAAGCGGCCCAGCGTGCCTCCGCCTATAGCCACCGCGTTGCGCTCTTCGCCTGCCCCAGCCGTCGGACGTGTGAGGCGATGCCGGCCCGCAACGACCAGTATGGCCGCTACGAGGGCGGTGGTTGGGCCTGGGCCAAGATCGACTATGCGGCCAATGGTCTGATTGTGGGCGAGCGAGGAACGTGTCAGTCGTTGCTGGCCGTGCGGGACGGAACGTCGCACACGCTGCTGGTCGGTGAAAAGGCCATCGACCGAGCGTTGATGAACACCGGCAGTTGGTATTGGGACGAGCCCTACTTTGTGGGCGGCTCTTTTGGAACCGTTCGGCTGGGGCGGTATCTGGTGCGAGACGCCTACGGCAATATCGCTCGGGCACGCAACAACTGGGGCGCGGCCCACCCATCGGGAAGCAACGCCCTCTTTGCCGACGGCTCGGTACGAATGTTAGCCTACGAGACGAGTCCGAGTCACGTTTCCGCGCTACTCACCCCGTCCGGCGGCGAGGTACTCGGGGGGCCATGAAGTACAGCATTGCTGTATTTCTGATGTGTTGTCATGTAGCCCTGGTGCTCTGTGCCATTCATGGCAATTTCGCCGTGTTCGACGAGGTGGGCCATCTCGGGGCGGGGATCAGCCATTGGCGAACCAAACGGTTCACCGCCTATCGGGTGAATCCGCCCCTGCCGCGGATGTTGGCCACGTTACCGTTGCTGCATGACGCGCCAGAGATCGATTGGCCCTGGGTGGATGCACCGGGCTATCGCCCGGAGTGGGGACTAGGGCGTGAGTTGGCCCGAAAGACCGGCACCGATTACTTCTGGTTGGTGTGCCGAGCACGATACGTCGGTCTGTTGTGGGCCATCCTCGCTGCCTGGATTATCTACCGGTGGTCCAGCGAACTATTTGGCCTGTGGGGCGGGAATCTCAGCCTGGCGTTATGGTGTTTCGACCCCACCGTGATCGCTTTCGCCGCCGTCACGGTGCCCGACATGCCGGCAACGGCAATGGGTTTAGCCGTGTGGTATGCCTTCTACCGGCATCTAGAGAAGCCGTCGTGGGAGCAAGCGTTTTGGGTAGGATTGTTGCTTGGAGTTGCACTGCTCACCAAATTTACCTGGCTCATATGCTTCCCAGTGTTTGTAATCATTGGTTGGTGGCGGGGACGTTTGAGCATCCTTTATTCTGTATTTATGTTCATTCTTCCCATTTTAATCGTCAACATCGGTTATGGATTCGAGAGAACTTGTCAACCGCTGGGGCAGTTCGTTTTCGTGAGTCGAACGCTTTCCGGACAGGAGGGTCCCACCGTTCGCCAGACGCCACCGGGCAATCGGTTTCATGGCAGTTGGCCGGCCTCGGTTCCGATCCCTTTGCCTGCTGATTGGGTCGAGGGGATTGACATTCAGCGTCGCGATTTCGAGGGCGTCTACCCCTCTTACCTGCGCGGTGAGTGGAGTGAACATGGCTGGTGGTATTACTATCTTTACGCCATGGCCGTAAAGATGCCGCTTGGGACTTTGCTGATTCTCCTGACCGGAGTACTTGCTTCCCTAGTCACACGAGGCAATCGCTGCCTGCTGCTGGCAACCCCTGCCTTTTGTCTGATTGTGATTGCCAGTTGCCTGACGGGCTTGAACGGGCACCTGCGTTACGTCCTGCCTGCCTGGCCTTTTCTGTTTATCCTGGCGGGAAGTTGGAGTGGGTGTCAAGGACGGATGCGAATTCTCCTTTGCCTTGTGCTGGTTTGGGTGGGTGGGCGAACGCTCCTCACCGCTCCTGACTTTCTGAGCCACTTCAACGAACTCGTAGGCGGTTCAACGAACGGGGCCTCGCACCTTCTGGAAAGTAACCTCGATTGGGGGCAGGATGTTTACCGTGCCACGCGGGAACTCCGCCGACGACCGGACTCTTACGCCGTTGCTTTTTACAGTTTTGTCGATCCCGGTTGGCTGGGGATGCCGACGCAGTTGCCTCCTCTCAAGCCCCAACCGGGCTACTACGCTCTCAGCGTCAACTTTGTGCAGGGGGCTGGTTTGTACACGCCCGATGGTGCGGGGAACCTGCGTCCTATCCCTCCCGGTGCCTACACCTATTTTCAACGGTTCCGGCCGATTGGTCGGATTGGCACCACCATTTTGCTGTATCACCTCCGAGCGGAAGAGATTGCCGAAGAGGAGGAATAACAGTCTGTCCAGCATTAGCATGTCGAATGCATCAGATCAGTGTGCACCAATTGGATTTGTCTAAAGGAAAAAGGCGGCGAGGCGAGAGACGCGAACCTCCTAGCGGGGCCTAAAGAATGAATGACAACAGGGAGTCAGAGCGAATCCTTTCAACCGCCAGCATAGGAGTATTTCCAAAAGTAGGGCCAGGCACTAACCGGGTCTCATGCAGCGTGACGCGTCTCGGTCGGCTCAGCAGGTCGTGCAGGAATGGCTCGCACATACTTTCGCCACATCTGCAAAAAGGGCAACTCGATCCAATAATACGTCAGAGCGGAGAACGCCGTCAGCACCGGAAGGACAAAAAACAAGGTGTACAGAAGGCTGCTGAGGAACGAGTTGGGCAGGAAAGCGAACTTCCTAGCGAGGGCGGCACAGAATCCAATCACCAAAAGATGATTCAGATAAAACGAAAAGCTCAGCTTCCCCAGCCAGGCCAGTCCTTCATCGAGCCAGCGTGGCAGTGTCAGTGGTGCATGGAGCCAATGGGCCGTCAGGGCCGCATAGAACAAGCCCTCGCCGGTGGGCAGAATTGCCCAGAGCCACTTCCATTTGGGAGGAAGGTCATAAAAACCCCCCAGATGATTGAACAGGTGATAAAACACTAGCAATCCAAAAAACAGGACCATTAAATAAAATAGAGAAGAGAACTTCTCAGGATTCTGGATCGCCCAACACGCAAAGATCATACCCAGCAAAAATTGATCCATCCGGCCAAACAAAGACCAATAAGCGAGCTGTTGAACATCGTGACCAGAGATAGCAACGAGCAAACGAAGAACAACAAACAGGCAAAGTAAGCGGACCAAATAAAGATAGCCCGATTGATGATAAAAGCCCAGCAAAAAAGGGAAAAGCAGATAAAACTGAAATTCGATGAGAATCGTCCAACCCACTCCAGGCATCTCGCCGTTGCGTGAGGTCATGGTCAGCAACGAGCCGAGCATCTTCAAAACATCCACATTGGGTTG
>Ga0272446_1001431_pt1 | contig 34657 bp, 27 predicted proteins | sample YNPCB0061_FD_194587 | JGI IMG/M metagenome (GOLD analysis project Ga0272446, IMG submission 194587) | Hot spring microbial mat communities from Yellowstone National Park, WY, United States - YNP-CB-006-1 | ecosystem: Environmental > Aquatic > Thermal springs > Hot (42-90C) > Sediment | place...
CCGCGCCGCAAGCGCGCGCAGTGCGGGGTAATAGTCGCCCCAGTGCATCAGGCCCGGCCCGCTGGCCCAGTAGGCCGGGCCGCCTTTCCAACCCCAGTTGGGGAAGTTCGTGATGACGGCGAAGCGCACGCGCCTGTGGGTGCGAACCCACGCTCGCATGGTGGCGACGACCTCCTCCACCGCGGCGTCGAGCGAGGGAAGCCCCTCCTGCTCGCCGTGCGGCGCGATGCGGCCGGTGTCGGCGCCGGGGTGGAGAAGACGACGGATGGGCCCGTCGAGAGCGATGACGTCGGGCGGCCCGTAGGCGTCGATCAGCGCCTTCAGCTTCGCCATCTCGGTGCGGGCGGTTTCCTCCCCGACGCCCGGACGAACGGCCGCGCGCACCTTGTCGGAGATGCCCTTCGGGTTCGGGGCGCTGAAGTCGTCCCTCGTGGCTTCCCAGTCGAAGTAGCCACACTCGACGGCGACCCGGATCCGGCGGCGCCTGAGTTCGCGCAGGAACGGCGCCAGCTCCTCGGCAGGTGTCCGAAACGCCACCATGTTGATATAAATGCCCACGCCATCGAGATGTCGCTGGAGGAAGCCCCACGACTGGTTTCTCGCCGTGAGCCACTGCGGGTTGTACGTCACCATCCACACCTCGGGCCGCCGGCGATCGGGCGCTCCTGACGGCGCTCCCATGAGGAGACCAGCCGCCCATGCGAGCAACGCCGCCACGATCATGGGCGAGCCTCGAACACGTACCGGAACCGCGCATTGGGCGCGGTGTCGCCGCTCACGAGCAGATCGAGCGGGTCGCCGGGTTTCTGCAGGTTGTCGGCCCACTTGAACTCCACCCGAAACGGCCCGTCCGTGCCCAGACCGAGGGCGGCCCGAGGGATCGCCAGCTCGATCTCGCGCCCGGAAGCACGGCATGCCACCGTAGCACGGGTCTTCCACGTCCATCCGCCGGCACACGCGAGAAGCCGTGCCTTGCCTTCCGGCATGCCGTCGTGCGAGACCATGAACTGGAAGCCCTCCCAAGCGGGTCTCGCATCGCCGACGCGCAGCCACAGCCACATCCAGTTGGCGCCGGAGCGCGGCGTCAGCGGAGCGCGCGTGCTAGCGTAGAAGTAGAGGTTGCGAGCGTCGCGCGCCACCTTCAGGGCGTCGAAGTCATTCCGGCTCGTGTCGGACACGTACCTGCCCACGGCCTCATAGGCGGGGTGGTCACGTCGCGGGTTGTCGCCCAGGTCATCGAGAAACTGGGTGGGCACCCGCCGCCAGTCGTCAAACTTGCCATCGATCCGAACGCTGGCAGGCGGCCCAGCGTCTGGAGGACGGCGAACCCCTTTGTAGCGCCTCACGTTCGCGACGAGCTGCCAGTAGTAGGCGTCTCCGTGCCCGCCCGCCATCGGTTCGATGTCGCGGCTGTACTCTTGGTTGAACTGGTCCACGAACATGACGGGCTCGCGCACGCCGGCGAACTCGTTGAGGCGCATGGCGATCCACTCATTCCAACCGGTAACGAAGACGAACTCCGGGTCCACCTCGAGCGCCCGGTCCCACTGCTCCTGGAAGTTCAGGCCGCGCGACACGGCGCCGGGCGACGAGTCGCGCGCGCCCCGATGCCACGAGCGGCCATAGACGTCGCTCTCGCTCATCGCGCAGAGCTTGCCGTGGCGACCGTTCTGTGCCACGCCAACCGTCATCTGCTCGGGGCGCCCGTTCTCGTCGGGGAACACATGCTGAGGGTGCTTCTCCAGCCAGCCCCACTGGTTGGGGCCTGTCGGCCCTTCGAAGTAGCTCGGCTGGGGCTTGCGGAAGGTGAAGAACGACCGGACGTCGTCGTCCACCTTGGCCGGGTCTGCCAGGATCAGCGGCTTGCCCTTCCACCGGTACCAGAGCTCAGGGAAGAGCTCGGGTTTGTACAGCGTGTCGTACAGGTGTCGCACGACCCGCCGCGGGTCCCAGAACGGTGTCAGGAAGGCGATCTGCGGCGTGCGCCCTCCATCGCGCCGGACCTCTGCGAAGACGCGACAGAGCTCGCGCCACACCGGGTCGTAGGTGGCCTGGTTGGTGACGTCGAAGATGACGACGTCAACCTGTGCGTCCGCGAGCATCTGGGCGTGGCGCCTGAGCACCCAAGCGTCGTCGGAGAAGTAGTAGCCGAAGAGCGGCTCCCCCCAGTGGTGGTAGGCGTGGAGCGGCCCCCATGGCGGACTCGTTGGCGTTCGCATGGCGTCCGGGTGCGCGGCGAGGATCTTGGAGACGTCGAACGGGCCGTGGGTGCCGTGCTGGCCGAGCCATAGGAAGTAGAAGATGCCAACCTGCTTGCCGGGGCGCGGAGGGCCGGCCTCGCGATGGCCCGGCAGCGACCGGCCAAGGGAGTCCGTGGCCGCCCAGGTGTCCGGCATCGTGTCGCGGGGAGCGGCGGTTGCGATCGTCGTCGCCGCGGCGACGCACAGCATCACAACGGCGAGGGTGGCAGTGGACATGGTGACGTTGCTCCGGGGGGCGAAGGGACGCTCCGTTCTGACGGCGCTATACGCCAGAGCGCGACGTATGCCCTGCGTCGGCGCCCGGGCTGCCAGCGTTGCCGGGAGTGCGGTGCGCACAGGGAGCCGCGTTCTGCTGACTATCCTCCTCGTGCTGACGGCGGCCATGGCGCCAAGACAGGCCAGCTCGGGTCCAGACCGACGGTCGGCCAACCTGATGGAGGTCGCGCTGGTGGACCCGTCGGCGACCGGCTACGCCACCTTTCAGAGCCACAACCATAAGGTCGTCTGGACGCGCAGCGGAGTGTTCCTGGCCTACCTCCGCACGTGCAACGAGGCTTACACCGCCCAGCAGTGGCGACTGGTCCGCACGCGCGACGGAGGGCGTTCGTTCGAGACGGTCTGGGAAGGCGTGCACGCCACCAACCCGCCGGTCCTCGAGGCGGACGCAGCGGGCAACGTGTACCTCGTGCGCGTCGATTTCGCGGAGGGAAGCGCCTATCTCTACCGGTTTCTGGCCTCTCGCGGTTACCGCGACCCTGAAATCACGCGCATTCCGCAAGGGGCTGCGGGCAAGTACTGCCTGTGCCTGGACGAGAGGCGGCGGCGCCTCTACTACTTCGCGCACAACGGAACATTTCACGTGCTGGCGCTCGACGGAAGGCTGCTCCGCACCACAACGCTTCTTCGTGACGGGCCGCATGGCGCCCTGCAGTACCCGCTGCTTGCCCTGGGGCCACAAGGAGCGCTCTATGCCGCGTGGACCACCGTCCAGCACGGTGCGTACCTCTACCGGAGCATCCAGCTCATGAAGTCGCGCGACGGCGGCGAAACGTGGGAGACGATGGCGGGAAAGCGCATCCTCCTGCCTGCCGTCGCCGACGAGACGGGACCGACGGACCCCGTTACCGGGCCCGAGGAGCTCGGCGTCCACACATGGCTGGCGAGCATGATCGCCACGCGCGACCACCTGCACCTGCACTATCTGCGGCAATCGGACCCGCCCCGGCACTGTGTGGTCCGATGGAACGTGACCACCGGCCATCGAGACCCTCCCGGCGTGTGCGACCTCTCGGGCGAGACGCTCTCGCCGCTGTCGCTGGACGGCTTCTTCTGCGCGCCGGCGGGGTCGTCGCGGTCGCTCGCGGTGCTGGCCAGCCGCTACGGCAGGTTGGTCTGCTTGCGGAGCGACGACGCCGGGGCGACGTGGCGTGACCATGCCGTATCGGCCGCGGCCTATGGCGTCTACGCATTGGGAGGCTGCCGGCGCGCGACGCCCGACGGCTGGATCATCGGGGCGTTCACCGATACGCGAGGCGTCGCGACTGGCGACGCCGCGCGGGTCTACTTCGTTCGCGTGCGGTGGGATGCTCCTCGCCGGCGCGGTCAGCCGGCGGCGCCAGGCGGGCTCGTGAGCAGCTCGCGAGCCGTCTGCACGACCGCCTCGGTGACCGACGCGCCGCCCAGCATCCGGGCCAGCTCGCCGACCCGCTCCTCGGGTGCGAGGGCTGCCATGCGCACGACGGTTCGCTCCCCCTGAACCACCTTTTCCACTTGCAGATGGTAATGGGCGCGGCCGGCGATCTGCGCGAGGTGCGTGATGCAGATCACCTGTGCGCTTTCCGCGAGGGCCGCTAGCTTCTCCGCAAGGACGGATGCGGTGCGCCCGCCGACCCCAGCGTCGATCTCGTCGAAGACCATGGTGGGGAGCGGGTCGCGGCGCGCCATCGCGGACTTGATGGCGAGCATGACCCGCGAGATCTCGCCGCCCGACGCGATGCGGGCGAGGGGCCGCAGCGGCTCGCCGGGATTGGGCGCGATCACGAACTCGACACGGTCAGCGCCGCGGTGACCCGGCTCCGCCGGCTCGACGAGTGCCTCGAACCGCGTGCGCTCCATCGCGAGGTCGGCGAGCTCCCTGCCGACGGCGGCAGCGAACCGGCTCGCCGCCTCCTGACGCAAGGCGGTCAGCTCGGTGCAGCAGGCCTCGAACCGCGCCCGCGCCTCCGTGACGAGCGCGTCCAACTCCGGACCGCGCTCCTCCGCACGCTCGAGAGCGGCAAGGCGGTCCGACGCTTGCCGCCCATGCGCCAGTATCTCCTCGACCGTGTCGCCGTACTTGCGCTTGAGAACTCGCAGGATTTCGAGACGCTCCTCGATCTGGGCCAGCTTCTCAGGGCTCGCCTCGACGGCATCGGCGTAGCGGCTCAGATCCCGTGACGCTTCCTCGATGTCGTAGCGCGCGCTCGTCAGCGCTTGCGCGACCGTGTTCAGACGCTCATCGAGCGCAGCGGCCTCCTGCGCCGCGCGCAGCGCGGCCGTCAGGCCATCGAGGACGCTGCCCTCGTCTCCTGCCAGCGCGGTCGCCGCCTGCGCGGCAAGCTCGGTGAGGCGCTGTGCATTGGCGAGTACGCGGTGCGCGGACTGGAGCTCCGCCTCCTCGCCGGGCGTGAGGCTGGCCTCCTCGATCTCTCGCACCTGGAAGGACAGGAGATCGATGAGCCGCGCGCGCTCACGCGCATCGGTCTCGATCGAAGCTTTTTCGCGCTCCAGCTCCCGCAGCGCGGCGAACGCCTCCGCGCAGGCCGAGCGCGCGTCCGTGACGCGCTGTCCTCCCCACTCGTCGAGGATGTCCAGATGGCGCGGTACCGAGAGGAGCGACTGGTGTTCGTGCTGCCCGTGGAGGTCGACGAGGGCGTCGCCGATCTGCCGCAGCTGCGCGACGGAGACCGGGCGGCCTCCCACTCGCGCCGACGACTTGCCTCCGGCCTGAACCTCGCGCGTGAGCAGGAGCTCCCCCTCGTCGGCGGAGAGCCCCATGGAGTCCAGCAGCGCGAGCATCGCCTCGGATCCGGAGATGTCGAAGAGGCCGTCCACCACGGCGCGATCGGCGCCCGCGCGGACCATGGCGGGGTCGGCCCGCTCCCCGAGGACGAGGTTGAGGGCGTCGAGCACGATGGACTTGCCGGCGCCGGTCTCGCCCGTGAGAACGTTGAGCCCCGGCGCGAACTCCACATCGAGCCGGTCGATGAGGGCGAAGTTGCGAATGGAGAGCGAGCGGAGCATGAACGTTCCCGGGGTACGGTCTCGGGCATTCTAGCGGCGGCCATGCCCGCGCGTCAAGGAGCAGGCTCCGCCGACAGCCGGTCGCGCAGAGCCAGGCCGCTGCGGCGCGCTGCCCCGGCGGGCAGCTCAAGGGTGCTGTGCCAGCCGGGCCTTGGAGGCAAGAGCCGCCACGGGCGAACCGACGTGTGGATCGCGAGGACGCGCAGGTCCTTGTCGAGCGCCACGACATCGATCGAGAAGCGCATCAGGGCGGTGTGCACCCCGTTGCAGGGCAGCAGCCACAGCCCGTCCTCCGGGAGCATGCTCGCCCGCAGGGCAAGGCCGGCCAGGCGTTCCGCGAACGAGCGTGCCACGCGAGCGCCTTGGCAGATCACCGCGCCGTCGCTCTGGCGGACCAGCCGGATCGTGCGGGCCATACCATCTCCTTCCATGCAGAGAACGGGCGTCGTCGCCGATAAGGCAGAAGGCATACCAGCGAAGGACTCTCCATGGCCGCATCAGACCGCCAGGCGGGCACAACGCATGCCGAGGTCTCGCCGCACCTGCCGTGGGCGCGCCTCCTGACGGCGCTGAACGAAGGGTCCACGCTCTTCCTCGTGCAAGCCGCCTGGCCACCAGGCTGCACGCCGGACGCCGCCGAGGAGCTGGCGAGGGTCGCCTTTGCCTCCGCTTTGCCCGAGCCGGCCACCGTGGTCTCCGTATCGTTGGGAGGAACGGCTGTCGGCGTCATTGTGACGCCCGAGAACGGCCATCCCCTGCATCCCATGCATGTGCATGTGGCGCTGTCGGCTGCCCGCCAGGCGCTCGCCGAGCGCCTTCCTGCGGAGCAGCCAAACGACCTGAGCGTGATCCCTCTCTCCGTTGTGGGCACGGACGGCATCGTTCGGGAGCGACTGGACGATCTGAACGAGCTGCTGGAGACGCTTCTGCAGCGCAAACTGGGCGTGAACTTCCAGCCCATTGTGAACCTCGGCTCGGGAGATGTCTACGGGTATGAGGCGCTCATCCGCGCCCCGCAGGCGGGCCGTCTCAAGCGCATGGGCAACTACTACCGCGCGGCGGACCACGCGCGCGTGGTCTCGTGGCTCGACATGGCGTGCCTGGAGGAGTGTCTGCAGGAGGCGTCCCGCGCAGGCGTGCGCGAGCACCTGTTCGTGAACCTGGACGCGGAGGGGATGGCGTTCATCGAGGAGGCAGCCCAGTCACTGAGCGAGCGCGTGGAGCAGGTGGGGCTGAGCCCCGGCAAGATCGTGGTGGAGATCACCGAGCGGCAGAGCGTCACCGACTTCCCGAGGCTGGCGGGCCAGATCGCCGGGTTGCGGCGGCAGGGCTTCAAGATCGCCATCGATGACGCGGGCGAGGGGTACAGCACGCTCGCCAGCATCGCCGATGTGCGGCCGGAGTTCGTGAAGGTCGGCCGGCCCCTGGTGCGCAGCATCGAGAACAACGGAGGTCGCCGCGCTCTCCTCGAGGCCATCAACGGGTTCGCCACGCGCGTGGGGGCTTCCGTGATCGCGGAGGGCATCGAGACGAGCGACGAGCTGGCTACGGTGATCGAGATCGGTGTGGCGTTCGGTCAGGGCTACCTGCTGAGCAAGCCGAAGGACTCGTTCCGAGGGCTGCGGCGCGACATCAGGGACGTCATCGCGGCGCACGGGGAGCGTCGCAGGGCCAGAGTGGGCGGGCGGCAGAGCTCGATCGGCGCCGTGGCGCGCCAGGGCATCATGCTCCCGCCAGACGCGCCCGTGGAGCTGGCCCAGCAGAAGCTCGGGCGCAACCCGGACCTCGACTCGATCGTGGTCGTTCAGGAAGGGTGTCCGGTGGGGCTCATCATGCGCCATCGGCTCGGGTTGAGGCTCGCCGCCTCGCCGGACATCGGCACGCTCCCGGTCAGCGCCGTCATGGAACGACACCTCCGCGTCGTGGAGGCCGACCGTCCCATCCAAGAGGTTGCGCACCAGGTGGCGTTGCGCGAGTCGGAGCGCCGCCAGGACGACGTGATCGTGGTGCGCGCCGGGCAGGTTGTGGGTGTGGCGCCGTGGCACGCGCTGCTGGAGGCGATGGTGTCGCGGGACCACGTGCAGCGCCAGCACACCAATCCGCTGAGCGGCCTGCCGGACCGCGTGCTGTTCGAGCAGGAGGCGAACCGGCGGCTGAGCGAAGGCGACGGATGTGCGCTGGTGGCGGCCCAGATCGTGGGGATGGCTGCCCTGAACCGGCACCGCGGTCTCGCGGCGGGGGATGACCTCATCCGGCTGCTGGGAGGGTGGCTCGGCGATCTCGTGTGCCGCGACGCTTCTGCGCATGCCGGCCATCTGAGCGGATGCGGGTTCCGGGTGCTTCTCGCGAACGATGCCGCGCCCGCCGTCTGCGAGGCGATGCATCGCGCGTTCGGGGTCTTCGCGCGACAGGTGGAGGGCTTGCCGGCCGGGTCGTCGCAGGCGCCGCTCTGCTCCCTCCGGCTGGTCTGTCTCCGGGATGCGGGTCGCCGCGCACGCACGCTCGATGCTGCGGAGCGACTGCTCCAGACCGCGCTGGCGAAGGGAGCCGAGGCGGGTCACCACGCCGCTGCGGCCTAGATCAGCGCCCGCAGGAAAGCGTGCGGACGGCGCGTAATGTCCTGCCCATAGCCAACGACTGGGACGACCGGGGCCACTGAGGAAGTGGTTTCGTCATCCGGTCGCGGTGAGCGCTTGAAGTAGCCCGGCGCCCCCGCCCGTGCCGAGGAGAGCCGCATGACCGATCTCGCGCGTTCGCGTGCGCCCGAGGTGCCTCGCCGCTACGGCAATGGGCTGATCGGCGATATCTGCAACGCCCATGAGCGATGGCTCGTCGTGACGAACCCCGAAGCATGGGCCCTGGTCTACCCGCAGTTCCATCGGTTGCCCCACTTCGTGCACCACGCCGAGACGATGGAAGAGGGGCCGCTCACGCGGGCGGCGAGCGGCCTTCCGGTCGTGGATGCGGTGCTCGGCGTCGGTGGCGGGACCGTGATGGACTTCGCGAAGTTCGTCGCGTGGCGGCGAGACGTGCCCCTCGTCCTGGCTCCCAGTGTCGTCAGCGTGGACGCCTGCCTCACCGAGTCGATCGCGGTGCGCCGCGCCGGTCGCGTCCACTACCTCGGAGAGGTCTACCCGCGCGAAGTGGTTGTCGACTTCGACGTAGTCTGCGCCGGTCCGCCGGCCCTCAACCGCGCGGGCGCAGGCGACATACTGAGCATCCACACGGCGCTGTTCGACTGGAAGCTCGCGGCGAGCCGCGGGCGTGCCGTCTTCGACGAGGAGATCGCACGAGAGGCGGGCGCGCTGGTGGACAAGCTGATGTCGCGAGCGGACGATCTGCGGGAGGCGCGACCGCAGGGCATCGTCGCTCTTGTGGAGCTCTTCTGGGCGGAGGTTATGCTCTGTCGGCGGGCGCGCAGCAGCCGGCCCGAGGAGGGGAGCGAGCACTTCTGGGCCTACAACCTGGAGTACCGGGCGGGACGCGGGTTCGTGCACGGGGAGCTGGTCGCCCTGGGAATTTTGCTGATGAGCGCCCTGCAGAACAACGATCTCGCTGGTATCCGCGAGCGGATCGAGACGCTCGGCATCCGCTGGCGCCCGCACGAACTCGAGATCGAACCGACGTTGCTGCTACGGAGCCTGACGACCGCTCGCTCCTATGCGCGCCAGGAGCAGCTAGCGTACAGCATCCTGTCGGAGTCGGAGATCGACGACGCGGAGGCCGCACGGCTCGTCGAGGATGTCTCACGAGCGTGAGCGGCACCTAGCTTCACAGCGGAGTGGACGGATGCCGCCCCTTTTCCTGATCGGAGCCCTCGCCATGTCTCTTGCCGACCTGCCGACGGGGTCTGCTCCTCCGGCGCTCCCCCTGCGCCACTTTCCGGACCGCCTGCACGCCTTCGTCTGGCGCAACTGGTCGCTCGTACCGGCCTCGCGGATGGCGAGCGTGGTGGGTGCAACGCCCGACCAGATCCGGCGCATCGGTCGCTCCATGGGCCTTCAGGGCCCGCCACGGGTCACGCGTGAGATGGAGCGTCGCTCCAGCATCACGGTCATCCGGCGCAACTGGCACCTTCTGCCCTACGAGCAGCTCTTGAGGCTGCTGGGATGGTCGGAGCAGGAGCTCGCCTATACGCTCCGCGAGGACGACTTCCTCTACGTCAAGCTGGGCAACCTCAAGCCCCGCTGCGAGCCCCTGCGCTACGAGCCTCCCGACGCCGCCGCGCGCGCGGCAGCCCAGCGCATCGCCAAGCGGGTGCGCGCCACGTTCCCGGAGGGGGTGGGCGCCACTCACGAGCCGCTCTTCCGGTTCGTCCGCGACCTCTCCGAACGGCCCGTGGCCACGACGTTGCGCCTCCAGGACGCCTCGCGGTTCCAGCCGCGTTACTGCTACTCGTACTTCGCGCTGTACGGCGACCCTCTCGCTCCGGGCGCAGCGGACTCGTACCCCGATGCGTACCTCGCCCGCCTGGCGGCGTCCGGCGTCGACGGCGTCTGGCTTCAGGCCGTGCTCTACAAGCTGGCGCCCTTCCCCTGGGAGCCGGAACTCTCGGCGGGGGCGGACCAGAGGTTGGCGGCCCTGCGCCGGCTGGTGGAGCGGGCAAAGCGCCACGGGATCGGCGTGTACCTGTATCTGAATGAGCCGCGCGCGATGCCGGTACGGTTCTTCGCGACACGGCCAGAGCTCCGAGGGCCGCAGGAGGGCGACTTCGCCGCCCTCTGCACGAGCGTGCCAGAGGTGCGCGCCTACCTGACGTCGGCGGTCGAGCGGATCTGTCGTGCGGCACCCGGTCTGGCCGGTCTCTTCACGATATCGGCGTCGGAGAACCTGACGAACTGCTGGTCGCACTACCACGGCGAGCAGTGCCAGCGATGCTCCAAGAGGGCGCCGCACGAGGTCATCGCGGAACTCCACAGCGCCCTCCGAGAAGGCATCGCACGCTCGGGCACGTCCACCCGGCTCATCGCGTGGGACTGGGGCTGGCAGGACGCGTGGGCGGAGCCGCTGATCGGCGCGCTGCCGGATGGCGTTGCCGTGCAGAGTGTGAGCGAGTGGAGCCTGCCCATCGAGCGGGGCGGCGTGAAGACGGAAGTCGGCGAGTACTCGCTCTCCGCCATCGGTCCGGGACCTCGCGCGACCAGGCACTGGGAACTGGCGCGGAAGCGCGGGCTTCCGGCATTGGCGAAGATCCAGGCGGCGAACACGTGGGAGATGTCGGCGGTCCCGTACATCCCCGCCGTCGAGAACACGGCCCTGCACGCGGCGGCGCTTCGCTCGGCGGGAGTCAGCGGGCTCATGCTCGGGTGGACCCTCGGCGGCTACCACTCACCCAACATCGAGGTAGTCGCGCGCATCGGCGCCACCGAGGAGACGCCGCGCGAGGCCATGCTGGCGGTGGCACGGGCGCGCTATGGCGAGCGCTCGGCAGCAGGCGTGGTGGATGCGTGGTGCGTCATGTCCGAGGCCTTCCGGGAGTTCCCGTTCCACGTCGGGGTGGTCTACACGTCGCCCCACCAGTCGGGGCCGGCGAACCTGTTCTGGGAGAGCCCCACGGGCTATGCGGCAACCATGGTGGGTTACGCCTACGACGACCTCGACTCCTGGCGCGCCGTGTACCCTCCGGAGGTCTACATCCGCCAGATGGACCGGGTGGCCGAGGGCTTCGCGCGCGGAGCGGAGCGGTTGCGGCAACTGGAGACGCAAGCGGACGCCGCGCACAAGGAGGCGCTGCGGCGAGAGCGCGGACTTGCCGATGCGGTGCGGATTCACATGCGCAGTGCGGCGAACCAGGCGCGGTTCGTTTTGGCGCGCCGCGCGCTGGCCGCCACGAAAGACGCGGCGCCGGCCGCCGAGCTGCTGGCCGAGATCGAGGGCGTGTTGCGTGAGGAAGCCGAGCTGGCCCTGCAGCTCTACCGCGTGCAGTCAGCCGACTCGCGCATTGGCTTCGAGGCCACCAACCAGTACTTCTACGTTCCGCTCGACCTCGTGGAGAAGACGCTCAACTGCCGAGACCTTCTGGAGCGCTGGCTGCCGGAGGAGCGCAGGCGCCGCGGGCTGGAGCCGTCCCGCTGAGAGGGTGGGGCAGGCCGGACGGCCTGGCCGCCACGAAGGCCAGCCGTCCGGCTTCGCGCGATCAGGCGCCGTCGCGGCTCAGCTTGATCGTGACGTCGCCGGGGAGCGCCAGGCCCGCCTCCGCTTCGACCGCCTTCACGATCCCGACGCCGACGGGGCACGCGGCGTGCTTGCAGTGCTTCTTCACGAGCTCGTAGGTCCTCGGACCGAGACCCCTGTGCGAGATCTCGCGCAGCGGATCCACCTCCTCGAGCTCCTCCGCGAGCCTCTGGCAGCCCGGGCAGTCGCTCTGGATGCGAACGTGACAGAGGTCGCCGTCGAGGCGCGCCTCCACGACGGTCCTCAGACCGCAGATGCCGGCATGTATCTCCGCGCGCGTCATTCGTTCTCCTTGGGAAACGCGCGCGAAGCGGGCGAGCGACGCTCCACGCGCGGTTCGGGTCAGTCCTCGCCCTGCGCCTTCGTGTAGCCCGCAGCGCCGTCGAACTCGTGGAGCTTCTCGATGTGCGACCAGCTCACGCGTGCTCCGACCCGGGCAAGCAGGTCCAGCAGCTGGTCCGCCGTCGCGTCCCCCGACGGCTCCTTCAGAATGAAGCGGCACCGGTACTGGTCGACGCAATCCGTGATCGCTCCCGTGGGCGGATAGACGCGGGTGCCGCGGTTCGAGATCATCTTGAGTGCGAACGCCGAACCTGCTGCGCACTCCTCCATCAGCGGCCCGAGTCGGTCGGGAAGCAGCCCGCTCTCGACGAACACGTCCACGCCCTCGACGCGACGGGTCGAGGGACGGACGGCGACCGGGTCCGAGGCCACCTGCGGGAGCTTGATGGCGCGGTACTGGCGGGTCCGGACGGTTGTGGGCGTCCGGCCGAGGTTCGCAATGATGGCATCGGTGTAGTAGGTCGTGCTCGCGCCGCGGTCATAGCCGACGACGTCGCCGGTCTTGAACTGGCCCTCCTCCAGCGTCACGAGCAGTGCGTTCTCGGCTCGAGCGGCCGCCTCGAACTCGCCGAGGTGCCGGAGCATGAGAATGGCCGAGCCGATCACGGCCGTGGGATTGATGACGTTCTTCCCGGCGTACTTGGGGGCCGATCCGTGGACCGCCTCGAAGATGGCGACTTCGTTGCCGATGTTGGCGGAGGGCGCGAAACCGAGGCCACCCACCAGCGCCGAGGTGAGGTCGCTCAGGATGTCGCCGTTCATGTTCGTCGTGACGATCACATCGAACTGCTCGGGGCGCTTCACGAGTTGGTGCGCGCAGTTGTCCACGATGATGTGCCAGGACTCGATGTCGGGGTACTCCGGCGCCACCTCCTCGAAGGTGCGCTTGAGCATGCCCTCGGTCAGCTTCATGATGTTGGCTTTGGTGGCGCACGCGACGCTCTTGCGGCCCTCCGCCCGCGCAAACTCGAAGGCGAACCGCACGATCTTCTCGCAGCCCTTGCGAGAGATGAGCTTCAGGCACTGGGCGACGCCGGGTGTCTGCATGTGCTCGATGCCCGCATACAGGTCCTCGACGTTCTCGCGAACCACGACGAGGTCGATGCCGCGGCCGGAATAGGGGGTTGGCACGCCGGGGTACTCGCGAACGGGCCGGACGTTGGCATAGGTCTCGAAGAGCTTGCGGAGGGTGACGTTCGCGCTCTTTTCCCCGAACCCCACAGGCGTCTCGAGCGGGCCTTTGAGCACGACGCGCGTCTTGCGGATGGAGTCGATGGTCTCGTGCGGGACGCCAGACCGCAGCCCCTGACGGAAGACGGACGCGCCCGCCTGCCGCTCCTCCCACTCGATGCGCGCGCCGGCAGCCTCAACGATCCGTCGGGCCGCTTCCACACACTCCGGCCCTATACCATCGCCAGGGATCAGCGTAACCCGTCGCTTGCCCGTCTCCGTTGTGCCCGACGTCATGGTCTTCCTCTCCAGATGCCTTGTCGGGACCTCAGGGTCCCCGGACGCTCGTGCGATTATACCCGTGGCGTCGTGCCCAAGGGCGGCGGATGGAGGTTACTCGAGCCGCTCGAGCACCTGCTCGACGAACTCCTCCGGCGGATGGAAGTGAAGCGCGTCACCGCGGAACTCGATGGGGAGGTGGAGCAGCGTGCCTTCGGGGCGCCACCAGTAGAGGCTCGGGCTCACCGAGCCCGGCCCGTCGGCATGCATCCCATGGGCAGCCAGCGCCAGCGCGGAGATAGACGCCACCACGGAAGCGTCGCGGATGCCCGAGTAGAGAACGGTATGGCGCGTGGGTATCGCGACGATCGCGCCGAGGTCGGGCGGCGGGATCAGGTAGCGGTCCAGCATGAGCGCATGGGTGGCGGTGAAGAAGCTCTCGCCGATGAGCGCTGTGGCGCGGACAGATGGCGCCGGCTCGAACGGCTGCTCCAGGATGCGGCCCTCCGACCAAACGTTGTCGAGCGCCAGCTCGAACAGCTTCTCCCGTTGGACGCCCCAGCGCTGGAGCGCCTCCGGCCGTACTGTGACGACGCTCTGCGGAAGGTCGTACGTCAGGGCCGCGATGATGCCCTCCGAGACGGGGAAGGCGACGAGATCGGCGTCGGTGTAGTCCACTGGATACAGCCGAACCTTGAGCAGCGAGCGAGCCCGCTCGAAGTTGGCCTCCAGCGCCTCCTGGCCACCCGCCTCGAAGGGGTCAACGACCTGGCTCAGCGCCTCGAAATGCGCGGCCACGATCTCCTCCCACTCGCTCTCGTCGCTGGCGGCATGGCACATCTGCGCCAGGTTGGTGAGGCCCAGGGCGCTCTGGGAGTCGCCGGTCCCCACATAGACCACGCCGCTCGGCGCGTCGACCCGATAGGGCCGACCGGTTCGCTCCAGTGCGGCTCGGACGACGTCGACGAAGCGGGCCCACTCGTCGGGGGAGAAGAAGACCGACCATTCTGGCTTCTCGTGGGGCTCACATGCGCCCATGTCTCCGGTCAACGTCGTCTCCTCTCTGCCAAGCCGCGTCTGCTCGTCACGGGGCCGCGCGCCACACGGTCGGTCTGCTCTTCAGGCCGCATCGGTCCACGGCCGAGACCGCGACCGCTTCGGTCGCGTCCGGCAACGAGCAGTCGCGTTCGGACGCCGGCAGGATGGAGGTGGTCCATAGGCCCGCAGTTCGGGTCTGAACCACCCACACGAAAGGCTTCTCCGCGCCACGAGGCTCCCAGCGGAGGATGCGCGACCCGGGCGCTGGTCTGTCAACCCGAACCGCAGGAGCCGCCGGCGGCGCATCGTCCAGCCACGGGGAGGCCGGCGCCAGCGCCGGCTCGCTATAGGGTCCCTTGGCGAGAGCCGACGCCACTCCGGCCCGATCCTTCAGCAGAGGCGACATGCTGAAGTGAACGTTGCCCGTGGCGCCTGCCTGGTTTCGGGTTGCGGCGATCTGATCCAGGACTTCCTGCGGATTCCAGGCCTTCGCCGACCCGTCGGCCACGCGGCTGGTGTAGTTGCCTGGCCAGAGATGGCGCTGGTGGACGTTCTGCTCGGCCCACCACTTCAGCAGCACAGGGTAGCTCTGGCCCGGGGCCGAGATCTTCCAGTAGAGCTGCGGCGTCCAGTAGTCGCACCATCCCTCGCGGAGCCACCGCAGGGAATCCGCGTAGATCTCCGCTACCGGATCGAAGCCCGTGATGCCTGGCGGGTTTCCGGGGCGCCAGATGCCGAAGGGGCTGATACCGAACTTCACCCAGCGCTTCGTCGATTTGATCTCCTTGTAGAGCCTCTCGATCAGCGCATCGACGTTGCTGCGGCGCCAGTCGTCGCGCGAGAGCTTTCCGCCCGCCCGCTGGTAGCGCGTCCACGACGGGCCGTCCGGAAAGTCGAGCGGCTTGCCCTGCGGGTCCTTCTCGCGGTACGGGTAGAAGTAGTCGTCGATGTGGACACCGTCGATGTCGTAGCGGCGGACGACGTCCAGGATCACGCGAGCCGTGTGGTCCCTCACGGCGGGTTCGCCCGGGTCGAGCCAGAGCATCCGTCCGTAGCGCTTGACGAGGCGAGGGCGCGTCTTGCTGATGTGGCTGGCCGACACCGGACCGGGCGCGGACGGGTGCAGCGCGCGGTACGGGTTGAACCACGCATGCACCTCGATACCGCGCCGATGGCCCTCCTCGATGGCACAGGCCAGCGGGTCGAAGGATGGCTCAGGCGCCTGTCCCATCCGCCCCGTGAGGTACGGCGACCACGGTTCGAGGTCGGACCGGTAGAGCGCGTCGCAGGCGGGCCGTACCTGGAAGATGATCGCGTTGAGCCGGAGGCGCGCCGCCGCCTCGAAGATCGCGACCAGCTCTCCACGCATTCGCTCAGAGCTCAGCCCCGGTCGCGAAGGCCAGTCGATGTTGGCCACGGTGGCGACCCACGCCGCGCGGAACTCGCGCTGCGGCTCGGGCGGAACGTCGTCGTCTTGAGGACGCAGACCTCCTGGCGTCGTAAGAAGCGCCAGCGTCGCGGTCACGAGAGCGCACAGCAGCGATCCTGGATCAGACACGGGGATCGGGTCGGTCGAGAATGGCCTGAGTCTGCTGGCGGCGATGTTCGGCGATCGCTGCGGCGATGTCGGGGTGCGTCGCCGCGATCATCTGCGCCGCGAAGAAGGCAGCGTTTGCGGCGCCCGCCTTACCGATGGCGAAGGTCGCCACGGGGATGCCGGCCGGCATCTGGACCGTCGAGAGCAGCGAGTCCAGACCGTTGAGCGCCGAGGTCTGCATCGGAACGCCAAGCACCGGCAGCGGTGTCTTCGCGGCGGTCACGCCGGCGAGGTGCGCCGCGCCACCGGCTCCGGCGATGATGGCGCGGAGGCCGCGGCTCTGCGCCGTCGAGGCGTACTCGGCCACTGCGTCCGGCGCCCGATGCGCCGACATCACCCGCACCTCGCACTCCACGCCAAGCTTCTCGAGTGTCTCGACGGCGTGCCGCATCGTCTCCCAGTCGGAGTGCGAGCCCATGATCACGCCCACCAGCGCGCCCATCCCGTTGCCCCCTTCCGTGTGCAGCGGACTTGGGTTCAGTATAGCGCAAGGGCAAGCCCGCCGTGAGGCTGGGGCCGCCCAGCCTCGCGCCATGGGGTCCTCGCGCACCGACGCCCGAGATGAGCGTCGCCGTGTCCCGGCACAGAAGGCCCACTGACGGCGGGTTGCCCCGCATGGCAGGCCGGCGCCGATGCGGGGCTTCGACCCTGCTAACGCATGGTGGTCGCTACGAACCCGCCGCCGTCGGGGCCGGGGCCACGTCGCTCTCGCTGTAGGCCTCGAACTCGCGGCGTATCTGGCGGACATGGTAGGCGATGTTGGCGGAGGTGCAGCCGAGCGCCGATCCGGCCTCCCGCCACGTGAGGCCACGGAGGAGGCAGCCGAGCACCGCGCGCTGGTACGGCTTCAAACCGCCCGTGAACTCCTCCATCCACACGCGCTCGAAGCCGGTAAGCCGGTCATGACCGTGCTCCTCGTACCCGACGGCATCCAGCGATACGCAGCGCCGCAGGCGCGCGCGGCGCACGGCGTCGAGCAGGCGCCAGCGCGCCCGCTGCACAAGATGCTGGCTCGGTGCGCCGATGGCGAGGTCGAGTTCCGGCAGGGCCTCCAGAAGGCCGAGCCAGGCCTCCTGCAGGAGGTCGTCCGGGTCTTCGCCCGTTCTCCGCGCGTAGTAGGCCGCCATCCGCGTGATGCGCGGACGCAGGCTGTCGACCAACGCCTTCGTGGCGTTGGCGTCTCCGTCAATCGCTTGCTCAAGACAGGGGTACATCGCTGGGATCGCTCCTGGGCGGCAGACGTTCGCATGGGTGTTCGTGCAACCCCTGATGCGGCGTCGCCGAGGAGGACCCGAGGGAGGCGCTGGTCAGGATGTGCGCCAAATCGCGAGCGGCGAAGCTTGCGATCCCTTCGTGGACCCGTCCATCGCACAGGCACGCGCTTCGCCACCGGCCAATGGGCGGGCTCGGACGAGGCGGGTGTCAGTCGCGGGGGACGCGGATCAGGGGCAGGGCGGACGCGCGAAGGCGCGCCGATGCCGGCAGCATGCAGATGCGCACGTTATCCTGCCTCCTTTCGTGGATGTCACGGCGGCATTGTACCGGCGCAAGGCCGGTCCGCGCAACTCCAACTACCTGTGTCGCACGAGGGGAGCGGTCCGGTAAAGAGCGGCGCAGGAAATGTTCGACCGCGCGAAGGACCTCTTGGAGGGGAGGATCCTCATGCGACGACGGGACTTCGTCGGGCGCGCCGCACTGGCGGCCGCGGCCATTTCAGAGCCTCCGGCGCAGCGGGCGACACGCCCGAACATCGTGTTCGTGCTCGCCGACGACCTGGGGTGGGCCGACACCACCCCGTACGGCAGCCGCTTCTACCGAACGCCCTCCGTCGAGCGCCTGGCGTCACGCGGCATGCTCTTCACGCAGGCGAGCGCTGCGAACCCGCTCTGCTCGCCCACGAGGGCCAGCATCCTCACCGGCCAGTACCCGGCGCGACTGCGCCTGACCACTCCCGCCGGGCATCTCCGCGAAGAGGTGCTGAACCCCGGCCTTCCGGAACGAGGTCCCGTGCATCAGCCCGCTCTGCAGCCGGGCACACGGACGCGCCTGCCGCTCGAAACTCGCACGCTCGCGGAGGAACTGCGCGACGCGGGCTATCGCACCCTCCATCTGGGCAAGTGGCACCTGGGCTGGCCGCCCTACCACCCGGAGGCGCAGGGGTTCGATCGCGCCCTTCCGGGAGGGTCGTACCCTGGGCCGCCGAGCTGCTTTGCCCCTTACCGTATGGAGGGCTTTGCCGACGGCCCGTCCGGGGAGCACATCGACGAGCGCCTGACGGAGGAGGCGGTCCGCTTCTTCCGAGCTTCGCACCACCGGCCCTTTTTCCTCAACTTCTGGATGTTCTCGGTTCACGCGCCCTTTCAAGCGAAGCCGGCGCTGACGGAGCAGTACCGCGCGCGCGCCCGGGACGGTGACGCCCAGCGGTGTCCCGTGATGGGAGCGATGATCGAGACCATGGACGCGTGTCTGGGGCGCCTCCTGGACACGCTCGACGAGACGGGTCTGGCGCGCAACACCATCGTCGTCTTCACCTCCGACAACGGGGGCAACATGTACGATCGCCCCGGTGGCGACGTGCCGACGAGCAACCTGCCTCTGCGGGGCGGCAAGGCGAACATCACCGAGGGCGGGGTGCGCGTGCCGCTGATCGTCGCCTGGCCGGGTGTCGTCCGGCCCGGCACGCGCACGGATGCGGTCACCAGCTCCATCGACCATTTCCCGACTCTGTTGGCGGCCGCGGGCCTGCGCCCGAGCACGGTTCAGCCGGTGGACGGGGTGAGCATCCTGCCCGTGCTGCGCGGGCGTGGCGCTTTTCGGCGGGAGGCGATCTTCTGCCACTTCCCGCACTACGTCGAGGCAACGGGCAACCTTCCAGCATGCTCCGTGCGGCGCGGCGACTGGAAGCTGATCCGCTTCTTCGCCGACGGGCCAGGCCAGAGGGACCGCTTCGAGCTCTACAACCTGCGAGAGGACCCCGGAGAGCAGCGGGACCTGGCGCAACGCGAGCCACGACGCATTCGCGAGCTGAGCGGCCTGATCGACCGGCACCTGGCGGAGGTCAACGCGCTGGTTCCTCGGCCCAACCCGGCCTACCGGGCGTCCGTGGCGGGCTGGACCGCGAGCGCGGACGCACAGCTCGAGGTGACGGAGGGGTTCCTGGCGGTCCATTCGGTGGGCGGCGACCCGCACCTATGGCGAGAAGACGCGTCGGCCTCCGGCGGGCCCTTCCGACTGGAGGTGCGAGCCCGCTCGCGCGCGTCGGGCGAGGCGCGGGCTTACTGGACCACGGATCAGGGGAGGGCCTTCGTGCGCGAGCGCTCGATCGTCCTCGACCTGCCCCACGATGGCGAGTGGCACGAGGTGAGCGCCGCCCTTCCTGCGACGTCCATTCTGCGCGTGCGGCTGGACCCTGCGTCTGCGCCAGGTGAGATTGCCATCGCGTGGGTTCGCTTGCGCGACGCGAGAGGCGAAGTGGTGCGGGAATGGCGTGTCTGAAGCGGTCGACGGGCCCTCACGAGACCGGCGCCAGGTAGCGGTCGATGGAGGCGCAGGCGAAATCGGCTCCCGCGCGCCGGGCGGCGAGCGCCATGAGAAGAGCGCGGGCGGTGTCAAGCGAGGTGAGACAAGGCAGCCCCATCTCGACGGAGGCGCGCCGGATCTGGAGCGCTTCACGCTCGGTGCGCTTGTCCGTTGAGAGCGTGTTGATCAGGAGCACCACCTCCCCACTCCGGATCAGGTCGAGGAGGTTCGGCGAGCCCTCGTGGATCTTCAGCACCGTGGACGCCGCGATGCCGCGCTCGCGCAGGAAGTCGGCCGTGCCCTGGGTGGCGAAGAGCTGGTACCCGAGGTCAGCGAACTCCCGCACCACCTCCACCGCCTCCTCCTTGTCGTGGTCTGCCAGCGTCACGATCATCTTGCCGGTTGCAGGCACGTCCACGCCCGACGCCACCATCGCCTTGTAGAGGGCCCGGCTGTAGTCCGTATCGACGCCCATGATCTCGCCCGTGGATTTCATCTCCGGTCCCAGCCCCACGTCCACCCCCGTGAGCTTCAGGAAGCTGAAGACGGGCGCCTTCACGGCGATCATGGGCGGTTCGGGGTGGAGCCCGCCCTTGTACCCGAGGTCCGCGAGCGTGCGTCCTACCATGATGTTCGTGGCGACCTGGACCATGGGTATGCCCGTGATCTTGGAGAGGTACGGTACGGTACGGCTTGCGCGGGGGTTGACCTCGAGGACCTGAGCCACCTCGCCCTCGACGACGAACTGGATGTTCATCAGGCCGCGCACCTCGAGACGACGGGCCAGCGCGGTCGCGGTCTGCACGATCTGGTCGACGACGGACGGGCTCAGTGTCTGCGGCGGGTAGACCGCCATGGAGTCGCCGGAGTGGACGCCCGCCCGCTCGATGTGCTCCATGATCCCGGGAAGCAGACAATCGACCCCATCGGCGATGACGTCGACCTCCACCTCCTTGCCCAGGATGTACTTGTCGATGAGGATGGGCGCCTTCGGCGAGACCTCGACCGCGTAGGTCATGTAGGAGAGCAGGTCGCTCTCGCCGTAGAGGATCTCCATCGCCCGGCCGCCCAGCACGTAGGACGGGCGCACCAGGACGGGATAGCCGATCTCCGCGGCCACTTCGCGCGCGGCGGCCACGCTGGTGACCGCGCGTCCCGCAGGCTTCGGGATCCCCAGCTCGCGGAGCACGCGCTCGAAGCGGTCCCGATCCTCGGCAAGGTCGATGGAGTCGAAACTCGACCCGAGGATGCGAACGCCCGCTTCGTGCAGGGGGCGGGCGAGGTTGATCGCCGTCTGACCTCCGAACTGCACGATGACGCCGAGCGGCTGCTCGCGGTCAACGATGTTCAGGACGTCTTCGGGCGTGAGAGGCTCGAAATAGAGCCGGTCCGACGTGTCGAAGTCGGTGCTGACGGTCTCCGGGTTGTTGTTGATGATGATGGCCTCGTAGCCGGCCTCGCGGAGTGCCCAGACGCAGTGCACCGAGCAGTAGTCGAACTCGATGCCCTGACCGATCCGTATGGGCCCGGATCCCAGAACGATGACCTTCTTCTTCTCGCCGTTCGGACTCATCGTTGATGCCATCGCACCCTTTCGTCGTCCCTCGTAGCTCTTCAGCTCGCAGCGGGCTTGCGCCCGATCACCTGCGTCATGCGTGCCATGCCGAACATGACCGTGTCGTCGCCCGCCAGCGCGTCCATCTCGGTGATGAGGAGCTCCACCTCCTGGCGTTCCGCCAGGCCGGTCGACACGAGACCGTCCATGCACTCTTCGAGCGTCCACTGGGGGAGCCGCTTGGGCAAGCCACGCACGAAGACGGGCTGCACGCAGGCCACCTCCACCTTCTCCAAGCCAGCCGCCAGGACCATGCGGTAGAGCTTCGGGCCAATCCGGAAGTCCAGACCCCGCGACTCGCCCAGCGCGCGGTACAGATCGAAGACCCTATCGAACCCGTAGCAGGGCGGCTCGCAGAACGGCGAGGTGAAGTCGCCGTCCTCCACCACCAGCGCGCCTCCCGGGCGCACGACCGCCGCCATCTCCGCCAACGCCTCCTGCGGTTGCTGGACGTGCATCAGCACGAAACGGCTGAACACGATGTCGAAGGACGCTCTCGGCAGACCGGTATCGTGGGCGCCCGCAACAAAGAACTCCACGTTCGTTAGCCGTCTCTGCTCCGCCAGCCGCCGGGCCTGCTGCACCTGCCCCGCGCTGATGTCGATGGCCGTGACCGACCCTTCGGGACCGACACGGCGCGCCATCCAGCAGGAGACGAACCCGGAGCCGCAGCCGATGTCCGCGACGCGCAGTCCACGTCGCAGACCCGCCCTGCGGAGGAGCCGAGCGGTGTCGGCGCCATGCACATCGTTCACCGCGCGAAGGCGGTCCACCGCCTCGCTGCCGGTGGCGAGCACGTAGCGCGAGCGCTCGGCGCGTTCCCCGCTCATCGCTCGTCCTCGGTGTCGTAGCAGGAGTAGTAGTATGGGGTCGCCGCCTCGAACTCCGCGGCGCAGGTGTCCACCATCTTGTAGGTGGGGACGATGCCGAAGGCCTTGCGCAGGTTGCGCACGATCTTCTCGGGAAGACCGATGAGGTCCGCGATTTGCCGGTCGGCAAAGCCGGCGCGCTTCGCTTCGGCGAGCAGAGCGGCCTCGTCCGAGTCGGCGTCGAGCGTGTCGGCGAGGGCCGCCATCGACCGGCCGTGCACCTTGAGCCGCGTCTCGAGCTGGACCAGATTGTGCAGCTTGTGCAGGAACCAGGGGTCGATGGTGGAGAGCGCCTGCACCTCCTCCACCATCATGCCCCGCCGGAAGGCCTCCGCGATGGCGAAGAGCCGCTCGTCGCTGGCCACCGCGATCTTGTCCTCGAGCTGCACGTCCGAGAGGGAGTGCACGGCCTTCGCGCTCAGCCCGTAGGCGCCGATCTCCAGGCTTCGTATGGCCTTCATCAGCGCGGGCTCGAACGCGCGGTCGATCGCCATCACCTCCCCGGTGGCCTTCATCTGGGTGGTGATGCGCCGGTCGGCGAGCGTGAACTTGTCGAAGGGCCAGCGCGGAATCTTGACGACGCAGTAATCGAGCGCTGGCTCGAAGCACGCGAGCGTCTTGCGGGTGACGGCGTTCTCGATCTCGTCCAGACGGAGCCCGATGGCGATCTTGGCCGCGACCCTGGCGATCGGGTAGCCCGTCGCCTTGGAAGCGAGCGCCGACGATCTGGACACGCGAGGGTTCACCTCGATGACATAGTACTGGAAGCTGTGCGGGTCCAGCGCGAGCTGGACGTTGCATCCCCCCTCGATGCCGAGGCTCCGGATGATGTTGAGCGACGCCGTCCGCAGCATCTGGTACTCCTTGTCGGAGAGCGTCTGCGACGGCGCGACCACGATGGAGTCGCCGGTATGGACCCCCATCGGGTCGAAGTTTTCCATGTTGCACACGGTGATGCAGGTGTCGTTCGAGTCCCGCATCACCTCGTACTCGATCTCCTTCCAGCCGAGCAGCGATCGCTCGATCATCACCTGCCGCCGCATGGAGAGCTTCAGGCCGCGCGACCCGATCTCCATCAGCTCGTCGGCGGACCGCGCAATGCCGCCGCCGGTGCCGCCCAGGGTGTAGGCGGGCCGTACGATGAGTGGCCACACCCCCCGCGACGCGACGTCGGCCAGCTCCGTTTCGCTCTCGACGATCCAGCTGTCCGGAACCGGCTCGCCGATGCGGCGCATGAGAGACCGAAACTCCTCGCGGTCCTCCGCCATCGCAATGGACTCAAGCGGCGTGCCAAGGAGCCGCACGCCGCAACGGTCGAGGATGCCGGTCTCCGCCAGCTGGGTGGCAAGGTTGAGACCCGTCTGCCCTCCCAGCGTGGGCAGCAGGCCGTCCGGCCGCTCCTTCTCGATCAGGCGCGATGCATACTCGACGTTCAGCGGCTCGATGTAGACGCGGTCGGCCATCTCGAGATCGGTCATGATCGTGGCCGGGTTCGAATTGATGAGCACCACCTCCACGCCCTCCTCGCGGAGCGCGCGGCACGCCTGAGTGCCCGCGTAGTCGAACTCGGCCGCCTGCCCGATCACGATGGGACCTGAGCCGATGACCATCACCTTACGGATCTGGGGGTCTCGTGGCATTCTCTCTCCGTTTGAGTCAGCCGTCGCGTCGCCGTGGCGCGGTCGCATCGGAGGCAACCGTGGGGACCGGGTAGATGCCGACGGGCCATCGCACAACCCACGCATAGAGCATGCGGCGCTCTGGCGCCACCAGCTCCGGGTACCGCTCCATCCAGAAGCGCTCCTTCCAGCGTCCATCCAGGATCGCGATGAAGCGGGGCCGTGGCGCCCACCGCTCCACGGGAGACCGATCGTTGCAGAGGCCCGGGATCACGTTCACAGCCTGCAGTCGGTTGTCCATGCAGAGCCCAGGTGCCACGTCGCCGATCAGCACGGCGTCAGCCGGAAGGTGCCGTCCCAGGCGCCGCGACGTTTCGTACTGGGTGAAGCGGATGCGCCGGCCCCAGTCCACCATCCAATAGGCGTTCGCTACGCCCCACAGTGCCACGAAGGCGGCCACGGGGCCCCAGCGCCAGCACCGAACCGGCGAGCGAGGAGCCGAAAGGGCGACGACGATCGCGGCCGCCGTGGGTGCGCCGTACAGGGCCAGGGCCGTCAGCACAGGCGACACGACGCCGCCCCGGTGGACGAACGTCTGGGCGCCGTGATAGACCAGGAACCAGGCCAGGCAGCCGCGAACGGCCCGTACGGCGGCGCCGCTGGAAGCCAGCGCCCCCGCCAGAGCGCGCCACCGGACCGCGGAGATCGCCGCGACCGCCGCCAGCGCCGGGTAGGTCGAGACGTAGTAGCGGCTCGGAGAATAGCTGATCACCGCCAGCCATGCCCAGCCGAGGCTCAGCCAGGCGATGGCGTAAGCCGTCACGGCGCGCCGCCCATGCACATCGCCTGCGGTTTCGCCCGGGTCGCGCGCGCCGGTGAGAGCGCGCCAGCCGCCGAGCGGCAGGGCGGACAGACAGGCGACGGCGAGCGCGAACGCCACCGGCGTGTGCCGGTAGAGATACGGCGAGAAGCCTCGAAAGTCGCCGAGCGCCGCGTGATACACATTGCGGCCAAGATGCGCGACAGATCGAGGCTGGATCTGCTCGGACCGGTAGTAGTGGTTCATCCGCGCGATCTCGGCGCGATGCGGAGCGACCCACAGCCACCCATAGAGAGCCGCAACGGTGGCCAGTCCCGCGATGGTTGCCGCGGCGGGTCTGCGCCACGCGCGGGGGGTCGCCTCGCCCCTGCCAGCCCACCACATCGCGAGAAAGGGGACGGGCAGCAGGTATACACAGAACGTACGCGCCGCCACCGTGACGCCGATCAGGGCGCCGCACAGCAGAGACCATCGAATGCGCCGCGTGCCAGGCTCCGAGCGTGCCGCCCTCCCGAATGCCCAGAGAGCCGCGATGGCGCCCAGCGCCGCGGGCGTGTCCATGAGGCCCATCCGGTTGTAGAGCAGGTTGGCGTGGTCGAACGCAAGGAAGCCCGCCGCGAGCCAGGCGGCCGTTCGCCCGAGTGCCGGCCGCAGGGCCGCCCATGCGAGGGCGATCGATGCCAGGCTGCACACCACCGAGATCGAGCGCGTCTGGGCGGAGCCTGGCCCGGCCACGCTGAACACACCCAGTTGCAGATAGTGAAGCACTGGCGACACGAGCATGTTGTTGAAATCGTCCAGGCGGGCCTCGCCAAACAGGACGGCGTTGCGCGCATTGTGCATGTAGAACGCTTCATCGGTAAGGAGGCCCGCGCTCCAGTCCAGGCGCGTATACGCGTCGGAGCGCAGGGCCACCGTGCGAAGGGCGATGGCGGCTGCAGCGAACAGGAGCGGGGGGGCCGTTCGCGCCAGGCGCGCGCGCAGTCTACTGGTCACCCGTTCGTTCCGCGGCAGCGCGCCGGGCGTTCGGGCCGTTAGGGCCCTCGTTGTACAGAACGCGCACGAATCTGCCAAGCACCTCGGAGCGCTTGACAGGCCCCCAGAAGCGGCTGTCGTCGCTGTTGCCCCGGTTGTCGCCGAGGACGAACATCTCGCCGGGCCCGAGCTTCACGGGACGCAGCACGCCGTAGAAGGCGCCGATGCTTCCGGCCGGGTCGCGGACGATCTCCCACCACGGTCGCTGAAGCTGCCCGTTCACGTAGACGTCGGCTCCCACGACGGCCACGGTGTCGCCCTCCACGGCCACGACGCGCTTGATCAAGACCTCCGTGCCTGCTGGCTCGCGAAAGAGCCGCAGTCTGCCGGGCTTGCTCGCGGGGTCGTCGAGCCGAGCCGATTCCTGGGAGGGATCGCTGCGCCGCAGAAAGACGATGATGTCGCCGACAGCGGGCAAGCGACCGCCCGGGTACGCCAGCCATGAGCGCATGGTGACGATGTGGTCGCCCGGCTTCAGGGTCGGCAGCATCGACTCGGTCGGGATGTAGTTCGTCTGAAACGCGTAGACGACGAAGACGAGGACGAGCAGGAACGGAAAGGCGATCGTGAGGCGTCGTTGAGCGGCGCGCCGCCGCTTCTCTCGCCGCTCGCGTGCCTCCTGATCGGTGTTGCTGGGTGGAACCTCGGGCGTAGCCATGTCGTTTCGCGCGGGGCCGATCAGGCTCCGCCACGCTCCATGAACGTCACAAAGCGCCGGAAGAAGTAGCTGCTGTCCTTTGGCCCCGGCGAGGCCTCCGGGTGGTACTGGATGGAGAAGATGGGCAGCTCGCGATGGCGGAGCCCCTCCACGGTGCCGTCATTCAGGTTGATGTGCGCCACCTCCATGCCGTTGGCGAGACGCGTGGGGTCGAGCGCGTAGCCGTGGTTCTGCGAAGTGATGTAGACGCGCCCGGTCTCCTGGTCGCGCACGGGATGGTTGCTGCCGCGATGCCCGAACCGCAGCTTGAAGCACTCGCTGCCGAAGGCGTAGCCGAGGAGCTGGTTTCCCAAGCACACGCCCATGATGGGCGCTTTGCCTACCAGCGCCCGGACCGTCTTCACCACATAGCCCAGGTTGGCCGGGTCGCCAGGCCCCGGGGAGAGCATGACGCCGTCCGGTTTTCGCTCCAGGATGGCCTCGGGGGGCGTCGTGCAAGGGAAAACCGTCGTGCGGCAGCCCAGGGCCGCCAGGCTGCGCATGATGTTGAACTTCACGCCACAGTCGAGCAGGGCGACGTGGAAGCGCTCCTCGCCGTCCGCCTTCCACTCGTAGGGCTCGGGCGTCGTGACGCGACGCACGAAGTCGATGCCGGCATAGGCCGGCAGAGCGCGAACGCGAGCCACGAGCTCCTCGGGTGTGTCCTCGGTGGAGATGGCGCCCATCATGACGCCACGCGAACGCAGGGCGCGCGTTAGGGCGCGCGTGTCGATGCCCTGAATGCCGACGATGCCGCGCTCGCGCAGGAACTCGTGGATCGTACCGCCGCTGCGCCAGTTGCTCGGCTGGTCGGCCGTCTCGCGCACCGCGAACCCCTCCACCTGCACACGGCGGGACTCGAAGTCCTCGTCGTTCACCCCGTAGTTGCCGATGAGCGGATAGGTGAGACAGACGATCTGCCCGGCGTACGAAGGGTCCGTCAGGATCTCCTGGTACCCGGTCATCCCCGTGTTGAACACGACCTCGCCGGCGGTCCGTCCGGTCGCTCCGAAGGACTTGCCGACGAGGGTCGTGCCGTCTTCCAGCGCGAGAATCGCTTTCATGCTGTCTCCGGCCGGCGGCGGTCTCGGCCCGCCGGCGCCGTCACCTCGCCCATCGGCGCAGGCAGATAGTCCACGATGGCCACCTCGGGGCGCGCGAGCAGGCGGACCGGCAGGAACGTCAGGCCGATGCCCCGCGACACATACATCGCGGCGGCGCCGCGCCGGTACCAGCCCCACGCGTAGCCGGACATTCGATGCATCATCGCGCGCCGCCCCGGAAAGTTGATCTGGCCCCCGTGCAGGTGCCCCGCGTGCAGCGACATCGGACGGGGCGGCAGGTCATCGAACGTCCGCGGGTGGTGCGCCATCGCCAATACTGGCGCTCCCAGGGGCACGTTCGCGAACGCCGCGGCGGGGTCCGGCAGCCCCGCCAGGCGGTCGTCCAGCCCCACCAGCCAGACCCCGTTCTTCAGCAGAGAGGACCGGTTGGTCAGCATCCGCACGCCGACCGACTCCAGCTCGCGTTCGAGCCGCGCAACGTCGTCGGTCCACAGGTCATGGTTGCCGCGCACACCCCACACGCCGAGCGGCGCGCGCAATGCGGTGAGCGCCCGCGCGCAGGATGCCGCGTAGTCCGCCCGAACCGACACGAAGTCGCCCGTCACCAGCACGAGGTCGGGGCCGGCCACCTGTGCGGTCTCAGCAGCCCGCTGGATCATTCCCTCGCTCACGAGCGGTCCGCGGTGCAAGTCGGACAGGTGCGCCACCCGCAGGCGCGTCGCCGTCGCGCTGAGCCCGGGCAGGCCCCGGCGGTGCCACGTCGTTTCGATCCGCTCCGCTTCCCAAAGCCCGGTGAGCGTCGAGGCGGAGAGGGCTCCGGCTACGGTCGCCGCGAGCAGCCGCCGTCGGCTCAGGCTGCACCGGCCCGACCTGGGTGTTCCGGGCACTTGCTGGCTCACTGCGCTCCCTCCGCTCCGTGAACCCACGCGCCGCCCAGCATGGTGGCGGCGACGCGCAGGTCGCTGGCCGTGGGGTCATGGAGGTCGCCTTCGAGCACGACGAGATCGGCGCGCACGCCAGTGGCGAGGCGCCCGGTGTCGCGCTCGTCGCCGGCCGCGCGCGCGGCGGCCCATGTGTAGGCGTTGAGCGCATCCGAGAGTTCGATGCACTGGGTGGCGCCGAGCCGGCGCCCGCTGGGGGTCGTTCGCCGCAAAGCTGCGCGGACGCCTTCGAGCGGATCGCCGGGCACCACCGGGCAGTCCGACCCGAAAGCCACGTTGACCCCGGCCTGGAGCAGCTCCGCGACGGGCGCCAGCCGGGAGGCTCGATCCTCGCCCAGCGCGCGGACGTAGCCTTCTCCCAGGCGGGCGATGAACTCCGGCTGAAGCACGAGCGTCACGCCGAGCGCTCTCGCGCGGCTCGTCAGAATGCTGTCAATGACCATGGCATGCTCGATGCGGTCGGGAGCATGCCCCGGCCGCGCAGGGGCTGACTGCAGCGCATCCACCGTGGCCTCGATCGCGCGGTCGCCGATGGCGTGCACCGCCACTGCCCAGCCTGTCTGGCGGGCGACCGCCACCCACTGCGACAGCTCCTCACGTTCGATGAGCAACATCCCGCTCCCCGACCCGTCGGCGTACGGTTCGCGCAGGGCGGCGGTTCGCGTCGTCAACGCGCCGTCGGCGAACAGCTTGACAGGCCCCAGGCGCACCGTTCCGTCGTCGCAGTCCAGGCCGGCATCGCGCGCGAAGGGGCCACGGGGAGGCAGTGTCTCCGGACCGCCGAAGCGCGACGCGCCGGGGCACAGCGTTGTCCGAACCGCACGGCCCGACGCGCTTGCCTCGCAGTAGGCGGCGAGCTCGTCCTCGAGGTCGTACCAGCCCAGCAGCATGTCGCATGCCGAGGTCACGCCGCGACGGAGAAGGAGTTCGTGCGCCGTTTGCAACGCTTCCACCATCTCCGCCCGAGTCGGGCGGGGGATGTGGCGCGTGACCAGCCCTGTCGCCGACTCGATCAAGACCCCCGTCGGCTCGCCGGACGCATCGCGCTCAATCCGGCCGCCCTCGGGGTCGGGTGTGCTGCGGTTCACGCCGGCCAGGCGCAGCGCGGCAGTGTTCGCCACGCCAGCATGGGCGCTGGTCTGCAGGACGAAGGCAGGGCGTGTGGGCGCGGCCCGATCCAGGTCGTGCCTGGTCGGGTGACGCCCTTCCGGGAACGCGTTCTGGTCGTAGCGGTTCCCGAGGACCCACGGGCTCGAAGGTCGCTCTTCGATCCAGGCGCGCAAAGCCGCAGCCAGCGCGGTCGGGCTGGTCACGCCGGCGGCCGGCGAGAGGTCCGCTTGTCGGGCGAAGACACCGAATGGCAGCACGTGCATGTGCGCGTCCTGGAAGCCCGGCGCCAGGGCGCGGCCCGCCAGGTCGTACACGCGCGCACCGGGCCTCGTCAGGCTCTCCGCCTCGCTCTGCGACGCGATGGCAACGATCCGCCCATCGGCGATGGCGATGGCGCGGTCGCGCCGGAACCCGCCGCCGGGCTCAAGGGCCGTCGCGTTCGTGATCAGGGCGTCAACCTTCAATGCGTCCACTCTTCCTATCGCTAAGGCCCCGACAGACGGCGTGCCTCGCTGTCCATTCCATGGTGAACCAGCAGCCAGTGGTAGAGGCTTGCGTACCGGACGCTCCACGCTGCCCGGCCGCTCTCGCCTCCGCGCACTACGTAGACATCCTCCTCGCCGGGTCGGGCCACCACGGGCGAGCCTGCGTCGTCCGTACCGATCCGGAGGAACGGCTCGTCCTCTTGAGCGGCGGCGCCGAACGAGAGCACCTCGGCGCGCGGCATCTGCCACTCGGCGATGCGCGATGCCTCGATGCGGAGCGCCCCGCCCAGCACGTCGATGCGCGCGCCCTGCAGCACGAGCGATCTCAATGCTGGAGCCAGGCGCTCCGCGGCCGGGTTCGACGGCGGCGAGCCCAGGGGTCGCCAGACACGAGCGTCCCGCATCAGGGGGGCCGCGGCCGCCTGCGCTTCCTCCAAACTCATGCGCGACACGCGCTCGGTCACCCGTGCCATGGCCTCTCGGCGCGCAAGCTCTCTGGCACTCGGGCCGCTCGCTGGCAGGTAGGAGACCTGTCCTCGACCTCGCGCGCCGCGCGCATCGCGCCGGTGCGGCGCCCGGACGAGACGCCGCAACCCCGGCGCGTAGTGCCACACGTAGAGCGCGGCCACCGCCAGCAGAACCGCGACGGCAAGCCCTGGGGCCATCATGCGTCGTGCGCCTGCCTTCTATCACACATCGAGGACGCGCCCTCCGAGCACGGTGAACGCGACCCGGCCGGTGAGCTCCGCGCCGGCATACGGGGTGTTGCGCGACTTGGAGCGGAACGAGGCCGGGGCGACGGTCCAGCTCGCATTCAGGTCCAGCACCGCCACATCGGCGGTGGCGCCGACGCTCAGGGCGCCGCCAGGCAGGCCCAGGCACCTCGCCGGTCCCGCCGAGAAGCGCTCGATCGCCTGTTCGATGGCGAGAGCGCCCCGTCGCACGAGGAAGGTGTGGACCACGCCGAAGGCGGTTTCCAGACCCACGATGCCGAACGGCGCCCGGTCGAACTCCTGCTCCTTCTCGTAGCCGGCGTGGGGGGCGTGGTCGGTCGAGATCGCGTCGATCGTGCCGTCCGCCAGGGCGGTTCGAAGGGCCTCCACGTCGGCGAGCGTCCGCAGCGGAGGGTTCATCTTGGCGTTCGTGTTGTAGCCCTCGCACGCCGCGTCGGTCAGCGTCAGATAGTGCGGGCAGGTCTCGCCGGTGACGGGCAGCCCGTCCGCCTTGGCGCGCCGCAGCAGCTCAACGGTGCCTGCCGTCGAGATGTGGAGGAGATGCAAGCGACAGCCGGTGAGCCGGGCGAGCGCGATGTTCCGCGCGGCCACGATGTCCTCTGCAGCGGCTGGAATTCCCGGCGCTCCCATGATGGTTGCCGTGAGCCCCTCATTCATGGCGCCGCCATGCGTCAGCGCCTGGTCTTCGTTGTGCGTCATGACCACCGCGCCGAGCTGAGCGCAGTACTCCATGCCGCGGCGCATCGTCTCGGAGTTCTGGATGGGAACCGCATCGTCGGAGACGGCCACGGCGCCAGCGGTGAGTACGTCATGCACTTCCGTCAGCTGGTCTCCCGCCATGTCGCGGGTCAGGGCCGCAACGGGATAGACGCGCGCGCTTCCCACGGTGGCCGCCCGCTCCAGGATCTGGCGCACCACGGCGGCGGAGTCGATGGTCGGTCGCGTGTTCGGCATGCAGCAGACGGTGGTGAACCCGCCTGCCGCAGCCGCCCGAGTGCCCGTCTCGATATCCTCTTTGTACTCGAACCCGGGTTCGCGCAGATGTACGTGCAGATCGATGAAGCCCGGGACCACCATGAGCCCCCGGCAGTCGCGCACCGTGTCGCCGGTCGCACTGGACGCTGCGGCGATCTCGGCGATGCGGCCATCCTCGATGACGAGGTCGCCCTCTCGGTCTACGTGGTTCGCGGGGTCCAGAATGCGTCCGCCCTGCAGCACCAGCCTCATCGCGCCACCTCCGATCCGAGCGCGGCATAGACGGCGTTGAGCGCGCGGCGCGGCGTCTCCTGTTCCACGCCCCACCGGTTGGTCAGGAACACGAAAACGAGGTCAGCCTCGGGATCGATCCAGAGGAGCGTTCCCGTCGCGCCTCCGTGGCCAAAGGCCGCCGGCGAACACGTCACATCGTCGCGCGCCGCAGGCTTGGCCCATCCGAGGGCATAGTCGAACGAGGTTACGGCGGGGTCGAAGTACGGTATTCCCGACGTCTGATGCTCGGTCATCGTACGTACTGCCGCCGGGCCCCGCGCGGAGGAACTCCTGACCGAAGCGGACAAGGTCGGCGGCGGTGCTCCACAGACCGCCGCCGGCGATCTTGCGCGACAGGAACGACGCAAGCGCCGCCTCGCCGAAGTCGCGGACCGGCGCCGCGCGCTGCGGTTCCACCGGCGCGAAACCTGTGTCGACCATGCCCGCCGGCTGCAGCACCTCGTCCGCAAGATGACGATCGTACGGCACGCCGGCGAGCTGCTCCACGATCCCAGCGAGCGCGGCGAAGGAGAGCGAGCAGTACTCGCAACGCGTGCCCGGCGCGAACCGCAGGTGCGTCGAGCACGCCATCTCGAGGCAAGTGGGACCGCCGGACTCGCCGTTCAGCCGCCGCTCCAACCACGCTGTCTCGTCGAGGCCGCTCGTGTGGGTGAGGAGGTGACGGACGGTGACGCCACCCTTGCCGCTGGCATCGAATGCGGGCAGGATGGACGCCACGGGCGCGCCGAGGAGAAGACGGCCGCGTTCGACCATCTGCATCACGGCGGTCGCCAGGATGGGTTTCGTGATGGACGCCAGCAGGAAGATCGTTTCCTCGCGCGCCGTGTCCTGACCGCTGGCGACATGGGTCCAGAAGACGTGCTGCGCGTTGGCCGCCGCCAAGACGGCACACGGGTGCGACCCGCTCTCGACCGCGCGGTCGGCGACGGCGGCGGCATGCCGCAGGGCTTGCGGGCGTATCACGCGCGCCATGTTCGGCCTACCCTTCCTCTACCGGCGCGGCGCCCGCCTGAGCTCCTATGAGCAGGTAGAGGGCAGCCATGCGCACTGCGACGCCGTTCCGCACCTGCCGCTCGATCGCCACGCGGATGCCGCCGACCCCATCGGCCACCTCCGCCGAGATCTCAACGCCGCGGTTCAAGGGACCGGGGTGCATGACGAGCGCATCGGGTTTGGCATGCGCGAGCGACCGAGCGTTGATGCCCCACAGTCGCGCGTACTCGCGCAGGCTGGGCAGAAGCCCCTTCTCCATGCGCTCGGTCTGGAGCCGAAGCACCATGACGACATCGGCGCCTTCGAGGGCTTCAGGCAAGCGCGTGTGCACGCTCACGGGGAGCTCGGCAGCACCTGCAGGCAGGAGGGTGAGCGGCCCGCACCAGCGCACCTGCGCGCCCAACTTGGTGAGGCCCCAGACGTTGGAGCGCGCGACCCGGCTGTGCGCGATATCGCCGACGATCGCCACCGTCAGGCCCGAGAGATCGAACGCCCGGTCGGTGGCGAGTGCCCCCGGGTAGGTTTCGTCCTGCCGGCCGACCACCTTGTGCTGCCAGATCGTCAGAATGTCGAGCAGGCCCTGGGTCGGGTGCTCGTGGCGTCCATCTCCGGCGTTGATCACCGGCACGTCGGCAAAGAGCGCCGCCATGTGCGCGGCGCCCGAGGAGGCGTGGCGGATAACGATGCAGTCCGCCGTGAGCGACTGGATGGTACGCAGCGTGTCCTTCAGGGACTCACCCTTCGTCACCGATGACTGCGCCACGGCGATGTTCACGGCGTCGGCGCTCATGTATTTGGCGGCGAGCTCGAAGGAAGTGCGCGTACGGGTCGAGGCCTCGTAGAAGAGCGTCACGACGGTCTTGCCCCGGAGAGTGGGCACTTTCTTGACGGGACGCTCCAGTATCTCCCCGAATGCGGCGGCGGTCTGCAGCAGGAGCCGCAGGTCGTCGGCGTCGGTCTCGCGCAGGCTGATCAGATCGCGCACGGTCTGTCTCGCTTTCGCCCGGAGAGGGTCATGCGCTCTTGCGGATGAAGACGCTGTCTTCGCCGTCCATTTCGACAAGCCGGACCTCGACGTGCTCGGCTCGCGCCGTGGGCAGGTTCTTGCCGACGTAGTCCGGCCGGATGGGGAGCTCGCGGTGTCCGCGATCGACGAGAACGGCCAGCTGAACGGAGGCTGGGCGGCCAAAGTCGATGAGAGCGGCGATGGCGGCGCGCACGGTGCGCCCGGTGAAGAACACCTCGTCCACCAGGATGACGTCGCGATCGGTCACGTCGAAGGGGATGTCGGAGACGCCCACCGACGGCTTGCGCTCCGGGTAGTCGTCCCGGTAGAGCGCGATGTCCAGCCGCCCGACGGGCGGGCGCACGCCCTCGATCCGCTCGATGGCATCGGCGAGGCGGTCGGCAATCGGCGCGCCGCGCCGGAGGATGCCGACGATGGCGAGTGTGGCGGCGCCGCGATTGCGCTCGACGATCTCGTGGGCGATGCGCGTTACGGCCCTGCGCATCTCGTCCGCGTCCATCACGCGGCGCGCCGCCGCGTCGTCTCCAGCACCCATGCCAAAACGCCTTCCCGCGGGTGTCGCACCCGGGAAGGCGTTGTCAGAGGGTGGTGATGCGGTCAGGCGGAACCACGCTGCCGGTCGTCTGGCGCGCAATGCGCTCCGATCGCCTCGCCCTTTGTCGGCCTCACCGGGCACGCATTTAAAAGGGGCAAGCCGCGTTTCTGTTGGGACGATGA
>Ga0272446_1001432_pt1 | contig 34632 bp, 30 predicted proteins | sample YNPCB0061_FD_194587 | JGI IMG/M metagenome (GOLD analysis project Ga0272446, IMG submission 194587) | Hot spring microbial mat communities from Yellowstone National Park, WY, United States - YNP-CB-006-1 | ecosystem: Environmental > Aquatic > Thermal springs > Hot (42-90C) > Sediment | place...
TGACGACGCGGCCTCGCGCGTCGCGGTGACCGATCAATACGCCTTCGAGTTCCACCCGCAGGCCTATGCGCCCAGCCGCGACTACGACGGCCGCTTCGGACACTTCGACTTCCGCAGGCATTTCTACGGGCGCGTCGGCGACTTCGACAGCAAGGAGGAGTTCGAATGCGCCTGCCAGTTGGATATGTGGGCGCAGCAGGGCCGCATCCAGTTCTGGGTGCGCAACCTGGTCCGGCGCGAAGGCTGCTCGTTCTTCCTGCAGAAGGCCGATGGCCGCTTCTACCCCGACTTCCTCTGCCGGTTGCCGGGCACCGCAGACCGGCCCGGCCCGATCCTGGCGGTTGAATACAAAGGCGCGGATCGCTGGAACGGGGCAGAGGATGACCGATTGATCGGTGACCTGTGGGCCAACCTCTCCGAGGGGCGTTGCCGGTTCGTGATGGTCAGGGACAAACGCTGGGATTGGATCGAGGAGAAGCTGTCCCGTTCGCCGCTGCCACAGCGTTCTCGGGATGCCCAAGGACTCCCTTTCGCGCCACATCGTAGGTAGGCACGAACAAGGCACACCATGGCCACCAAAGCGCAAGGGTCTGACCCGGAAGGTCAAACCCCTTGTGATATTTGGCGCGCCCGGCGCGATTCGAACGCACGACCCCTGCCTTCGGAGGGCAGTACTCTATCCAGCTGAGCTACGGGCGCAAGGCGGCAAGAATAGCGGTTTTGGCGGCGCGCGTCCATGCGCGGCTTTCGCGCGCAGCGCGCTTTCCTTATAATGGCGGGCTTTACGCAACCCAACCCAAGGAACCGCCATGGCCGATCCGCACGCCAAAATGACCAAGACCACGCCGCAGGAAGTCGTCGTTGCCGTCGTCGGCGGGCTACTCGCGCCGCTCCTGGCGATCTTCCTGGTGGTGCAGCTCATTCTGGGCATTCAGGCCAAGCACGTCGACGTCGAGACCAGCGAGGCGGTGAACAAGGCCACGCTGGCGCGCATCGCGCCGGTTGCCACGCTGGAGGCGCTCGACGCCAACGCGCCGCGCGTCGAGAAGTCGGGCGAAGAAGTGTTCAACGCGGTGTGCACGTCCTGCCACACGGCCGGCGCCCTGGGGGCACCGAAGTTCAAGAACAGCGGCGACTGGGCGCCGCGCATCAAGCAGGGCTACGACACGCTGGTCAAGCACGCGCTCGAGGGCATCCGCCAGATGCCGGCACGCGGCGGCAACCCGGATTTGTCGGATACCGAAGTCGCGCGTGCCGTCGTGTACATGGCCAACGCCGCGGGCGCCAAGTTCAAGGAGCCTGCCGCAGCCACGCCGCCTGCACCTGCCGCTGCGGCTGCGCCCGCGGGCGGCAGTACCGCCGCGCCGGCCGCCGCTGCCGCGGGCATGACCCCGGCGCCGGCAGCGGAAAGCAAGCCGCAGGCCGCGCCGGCCAAGGTCGCCGATAACGGCAAGGGCGAAGCGGTCTACAAGGCGAACTGCGCCGCCTGCCACGCGGCGGGCGTCGCCGGTGCGCCGAAGCTGGGCGACAAGGGTGCATGGGCGCCGCGCCTCGCCCGTGGCATGGATGCGCTGTATGCCGCCGGCCTCAAGGGCAAGGGCGCGATGCCGGCCAAAGGCGGCAATCCTGCGCTTGCCGATGGCGACGTCAAGGCGGCGATCGACTACATGGCGGCCAAGGCCCGCTGAGGGGCCGGCGCGCGGCCGCATCATGCCCAGGGTTTGTCCTCACTGTGGCGATGCGCGCTCGCGCAGGTCCTCGATCTACCTGCGTGACGGCCTCGTCAAGGCGCTCTTCTACACGCCCTATCGCTGTCGGGAATGCCACCACCGTTTCTGGCTCGTCAATCCGTTGAAACCGGTCGTGGTCATGCTCGTGGCCGGGCTTTCGGCGGCGGCCATCGGCTGGCTTTCGCATCGTGACGCGGCGCGACCGGTCGTCGCCGACAGGGGCTTTGCCGAAGTCCTCGCGCGCGCGCAACGCGGCGACGCCGAAGCCGAGCTGCAGATGGGCCTGCGCTACGCGGAAGGCGATGGCGTGATCAAGAACGACAAGGAGGCGGCGCGCTGGTTCGCGAGCGCCGCACGTCACGGCCAGGCCGAAGCTCAGTACCGTTACGGCCTTGCGCTGCTGCAGGGGCGCGGGGTCGTGCAGGACTACCGGAACGCATTCCGCTGGATCGAGTCGCCGGCCAAGCGGGGCCATGCCCAGGCGCAGTTCACGCTCGCCGAGCTCTATCGCTACGGCACCGGTACCGGTGTCGACAAGGCGCGCGCCTACCTCTGGTACAACCTCGCTGCCGCGCAGGGCGTCGACGTCGCCGCCAAGGCGCGTGACAGCCTCACCTGGCAACTCAAGCCCGAGCAGCTCGTCGCGATGCAGGAGGAAGCGCGGCGCATCAGCCAGGGCGAGGCGTTGCCGAAACCGCCTGCCGACGCGGCGCCCGTTTCGCCGTCACGCTGAACGCGGCGAGCGGCCGCGTCCCCCTTGTTCTCTCTCGTTCCGGCCGCGTTCCGGCGGCGCCTGCCCGGCTCTTGGCGGCCACAGCCGATGGGCGGCGAGCGTCAGCCGAGCATCGCCTTGAGTTGGGCGAGTTGCGCGCTGCCGTGTGATTTGGCGTCGGCGTTGCCGGCTGTCTGCGGCTGGCGCACGTCGTCGCCGAGCTCGGCGATGAAGCGCGACGGCTCGCACGCCACGCTTTCGCGCGCGCGGCGGCGCCGGGTGCACCAGGTGAGGGTGAGCGACTTGCGGGCGCGGGTGACGCCCACGTACATCAGGCGGCGCTCCTCGTCGAGGCGGCCCTCGTCGACCGCGTCGCGGTGCGGCAGGATGCCTTCCTCCACCCCGACCAGGAACACGTGGCCGAACTCCAGTCCCTTGGCAGCATGCAACGTGGAAAGGCGAACGGCGTCCGGCTCGGCGTCCTCGCGGCCTTCCAGAAGGCTCATCAGGGCGATGGCCTGGGTGATCTGCAGCAGGTCCTTTTCGTCTTCCTCACCTTTCTTGGCGATCCAGGCGGCGAATTCCACGACGTTGTCCCAGCGGGTCTGTGCCGCACGCGCGTCGTCCTGGTCGAAGAGCCAGGCTTCGTAGTCGATCGCCTTCAGCAGGTCGTCGAGCACGACGCCGGCCGGTTCGCGCGGCGCGCGGAATTGCAGGCGCTGGATGAACGTGCAGAATTCCATCAGCGGCGCGAGCTGGCGTTCGCCGAGCCTTTCCGCGGCGAGCGCCGAGAACACCGCGTCGAACAGGCTCACGGACAGGGTCGCGGCGATCGCGCCGAGCTTTTCCAGTGTGGTGGCGCCGATCCCGCGCCGAGGCGTGGTGACGGCGCGGATGAACGCCGGGTCGTCGTCGGTGTTGGCGACGAGCCTGAGGTAGCCGATGACGTCCTTGATTTCGGCCCGATCGAAAAACGACTGTCCGCCGGAAACCTGGTACGGCACCTTTTCGTTGCGCAGGGCCTTTTCGAACACGCGCGCCTGGTGGTTGCCGCGGTACAGGATCGCGTAGTCGCGCCACGTGGTGCGGTGCTGGAATTTGTGCGACAGGAGCCGCATCACCACCACCTCGGCTTCGTGTTCGTCGTCCTTGGCCGGCAGCACCTGGATCGCGTCGCCCAGACCGAGCTCGCTCCACAGGCGTTTTTCGAACAGCTTGGGGTTGTTGGCGATGAGGTTGTTGGCGGCCTTGAGGATGCGCACGGTCGAGCGGTAGTTCTGCTCCAGTTTGACGACATGCAGGTGCGGGTAGTCGTCGCGCAGTTGCGCGAGGTTGTCGGCGGAGGCGCCGCGCCAGCCGTAAATGGCCTGGTCGTCGTCGCCGACCGCGGTGAACGCCGCGCGCGCGCCAGCGAGCTTTTGCAGCAGCCGATATTGCGCGGCGTTGGTGTCCTGGTATTCGTCCACCAGGATATGGCGCAGCCGGTTCTGCCATTTTTCGCGCAGCGCCGCATGGCTGTCCAAAAGCCCCGCCGGGATGCGGATCAGGTCGTCGAAATCGACCGCCTGGTAGGCGCGCAGCGTGGCGTCGTAGCGGTCGTAGAGCTTCGCGTAGACGTGGCCGGTGTCGTCCTCGACGCTGGCGAGCGCCTGTGCCGGCGTCATGAGGGCGTTCTTCCACAACGAGATGCGCGCCGCCGCACGGCGGATTTCCTGCTTGTCGGTCGTCTTGAGGATTTCGGCGACGATGCCGGCGGCATCGGCGGCATCCAGAATCGAGAAGCCCGGTTTCAGGCCGGCATGGCGGGCGTCCTCGCGCAGCATGCGCAAGCCCAGCGAGTGGAAGGTGGTGACGACGAGGCCGCGGGTATCCATGCCATGCGTGAGCGCGGCGGCGCGTGCCGCCATTTCGCGCGCGGCCTTGTTGGTGAAGGTGATGGCGGCGACCGCGCTGGGCTTGTAGCCGCACTGGCCGATGAGGTAGGCGATCTTGTGGGTGATGACCCGGGTCTTGCCCGAGCCTGCACCGGCGAGCACCAGCAGCGGGCCGTCGAGATATTTGACCGCTTCGCGTTGCGGCGGGTTGAGCTGGGACAACATGGGGGGCGGATTGTACGCTACGCCGGTGCTGCGCCCCCGAATTCGCGCTCGAGATAGGCGATGATGTCGTTCGACTCGTACAGCCACGTCTCACTGCCGTCCGCATTGGCGATCCGCAGGCAGGGTGTCTGCACCTTGCCGCCGCCGGCGAGGAGATCCGCGCGGTGGCGTGGATCGTGCTGGGCGTCGCGCAGTTCGATGTCGAGCGCGAGCCGGGTGATGGCGCGCCGGGTCTTGAGGCAGAACGGGCAGGTCGGAAAGTGGTAGAGCGCGAGCGCCCGGGCGCGCGCGTCGACGCGCGCTTGGGCTGCGGCGCTGCGTACCATGGGCTGCGGGCGGGTGAGGCGGTGGTGGAGCAGCACCCAGGGCGTCAGGGCGACGCGCACGGTCTTGAAAAACAGGCGCACGGGCATGTTCAGGGCGCTCCGGGAAGCCACGCCTTGAGCGTGGCGACGAGTTGCGATTCGTCGACCGGCAGCGGCAGCGCGGCGTCGATTCGCAGGCGCTTGCGGACCGCGTCGAGCACGTTCTGATGCGCGGGTTCGTGGAAGACGAGGATGCGCGTGGCCGGCGAGCGCTGCGCGGTGGCGAGGAGCGACTCGAGGTTGGAGAGGCGGTCGCGGAAGTCGGGCTGGTGGAAGAAGTCGGCGACGATGACGTCGGGCGGGTTCTTCTTCACCAGGCCGATGGCGCGCCGCTCGGCGTATTCATGGATGACCGTGTAGCCAAGCGACGCGTACAGCGCGCGATAGCTCGCGGTGCCGATGAAGGCGTTGACCATCAGCAGGCGCGGCGCGCTCATGGCGCGGAAGGCTTCTTGGCCGCGGGCTTTTTGGCCGCCGGCTTTTTCGCCGCGGGGTTTTTTTCCGCCGTGGCGGGGGTGCGCTTCGTCGCCGCTGCGCCCGAAGCCTTGCGGGGGGCCTTCCTGGCCGGGCCCTTGGCGATGCGCGCGGCGAGCAGCGAGAGCGCTTCTTCCAGGGTGACGTCTTCGGGCGCCAGGTCCTTGGGAAGCGTCGCGTTGGTCGTGCCGTGCTTGACGTAAGGGCCGTAGCGGCCGCTGCGCACCGTCACCGGCTTGCCGTCCTCGGGATGCGCGCCGAGTTCCTTGAGGACCGTCGCCGCCGCGTCGGCGCCGCGTGGCGTGCGCTCCATCGCCAGCACTTCCAGCGCGCGCGGCAGATCGATGTCGTACACGCTGTCGGTCTTGGGGATGGATTTGAACTTGCCGTCGTGCAGGAGGTAGGGCCCGAAGCGCCCGTTGTTGGCGATGATCGGCAATCCGGTCTGCGGGTGGATGCCGACTTCCCGGGGCAGCGACAGGAGCTTCAACGCCATGTCCAGGGTGGCGTTTTCCAGCGGGATGTCCTTGGGCCACGAGGCGCGGCGCGGCTTGGGCGCCTTCTTGTCTTCCGGCATGTCGCCGATCTGCACATAGGGGCCGTAGCGGCCGGACAGCAGTTTCACCGGCAGGCCGCTCGCCGGATCGGTGCCGAGGATGTTCTCGCCTTCGGCGGTGGCGGGATGCAGCGGACGGGTGTAGTCGCACGCCGGGTAGCCCGAGCAGCCGATGAACAGGCCGCGGCGGCTGGCCTGCATGAACAGCGGCTTGCCGCACTTGGGGCAGGCCTCGGGCAGCGGACAGCCACGTTCGACGTTCTGTTTGGCGTCGAGGTCGTGGGCGAATTCCTTCCAGAAGTCGCCGAGCAGCCGGGTCCAGCGGCGCTTGCCGTTGGAGACGTCGTCGAGCTTGTCTTCCAGCTTGGCGGTGAAGTCGTAATCGACGTAATGGGTGAAGTGGCGCGTCAGGAAGCAGTTGACCAGCCGGCCGACGTCGGTCGGCTTGAAGCGCTTCTTGTCGAGCACCACGTATTCGCGGTCGAGCAGCGTGGAGATGATGCTGGCGTAAGTCGATGGCCGGCCGATGCCATATTCCTCCAGCGCCTTGACCAGGCTCGCCTCGGTGTAGCGCGGCGGCGGCTGGGTGAAATGTTGCTCGCCGTACAGGCGGTCGACCGGCAGCGTCTCGCCTTCGGCAAGCGGCGGCAGCTTGGCCTCTTCCTCGCCCTCTTCCTCGTCGCGGTACACGGCGAGAAAGCCGGCAAACGCGAGGGTCTGGCCGGTGGCGCGGAAAGTGCCCTCGCCGACGGTGATGTCCGCGGCGACGGTGTCGAACTGGGCCGGCGCCATTTGCGAGGCGACGGTGCGTTTCCAGATCAGTTCATAGAGCCGTGCCTGGTCGTGGGTGAGATAGGGCTTCACCGACTCGGGGTCGCGCGCGATGGCCGTCGGGCGGATCGCCTCGTGCGCCTCCTGGGCGTTCTTGGTCTTGGCCTTGTAGACCTGCGCGCTCGCCGGCAGGTAGCTGCGCTCGTAATGGCTGGCGATGTAGTTGCGGATGTCGGTGATCGCCTCGGCCGCGAGGTTGACCGAATCGGTGCGCATGTAGGTGATCAGGCCGACCGGGCCCTCGCCGAGGTCGACGCCTTCGTACAGCGACTGTGCGGTGCGCATGACGCGCTCGGTGGTCATGCCGAGGCTGCGCACCGCGGCCTGCTGCAGGGTCGAGGTGGTGAAGGGCGGCGGCGCGTGGCGTGCGCGGCGTTTCTTTTCCACGCGCATGACGCGCGCCGCGTGGCCTTCCAGCATGGCCAGCCATTCACGGCTGCGGGCCTCGTGTTCGACCGCGAACTGGTCGAGCTTCTCACCCTTGAAGTGGGTGAGGCGGGCGCTGAACGGGGTTTCGCCCTTATGGCTGTCCAGATGCAGCGTCCAGTATTCGCGCGGCGTGAAAGCCTCGATCTCCTCCTCGCGCTCGACGATCATCCTCAGCGCCGGCGACTGCACCCGGCCGGCGGAAAGCCCCGGGCTGATCTTCTTCCACAGCAGCGGCGAGAGATTGAAGCCCACCAGGTAGTCCAGCGCGCGCCGTGCCTGCTGCGCGTCGACCAGGTCGGCCGCGATCTCGCGCGGATGCCGCACCGCGTCCTGGATCGCCGATTCGGTGATCTCGTAGAACGCGACCCGCTTGATCGGCTTGGCGATCTTGCGTTCCTTGAGGATTTCGCTGATGTGCCAGGAAATGGCCTCGCCCTCGCGGTCCGGGTCGGTGGCGAGGAGGATCTCGTCGGCTTTCTTCGCGGCCTTGACGATCGCTTCGACATGCCGCGCGTTGCGCTCGATGAGCTGGTACTTCATGGCGAAGGTTTCGGTGTCGACCGCGCCGGATTTCGGCTCCAGGTCGCGCACGTGGCCGTAGCTGGCGAGAATCTCGTAGTCCGCGCCCAGGTACTTTTTCAGCGTTTTGGACTTGGACGGCGATTCGACGATGACGAGTTTGGACATCTCTTCGACCCGGTCAACCCGGGTGATCTCTCAGGGCGCGCGGGGACGGCGAAGCGGCCACGGCGTGGCCCGGCGAATGAACCGGGTTCAATGCAGGTGCCCCGGCTCGTGGTTGAGCAGCATCTCTTCCAGATGCGTGAAGTGTTCGATCAGGCCGCGGCTCCACAGCACGATGAGGGTCATCCAGCGCACGTGTTCGGGCTCGATGTCCTCGCCCGCAAGCGCCATGAGGCCGGAAATGACCCACTCGCGCGACTCGGGGTCGAGGATCCCGGCGCGGGTCAGCCACGCGAGCTCGCTGCGGCACGCGGCGTCCAGCCGCTCCAGCTCCTCGCGCGCATAGTGACGCTCGGTCGCCAGGGCGAGGCGTTCGTGGCTTTCGCTCAGGGAGAGATGCGCGAACCAGTCCAATGCCTGGGTGATGGCGTCGGCATCGAAGCCGGCGGCGAACAGGCGTTTTTCGAGCTCGTCGCGGTCGGGCGCGAGTTCCGCCATGCGGAAGCTTTCGTACAGATAAACCAGAATGTCGAGCATGGTGTCAGAAGAGTCTTTGGTAGCGCCCGCCGGGCAATTGGGCCACGTGGCCTTCCAGTTCGAGCAGCAACAGCTTGGCGGAAAGCGCATCGAGCGTCAACCCGGTGCGCTCGGCGAGGCTGTCCACGGTCAGCGGCGCGGTATCCATGGCGGCGAGCACCGGATCGCTCACCGTCTGCTGCTGCGCCAGCGGCCGGGTGACGACATGCCAGGCCATTTCCTCGAGGATGTCTTCGGCCGACTCGACCAGCTTCGCGCCGGTCTTGATGAGGGCGTGGCAGCCGCGTGCGAGCGGCGAGTGGATCGAGCCGGGAATGGCGAATACCTCGCGTCCCTGCTCTGCCGCAAGCCGCGCGGTGATGAGCGATCCGCTGTCGGGTGCGGCTTCCACCACCAGCACGCCGCGCGCCAGGCCACTGATGATCCGGTTGCGGCGTGGAAAGTTCCCCGGCAGGGGGCGCGTGCCGAGCGCGAACTCGGAGACGATCAGCCCCTCCGCGGCGAGCTGGTGCGCGAGCGCGCGGTTGCGCGCGGGGTAGATGCGGTCCAGCCCGGTCCCGACCACGGCGATGCTCGATCCCGCGCCGCGCAGGCCACCACGGTGCGCTGCGGCATCGACGCCGAGCGCAAGACCGCTGACGACGGTGAGGCCGGCGCCGGCGAGCGCTTCGGCGAAGGCTTCGGCGTCGCGCACGCCCTGGGCAGTGGCGTTGCGGCTGCCGACGATGGCCAGCGCCGGCGCGCCGAGCAGTTCGCGCCGCCCCTTGCAATACAGGAGCGGCGGCGGGTCGGCGATTTCACGCAGGAGCGCCGGGTAGTCGGCATCCGCCAGGGTCAGCAGGCTGTGGCCGGGCGCATCGAGCCAGGCCTCGGTGCGGGCGAGAAGCTCGGCGTCGGGGCCCGCGACGAGTGCGTCGATCTGGCGCGGCGAGAGATGGGCCGCGAGCGCGCCGCGGCCGCCCGCGAGAACCGCACCCGGCGTGCCGAATGCCGCGATCAGACGGGTGAGGGTCTGCGCCCCGATGCCGGGGATGAGGGCGAGCCTGAGCCAGTCTCCGGTCAAGGATTCTTGACGGTGTCGAGCAGATAGACGGGCCGCTCGGACTGCATGATGAGCGCGTAGGCGACGCGGTCGAAGACGCGATAGACCATGACCAGGCCGGTGCGCTGGTCGGGCAGGCGCAACACCTCGCCGGCCGTGGCCTCGGTGCAGTTACGGTCGTACACCTCGCGCGGATCGAATGCCTGATCGAAGGAAACGCGCTTGCCGGGTTTCAGGCAGCCGACGGCGAGGTATGCCCAGGGGCCGGCGCTGACCGCCGTGTCGGGCTTGCAGTCTTCCATGACCGTGTTCGGGTCGTAGCGCTCGGTGGCGCTGACGGTTTGCCCGGGCTTGATGCAGCCGTGGTCGAGGTAGAGCCAGCGGCTGCGCTCCTTGTCGATGCGCTTGCCGGTCCGGTACACCGCCAGCACGTGACCCGGCTCCAGGCCGTCGCGGCTGCCGCGGTTGATGACCACCGTCTGGTAGCGGCCGCTGTCGGAAATGCCGCCGTAGGCCGAAATGATGCGGCCGTTGATCCTGGCATCGGGTGCGCGCGGGACGTATTCGAAGGTGGCGGTCTCGTCGGCTTCGAGCAGCTTGTCCTTGGGAACGATTTCCTGCACCGCCCGCGTGATGCGGACTTTTTGCGGCGCGCCGGGGACGAGGGTGCGCGCATCGCCGAGATAGACGACTTCCTGGCCGAGCACTTCGCCGCTGTCGGGGTCGGTGAGGAACTTGCCGGGGCGCAGGATGTTCCAGCGCGTCGCCCCGCCCTTGGCGGCGCTGGCGTAGACGTCGTCCCCCGTCGAGAGGATGACCCGCTCCTCGTTCGAACCGAGAATGACCGGCGCATCGTCGAGCGCGCCCGCGGCCGTCACGCGCGGCTGGCTGAGAAAGGGATGAATGGCGCGGATCGGGATGGTGGGAATGGCGCCGCCGCCGATTTCACTGGCGCGCACGCCGGGGGCGAGCTTGACCGTCGGCAGGTCGCCGCCGTCGCGCCGCACCAGCTTGAGGCGCGGCGCGGCGCCCGAGCGGTCGAGGACGATCACGTCGCCCGGATAGATCCAGTGCGGATCCTTGATCTCATTGCGGTTGAGGTTCCAGATCTCGGGCCACTTCCACGGGTCCTTGAGGAAGCGCGCGGAGATGTCCCACAGCGTGTCGCCCTTGACCACGACGTAGCGGTCGGGCGCATCGTCCTGCAGCTTGAGTTCGTCGGCCGACGCGAAACCCATCCACAACAGGGTGGCCAGGGCGGTGGCAAGCAAGGGGTGGCGCACAGGGGAACCCTCCATCTGGACTGTGTCTAAGGGAAACTGAAATATACTTGCAGCGTTAACGGCGACATCGCGTCAATTATTTAGTCCGGGGGCGCCGCGGTGCGGAATTTGCGCGAAAGTGTGCGCCTACGCCCTTATTCTTTCAAGATTTCCATGGCCAAGCTCGACATTCTACGTTACCCCGACCCGCGTCTGCACACGGTGGCCAAGCCGGTCGCCGTGGTGGACGAGCGCATCCGCACGCTCATCGACGACATGGCCGAGACCATGTATGCCGCGCCCGGCATCGGTCTTGCGGCAACCCAGGTGAACGTGCATGAGCGGGTGATCGTCATCGACATTTCCGAAACGCGGCGCGAACTCAGGGTGTTCATCAATCCCGAGATCGTCAGCCAGTCCGGGCGCGCGCTGAACGAAGAGGGCTGCCTTTCGGTTCCCGGCATCTACGACCGCGTCGAGCGCGCCGAGCGTGTGCGCGTGCGCGCGCTCGACCGCGACGGCAAGCCGTTCGAGATCGACGCCGAGGGGTTGCTGGCGGTGTGCATCCAGCATGAGATGGATCACCTCATGGGCCGCGTGTTCGTCGATTATCTCTCGCCGCTCAAGCGCAACCGCATCAAGAGCCGGCTCCTGAAGCAGGCGCGCGAGCACGTGCGCCCGCCGCCGGTGCGCCAGGCCGCACTGTGACTCGATGCGGCTGATCTTTGCCGGGACGCCGCCGTTCGCGGCTGCGGCGCTCGATGCGCTCGCCGACGCCGGGCACGACATCGCCCTGGTGCTGACCCAGCCCGACCGCCCCGCCGGGCGCGGCCTGAAACGGGCGCCGAGCGCGGTCAAACAGGCCGCCGCGGCGCGCGGGCTTGCCGTCTACCAGCCGGAGAGCCTGAAAAGCGCCGAGGCGCAGCAGCGCCTGGCCGGCGTCGGCGCCGACGTGATGGTCGTCGCCGCCTACGGGCTCATGCTGCCGCAGGCGGTGCTCGACCTGCCGCGGCAGGGCTGCCTCAACATCCATGCTTCGCTCCTGCCGCGCTGGCGCGGGGCGGCGCCCATCCAGCGCGCCATTCTTGCCGGCGATGCCGAGACCGGCATCACCATCATGCAGATGGACGCCGGACTCGATACCGGGCCGATGCTGCTCAAGGCCGCGATCGCGATCGCGCCCGACGACACCACGCGCAGCCTCACCGACAAGCTCGCCGGTCTGGGCGCGGCGACCATCGTCACGGCGCTTTCGCGGCTCGACACCTTGTCCGGCGAGCCGCAGGACGCCGCGCAGGCGACCTACGCGGCCAAGATCACCAAGGACGAGGCGCGGCTCGACTGGACGCGTCCTGCCGACGTCCTGGCGCGTGCGGTGCGGGCTTTCGACCCCATGCCCGGCGCGTACACGACCCTCGACGGCGCGCCTTTGAAGATCTGGCAGGCCGACGTCGTCGATGGCGCGGCGGGTTCGCCCGGCGAAATCCTCGTGGCCGATGCCGCGGGCATCGTCGTCGCGTGCGGGCAGGACGCGCTGCGCATCCGGGCGGTGCAGCCGGCCGGTGGCCGGCGCATGGACGCGGGCGCGTTCCTTGCCGGTCATCCGCTTGCGCCGGGGGCGCGCCTGGGCGCGTGAACTTCCCCGCGCAATCTCTCTCTATGCCCCGGTAAGTCTTTCATTCAGCAAAGGAAATCAAATGTTTGGCAACTGGCTCAAAACGGCCATCCTGTTCGCGGGCATCGTCGCGCTGTTCGGCGCCATCGGTGCCGTGCTGGGTGGAACGCAGGGCATGGTGCTGGCGCTGCTGTTCGGCGCCGCCATGAACGTGTTCGCGTACTGGAATTCCGACAAGATCGTGCTGCGCATGTACAACGCGCGCGAGGTGGATGCCGCGAGCGGCGGGCGCTTCTACGCCATGGTGCAGGAGCTGGCGCGCCGCGCCGGCCTGCCGCCGCCGCGCGTGTACATCATCGACGAGGCGCAGCCCAACGCGTTTGCGACCGGGCGCGATCCCGAGCATGCGGCGGTTGCGGCGACCACCGGCATCCTGCAATTGCTGACCGAGCGCGAACTGCGCGGGGTGATGGCGCACGAGCTCACCCACGTGAAGAATCGCGACACCCTGATCTCGACGGTCACGGCGTCGATCGCCGGGGCGATTTCCGCGCTCGCCAATTTCGGCATGTTCTTCGGCGGCCGCGACAGCGAGGGCCGTTCCCATCCGATCCTGGCGATGCTGGTGATGATCGTCGCGCCGATCGCCGCGATGCTCATCCAGATGGCCATCTCGCGCGCCCGCGAATTCGGCGCCGATGCCGGCGCAGCGGCCATTTCCGGCGATCCCGAGGCGCTGGCGATGGCGTTGCAGAAAATCGAGGCCTACGCCCGCGGCCTGCCCATGCCCGCCGCCGAGGCGCACCCGGAAACGGCGCAGATGATGATCGTCAACCCGCTTTCCGGCGACGGCATCAAGAGCCTGTTCTCGACCCACCCCCCGACCGCGGAACGCGTCGCACGTCTGCTGGCCATGGCGCGCGGTGCGTAAGCTGCAGGCGGCGGCCGCAGAGACGCTCGCCGCCGTCCTCGGGGGCACACCGCTCAATCAGGTGCTTCCCGGCCGCCTGCACGGCATGGCGACCCCGGGCGAGCGCGGCGCACTGCAGGACATCGTCTACGGCAGCCTGCGCCACCTCGGGCGGCTCGACGCCTACCTCGGCGCGCTCCTCGCGCGCCCGCTGACCGACCCGCGCCTGGCCATGTTGCTGCGCGTGGCAATCTACCAGCTCGCCTACACGCGCGCGCCGGCCCATGCCGTCGTGCACAACGCCGTCACCGCCGCCGGAGGTGGCTGGCGGCGCGGCCTCGCCAATGCCGTGCTGCGCAACTTCCTGCGCCGCCGCGCGGAACTCGACGCGCTCGCCGACGCCACGCCCGAGGGCCGCTACTCGCACCCGGCGTGGTGGATCGACAAGCTCGCCGCGACGTATCCGGGCGCCTGGCAGGCGGTCCTCGACGCGGGTCTCGCGCATCCGCCGTTCACGCTGCGGGTCAATGTCGCCCGCACCTCGCCCGCCGCTTATCTGCAACGCCTGGCCGACGCGGGGCTGGCGGCGGCGCCGAGCGGCCCGTGCGCCGTCACCCTCGACAAGGCGGTGCCGGTCGCGCAGTTGCCGGGTTTCGCCGCCGGCGAAGTCTCGGTACAGGATGCTGGCGCGCAATGGGCGGCGCCGCTCCTCGGTGCCGCGCCCGGCGAACGGGTGCTCGACGCCTGCGCTGCGCCCGGCGGCAAGACCGGGCACATTCTGGAGCGCACGCCGGACGTCGATCTCACGGCACTGGACTGCGATCCGGCGCGGCTCGCGCGGGTCGCCGAGAACCTCGACCGGCTGGGGCTCGCCGCGCGCCTTCTGACGGGCGACGCGGCGCGTCCGGAAACCTGGTGGGACGGCCGGCCGTTCGACCGTATCCTCGCCGACGTGCCGTGCAGCGCGTCGGGCGTGGTGCGCCGCAATCCCGACGTCAAATGGCTGCGGCGCCCCGCCGACATCGGTTCCTTCGCGCGCCAGCAGGCGGCCATGCTCGACGCGCTCTGGCGGACGCTCGCGCCCGGTGGTACATTGCTTTACGCGACCTGCTCGATCTTCGCCGAAGAAAACGCGCTGCAGGTCGAGGCGTTCGTCGCCCGCCACGCGGATGCCGAACGGTGCGCGCTTCCGGAACCCTTGGGACATGGCCAGCTCCTTCCAACCGCGACTCGCGACGGCTTCTTTTACGCCTTGCTGCGCAAGGCTTGAGCGCCTGGCGCGCGGCTTGGCCGCGGTGCTCCTGGCGCTGCTGTTGCTGCCGCAGGCGTTCGCGGCCGACGGCGTGGCGGTCAGGTCCGCCGAGATTCGCGCCGGCAACGAAGGCTACGAGCTCGATGCGCAATTCGCGATCACCCCCACGCGCACGCTGGAAGAGGCCCTGCAGAAAGGCGTCGCGCTGTACTTCGTCGTCGAACTGGAGGTCAGCCGCCCGCGCACCTGGTGGTTCGACGAGGACGTCGGCGAGGCGGTGCGGCGCATGAAGATCTATTACAACTTTCTCCTGCGCCGGTACATCGTCGACGCCGGCTACGTCACCAAGACGGCGCCCACGCTCGACGAGGCGCTCGCGATCCTCGGCCGGGTGGAGGGCTGGCAGGTGCTGGAGCGCGGCGCGCTCAGGCCCGGCCAGCGCTACACGGCGCGCGTGCGCCTGCGCACCGACACTTCGCAAATGCCCAAGCCGCTGCAGATCGCGGTGCTGGGCGGGAGCAAATGGTCGCTCGAATCGCCGTGGTACGTCTGGTCATTCGACGCGCCCGCGTCCCCCAAGGCCGACAAGCCCTGATGCGGCGACTGATCCTGCTGGCGATCGCGCTCGGGGTGGTGCTGCTCGGCCTGTTGTTCGCGGCGAGCCGCAACAGCGCGTTCTTTTCCGAGAATCTGCCCTCGCTGTTCATCGCCGGCGGACTCGTCGCGCTGGCGCTGGTGGGCTTGGTCGGCAGCCAGTTGTGGCTGCTGCGCCAGCGCGTGCGCAAGGGGGTTTTCGGCGCCCGGCTGACGCTCAGACTGTTGCTCATGTTCGGCCTGGTCGCGACGCTGCCGGGTCTGGTGGTTTACGGCGCGTCGGTGTTCTTTCTCAACCGCTCGATCGAGACCTGGTTCGACGTGCGCGTCGACGCGGCGCTGCGCGCCGGGGTCAACCTCGGCCAGGCGGCGCTCGACGATCTCCTGCACGAGCTCGACAAAAAGGCCCAGCGCATGGCGCTGGCGCTGTCCGACGCCGGCCCCGGTTCGATGATCACGCTGTTGTCCACCCTGCGTGAACAGGGTGGCGTGCAGGAGCTGACCCTGTTCGACGACCACGGCGGCGTGGTCGCGCACGTCGGTGGCGAGAAGGGCAGCCTGCTGCCGGCGCTGCCGGAAAAGTCCGTGCTGTGGCAGGTGCGCCAGCAGCAACCCTACAGCCGGGTCGAACTCCTCGGCGAGCGCGGCCTGGTGATGCGCGTCCTGGTGCCGGTCTACACCTCGCAGCTGGCCGGCGAGACGCGCGTCCTGCAACTGGTGCAGCCGGTGCCGCAGAGCCTGGCGCGCGATGCCCAGGCGGTGCAGGCCGCCTATCAGGACTACCAGCAGATCGCGGTGTCGCGGGTCGGCCTCAAACGCATCTACGGGGTGGCGCTCACCCTCACGCTGCTGGTCGCGCTGCTGATCACGATTGCCGTCGCCTATCTGCTGTCGGAACAGATGGGCGCGCCGCTCAGGGCGCTGGCGCGCGGCACGCGCGCGGTGGCCCGGGGCGATTTCTCGCAAATGCCCGCCGTGGCGGCGCGCGACGAGCTCGGCATGCTGATCCAGAAATTCAATCACATGACGCGCCAGCTCTCGGAGGCGCGCAAGGCGCTCGCGCGCAACCACCAGGAAACCGTGCAGGCGAAGGCCTTTCTGGAAAGCGTGCTGGTCAACCTGTCGTCGGGCGTGGTGGTGCTCGACGACGCCCTGCGCGTGCGCACCGTGAACGCGGCGGCGTTGCAGATTCTCGGCCTGGATGCCGCGACGGTTGCCGAGCGTCCGTTCGCCGCTCTGGCGGAGGGCGGTGAGCCGCTGCAGCCTTTCGTCGCCAAGGTGCTGGCGCTTTTCGCCAACGAAGCCGCGCCCGAGTGGCAGGAGCAGATCGAGTACGCCGGCAGCCGCACCCTGATCGTGCGCGGCACGCGTCTGCCCGAGGGGGTCGAGCGTGGCTACGTGCTGGTGTTCGACGACGTCACCAAGCTGATCCACGCCGAGCGCGATGCGGCGTGGAGCGAGGTGGCGCGGCGCCTGGCGCACGAGATCAAGAACCCGCTGATGCCGATCCAGCTTTCCGCGGAGCGCATCGCGCGCAAGCTGGGCGGCCGTCTGGCGCCGGCGGACGCGGAATTCCTCGAGCGCGCGACACAGACCATCGTCAACCAGGTCGCCGCTTTGAAGCACATGGTCGATGCGTTCGCGAGCTACGCGCGCCTGCCGCGCGCCAAGCTCGAAGCGCTCGACCTCAACGCACTGGTCAGGGACGTCGCGAGCTTGTACGATACGCAATCGCTCGGCCTCGTGCTGCAGCTCGAAGAGCCGCTGCCGGCCGTTGCGGGAGACTCCACTTTGCTGCGTCAGGTGATCCACAATCTGCTCCAGAACGCCCAGGATGCGCTGAGCGGCCATGCCGATCCCCAGGTGGTCGTGAAAACCTGGCGGCAGGACGGCACGGCGTGCCTCGAGGTCCGCGACAACGGCGCCGGCTTCCCGGAAAATCTCATGGCGCGGCTGTTCGAGCCCTACGCGACGACCAAGGCCAAGGGCACGGGTCTGGGGCTGGCGATCGTCAAGAAAATCGTCGAGGAGCACCTCGGCACGGTCCACATCGAAAACCTCAAGCCGGCGGGCGCGGCGATCCGCATCGTCCTGCCGGTGCATGTGGCGGCGCGGGAGGGGGGTCAGTGAGCGGGCACATTCTGGTCGTCGACGACGAAATCGGCATCCGCGAGCTGCTCTCGGAAATCCTCACCGACGAAGGCTACGACGTGCACCTGGCGGAAAACGCCGAGGCCGCCCGCGCCTTTCGCGCGCGCATGCGCCCGGACCTGGTCCTGCTGGACATCTGGATGCCGGACACGGACGGCGTGACCCTCCTCAAGGAATGGGCGGCGAGCGGCCAGCTGACGATGCCGGTGGTGATGATGTCCGGCCATGGCACGATCGACACGGCAGTGGAGGCGACACGCCTGGGCGCGGCCGACTATCTCGAAAAGCCGGTGACGCTCGCCAAGCTGATCGACACCGTCAACAAGGCCATCAAGCGTGGCGCGCCGGCGCCGCGGCGCATGCCGTCGATGGAGCTGGCCGCACTCGGCCGCGGCCCGGTGGTCCAGGAACTCAAGAAACGCCTGACCCAGATCGCGGCGACCACGGCGCCGGTGCTGCTGACCGGCGAAGCGGGCAGCGGTTTCGAGATCTGCGCGCGCTTCCTGCACCAGAACGCGACACCGTGGGTGGAAATCCAGGATCGCGCCAGGCTGGTGAGCGATCCGCTGTCCTTCGTCGAGCAGGTCGGCAACGGCACCCTGTTCCTGCCCGAGGCGGCCGATCTCGCGCGCCTCGAACAGAAAGGCCTGACGCTGGTTCTGGACAAGCTCGAAGGCGGCGCGGCGCGCCTGGTGAGCGCCAGCGCCCGCCCGCTGGAGGCGCTGGTCAGCGCCGGCGAATTCGACGCGCGCCTGTATTACCGTCTGTCGAGCCTGCATGTGCGCCTGCCGGCGCTGCGCGAGCATCGCGAAGACATCCCCGACATCGCCAACTACATGCTGGCGCAGATGATCGAGGACGGCACCTGCCCGCTGCGCAAGTTCACCACCGCGGCGCTCAACCAGCTGCGCAATTTCGACTGGCCCGGCAACCTGCCGCAGCTCCACAACACCGTGCGCACGCTGGCGGTGACCGCGCTCGGCAGCGAGATCGACGCGCCCGACGTCAACCGCATCCTGGCACCGATGAAGCAGGCGACGCTGCCCGCGCTGTCGCAGGTGATTCCGCTCGACGTGCCGATCCGCGAGGCGCGCGACGCCTTCGAGCGCATGTATTTCGAGCATCTCATCCAGCAGGAAGGCGGCAGCATGACGCGCGTGGCCGAGAAATCCGGGCTGGAGCGCACCCATCTGTACCGCAAGCTCAAGCAGCTCAACATCCGCCACGGCCGGCGCCTGGACGAAGAACCGTGAGTGGCCGGTGAGCGCGCTGGCGCAGTTCGAAAAACTCCTGGCGAGCGGGCGCGACGACGCCCTGCTGCGCTATTCGCTGGGCAACGAATGCCTCAAGGCGGGCGACGCCGAACGCGCCGTCGAGCACCTGCGCCGCGCGCTGGCCTTCGATGCGAATTATTCGGCGGCCTGGAAGCTCCTCGGGCGCGCGCTCGGCGAATGCGGCGCGCTGCAGGACGCGCTCGACGCCTATCGCGCGGGCATCCGCGTCGCCCAGGCGCGCGGCGATGCGCAGGCGGCGCGCGAAATGGCGGTGTTCGCACGCCGCATCGAGAAACAGCTCACCCCCGAATGACGGTAAAATCGCGCCATCGTCCGATCTGACAGGAGTCGAGAATGAGCCGCATGGTGATGTGCATCAAGCTGGGCCGCGAAGCCGAGGGCCTGGCGTTTCCGCCGGTTCCCGGCGAGCTGGGCAAACGCATCTTCGAAAACGTCTCGAAGGAGGCCTGGAGCGGCTGGCAGCGCCACCAGACCATGCTCATCAACGAGAACCGCCTCAACCTCGCCGACCCGCAGGCGCGCAAGTACCTCATGGAGCAGATGGAGCGCTACTTCTTCGGCGGCGGCGCGGTCGATGCCGCTGCCGGCTACGTGCCGCCCGCGAAGTAAACCGCTGCGGCACGCGTCGACGGGCTCCCGGGGCTGTCATTTTAGAAGACGAACCCGCCATCGATGCGGTTTGAAGCCCGTTGTGCAGTCGTCTCCCGAAACCGGCAACGTGAGCCCGTCGTGCTTGTGCGCCGGGGTCGTCAAAGGACTTCTTTGGCGATCTCCTCGACCGAGGTGTGGCGCACGTCCTTGCCCTTGACCATGTAGACCACGTATTCCGACATGTTCTTGGCGTGATCGCCCATGCGTTCGATCGCCTTGGCGACGAACAGGATGTCGATGAACACGGAAATGGTGCGCGGGTCTTCCATCATGTAGGTGATGAGGTGGCGCAGGTTGAGGCGGAATTCCTCGTCCACCAGTTCGTCCTGGCGCGTGATCTCCACCGCCTTGGTCGCGTCCAGCCGGGCGAAGCCGTCGAGCGCCTTGCGCAGCATGTCGAGCACCAGGTCGGCCATGTATTTGACTTCCGAGAAGCGCGGCAGGCTGATGCGTTCGGCGGCATGGATGAGCTTGGCCATGCGGGCGATTTTCGACGCCTCGTCGCCGATGCGCTCGAGGTCGGTGATGGTCTTGACGATGGTCATCACCATGCGCAGGTCGGAAGCGGTCGGCTGGCGACGCGCGATGATGTGCGAGCAATCCTCGTCGATCTCCACTTCCAGCGCGTTGACCAGGTGATCGTTGGCCTCCACCTGTTCCGCCAGCTTGATGTTGTCGGCGATCAGTGCCTCGACGGCGTGCGAGATCTGTTCCTCGACCAGGCCGCCCATTCTCAGCACCTTGGCGCGCACCGCTTCGAGTTCGGCGTCGAATTGTTTGTAGGTATGTTCAACAGGCATCGTCTTCCTCCGGGGATGGGGGGTTGATTATAAGCCGGGTGATGTTACCGGCTGCTGAAGCGCGCCGCGTAACGCGCGCCGTCGATGTCCAGGTACAAGACCCAGTCGTGGCGGCTCGATACGCACACCGGCAGGGTGACGCGCGCGCTGAAGGTGTCGTTTGCGCCCGGCACCAGATCGTAACGGTTGAAGCCCATGTCCATGCCGATCATCTGGAATTCCGCGCTCACCCGCCGTGCGCCCGGTGCGCGGACTTGCACGGTGAAGGCTTCCAGCGGCCTGGGGATGACCGAAAACCCGAGCCGGGCCGTGCGGCCTTCGTGCACGAAGGGACATCCGCCGACGATGTCGGGACAGGCGATCGCGACGGCGGCGTGCGGCTGGCGCACACGATAGCCGTACACGGCGATGGCGATGAAGATCGCAATCAGAACGGCGGGCAGCCACAGGCGTTTCACGTCACAATGCGATTGTCGATGCAAAGGCCAAGCATATCCGAAGCGCCGCGTGCGCCGAAACGTCCATGAGCGAATTCGTCCGTCACGTCGCCGAGCTCGTCTATTTCCTGCTGCCCGCTTATGTCGCGAACATGGCGCCGCCCTTCGTGCGTTTCTGGCACGGCTGGAACCGGCCGATCAGCCGCCGCTGGCTGGGCGAGCACAAGACCGTGGTCGGTTTCGCCGCGGGCGTCCTGGCCGGGTCCGCCACCGGCATCGTCCTCGCGCGCATCGGCTGGGCGCAAAGCCCGGTCCGCCCGGAGGACTGGCCCTGGGCCGGGCTCGCGCTGGGGTTTGGCGCGCTCGCCGGCGACGCCGCCAAAAGCTTCATCAAGCGCCGTCGCGGGATCGCACCGGGACGATCGTGGAAGCCGGCCGACCAGCTCGACTTCGTCGTCGGCGCGCTGCTCGCGGGCCTGCCGTGGCACGTTCCCGGCTGGACCGAGACGCTCGCCGTGCTGGCTGCAAGCTTCGTGGCGCACATCGTGGTCAACCATGTCGCGTTCTGGCTGGGCATCCGCGACACCCGCTGGTAGCGCGCCGCTCAGCGCCGCGCGACGAGGCCTGCGAGCGCGACCAGCGAAAACGCCGCGCCGGCATAGAACGTCATGGCCGGGCCGAGCAGCGTCCACAGGCCGCCGGCGATGACGCTGGCGGCGAGCAGCGCAACCCCGCTCAGCAGATTGAACACGCCAAAGGCGGTGCCGCGCAGATCGGCCGGCGCCGCGTCGGCGACCAGGGCCGAGAGCAGGCCTTGCGTTGCGCCCATGTGCAGCCCCCAGATCGCGGCGCCCAGCCCCACCGCCCAGACGTTGGCGGCCAGCGCCAGTGTGATGTCCGAGGCGATGAGAAAGAGCACGCCCCACACCAGCAGCACGCGGCGGCTGCCGTTGTCGGAAAACCTGCCGAAGGGATAAGCGCTCGCCGCATAGACCACGTTCATCACGATCAGGATCATCGGCACCCAGGTCGCGGCCAGGCCCACGTTCTCGGCGCGCAGGAGCAGAAAGGCCTCGGAGAAGCGCGCCAGCGTCAGCACCGCGGCGAACGCCACCACCCACCAGAAGCGGCTGGATAGCCGCGCGAGATTCTCGCGCGTGATCGCAAAACGAGGCTGCGCGGCCGGGCGCGTGGCTTCGGGTTCCTCGACGCCAAAGGCGATGAGCAGCACGCACACGACGGCCGGCACCACCGCCACCCAGAACACCAGGCGAAAGTTGTCGTGACTTGCCGCCATCAAGCCCATCGCCGCCAGCGGGCCGGCGAACGCGCCCACGGTGTCCATCGCCTGGCGCAGGCCGTAGGCGGCGCCGCGCTGCGCCTCGGGCGTGATGTCGGCGATCAGCGCATCGCGCGGCGCGCCGCGTATGCCCTTGCCGATGCGATCGAGAAAGCGCGCCGTGAGCACCGCGCCGATGCCGGTGGCGAGCGGAAACAGCGGCTTGGTCAGCGCCGCCATGCCATAGCCCAAGAGCACCAGCGGCTTCCTGCGCCCGAACCAGTCGGAGAGCACGCCGGAGAACACCTTGGCGATCGAAGCCGTGGCTTCGGCGATGCCCTCGATGAAACCCACCGACATCGCGGACGCGCCCAGCACCGTCACCAAAAACACCGGCAACAGGCTGTGGATCATCTCCGAGGACATATCCATCGTGAGGCTCACCAGGCCCAGCGCAACGACACCCTTCGGCAGGTTCATGAGCTCATCCTTTCGTATCGTTCGCGCTGCAACGGGCCACGGCCGCGCTTGCGGCACGTCACGGCCCGCACCATCGGGGAACGCCCATGCGCGGCGATCAGGGCCGCGCGCACGGGGCCGAGACGCGTCAGTCTTTGCACGGCGTCAATCCTGTCAGAGCCGCGGGCGACGCTCACGGGACTACGTGGCGCCCCCGCCCAGCGCCTTGTAGAGCTGCGCGGCGGTACCGGCGAGCGCGCGGCGCGTGGCGACGCTGGCCTGCTCGGCGGCGAACACGTCGCGCTGGGCGTCGAGCCATTCCAGCGCGTTGGCGACCCCTGCGTGGTAGCGCGCTTCGACCAAAGCGAGGCGCTGACGCTGGGCGTCGGTGAGCGCTTCCTGCGCGGCGAGGGCCTCGGCGAGCTTGTCGCGCGCGGCCAGAAGGTCGGCGACTTCGCGAAATGCCTGCTGGATGGTCTTTTCGTAGTCGGCGACGGCGATCACTTTGCGCGCTTCGGCGAGATCGACGTTGGCCTCGGTGCGCCCGGCGTCGAAGAGCGGCTGGACGAGCTGCGGCACGAAACTCCATACCCCGCTGCCGGCGCCGAACAGGCCGGAGAGCGCACTCGACGCGGTGCCGGCCGCGAGGCTCAACGTGATCCGCGGCATGAACGCCGCGCGCGCCGCGGCGACATTGGCGTGGGCGGCGATCAGGCGTTCTTCCGCAGCGCGCACGTCGGGGCGGTTCAACAGCACGTCGGACGGCACGCTCACCGGGAGGTCCGCCGCCAGGTTCTGCTCGGCGAGCGGCTTGCCGGGCGGCAGATCGACATGCGCTTCGCCGGTCAGCAGATCGAGGGCGTTGCCGGCCTGCAGGCGGCTTCGCGCCAGATCGGCGAGCGCCACGCGGGTTTGCTCGAACGCCGCTTCGGCGAGGCGCACGTCGAGGTCGCCGGCGAGCCCGACGTCACGGCGCGTGCGCGCGAGCTCGAGGAAGTCGCGGCGGTTGTCGAGGGTGGCGCGCGCGAGCTGGGTGCGCGCCTCGAGTTCCAGGATGGTGTAGTAGGCGTTGGCGACATCGCTGATGAGCGAGAGACGGAAGGCGTCGCGCGCCGCCTCGCTGGCGAGGTATTGCGCGCGCGCGGCGTCGTCCAGCGCCTTCACGCGCCCCCAGAAATCGAGCTCGAAGGCGGTGACGCCGATCGACACGTCGTCGCGGCGGGCGATGCGCGCGGCGCCGCTGCCCGAAAGATCCGCAGGCACCCGTGCGGCGCTGGCGGCGGCGCCGGCGTTGACCGTGGGCAGCCGGTCCGCGCTGGCGACGTTGAGCAGCGCGCGCGCTTCGGCGACGCGGCCGACGGCGATGCGCAGATCGCGGTTGTTGGCGAGCGCGGTTTCGATCAGTGCCTTGAGGCGCGCGTCGGGAAACATCTCGGCGAGCGTCGGTCCGTGCGCCGCGCGCCCATTGGCCGGGGTCTGCGGCCAGTCCTGCGGCACCGGCGCGGCGGGCCGCTGGTAGTCCGGGGTGCGCCAGTCGGACAGGTGGGCGCAGCCGGTGAGCAGCGCGACGAGGAGGAGGGCCGGCGGTTTAGTCATGGTCGGATTCCTGGTGTTGCCGCGCGTGGCCGGGGAACAGGCGCCTGACCAGCACGTAGAAGACCGGTACGAGAAAAATGGCGAACAGCGTTGCCGCGATCATGCCGCCGATGACGCCGGTGCCGATGGCGTGCCGGCTCTCGGCGCCGGCACCTACCGAGAGCGCGAGTGGCGTGACGCCGGCGATGAAGGCGATCGAGGTCATGAGGATCGGCCGCAGCCGCAGGCGCGAGGCTTCCAGCACCGCCGCGAGCCGCTCGCGGCCTTCGTCTTCCAGGCGGCGCGCGAATTCGACGATGAGGATGGCATTCTTCGCCGCCAGGCCGATGATGGCGATGAGCCCGACCTTGAAGTAGACGTCGTTCGGCAGGCCCCTGAGCTCCACGGCGACGAGCGCGCCGAAGGCGCCCAGCGGCACCGCGAGCATGACCGCGAGCGGCACGGTCCAGCTTTCGTACAGCGCCGCGAGCACCAGGAACACGACCAGGAGCGACACGCCGAAGAGCATCGGCGCCTGCTGGCCGGAGAGCTTTTCCTCGAACGACACGCCCGACCACTCGAAGCCGATGCCCGGCGGCAGTTTCTGCGCGATCGCCTCCATCGCCGCGATCGCTTCGCCGCTCGACACCCCGGGCGCGGTGGCGCCCGAGATTTTCATCGCCGCAAGGCCGTTGTAACGATCGAGCTTGGCCGAGCCGCCGATCCACCGCACCCGGGTGAATTCGGAAAGCCGCACCATGCGCCCGTCGCGGTTGCGCACCGCGGTGCGCAGGAGTTCGTCCTCGCCGCGCCGGGTCGCCTCCTCGGCCTGCATCTGCACGCGCAGCACGCGGCCCTGGCGCACGAAGTCGTTGATGTAGGCGACGCCGAACAGCGACTGCAGGGTGTCGTTGAGGTCGCCGGTGGCGACCCCGAGCGTCTCCGCCTTGTCACGGTCGATGTCGAGGAAGAGCTGCGGCGCCGGCTCCTGGCCTTCGGGCCGCACGGCGGTCAGGCGCTTGTCGCCCATGGCCATGCCGAGCACCTGGTTGCGCGCGTCGAGCAGCCGCTCGCGGCCCACGCCGCCCCGATCCTGCAGACGGAAATCGAAGCCGCCGGCGGAGGCGAGTTCGGGGATCGCCGGCGGGTTGATGGCGAACAGCATCGCCTGCTTCATGCGGAAGAACTGCATGTTGGCGCGCTTGATGAGCGCCTGTGCGGAATTGGCCTCGCCCGGGCGGGCATCCCAGTCCTTGAGCTTGACGAAGGCGAGCGCCATGTTCTGGCCGCGGCCGAAGAAGGAAAAGCCCAGCACGCCGACCACCTTGTCCACCTGCGGCTGACCGAGATAGAACTTTTCGACCGACTCCAGCACCGTCTGCGCGCGTTCGCGCGTGGCCGCGGGCGGCAACTGGATCGCGGTGACGATGTAACCCTGATCTTCCTCCGGCAGGAAGCTGCCCGGCAGTTTCAGATAGGTCCACGCCGCGACCGCGACGATCACGCCGTAGAGCGCGAGCGACACGAAAATCCGCCGGGTGAAAAAGCCGACGCCGCCGACGTAGGCGTTGGCGGTGCGGTCGAACATGCGGTTGAACCAGCCGTGAAAGCCCTTTTCCAAGCTTTGCGGGTCGTGCTTCAACAGGCTGGCGCACAACGCCGGCGTGAGCGAGAGCGCGAGGAAGGCCGAGAAGGCCATGGTCACCACCAGGGTGACGGCGAACTGGCGGTAGATCGCGCCGACCGAGCCGCCGAAGAAGGCCATCGGCACGAATACCGCCGAGAGCACCAGCGAGATGGCGACGATCGCCCCGGTGATCTCCTTCATCGCCTGGATGGTCGCGGCGCGCGGGTCGAGATGGCGGGCGCGCATGTTGCGCTCGACGTTCTCGACCACGACGATGGCGTCGTCGACCACGATGCCGATGGCCAGCACCATCGCAAACAGGGTCAGCACGTTGATCGAAAAGCCGAAGGCGTACAGGCCCAGGAGCCCGCCCATCAGCGACACCGGCACGACGATCGCGGGGATCAGCGTCACCCGCCAGTTGCCGAGGAAAACGAACATCACCAGCACCACCAGGGCGGCGGCCTCGACCAGGGTCTTCACCACCTCGTTGATCGACAGTTCGATGAAGCGCGTGGTGTCGTAGGGAATGACCCAGTCCATGCCCTGCGGGAAGTAGCGCGCCAGTTCCTTCATCTTGGCGGCGACGCCCCGCGCGGTGTCCAGCGCGTTCGCGCCGGGGGTGATGCGGATCGCCATGCCGGCGATGGGCTGGCCGTTCAGGCGCGCGCTGCGGCCGTAGTCCTGCGCCCCGAGCTCGACGCGGGCGATGTCCTTCAGGCGCACGGTCGAGCCGTCGGAATTGGTGCGCACGACGATGTTGCCGAACTCCTCGGGCGTTGCGAGCCGGCCGCGGGTGGTGATGACGGCGTTCACCTCCTGCCCCGGCGGGCTGGGCAGTTGGCCGATCTCGCCGAGCGGCAACAGCGCGTTCTGCGCCCGCACCGCGCGCGACACGTCCGCCGGCGCGAGCGCATAGGATTCGAGCTTGTCGGGTTTGAGCCAGATGCGCATCGAATACTCGGTGCCGAACAGCAACACCTCGCCCACGCCGGGCACGCGCAGGAGCGGATCGAGGACGTTGGCGGTGGCGTAGCTGCCGAGGTCGATGGCATCGAAGCGCCCGTCGGGCGAGACGAGCGCCACCACCTGGATGAAGTTGCGTCCGGCGCGCGTCACCGTCACCCCGAGGCGGCGCACGTCGTCCGGCAGACGCGCCTCCACCCGCTTGATGCGGTTCTGCGCCTCCACCGACGCGAACTGGATGTCCGTGCCGGGACGGAAGGTGAGCGTCACCTGACCGGAACCGACCTGCGAACTCGAGTCCATGTAGAGCAGGTTGTCGATGCCGTTCATCTCCTGCTCGATCAACTGCACCGCGGACTGTTCGACCACCTGTGCCGACGCGCCGGGATAATTGACCGTGATGTCGAGCGCGGGCGGCGCCACGCTCGGGTACTGCGACACCGGCAGCGCGCGCAGCGCCAGGAGCCCGGCGAAGACGATGAGGATGGCGATCACCCAGGCGAACACCGGGCGGTCGATGAAGAAGCGGGCCATGGCTCAGCCTCCCTTCGCGCCGCTGCCGGACGGTCCGGCGGGAGCGGCGCCGCGGGGCACATCCCCGGCCTCGCGCGCCACCACCGGCGCGCCCGGCCGCGCTTTCTGCAGGCCGTTGACGATGACCCGCTCGCCACCCTTGAGGCCCTCGGTGACGATGAAGTCCGCCCCCGCCATGCCGCCGGTGCGGATCGGCTGCGGCGCGGCATGGCCGTCGGGCGTGACGATCATCACGAACTGCCCCTGCGGCCCCGCCTGCACCGCACGCTGCGGCACGCGCAGCGCGGCGGGCATCACCGCCTGCGGGAAGCGCACGCGCACGAACATGCCGGGCAAAAGCTCGCGTTTCGGGTTCGGCACTTCGGCGCGCAGGCTCACCGCGCCGGTGGACGGATCGACCGTCTGGTCGGCGAACAGCACGCGCCCGGGCTGCGGGTAGCGGCTGCCATCCTCCAGCACCAGCTCGACACGGGTCGAGGCGCTGCGCTCCAGCGCGCCGGCGGCGATCGCCGCCCGCAGCCGCAGCAGGTCGGCACCCGGCTGGGTGAAATTGACGTAGATCGGATCGATCTGCTCGATGGTGGCGAGATGCGTCGCCTCGCCGCGCCCGACCAGTGCGCCCTCGGTGACCAGCGCGCGGCCGATGCGCCCGGAGATCGGCGCCGGCACGCGGGTGTTTTCAAGGTCGAGTGCGGCGCGCGCCAGCGCCGCCTGCGCCTGTTTGAGCCGGGCCTGCGCAGCGTCGAACTCCTGCTGGCTCACCGCCTTGATTGCCAGCAGCGGCCGGTAGCGTTCGACCGTGAGGCGCGCCGCCTCGACGTCGGCGGCGGCCGCGTCGCGCGCCGCGCGGTAGGTGCGGTCGTCGATCTTGAACAGCGTCGCGCCGGCCTTCACGTCCGAGCCCTCGGTAAAGAGCCGCGCCTCGACGATGCCCTCGACCCGCGCCCGCACCTGCGCGGTCCGCCAGGCTTCGAGCCGTCCGGGCAGATCCTGGGTGAGCGTCGCGCTGCCGGGCCTGACGGTGACGACCTCGACCTCGGGCGGCGGCATCGCGCCGGGGCCGCCCGGTCCGCCCGGCCCGCCGGCCGGCGGCTTGCCGCCATTGGGGCCGCACGCGGCCAGCGTGAGAAGCGCTGCGAGAAGCCAGGGGCGCAGAGTCATGTGGTGATCCTTTCCGGGGCGTAGGCCCGCAAAAAACAGTCGACGATACGTGCCGTGCGTGCGCGCTCGGCGCGCGGCGCGAGTGGCGGGGCGCCGAACAGGCGGCGGGTGCGATCGAAACCGGTGAGCATGGAGAGCAACATTTCCGCGGCGAACAGCGGATCGTCCTGGCGCACATGGCCGGCTGCCATTTCGTCCGCCAGCACGCGCGCCAGACGCTCGACCGCCTGGCGCGGCCCCTGTTCGAAAAAGCCGCGGGCGAGCGCCGGGAAGCGCGGCGCCTCGGCGGCCAGGGTGCGGAACATCGCCAGCCCGGCGTCGCCGATGAGGCTCGCGCGCAGCGCCAGCGCGAAGCGCAGCAGGCGTGCGCGCAGGTCGCCGGCGTCGCCTTCGAGGGCCACCAGGATGTCGCGCGCCGCGCGCTCGCCCACTTCGCGGAACAGCGCGTCCTTGTTGGGGAAATGGTTGTAGAGGGTCTGCCGCGCAACGCCGGCGCGCGCGGCGATGGTGTCGATGCTGGCGCGATAGCCCTCGGCGCGGAACGCTTCGGCAGCGGCCTCGATGAGGCGCTGGCGGTTGTCGCAGTCGGTCGTTGTAAACGCGGGCATGGGCAGGCCCCGTCAAGGTAGACTGCCCAGTCTAGTCGATGCCGGCGCGCGCAGCAACCCGCGCGTCACGCGCCGGGCGCGGTCAGCTGCGCGGCGCGGCGTTCGCCGCCAGCCACTGCTCCAGAATCACCATCACCCAGATCATGACGCCGTAGTAGCTGGCGTGTTGCTCGCGCTGCATTTTCAGCATGTGGTCGAGATACGCGGGCCGCACCCAGCCGCGGCGCCCAAGGTCCGCGAGGCTGTCGCCGACCAGCTCGGTAAGTGGCGCGTGTTCGATGCTCCACACCCCGAACGGCAGGCCGAAGCCATGTTTGCTCTTGTTGATGATCTTTTCCGGCAGGACGTCGCGCAGCGCTTCCTTGAAGAACCAGCGCAGCCGGGTGCCGCGCACCTTGTAATCGACCGGCAGGCGGTTGGCGAATTCGACCATGCGATCGTCGAGCAGCGGGTAGCGCACTTCGATTCCCGCCGCTTCGGTCATGGTGCCGACCTTGCGCAGGTCGTTGTCGGCCAGCGTGAACTTGAGGTCGAGGTGCATCAGGCGGTTGACGTAGTGATCGGACAGCGTGCGTTCATAGGCCGCGGTCAGCGCGCGGTCGGTTGACGAAACGTCGACGCTGGCGATGAAATCCGCATCGAAGATTTCCGCCAGCGGCGTCGCGTGGAGGAAGTTGTAGGTCTCGAGCCGCAGCGGCAGACGCACGTTGGCCTGATCGACATAGCGTTTGAGCTTGCGCAGCGGCAGGTGGTCGGACAGGCCCGGCAGATGCGCGACGGGCTCGATGACGCCACGGCGCAGCGCCTGCGGGACGCGGAAATAAAGCTCGAACACCTTCTGCTTGGCGTAGCGCGCATTGCCGCCGAAGATCTCGTCGCCGCCGTCGCCGGAGAGCATGGCCGCGAATCCCGCTTCGTGCGCGTTCTTGGCGCAGAAATACGTCGGCACGGCCGAAGCGTTGCCGAACGGCTCGTCGTATTCGCGCGCGATCACCGGGATCGCGGTGAGGATGTCCTGCGGCTTGAGGTAGTACTCGTGGGCGCGCGACCGGTACCGCTCCGCGGCGCAGCGGGCGTATTCCATTTCGTCGAAGCCGGCGGCGTCGAAGCCGATGGAAAAGCTGTCCACGGGCGCGCCGCGCAGCTGCGTCATGGTGCCGACCACCGTCGAGCTGTCGGTGCCGCCGGAGAGGAAGGCTGCCGTTTCCGGGCCGTCGGCGGCGCCCACGGCGGCGTCGAGCGTGGCGCGGAACTCGCCGCGCAGGGCCTCGAAGTCGGGTGCGGGTGGCGGCGTGTAGTCGGCCTGCCAGTAAAAACCCGTGCGCATGCGGTCTTTTTCCAGCACCAGATACTGCGCCGGTTCGAGCTTGGCGATGCCGCGATAGAGCGTGCGCGGGCTGGGAATCTGGTGGAAGTAGAGGTATTCGTAGATCGCCTGCGGATCGATTTCCTGGCCGATGGCGGGGTGCGCGGCGACCGCCTGCGCGCTGCTGCCGAATACCAGATGCCCGTTGCCGCGCGCGTGGCACAGGCGCTCGGCGCCGATGCGGTCGACGGCGAGGAAGGCGCGCCCGTCGAGCGGCTGCAGCACGGCAACCGCAAAGGTGCCGCGCATCAGGGTCGGCAGCTTTTCGCCGAACCGCACCCAGCCATAGGCCGCGGCCGCCGCCGGGGTCTGGTCGCGGGCGATGAATGCCAGCTCGTCGTCGAGGAACAGCGGCCGCCCGTGCAGCGCGGCAGCAAGCCCGTTCTCGACGTGGATCGAACTCTTGCCGAAGCGCGAACAGGCCGCCACGCCGAGCATCTGGCTGCTGTGGCGGTCGAAGATGCCGTCGACCGAGCACTGTTCGCCGCGCCCCATTGCCGCGAGGATCTCACGATGTGCGCCCGATTCGCCGAGCCAGCCGAAAATGCCGTCCATGCCGTTTGTCCAGAAAAGCTTTGCGGGATAATGTCTGCCAATGGTACCGAAGCCGTGACGCTGGCACGAATCGTGTTTGCGGTCCGCGCGCAGCCGCCTTCCCCATTAACGACCGAAAGACCGCCCCATTGAACGACCTCACGACCAAGATAAGGAAAACGCTGGCGTATCACGCAGCAAGAACCGTGCGCACGCTGCGCGGCTTCGCCTGGGATTTGACCCGCCCGCCGGCAAGTCGCCCGATCATCGTCGTCGGCTGCTCGCGTGCCGGCACCACGCTGGTCTACAAGACCCTGTCCGAATCGCGCGAGATCGGCAGCCTGCAACGTGAAACGCACGACTACTGGATGTCCCTGCACCCGCTGGCGGACAAGAACTGGGACACGCATGCGCTGGATGCGCGCGATGCGAGCGACGCCGACCGCGCGACGGTGAGCCGGTATTTCTACGCCTGGACGGGGCACCGCCGCTGGGTGGACAAGAACAACCAGAACGGCCTGTGTGTGCCGTATCTGCGGGCGCTGTTTCCCGATGCGGTGTTCGTCTACGTCAAGCGCAGCCCCGGCGACAACCTGAATTCGCTGATCGAGGGCTGGGGCAAGCCCGAGGAATTCGCGACCTGGTCGGACGCGCTGCCGGCCACGGTGGCCATCGACGGCGGGCGTTATCGCAAGTGGTGTTTCTTCCTCGCCCAGGGCTGGCGCGATTACCTCACGGCACCGATCGAGGACGTCTGCGCCTTCCAGTACGAAGCCATCAACGCGGCCATTCTCGACGGCAAGCGCGACGTTCCCGCGGGCCAGTGGGTCGAGGTGTTCTACGAGGATTTCCTGCGCGACCCGGTCGCCACCTTCCGGCAGGTGTTCGAGGGCTGTGGCCTCGCGTTCGACAGGCGTCTGGAGGCGCATTGCGCCAACGTCCTCGACACGCCGTACAACGCCTTTTCGGCGATCCGGCTGGACAAATGGAAGGACGGCCGCAACCGCGAGCGCATCGAGCGCGCCCTGCCGCGCGTGGCCGCGGTCGCCGAACGCATGGGCTATGCCGCAGCTTGACGCGCTGGGCGTCGCGCTCGCCCTCGCCGCTGGGCTCGCGCTCGCCTGGCTTGCCGTGCTGGCGGCGTTTTCCGGGCCGCTGGTCGCGCGCTGGCGCGAGCCGGTTTTCCGCGTCCCCATCCTGGTCATCGAAAGCGACGACTGGGGTGCCGGTCCCGACACGCAGGCCGAGCTCCTGGCGGCGATCGCCGCCACGCTCGCGCGCATCCGCGACACCAGCGGGCAGCCTGCGCTCATGACGCTCGGCATGGTGTTCGAAATGCCCGACGGCGCGCGCATCGCGCGCGAGGGCTTTACGACCTATCACGGCCTCACGCTCGACGACACGCGCTTCACGGCGCTGCGCGAGACCATCGCGGCGGGTATCCGGGCCGGCGTCTTCGTGCCGCAACTGCACGGCCAGTGCCACTACTGGCCCCCTGCGCTGATGGCCGCCGCCGCGCGCGAAGGCCGGGTGCGCGCCTGGCTGGCGGCGGGCGGCCGCAGCGAGGACCTGCCGTCACCGCTGCAAAGCCGCTGGGTCGATGCCTGGGCGCTGCCCTCGCGCCCGCTCGCCGCCGCCGACATCGACGCCGCCGCGCGGCGCGAAGCCGCATCCTTCGCCCAGTGCTTCGGCCATCCGCCGCGCGTCGCGGTGCCGACCACCTTCGTCTGGAACGCCGCGGTCGAGGCGGCCTGGCAGCGAGCGGGGGTGGCGGTCGTCGTCACCCCCGGCCGGCGCGCCACCTGCCGCGCCGCGGCGGGCCAGCCGGGCTGCGTCGATCGCCGCATCCTGACCGGCGAGCGCAGCGATGCCGGACAGACCTACCTGGTGCGCGACGTGTATTTCGAACCGGCGCGCGGACACACGCCCGAGCGCCTGGTCGAGGGCCTCGCGCTGCGCACCCGCCAGGGCCGCGCCTGCCTGGTCGAGACCCACCGGGTGAATTTCCTCGACCAGCCCGACGCCAGTCTCGCCGCGCTCGAAGCGGGGCTCGCCGCCTGCCGCGCGCGCTTCCCGACGCTGCGCTTCCTCGCGCCCGAAGCCATCGCCCATGCGATCGCCACGCACGACCCTGCGCTCATCGAACGGCGCTGGCTGCCGCGCCTCGTGGCGTGGCGCGCGCGCCTGCACGAAATCCCGCTGTGGACGCGCATCGCCCGCCTGTCGGGCCTCGCCGTGCCGCTCAAACTCATCGGGCTTGCCGCATGAGACCGCGCTTTTCCGTCGTCATCCCGGCCTACAACGCGGCCGCGACCCTGGCACGCGCGATCGACTCGGTGCTCGACCAGACCTGGCCGGCGGAAGAAATCATCGTCGTCGACGACGCCTCGCCCGACGCCAGCGGCGCGGTGGCGCAGCGCTACGGCATCGCCGTGCGCTATCTGCGCCGCGAAACGAACACCGGCGTGGCGAGCGCGCGCAATTACGGCGCGGCGATGGCGATCGGCGACTGGCTGGCGTTCCTCGACGCCGACGACTGGTATCACCCGGATCGACTGCGCCTGCACGCGGAGTGGATCGCCAGCGATCCGACGCTGGATTTCCTCACCGGCGACTACGAATACCGCGACGCCGAGGGCCGCTTGCTCGGCACGTCGATGGCGCAGCACGAATCCGGGCGCAGGATGCTGGCGAAAGCCGCCGGCGCGGCGCGCGTGGTGATGGACCGGCCGGAAGATTTCGAAGCCTTCGTCGCCGATCACTTCGGCGACACGCACACCCTGTCGGTGCCGCGCCAGGCCTTCATCGACGTCGGCGGCTATCCGGTCGGCTTCAAGGTCTGCGAGGACGTGCACCTGCTCACCCGGCTGGTGGCGAGAAGCCGCCGCATCGGCGTGGCCTGCACGAGTCTCGGCGTCTATTGCATCCACGGCGCGAGCGCCACGCGCCGCGACCCGGTGGCGGCACAGCGCGAGAACGTGCGCACGCTCACCGACCTCGACCGGCTGGCGCAGAACTTTCCCGTACCGGTGCGTCGCGGCGTGCGCGAGCGACTGCGCAGCGCGCGCTACAACCTGGGCTGTGCGCTGGCGAAAAACGGCCGGCGCGCAGCCGCGGTCGGGGCCGTGCTGCCCTCGCTCGTCCGGCAACCCGGCTGGCAGAGCCTGCGCACCGTGCTGTCGATGCTGAAAGGTTGAGCGCTTGAACCGCCTCCTCGTTCTCAGCGAACTCTTCCTGCCCACCAAAGGCGGCACCGCGGTGTGGGCGGCCGAGGTCTACAAGCGGCTCGGCGGCAAGGAGATCCACATCGTCACCGCCGATGTGCCCGGCGCGGCCGAAGTCGATGCCGTCCACCCCAACACCATCCATCGGCTCAACCTCAAGCGCGTGCCCTGGCTCAGGCCCGAGTCGCTCGCCATGTACCTGCGCTTTTTCTTTGTGTCCTTGTGGTTGGCGCTCACCCACCGCTTCGACGCCCTCCACGCGTTCCGCGCGCTCCCCGAAGGGCTGGTCGCGTGGCTCGTCGCACGCCTGACCTTCCGCCCGGTCGTGATCTACGCCCACGGCGAGGAACTCACCGGCTGGGGGCGCGGCAACAAATACCGCGCCATGCGCTTTGCGTTGCGCCACGCCGACCGCGTCATCGCCAACAGCGAGAACACCCGCGCCACGCTCATCGACATGGGCGTGGCCGCAGCGCGCATCACCCTCATCCATCCCGGCGTCGATGTCGCGCGCTTCCGACCGGGGCTGCCGTGTGACGACCTCAGGGCCGCGATCGGCGTCACACCCGCGCAGCGCCTCGTGCTCTCGGTCGGCCGCCTGTCGCGCCGCAAGGGCTTCGACCGCGTCATCGAAAGCCTGCCGCAGCTCGTCGCCGCCGGCATCGACGTCCATTACGCGCTGATCGGCATCGGCGAGGACTGGGACTACCTGCAGGCGCTGGCGCGCGAGCACGGCGTCGCCGCGCGTGTCCACATGCTCGGCCACGTCGCGCCCGACGACCTGCCGCGTTGGTACAATGCCTGCGACGTCTTCGCCATGCCCAACCGCGAAATCAACGGCGACAACGAAGGCTTCGGCATGGTGTTCATCGA
>Ga0272446_1001433_pt1 | contig 34630 bp, 29 predicted proteins | sample YNPCB0061_FD_194587 | JGI IMG/M metagenome (GOLD analysis project Ga0272446, IMG submission 194587) | Hot spring microbial mat communities from Yellowstone National Park, WY, United States - YNP-CB-006-1 | ecosystem: Environmental > Aquatic > Thermal springs > Hot (42-90C) > Sediment | place...
CTCTGTCATGAACGTTTTGGCATACCTCGAGGTATCCCTCACCTCTGTCATGAACGTTTTGGCATACCTCGAGGTATCCCCTCCCCTCTCTCATGAACGTTTTGGGATACCCCGAGGTATCCCTTCCCCTCTCTCCGAGGCCGTTGAACCGGTGGGCAGGGAGAGCAGGCGGACAGGAGCATGGATAGCTCGAACGGTCGACGGCAGAAGACCATTGACAGCAGTACGACATTGGTTCACATAGGCGCCACGCATCGACGACCGGCCCCGCCGGTCGAGGAGGTGTCCCATGTCCCGTCGTGCTTCGATCGCTTCCCTCCCGCTCGCAGTCCTCGCCTTGGTCGGGTGCGCACACGCAGTCCAGGATCCAGGCAAGTCCAACGACGTCGTGGACCTGCAGGACCGGTCGCCCGCACCCGCCGCGCCCAGCACGGGCGTGGGCGCCCCGCAAGGCGGTACCTCGGCGGCCTTCGCCGCGACCCCGGTCTACTTCAACGAGGCGAACTACCTCGACGGTACGCCGGACCGGGCGTCGTCGTACGTGTTCGATCTGCTGCCCGACGCACGCATCGGGATTCACCTCGCGCGCGCCACCGAGACAGGCCCCCTCCATGTGGGTTTCACGCTGTACCGCGCGACGAACGACGGCAAGGGCCAGATCGTAGGGCATGTCGAGGACGAGGACGGCAACGCCGACGCCGAGCTGTGGTCGGAGCATGGCGGTACGTACCTCATCGAGCTGATCGACCGGCAGAGCCCCGCGAGCTTCGTGTTGAACCTGACGTGTCGGAGCGAGCAGTGCACAAAGCTGCGCCAGCCGGGTCAACCGTGCGGACTGAGCGAGCCCAACCTGTGCGCAGAGGGCCTTGTATGCCGCTTCGCGGATGGCATGTGCAAGGCCGGCGACACCCCGGCCAAGTGCCAGATCCCACCGTCCGAGTGCTCCAACGTGCACGCGCCCGTGTGCGGCTGTGACGGCAAGACCTGGGGCAACGAGTGCTTTGCGCGCATGGCGGGCGTGTCCGTGCTCAAGAACGGCGAGTGCGGCACGGGCAAGTGACCAGATCGCCAGCCGTGCATCCGGTCCGCGCCGCGCGCTCCGGCTTCCACGGCAGTCACCGTAGCCGCGTACTTGCTGCTCGTATTGCCGCCCATGCTACGATCTTCGCATGAGCACGATGACCGCATGGCTCGCCTTCCTCTCCCTGGTGGCGGGCGTGACGTCGTTCGCTGCCTGCAGCGCATCGCAATCAAGAGCCCAGAAATCCGTGCCTGACACGACAGCGAGTCCCGCGGCGGCCCCGCCTTCCTCCGCGGAGCCGGCGCCGGCGTCGGTGTCGCTGGTGAACGCGACGGTGGTCGTGGCCGAGTGCCCCGACGCGAAGACCATGAACAATCGTACGGCCCAGGCCGCTATCCATCGCCTGGTGGATCCCTGCGCGATGGTGCCCGGTGGCAAGGCGCACTTCGCCGCGACCCTGCTTCCAGGCGGCAGGATCGAGCTCGCTGCCCCGAGCGGCGACCCGGCCGAAGGGGTCGTGCCCACGTGCGTGCTTCGACACAACCTGCTCCACAAGGTCTTCCTGAAAAAGCCTTGCAAGTTCGATGTTCAGCTCGAGGAACGTCGGGCCAACCCCCCGCGGCAGCCTCCTCCTCACCGTGACCACGCAGGCTCTCAGGGCAGCCGGGACGGCATCGGAACCTTGCCGCCCAGGCGCACGTATCGGATGATCGCCCGCGAAAGCGCGTGGCTCGCCTTGCTGCACGACTCGCTCAGCCCGCCGATCGTCATGCCCCTGCACTCGCTCCGCCGGACCTTGTCCGCCGCCGCCACGCCCGCGTCTTGAAGCAGCGCTTCCTGCAGCGCGTCGTCGTAGTGCTTCCACGGCAGGTCAGGAGCCTTCGGCGACGGCGGTACGAAGCGCGTAACTTCGGCGCCGTCGAGCGTGACGCAACTTCCATCCCACCGCAACACGTCGAAGGCGTCACCCCCCCCGTTGATCGTCATGCCACCGGGCGATCCCTTGCGTGGACCGAGCAGGATCACCTCCTCATCGAACGCAAGGGTGATCTTCTCCGTGGCCGGACCGCTCGTGCTCCACGCTACCACGCTGCGGGCTCGGACATAGGCTCGGGTCCACGGGGTCGAACGCGCGAACATGCCCAGCGCAATCCCCGGATAGCGACGCTCGCACAATCGCGCGACAAACGCGGCATCGGGGAAGCACGCATCGTGCGCCGCTCCCGGGCAGCTGGTGGGAATCTCAACAGCTTGCTCCTGGACGGACTCCGCGATCGTGGGTGGCTCGGACGCATGAACCACCGCAGGCGGAGCCGGCGTCGGCGGCCGGGGCGCGGACGCTGGCGGCAGACGAGCCGTGCAAGCGGTCGCCATCCACACGATACCCATCCACCATGACAGCCTGCTCATGCTTCGCACATCGCTGGCGATGGCCGATCTTGTCAACCCTTGTCGAGCTTGGCGGGCAACGGCAAGCCCCGGCCCGCCTGACCGCCCGTGGCGACTTCGGCGCCGTGACGCCTGCACGACGATGGCCTGCTGTCCGCGGTTGAGGCGGCTGCCGGCCATGGCCGCTCGCAGCCAGGCCGGGTTCGGGTCCGGAGATCCTCGCCTTCCCACCGCGTCTGGCCTAAGACCCTGCCGCTTGCCCTCACGCGACGCTTCCACGCCCAGGCCCGGATCACGAACCCCATGTTCGACACGCCCTTTCTGCACGGTTGCAAGGCCGTGCTGTTCGACTTCGACGGCACGCTGGTCGACGCTTCCGAGGCGATCTGCACGTCGTTCAACGAAGTCCTGAAGACGCGGCGGCTGGCGCCGATCCCGCATGATTCGATCCGGCCGATGATCGGCCGTCCCCTTCGCGACATGTTCCGCGAGGTCGGCGCCGCATCCGAAGAGCACGACCTGGATACCTGCGTGTCGCTCTATCGAGATGCCTTCCTGCCCAGAAGCATTTCCCTGTCCAGACTGCTGCCAGGCGTGCACACCACGGTTCCAAGGCTCGCATCCGTCATGCGGCTGAGTGTCGTCACCAACCGGGTGTCCGACGGTGCCTGGCGAATGCTCCACGCTTTCGGGCTCGACACCTGCTTCACCACGGTCGTCGGCATCGACCGAGTCCGCAACGGCAAGCCGCACCCCGAACCCGTGCTCCTGGCCCTGCGCGAGCTCGGTGTCCCGGGCGACCAGGCCGTGCTGGTCGGAGACACCGTCGACGACATCGTCGCTGCGGCGGCGTCGGGAGTACGGGCGATCGGTGTCACCACGGGCAGCTCCCCGCGCGAAGCCTTGCGCCAGGCAGGCGCCGCCCACGTCGTGGACCGCATCGACGAGCTTCTCGCCGCAATCGATCCTTGAATCACGTCAATCGCGCAGAGGCGCCGGGCGCAGCGCGAGCGAGCGATAGTGGCGCAGCTCCGCGATCGACTCGCGCACATCGGCCAGCGCCGTGTGCACGTTCATCGACTTGGTGAACAACGCTTCGCGACCGTACCAGCGAGCGATCAGCTCCTTGAGCGAGGACACATCGATCATCCGATAGTGCAGGTAGCCCTCGAACACGGGGAAGTACTGGATGAGAAAGCGTCGGTCCGTGTGGATCGAGTTGCCCGCAAGGACGGCTTGTCCATACGGACACCACTTTGTAATCAGGCTCATCATCGTACGCTCGGCCTGCAGCAGCGAGACGTCGGATTGGCGCACTCTGTCCAGCAGCCCGTTCTCCGTGTGCATGCGGCGCACGAACGGCTCGACGCGCGCAAGCGCCTCCTCGGGCTGCCAGATGGTCAGCTCGACATGGTCCAGCTCATCGAGGTCGTCGTTGGTGAGCACGACGGCGACTTGCAGCGGGACGCAGGTGGCCGGATCCAGGCCCGTCATTTCCATGTCGAGCCACACCATCGGGCAGCGTGTCTTCTCTTCCATCGGGACCGCGGTTCTACCACAATTCCCGCGTGACGACCGTCGGCAATCCCCCGGATCCCAGACCGATCGTGCTTGCGTCGACTTCGCCGTACCGAAAAGCGCAGCTCGCGCGCCTGGGCCTGCCCTTTCATACGGCCGACCCCAGCGTGGACGAGTCGCCGTTCAAACAGCGTGGCCTTCCGCCGGACCAGCTCGTGGCCGAGCTGTCTCGCGCCAAGGCAAGGGCCTGCGCCGCCGCCTGGCCGAACGCCGTCCTCATCGGCGCCGACCAGTGCGCAGAGCTGGACGGCGAGATCTTGGGCAAGCCGGGCTCGGTTAGCAGGGCCGTCGCCCAGCTACGACGCGCAAGGGGCCGCACCCACCGCCTGCTGACCGGAGTGTGCGTGCTGGATGCCACCACGAGCGCCGAAATGGTGCACGTCGACGAGCACCGGCTCACCATGCGTGCGCTGACCGACGCCCAAATCCGCGACTACGTCGAGGCAGACCAACCGCTGGACTGCGCGGGCGCCTACAAGATCGAAGCGTTGGGGATCGCCCTGTTCGAGCGTATCGAGGGCTGCGACGCCAGCGCCATCACCGGCCTGCCCCTGATGATGCTCACCACCATGCTGATGCGGGTCGGCATCGACGTCATCGACCTTGCGGGGCGTCAACGACGGTTCTCCCAACCGGGCGGCGGCTGGGAAAAGCGCCGAGGCGGCACGTAGGGATAGGACGTGTAGGGGTAGGGATCGTAGGGAGGATCCTCGCGCGGACAGAACTCGCGCAGCCCCTTGGAGCACAGGCCGCGCCGGTCGTCGTACCGAATCCGCACACGCTGCGCCGGCGTGCCGAAGCTCTCCCGGACGAACGCGGTCTCGACCACGGGCGATGGCCTGGACTCTCCGAATTCAGTACCGAGTTGCTGGGCCCGCGCTGGAGGGCGCTGCCGGCCGCTTCTGTCCCGGCCCTGTGACTCCTTCCGAGACGATTCGCTCCCAGGCGCCGCGTAGGGCCGCGGAACCGGTGGCGGCGACGCACGCTCCGGGAAGAACGCCACATCGATGGTGCCCACGGCCCACGGCGTGCCCATGCGGCTGGCGTAGGAGTCGGGCACCGTGGTAAAGCGAAACGCAGCGACGTCCGCCATGCTCAGCCGAAAGCCCTCGATGTCGACGACCGAGTAGGGCGAAATCACGTAGCCTCGCTTCGCTGAGTTCGATGGTTGCCCGTCGATGACATCACGACCGTCGACCGACACCACGGCCTCGACGCGGCGCCAGGTGGGGTTGTGCACCCGCACGACATACCGCTCGCCGATGCTTCCCTCGACGAACGCCTCGCCGCCCAGCCAGTGCACCGCACGAGGCGCGCCGTGCACGACGATATCCACGGCGAAAACCTGGGTAGGCGGAGGAGCCGGCCGGCAGGATGGCGCCTGCGCAGCGGAAGGGAGAGTCAGCGCGGCCACGACCAGAGCAACCGTGGCGGGGACGAAGGCAAAGCGCATGGGAACCTCCAGGCAGTGCACCCTTTGGGCACGGGCGCCACGCGGATGGACGAACGGAGGCCGGAAAGGATCTACACGGAAGGGTTGCCCCACGGCTCAGGGGCGGGTGCAGGCTCCTCGATCACCTGGTAGTCCGGACCGAGCGAGCCAAGGGCGTACAGGGACCAGGCGCGGTCAAACACGTAGTAGGGGGACATGATCACCTGGTGGACATAGGGCAGCCCCCCGATGCAGCAGGTCAGCAGCGTCACCACCACGGCGAGAACCCCACCCGCGATCCCGATGAGAAACCGCAAGACGAAGAAGACGAAAATGGGCCCTACGTTGGCTTTCCCGATCGGCCCGAACCTGCGCCACGCCTCGGTACACGTTAGTCCGTGCCGGAACATGATCGGCGCCACGAAGTTGCGCTGCAGCGAGGCGAAGATCCCGAGCAAGACGAACACGACCACGGCCACGCCGATGATGGGAAGGGTTTGCAAGGCGTAGGCCGCGATATCCGTGCTCCCGGCCTGGAGCAGACGCCAGACGATGATGGCCACCCAGATGATCGCGGTCCAGCCAACGACCATCTCGATGGCGGTCAGCGCGAGCAGGTACTTGAAAAGGGATGAGGAGCTGCCGGCGGTTTCCTCCCAATTCGTGCGCAGTGTCGTTTCGTTGGTCGCCACGGCCCGGATGAACATCATCTGGCCGCGGGCTTTGAGCCAAGCCACCAGGATCGCGAGCAGCAAGACCAAGAGAGCGGCGGGGACCCCGATGCCGAGCACCAGCTCGTAGTTGTCGCGCACCCACTGGATCGCAGCGTTCACATCGTCCACGATCTCCTGGGTGGAGGGGCCCCCGGATCCGCCAGGGCCTGAGCGGCCAGAGAAAGGATTGGAGAAGTTGCCGCCGCCCTCGCCGCAGGTCTCGAGCAGGATGATCAGCCCGAAGACAAGCCAGCGCAGGAAGTCGAACGGCTTGAAAAGCATCTGGATGGCTCGGTTGAACGCCGGCCCGAGAGCCGAGGTGACATCCATCCGGCCGACGGATTGGTTCTGGAAATCCACACGCCCTCCTCATGATGGGTGTTCGGTCGACGAACGGATACTGATCGTACGCAACGCGCATCGGACTTCTTCGGGCTGCCAGGGCTTGGCGAGGACTTCGTCCGCGCCCATCGAGCGCAGCATCTGCCGCGTTTGCGGGGAGACGTCGGCCGATACCACGATGACCCGAGGCCTGTGCGGTAACGGTCGCAGGGCGTTCAAGACGCCGTAGCCGTCGAGCACCGGCATGTCCAGGTCCAGGAAGATCACGTCGGGCAGCCCTCGGCCGCAGGCATCGAGGGGCGCACGCCCGTCTTCGGCTTCGTGAACCGCGCCGACGATGTCCCTGGGCAAGGCACGACGCAGGGCCGCGCGCACCATGGCGGAATCGTCGACGATCAGGACGGTCAAGCGCATACGCACACCGCTACATCGCGACGATCAGCTCGCCGCTTCCGATGCCTCCGCCCACGCAGCGGCTCGTGAGGCCGATCCGCTTGCCGCGTTTGCGCAGTTGGTGGACCATGTCGACGACCTGGCGGGCTCCCGTGCAGCCGACCGGATGCCCGAGGGAGATTCCGCTTCCCCACTGGTTGGTCTTCTCGACCCGCAGCCCTTCGATGTCGTGGTAAGCGGCTCCGAGCACCGCCGCAAACGCCTCGTTGATCTCGAAGAAGTCGACGTCCTCCACGGACAGCCCGGCCTTGGCGAGCAGCGGCGGGATGACCTTGAACGCCCCTTCGCCCATGTACTCACGCTGAACACCCACGTTGTGGAACGCTCGCAACTCGGCCAGAGGTGCCAGCCCCAGCTCCTTGGCCTTGGCCTCCGTGGTGAGCACAACCGCCGCGGCCGCGTCGTTCAGGGAGCTCGCATTCGCCGACGTGATCGTCCCACCGTCGGGTTTGAAGTACGGCTTCGCCGCCGCAAGCTGCTCCATGGTGAGATCCTTGGGCCCCTCGTCGACCTTGACGATCTTCGGCGGCCCCTTGCGCTGAGGCACCTCCACCGGAATCACATAGTCGTCGAACAAGCCCTCGGCCCACGCCTTGCGCGCGTTCTGATGGCTCCTGAATGCGATCTCGTCCTGCTCCTGACGCGTAACCTTGTAGCGATCGACCAGGCGTTCGGTCAGAAGGCCCATGAGCTCGCCGTTCTTGCCCACATTCGAATCGGTCAGGGCTCCGAACAGGCCGTCGACCAGCGACATGTCGCCGTAGAGCTGGCCCTTGAGCCGCCCGACGAACATGTAGCGCGCCACGTTGCTCATCGACTCCACGCCGCCGGCGACGCCGAGGGAGACCTCGCCGAGCATCAGACGCCGGGCAAGACTGTGGATGGCGGCGCCACCCGACGCACAGTTCTCGTGGAACGTGGTACCGGGCGATGTCCACGGCACACCCGCGAACTCGGCCGCGGTCTTCGCCAGGTTCGGCGATCGCGGATCCTGCATCACCCAGCCCATGCATGTGTACTCGACCAGCTTGGGGTCCAGCCCGGTCTTGTCGAGCAGCGCCTTGATCGCGATGGTCGCGAGGGGCCGCGCCTGAAGCTCGGCCAGGCCGCCGCCGATCGCGCCGATCGGTGTCCGTACCGCACCCACGATGACGATTCTCGTTCTGTCACTCATCGCACCTGTTCCTCCGCCAGGGCGCAACGATACCATGTCGAGCGCCATGGAACGCGACAAGAAGCTGAACCGCTACCACCGCATCCGGGACCAGATCGCCTCGCTCATCGCCAAGACCGATGATCCCATCGCACAGCGCGCCACCGCCGTGGCGCTGCTCCACCATAAGACGCCCGGCGTATCGTGGACCGGATTCTACATGCTGCGCGCCGGCAAGCTGGTGGTCGACGTCTACCAGGGACCTGTCGCCTGTCTCGTGCTCCCGGAACACACGGGTGTGTGCTGGGCCGCCGTCGACCAGCGACGGAGCCAGGTCGTGCCCGACGTTCACGCATTTCCGGGCCACATCGCGTGCGACGCTCGCACCCGGTCCGAGATCGTCGTGCCCGTCTTCGACCGCCATGCGCAGATCGTCGGCGTGCTGGATCTGGACTCGCACCGTCCGGCCTGCTTCGATGACATAGACCGGGAAGGGCTGGAGGGCATCGTGCGGCTGCTCGACGGAAACGCCTTTGCGCAAGGAGCGCCGTAGGCTTCGCTGCGAGCCGACCGTTACGCGGCGATCGGCCCTTGAATCGGTCGGTGGTGACGAGTCCGAGGGGGAGCTATTCGGCGGGCTTGGGGGCGGCCGATGCTTGGCCGGTCGGCGCGCCGGACTGAATGCGCATGCCGTAGAACGAGCGGTACACGAACACCGCGGAGACAAGGAAGAAGATCGCGGCGAGCACGTTGGAAAGCACCGGCGAGAGCTGCACGGCGAGCTCTACCGCCAACAGCCCGAACAGCGTGGTGAACTTGATGACCGGGTTCATGGACACCGATGACGTGTCCTTGAAGGGGTCACCGACGGTGTCACCGACAACGCACGCTGCATGAAGCGGGGTGCCCTTCTCCTTGAGATCGACCTCGACCACCTTCTTGGCGTTGTCCCACGCGCCGCCGGCGTCGGCCATGAAGATGGCCTGGAACAGGCCGAACAGTGCGATGGAGATGAGGTAGCCGATGAAGAAGAACGGCTCGAGGCACGCGAAGGCGAGCGTCGAGAAGAAGATGACCAGGAAGATGTTGAACATGCCCTTCTGCGCGTACCGGGTGCAGATCTCGACGACCTTCTTGCTGTCTTCGACCGATGCCTTCTCGGCGGTGGCATCGAGCTTGATGTTGTTCTTGATGAACTCGACCGCGCGGTAGGCGCCGGTGGACACGGCCTGCGTGGCAGCACCCGTGAACCAGTAGATGACGGCGCCGCCCGTGATCAGCCCGAGCAGGAAGGGCGCGTGCAGAATGGACAGGTGGCTCACAGCGACCTGGTCCCGCAGGTGGTCCGTGAGCATCGTGACGATAGCAAAGATCATCGTGGTGGCGCCCACGACAGCCGTGCCGATGAGCACCGGCTTGGCGCTGGCCTTGAAGGTGTTTCCAGCGCCGTCGTTGGCCTCCAGGTGATCCTTGGCGCTCTCGAAGTTCGGCTCGAACTGGTACTCCTTCTTGATCTCCTCGCTGATGTTCGGAATCGTTTCGATGACCGACAGCTCGTAGACGGACTGAGCGTTGTCGGTGACAGGACCGTACGAGTCGACCGCGATGGTGACCGGCCCCATGCCCAGGAAGCCGAAGGCGATGAGGCCGAAGGCGAAGACCTGGGGTGCGAGCATGCCGACCTCGCTCAGCTCGCCGAGGCTGACGAAGTAGCCGAAGCCCATGAGCGCGATAATCGCAAGGCCGATCCAGTAGGCGGAGAAGTTGCCGGCGATGAACCCGGACAGGATGTTGAGCGACGCACCGCCCTCGCGCGACGACGTGACGACCTCCTTCACGTGGCCCGACTCGGTGGAGGTGAAGACCTTGACGAGCTCGGGGATGAGAGCGCCGGCCAGCGTGCCGCAGCTTATGATCGTCGATAGCTGCCACCACAGGGAGCCGTTGCCCAGATCCTTGATGAGCAGGAACGACACCAGGTACGTCATCGCGATCGACACGAACGAGGTGAGCCACACCAGCACCGTGAGCGGTGTCTCGAAGTTCATCTTGAGGGCGTCGGCGTACCTGGCCTTCGAGATCATCTCGTTGATGAGATACGACCCGCCCGAGGACACGATCATCATGACGCGCATCGCGAAGATCCAGACCAGCAGATTCATCTGGGTCTGGGGGTCGTGCAACGCGAGCAGGATGAACGTGATGAGCGCGACGCCCGTGACGCCGTAGGTTTCGAAGCCGTCCGCCGTGGGGCCCACGCTGTCGCCGGCGTTGTCACCCGTGCAGTCGGCGATGACACCGGGGTTGCGCGCGTCGTCTTCCTTGATGTTGAAGACGATCTTCATGAGGTCGGACCCGATGTCCGCAATCTTGGTGAAGATGCCACCGGCGATGCGCAACGCCGCCGCACCCAGCGACTCGCCAATGGCGAAGCCGATGAAGCACGGACCCGCCAGGTCGCCCAGGAACAGCAGGATGAGGAGCATCATGACGAGCTCCACGGAGATAAGGAGCATGCCGATGCTCATGCCCGACTTGAGCGGGATGACGTAGGTCGGGTAGGGCTTGCCCTTGAGCGCCGCAAAGGCCGTGCGGGAGTTCGCGAACGTGTTCACCCGGATGCCGAACCACGCCACCCCATAGCTGCCCCCGATGCCGATCAGGCTGAACAGCAGGATGACCGCCACCTTCCAGATCGGGTACTGCATCAGCACGCCGAAGTAGACGAACACGATGATGCCGATGAACGCCCACAGCACCAGGATGAACTTGCCCTGGGTGATCAGGTACGTCTTGCACGTCTCGTAGATCAGCTCGGATACCTCGCGCATCGAGCGGTGCACCGGCATGTTCTTGAGCTGTCCGTAGATCACAAGGCCAAACACGCCGCCGAGCAGACACACCGCCAGACCCAGCGTCAGAAGCAGCTTGCCGTCAATCGCCCCACCGAAGAACTTCACCTGGTCCAACGGCGGGACCACGAGACTGGCCTCGCCACCTGCCCATGCCGTCGACGGTAGAAGCACCGCCAGCACCGCAGCCACCACGGCCGGGCCGAGCACAGGTCCCCTTTCAGCGAGCCGCCGCAAGGAACATCCCAGTTGCGCCATCACCTTCATCGCCTTCTCTCCTGCAGCGTGCGCCACTCAACGAGCAAACCGAGGTTCCGTATCGGTCGCCAACCGGTCGTCGCAGTTGCCTCTCGGGGGTCACGCTGCGACACGACCATTACACCCCACCAAGCCACGTGTCGACGGTGGACTCGCAGGGTTCGAAACGGTCACGTCAGACTCCGGCGCAGAGCAAGCGTCCACGCGTCGCGCACGACGCAGCCCATCGCCGCGATTGCAACTCCAGATGGCCTCTTGTCGGCCGTCTGCCAGGTCTGCAGCCACTGCCCGCCGGAGCGTCGCGCCCCAATTCCAAAAGGACCGCCGTGCCGACACACCAGACAGACCTGGGCGCCCGCCGCCTCCAGCCAGTCCCACCGGCCGTCCTGCCCCCGCGGCCCGCCCTGCGCTCGTTCGCCCAATCAGGACGCCACTGCGTCGTCGGAGCGCTTGACGTTCTGTTGCGAAGCCCCGCGCTTGACGACGGCCACATACAGCACGCCCATCACGGCGACCAACACCACGATCGCGATCGTGAGGTTTCGGAATGCGAGCCTGTAGCCTTCGGACTCGGTTCCGGACTGGAGCACGGCGCCCATGTCTTGCGCCATGACGAGACCGAAGACCGTCAGCACGGAGCACCACAAGCCGGATCCCAGCGCGGTCATCAGGGAGAACTTGCCGAAGCTCATGCCCACGATCCCCGCCGGGATCGAGATCAGGTGCCGGATGACAGGCAGGAGACGGGCGAAGAAGATGCCGCCTCCGCCGTAGCGCGCCACCCACTGCTCGGCCATGCGGAGCTTTTTCTCGGGGATGAAGAAGTACTTGCCGTACTTGACGATCAGGGGCCGCCCAACCGTACGCGACACCAGGTAGGTGACCGTAGATCCGAGATACGATCCCACCGTTCCGGCAAGCACGACCAAGACCGCTCGTACCACGTCGTAGCTGCCGTCGCGATACGCCTCGATGTAGGCCGCCGGCGGAACCACAAGCTCACTGGGCACCGGAAAGATGGTGCTCTCCATCGCCATCAGGATCACCACCCCAACAAGCCCGGCGGTGTTCAGAATCCCGAAGTACCACTGCATGATCGACTGGATGAAAGCGTGCACGGGAGCTCCTTCCGTGGAGGACAGAGGTCACAAGGATCACGGGTCACTCGTCGTCGTCAGCGGTCTTCTTCTCCGCCTTTTTGACATCCTTCTTGCTTACCTTCGCCGGCCTCTCTTCCTCTTCCTCTTGGTCCTGTTCGTCGTCGCCGTCGTCGTGCTCGGGTAGCTGGGCCGGCTCCTTCGGATCGTCCTTGATGCCCTTCTTGAAGTTGCGAATCCCCTCGCCAAGCCCCTTGCCGATCTCCGCGATGCGCCCCGCACCGAAGATCAACACCACCACCAGCGCAATCAGGAGCAACTCCGTAGGTCCAATGCTTCCCATGCGATTGACGACTCCTTGCCTCGAGTTCCCAGCATCCGGCGCGGCCGGTCGATGTCCACCGTGCCGTCGTGTCGCGCACCACGTCGGCGCGGCGGCGGTGCGATCTGCAGCGGCCCCACCGACCGGCGCGTCGTAGCACCCGGCGCCAGCCATGGCAACTGCCCGGGCGATCCACACCGCGCCTGCATCCCGGGCCGCCACGCATCCCCCGGAGCCCCACGTTCATCCAATTTGGCATGACCGATACCACGACCATCCGCAACCAGGGCAACCGCCTGTCGCGGGAGCGTTCCCTGTACCTCCGGCAACACGCCCACAATCCGGTGGACTGGTTCCCCTGGGGCGAAGAAGCGCTCTCCCTCGCACGCGCCCAGGACAAGCCCATCTTCCTGTCCATCGGCTACTCGAGCTGCCACTGGTGCCACGTCATGGAGCACGAGGTCTTCGAGCACGATGACGTCGCCGCCTTCCTCAACGAGCATTTCGTGTGCATCAAGGTCGACCGGGAAGAGCGCCCCGACCTGGACGCCGTCTACATGGAAGCCGTGCAGCTCCTGACCGGAAGCGGAGGCTGGCCCATGAGCTTGTTCCTGACCCCGGACCTTCGCCCATTCTACGGAGGCACCTACTTCCCGCGCGATGCCTTCCTCGCCCTGACCGAGAAGATCGTGGAGGCGTTCCACGCGCACAGGACCGATGTCAACGCTCAAGCGCAGGAGCTGGCGCGCCTGGTCAGCCAGATTCCCACTCCCTCGTCAACGATGCCCGTCGCCCCCGACACGCTGGATGCTGCCGTGCGGCAAGCCGCATCGACCTTCGACAGCCGGTGGGGCGGCTTCCGGGCGCGGATGAAGTTTCCCACGCCGGTCCGTTGGGCGTTCCTGCTTCATTACTATCGACGCTTCGGAGACGAGCGGGTGGAACGCATGCTCCGCCTCACTCTCGACCAAATGGCGGCCGGCGGATTGCGCGACCACGTCGGCGGCGGCTTCCACCGCTACACCGTCGATGCAACCTGGCTGGTGCCCCACTTCGAGAAGATGCTCTACGACAATGCCCAGCTCGCCAGCCTGTTCCTCGAGGCGTCGGTCGCGCTCCAGCACGCGCCGTACCGACACGTCGCGCAGGATACGCTCGACTTCCTCCTGCGCGAGATGGCGGACCCGAAGGGCGGCCTGTACGCAAGCTTCGACGCCGACAGCGGAGGCCACGAAGGTTCCTACTACGTGTGGACCCCGGCCGAGCTGACCGAGGCACTCGGCGAGCACGACGGCCGCATCATGGCGGCGCTATTCGATGTCACCGATGCCGGCAATTTTGAGGGATCGAACGTGCTGACCCGGCGCGTGCCGGTGAGCCAGGTCGCCGAAAGCCTCGGCGTCGATCCGTCGGTCGTCGAACACGTCGCCGCGAACGCCATGCAGCGCCTGCGCGCCTACCGCGCTCGTCGCGCCGCACCGGGGCTGGATACGAAAATCGTCGCGTCGTGGAACGGGCTGGCCATCAGCGCCCTGAGCAACGGATACCGCGTGATCGGCGATGATCGCTACCTGCGCGCTGCCCAGCACGCCGCGGACTACCTCTGGAACGTACACCAACACGACGGACGTCTGCTGCGAACGTCCCACGACGGCGTCGCCCAGGGCGACGCGACGCTCGACGACTACGCTTTCGTCGCCTGCGCGATGCTCGATCTGCACCAGGCAAGCGGCGAGATCGAGGCGTTGCGCCGGGCGTCCACCCTGATAGCCCAGATCGAGGCTCGCTTCGCCCACCCTCCTGTCGGCTTCATGCTCACGCCGGTGGACGGCGAGGCGCCGCTGGGTCGCAAACTCGAGCTGCTCGACAGCGTCGAGCCATCCGGCAACGCGGCAGCCTTGCATGCGATGTTGCGGTTGAGCCAGCTCCGCGGCGACGTCGCGATGCGCGGTCGCGTGGAGCAGACCCTCCGATCACACGCCGACCGCCTCTGGAAGGCGGGCATGGAAATGAGCTGGTGGCTCGATGCGCTGCTTCTCTTCATCGGTCCGTCGTACGAGGTGGTCGTTGCAGGGGACGCGGACGATGCCCGAACGCAGGCGTTGTGCCGTGTCGTGTTGGAGCACGCCGCGCCGCACGTTGCGCTGGTCCGCGTGCCTGCCGCAGGGGCCGGCGACGACGCCCTCGCGGTCGTGCCACCCGCTGCCGGAAAGACCGCGGTGGAGGGAGCGCCCACGGCGTACGTGTGCCGCTTCGGCACTTGCAAGCGGCCAACGGCGGATGCAGCCGAGCTGCGCGAACAGATCAGCGAGGGATGGACGGTGTGAGCAGACTACTTGCGGGTTCGCCGGAGAAGACCGATCGCTCCAAGCACGGCCAGACCAGCGAGGATCGTGTCGCCCCAAGAGCGTCGCGAGGTCATCCTGCAGGCACAGCCGCCATCGTCTCCGCTCTGCTGCGGCGAGACGGAGTCCGCGGGCCCGCCGGCATCGAATCCACCCGCCCCGGCGTCACCCGGCTGCGGAACCACGCACTGCCCGATGGACGAGTCCTGTGACGTGCAAACCCGGTCCGTGGGGCATCCGTTGCCGCCCTGCCCCCGGCACCCGTCGATGCACTTCTGCACCACGGTGTCACAGACGCGGCCACTGGTCCCCGATCCACAATCGGCGTCCGTGTTGCAACCGCAGAACACGGTGTTGTTCGATCCGGGAATGCACACCGGACCGTCCGGCGAGCTCACGCACATGCTGGCGTCGCCCGCCGTTCCCGGCGTGCACATCACGCACGTCCCCGTGTTCGTGTCGCACACAGGCGTGTCGTTGATGCACAGATCATCGTTGGTCGCGGAGCACTGCGCGCAAGCACCGCTGGGCTGACATGCCGGCTTGGCCGGGTTGGAGCAGTCGGCGTCGGAAGCACACTTGACGCAAACATGCGTCGTCAGGTCGCAGTGCGGCTTCGTCCCGGAACAGTCGGCGTCGGAGGAGCACTCGTCGATGACCACGACGGTAGGCTGGCGGCCCACGGCGTTGGGATCGGAATCGCTCTCATAGGTCTTCTTGGGCTGGCCGGACGCGCCTCCGGCTTGCAAGATCGCGGTGTTCTCGATGGTGCCCTGGGTCGCGGTGACCTTGACGCGGAACTTGATGGTGATGGTCTCGCCCACGGCGACCGTACCGCCCTGGCTCGCGTTCGCGCCGGCACCGACACGCACGACGATCTTGCGCGATCCAGCCAGGTACTCGCCCTGGTCGTCGCCGGCCTGGTCCGTCTTGGTCCCGGCCGGTGGCGGGCTCACCACCTGGATCGAACCCGGCACGAACTCCAGACCCGCGTGGATCGTGTCTTCCACCGTGACGTCGACGGCGTCGTCGTTGCCGGTGTTCGTCGCGGAGATGGTGTACTCGAGGATGTCGTTGGGCAGCACGGCGCCGCCGTTGAGGTCGACCACTTGCTTGGTCAGGTTGTTGAAGTCGGGCGCCTTGTTCGTGATCGATGTAACGAAGCCGCCAAGGATGAACTTGTCGACCGACGCCTCGGCGCCCACGACCGCGGTGGTGTCGCCTGCATGGATTATCGAGGTCACGTCGACCGTGTCGAGGTCGTAGCCCGCCATCGAGTCAGGCTCGCCGGAGAACCGCGGCACGTCGAACGCGCCGGAGTACGGTGTGCCCAGGTACGTTCGCGACGAGTTGAAGAAGTCGTCGATCGGGTTGTTCGCGTTGGAGACCGCGACGCCGTTCATGGTGAGACTGTCACCGGATTCGGCGCCGGGCTGCCCCATGTCGCCCTCGTACATGAAGGTCATCATCCTGGCCTGAAAGCCTGGGGGTACGAGGAAGCCCGAGAGCGTGGCCTGCACGCTCGGTGGATTGTGCTCCGGGTCGATGATCTCGAAGCCGTCGAACAGCGCCAGGTTGCGCAGGTCGTCGTTCGGGTTCTCGTAGAACACGACGAGCGTCCACGCCGAGTACGCCACGTTCACCACCGTGGCCGACAGGGGGATGGCGGAGACGCCTGTGACGCGGAAATCGCCGGCTAGCCAGGTCGCGACGTAGTCGGTCGCATCGCCCGAGCACTGGTAGTAGTACCAGTCCGGGTGGCTCGCGAAGGGGAACTGGATCGTGGGGTGGCAGACGTCCGCCGTGATCTCCTGAAGTGGGCCGCCGTTCCAGTCGAGCGTGACCGTCTTGTCCGGATCGGAGCCGACCTTGAGGGCAGACCAATACAGGCGGGCGTAGGTCACCTGGGAGCCGGGCGGCAGGTCGAGCGTCGCCGACGTACGCGCATCTTCGGGTGCTATCTGACTGTTTGCGATGCCGTCGCGCCAGTACATGTCGCCCGAGGTGTCCGACGCGTACGCCTTCGACGGGTCGGCCTGCTCGAGCGCCAGCTCGGAAGCGCAGGCGGGCGTGGTGCCGGGCGGCGGACTGACCGACGAACCGCAATCGTAGGTCAGCGTGCTGCCGAACACGCGGACATCCCCGCGGGCATCGGCCTGGTGACGAAGCACCGGGTCCGCGAAGGCAGCAGTGGACGACAACAAGCCGGTACTCAGGGCGACCGGGACGATCAACGCAAGTCGAGGAACACTTCGAATCATGACGGACCATGATAGCACCGCTGCGCGCCGACCGTCGACCTCGATCGCGCACGGCCGGCGGGTGCGTTCGACCTGGCCGGGTTCGAAACGAACCCAAGCTGCTTGGGCCGGTCAACCCTGCGCGTCCACACGTTCCCATCCACAAGCTCGACGGTTGCCGCATCGTCGCCACCAACCATGGTGACAGACCGGGGCAAAAGGGCAGACGGTCCTGGTGCAAGGGCAGGTCGTCTCGGTCGAAGGGCAGACGGTCTCCTCCAAAGAGCAGACGGTCTCCTCCAAAGAGCAGACCGTCTCCTGTCAAGAGCAGACGGTCTCCTAAAAAGAGCAGACGGTCTCCTAAAAAGAGCAGACGGTCTCCCAAAAAGAGCAGACGGTCGTGGTCGAGGGGCAGACGGTCTGGGTCGAACTGAGGCAATCGTGGGTGAACCGAGAGCGGCCCAGCGGCCGAGCGGGATCGAGGCGGCGGACCTTCTTGGTGGGAGCGCCGTGCGGGGTGTCGTCGCGCTTTTTCGCGCGGGTAGCAGCCGCGGCCCGGCCTACGCCTTGGTAGAAGTCGATGGCAGGCTTGCAGCTTCTTCGGGGTGGGCCAACGTTTCGGCATCAGCCGAGCGAACAAGACCCGGGCGGACCGAATGCCCCCACGGCCGGCAGCCGGCTTGTGTCCCGTCCCGCATGGTCGGTACAGTCCGCTCCCTGTCGGTGCGGGCCCCCCCGGGGCGCGCAGCGCAGGCAGCTCGAGGAACCCGACCCGTGGACGACCTGCTCACGCTCAACAACCTGCTGGCCCTTCTGACCCTCACGGTGTTGGAGATCGTGCTTGGGATCGACAACATCGTGTTCGTGGCGATCCTCACGGGCCGGCTGCCGAAGGACAAGCAGCCGAGGGCCAGGAGCCTCGGGCTCGGCATGGCGCTGCTGACCCGGATCCTGCTGCTTCTCGCAATCAACTGGGTAATCCACCTCACGCGCCCCCTGTTCACCATCCTGACGCGGGACTTCTCGGGCCGCGACCTGGTGCTGATCGGAGGGGGCCTGTTCCTGCTGGCGAAGTCCACCTACGAGATCCGCGACACGTTGGCGGAGGCTCGCAAAGGATCCGACGTTCGGAAGCCGGTACAGTCGGTGGCCGCCGCAATCGTGCAGATCGGGCTCCTCGACATCATCTTCTCCCTGGACTCCGTCATCACCGCGGTAGGTATGGCCGAGGAGGTCATCGTGATGATCGCGGCGATCGTGATCGCCATGGTCATCATGCTGATCTTCTCTGGACCGGTCAGCAAGTTCATCGAGAAGAACCCGCCCATCAAGATGCTCGCCCTGTCGTTTCTCATCCTCATCGGCGTCACGCTGATGGCCGAAGGGTTGGGAACGCACGTGTCGAAAGGGTACATCTACTTCGCCATGGGGTTCTCGCTCGGCGTGGAGGTCCTCAACCTGCGCTGGAACAAGAAACGTCAGCAGGCCGAGACCGAGCGCGCCTCCAAGCTTGCGGATCAGCCTGGCGACGAGCTCGAGCAGAAAGACGAGTAGGCTCGATCATGGCCGGTCGATCCAGGCCAACCCGGCGATGAACTCGCCCGTCATGGAGCAATCGCGCACCCGTTCTGGTGCGGTTGCCTGCGATCCGTCCGCCGCCACGATCTCGATGTGCGAGCAGCCCACGGCATTGTCCCACCGCAGGTAGGCGACGCGGGTCCCGTCAGGCGACCAGGCCACATCCGTCCCGTTGGCCGAGCTGAGCTTGATCTCGTCCGTGCCGTCGAGCCTGGAGCTGTAGAGCGCGTAGCCCTCCGTGGACTTTTGGAACGTATAGCGCGTCGCATCGGGGGACAGCGCCGGCTTGCCACCGTCGGTGCGAATCGCAACCAGTGTGCCGCCCGGCAACGCCATCTGCTGCACCGATATCACCTGCGGGTCCGGTGGAATCCACACGATGCGGCCGAAGATCATCGAGGTCTCGCCCGGCAGCGGCTGCGGATAGAGATCGAACGTGTGGTCGATATCAGGTGTCAGGAACTCGAAGGCGAGGGTGTCGAGGTCAATGCGCCCGATCCGCCAACCGTCGTAGTCACCGGCACTGGTGAAGTTGTAGCGGCGGCACACGTACAGGCTCGTGCCCGCAGGGCCGAAGGTGTGGCATTCGTCGTTGATGTTGCCATGGCTCAACAGGCTGATGCTCTCGGTCGCGGCGTCGTACATCCAAGTGTGCTGAATGGCGTCGCCGACCTGGATACCGTAGTGCGCCTCCTGCTGCGGGTCGCCACAGGAGAATGCGATACGCCCACCACCAGGCTCTGCGCCGAAGCTCCACAGGCGATACACGCGGAAGAGCTTCGTAGCGGACGTGCCATCGGGCCGAATCGACACGAGCTCGTTGGGCGTCGGATTCCAGTCGCTGAAAAGGAGTTGCTCGCCCGACGGGATCGGCGCCACTGCTTCGTACTGGATGTCGGACGGGGACAGGATGGGATCACCCGCATCCGTCATCGCATCGACCTCGACCACGTCGGGCACCGTGCTGTCCGTTGGGGCGTCGGCGGACACGTCGGGCGGGGCGACATCAGCAACGGCTGAATCGGGCTGCACGTGCTGCCCCGCATCGGCGACGTCATCCAACGTTGCGTCCGGCTCGGGCTGGGAAGGGGGCGTGCCGCTGTCGGAACCGCCGCAACCGACCATCGCGGTAAGCGAAGAACAGAGGATAAGGGCGACATCGAGGGAGCGAGACGGGTGCATCATCCTGCCAACATAGGGCACGGGCGGCTCGGATGGAACGGCCGGCGCGGGGAATTGCCTATTCCTCGAGATACATTCCGGTCACCCACCAGGACCAGTTCCAGTAGTCGTCGCAATACCCGGTGGAGTACGATCGGAGGTTCTTTATCGCGTAAGACTCGGGAACTGCCGGCGATGTGAACGTCCAGTAGCCAACCTGGCCCATGCCCACTACCGTGCCTGGATCGCCGGGCACCTGCGTCGAGTGGAACCGCAGAGCGTAGTCGTCCGGCGGATCACCGCCGCATCCTCCGCCTGGATCGTTGATGCAGCCGAGCCCGATCTTCTCCATCGCGAAGGGTGCTCCCGGCAGAGGCTCCGCCACACCGTCGGACGCCGCGAAAAGAGTGGACGGGGACCATACCGGGTTGGGCATACCCCCCCAGGACGGCAGGCTGGAGATGAGCACACGCTGCTCGCAGCCCCAGGGCATTTGGACATCCAGGGCCACGGACACGAAAGCGCCGACAGGAATCCACAGGTACAGATCCGGTGCGTCAAACGTGAAGGTCGACCGCATGGGCATGCAGTCCGCGTTCGGAGGGCACGAGTCGATCGTCAACGAGTTGCCGGTCGACTCGACGACCTGCCCCTTCAAGTCGACCGGACCCTTGTCCGTGCCCCCCGAGCAGTCGAAGGATCGCCCATCATACAGCGCCGCTCGCATCGAAAACGAGTCGTACGTGCGTCCGCAGGGCACATCTACGTCCGGATGCGGTTCGGCGTCGACGATAGCATCAGCGCCAGCGTCAAGCAGCACACCGCCCGACCCGCCGACTCCACCGCCTCCTCCAACGACACTGCCGCCATACCCACCCGAACCGCTTCCTCCACCCGAACCGCCGGTGGACATTGAACCGCCGGAGCCCCCCGTAAGGCCGGGTGGCTCGTTTTCGAAGGGAATGGTCTTGCCTCCGCAGGCCGGGATCAGGGTGCAGAGCAAGGCGATGCAGCCGAATGCAGGCAGTGTGGGGGACATGAAAACCTCCTCGGTGCGGAGCGGCCAAGCAACACGCATGCCCGGACACTTGTGCCCGATTGTGCCAGACAGCCACAGCAGCCGCAATCGGCGGCCGGACGGATACCGGGCGCCGGGATTCGATCAATCGTCGTCCTCGTCGTCCTCGTCCTCGTCGTCCTCGTCGTCCTCGTCCTCGTCGTCCTCGTCGTCCTCGTCCTCGTCGTCCTCGTCGTCCTCGTCCTCGTCCTGGTCGTGCTCGTCCTCGTCCTCGTCCGCGTCCTTGTCGTCCTCGTCCTCCTCCGCCGCTTCGCCCTGCTCGCCCTGTCGGCCCGCTCCTTCTTCGCCGCCCACGCCCTCGGCCGGTGCAGGCTGGGAGGCAGCGTCCAGGTCGGCTGCGGCCTCATCGGCTTGCAAGGCGGGTTCATCGCTGGAAGCAGCGTCGGAGGCTGCGCCGACTGCTTCCGCAGAACCCGGTTGCGCGGACGGATCACGATGCCCGGCTTCGGATGGGTTGGAATCTACGGGGGCCTCGGCCGTTCCGAGGACTTCCGGGCTCAGGTCGAGCTGCTCGGGGGCTTCCTCACCGAGCACCCGCTCGAACACGCGACGAGAATCGTCGCTGAGCTCCGTGAACTCGCGGAGAGACGGCAGATCCTTGAGCGACTTGAGCCCGAAGAACTCGAGAAACAGCGGCGTCGTCCCGTAGACCAGGGGACGTCCCGGCTCGTCACGCTTGCCGATGATCCGGACCAGATCCCGCTCGAGCAGCAGCTTGAGCACCGGGCCGGAGTCTACCCCGCGAATGTCGTCGATCTCGGGACGGGTCAGCGGCTGGCGATAGGCGACGATGGCAAGCGTCTCGAGCTGAGCACGGGTCAGCTTGACGGGCTTTTGTGCGGTCACATCGCGCACGAACGGCGCGAACGCAGGGTTCGTGCGGAAGGAGAAGCCGCCGGCGATTTCCAGGAGCTGGAAGCCTCTGCGCTGGTATGCCTCCCGAAGCTCCTGCAGCACTTCCTTGACGAGCTTGCGATCCGCCTTCGCGGTCTTCGCGATTTCCCCGACCGTCATCGGCTTGTCGGAGGCGAACACCAGCGCCTCGATCAGCCCCCGCAGGTGTTCGCGGACGATGGCTGGCACGCCGCCTTGGTCTTCCCCCTGGGACGCCACACCGGCCTGCTCGTCGTTGGCCGGAGACGGCGCGATGGTCTCTGGTGCACCGTCGGTCGCGTCTCCCTCTGGCGACGTCTGCCCGGGTCCGGCCTCTCCCGTGGTCAGGTCGGGATCGGGCTGGGGCTCGGGCTGGGGAACGCTCGATGACTCCACGGGTTCCGTCGTCACGACCGGTTCGGGATCGCTGGAGGGGAGCTTGTTGCGACGGGTCATGGTGTCGTGCGTGCGTCGGGCTGCGGCTCGGCGTCATCGACCAGAGCAAGCTCGATGTGGAGCGGAGAGAGGGGACCAGCCTGGTACAGCCGCGACAGCTTCAACCTGGTCATTTCGAGCAAGGCCAGGAAGGTGACCACGAGCTCGAGGCGGGTCATCCGCTCCGGGAGGAGATCCTCGAGCGTGACGCGCTTGCGGACCTTGAGCACGTCGACGATCTCGTTGATCCGCTCCGTGATCGTGACACGATCGAAGTCGACCTCGTGCTCGATGGTGATCTTGCGTCGCTGCACGATGCGGTTGAACGCGTCGATCAGGGAGAAGACCGTGGCGGGAGCGAGCGGCGCCGGCCCTTGGGGAGCGTCTTCGATGGCGCCCCGGCCGAACACGTCGACCCCCAACCGCGACCGCTCGGCCAGCTCGGCGGCGGCGGCCTTGTACTTCTGGTACTCGAGCAAACGCCTCACGAGCTCGGCCCGCGGATCCTCCGCCTCCTCGTCGAGGCCGTCTTCCTGGTCCGGCGGGGGTGTCGGCAGCAGCATCTTCGACTTGATGTGTGCGAGCGTGGCGGCCATCACCAGGTACTCGCTGGCGATGTCGATGCTGAGCTCCTGCATCAGCGCGAGGTACTCGAGGTATTTCTCCGTGATAAATGCGATGGGGATATCGAGGATGTCCAGCTCGTGCTTCTGGATGACGTGCAGCAGCAGGTCGAGGGGCCCCTCGAAGGCGGGCAGATTGATGACACAGGCGCCATCGCGGGGCGGATCGTCCGGCAGGAGGGAGGCCTCCTCCGGCAAGGTCACAGCCACCCTCCGAGGATCCGCGTCTGGAACAGCGCCTCGAGCAAGTGGGCGATGAGCCCCACCGGCACCGTCAGGAGGAAGGGCGCGAAGTTGATGATCAGGAGCAGCAGGATCCAGGAGTAGGGTCCGACCGAGGCCACGAGGTTGTCCATCGACCGCGGCAACAACCTGGAGCCATCGAGGGGCGGGATGGGGAAGAGATTGAAGATGAACAAGCCGATGTTCAGCAGGAACATCGACTGCAGCAGGCGCGCCACCCCCGACCCCCTGGGGCCGACGTGAGCCACGAGGTTGGGAGCGAAGCGCACGAGCAGGGCGTAGGTTGCGATCGCGATGACAGCGAGGAGCAGGTTGGACAAGGGGCCGGCAGCCGCGGTGACGATCATGCCGGTGCGCATGGTGATCTTGCGGCTGAAACGATGCGGGCTGATGGGAACGGGGCGCGCCCAGCCGATCAGACCGAACCCCGAAGAGAACACCCCGAACAACGGGACCAAGATCGTCCCGAAAACGTCGATGTGCGCGACCGGGCTCAGGGTCAGCCGACCCTGCCTCGCAGCCGTGTCGTCACCCAGCTTCCAAGCTGTCCACGCGTGGGCGTACTCATGCACGGTGAGCGACAGGATCATCGGCACGAGCACGACGACGACGCTCACCAAGAAGTCGGGGGGCAGGGAGAGACCGAACAGCACGTGCCGATAACTGGCACGACAGCGGGCTCATGGGAAGAGGAAGAACCAGGGACACCACGGATTCCGCTCGGACCAGGCCGCGTGGTTCGTGCTGTCCATGCGCGGACCGCGTCCGCTCCACCGCCGCCGCGCGTCCATCGGCCAGCGTCCAGGCGGCGCCCGGTCCCGCCGACACCGCCCGGAACGCACCGGGTTCGGCTTCGAAATCCTCTCTCCGCGCCCCTGCTTGGTGCTATCATGCGGCATGCGTCGTGTCGCGCTTCTTTCCGTTGCTCTCGCCTGCGTCGAGACGGCATGCGGGGGCCCATCGACTCCCACCGGCGAACCGGCTCCGGTTCAGGACGCCGGAGGATCGGAGGGGGCGCCGGAATCCGCGCCACCTGCCGACGCGCCTGACGCCCCCGATGCCACGGCCGAGGCGGGGACCGGACACGATGAGGCGGGCGAGCCCGTGGAAGCGTCGGTCGAGGGTTCTGCAAACGACGCCGATGTCGATGGCGAACCTGACGCCGCGCAAGGCTACGTGCCAGGCTCGCTGGCAAGCTGCTGGACCGACGCGGCCTGCCCCCGAGTCATGGCGGTGGCGCATGGCGGAGCGTGGGATGCGGTCGACCTCCCCTATGACTCGAACGGCGCGATCGACAAGGCGTATGCGATCGGGTGCGACGGTGTGAAGGTCGACGTTCGCGTGACCAAGGACGACGTGCCAGTCATCGCGCACTCGAGCCCCATCGAGTACTACGAGTCTCTCGACTGCAGCGGGCGGAAGATCGAGGAGATGACGGCCGACGAGGTGACCAAGTGTCATCGTTTTCCGTCGCTGACCGAGCGGTTCCAGACGCTGGACGACGTTCTGAACCGCGTGCGGGGCAAGATGGTGGTGCAGCTTTGCGTGAAGGAGAGCAAGGACTACGGACGCACCATCGAGGCGATCCACGCGCAATCGGCGGAAGACTTCGCATTCATCGAGCTGTCGACCCCGGACCTGCAAAACATCATTCCCGGCCTGGCCGGCTCGGACAGCGTATGGTACCTGGTCAACGTGGCGAGCGATTTGGCGGAGGTCGATACGCTGCTCGACGTGATCCGCAACGCGCGGGCGTTCATGTACGAGTTCGATCCGACGGTGGATGTATCGTCGCTGACGCCTGGGCGGCTGCATCCGGCCGGCGTGCGGTCGTTCACGTACGACGACGCTGCGATGCTCTCCGTCGCGAAGATCCAATCGTATTTCGAGAGCGGTTATGACGTTGTGTCGACGCAATCGGCCGCCAATGCTGTGCAAGCGCGCAAGGCCGTGCATGCCGCACGGGGCGTCACACCGCCCTGATCCGGTGCGGATACGTCGAGCCCACCTGGCGCCGGACTCACATGCACACGCGCCAGGCCATGCCGTCGATGGTCGGCCCCCCTGCCGCAACGCACGAGAAGCCGCTCGGACAGACGCCGTCTACCGTGCAATCACGCGAGCACTTGTTCCCCTGGCAGAGGCCGAACAGGCAGTCCTCTCCGCGCGTGCAGGCATCGCCCACCTCGCCGAATCCAGTCTGCACGCAGATCCCAATCCGGTTGCTGCCGACCGACGCGACTCCCACGCAAGCCCAGCCGTATCCACAACCGCCGCGGTAGCGGCACGACTGAACGCAAGGGCCTGACGTGGGCACGGACGTGGAAACGGGGCAGCTCAGCGACGGTGCGGTATCGAACGTCAGGCCGTCGCCGCACAGGTTGACGACCGAGTTGTTGTAGGGCTCGCAAGCCCACTGCGTGGTATCGCCCTTGGGCAGGGGCCCCCAGACGTCATCCGGGCGGTAGCAGACGTTCTGCTGGCAATGCCACGGAGGAAGGCCGCTGGCGCGTACGGGGCAATCATTGACCGACTTGCACTGGATGGTGCAGCCGGACACGAGCAGCGTCTGCTCGTCGCAGTGAGCAGCGGAGAGGCAGGCCGAATAGTTGGTGGAGGAGCAGAGCTGGTCGAGACGAACGCAGGCGCGCTGACCGCCGGCCGCATCGACGCACCCCCAGCCTCCCGGGCAATCGAGGGCGGTCGTGCAGATGGATGTGCAGTATCCAAGCGCCGCGCAGGCATCGACGCATTGCCCGCTTCCACCGCACACCTTGCCGTCATCGTCGAAAGCGCAGAATCCGGTGCCGTAGGTGCAGCGCGTGCCGGTCATGCACTCGGAGCTCGTGGAGCAGGTTCGGGTGCATCGCATCGGCGCGCCCTTGATCATCTCGCGGCAGACGAGGGGGCTCGCGCAGTCCGTGTCGGACTGGCACCGGTCGAATTCGTGGAGCCCGCTGGCGCCGGAACCGCCTCCTCCGGAATACCCGCCCCCCGCGGTCGAGCCCCCGACTCCGCCATATCCGCCGCTCCCGGCGCTACCGCCAGCACCGCCGCCGTACCCCCCGGAGCCGGACGACCCGGCGCTGCCGCCGGCACCGCCGCTTGCGTTGCCATCGGGCAGGCCCGCCTCGAGAGGCAGGGCACACTGGGCAACCTGGTTGCAGATGTAGCCGGGAGGGCAGTCGACGTCGGCGACGATGCAGTCGCGCTTGCATTCGCCGTGATCGCAGTAGGCGTTGTCGCAGTCGGAGTTTCGCTCGCAAGCCTTCGGTCCGGCGCAAGAGGCCTGGGCCAGCACCGCGGCCATCACAGCGGCAAGACCTGCGGCGAGAACGGACGCACCAACACGCGTGTGGAAAGCTCGGCTCATCGGAACGCTCCGGATCCGATGAGCTTAGCACGAAGCCCGCACCGACTGCCCGCCGATGTGATAAGCTTGCCATCATGCGGCTCGTGGTGTGCTCCCAAGTGCTAGCGGCAGGACTGCTACTGTCGTGCACGGTTGGTTGCGGGTCCGACGAAGGGTCTTTGGCGCCGGCGCCGGTTTCGGTACCTGTCGGCGACTTCACGGTGAGGGTGCGTCCCGGCTCGGCCGGGTTGGACTTGCTGGGAACCGAGGGAAGGCCCCTGCTCGAAGGCATCGGCGCCGGCACGATCGGAGAAGACGGCGTGCCGCTGGTGGGCTTTGCAGCGCGCGACATCACGCAGAGCTACGAGATGCAGTTCGGAGCGTTCCGGCCGACGGATGAGGCCCGGGGCCCGTGGCGGGTCGCGCAACATGCCGATGTGACGGCCGACGGGGCTGGCGTGAGCGTGAGGCTGCTCGACGACGCCGGCGCGGTGCTTGCGCGGCTCGCGATCTCGTCTCCCGGCGAGGGGCACCTCGAGGTCGACGTTCAGCGCGGCGATGGGCCGGAGAGGCGCCTGTCGTGGGGGTTCTCGTGCAACGCCGACGACCACTTCATGGGGTTCGGCGCGCAGACGTGGGACGTGGACCACCGAGGGCACACGCTGATCTCGCTGGTGCAGGAGCAAGGCGTGGGCAAGGTCGACCACAACGAGTATACGGGCCTGTGGATGGTCCAGGGGCGCCGATGGTCGAGCCACATCCCCATCCCGCAGTACCTGGCGCGTCGGGGCTACGTGGCCACCGTGGAGAGCGACCTGCGCGCCACCTTCGCGATGTGCGCAGAGCGCGAGGACGTGGCGCGCATCGAGGTCGAGATGCCCGCCAAGGTGCACCTGTTCGACGGACCTTCGCCGGCCAAGGCGCTCGAGCGTTCGTCGGCCAGGTTCGGTCGACCGCGCATGCCCCCGCGTGTCGCTTTCGCCCCGTGGAACGACGCCATCTACGGCAGCGAGAACGTGCGTCGCGTGGCTCGAAAACTCCGTGACAAGGGGATCCCATCGAGCGTCATCTGGTCCGAGGATTGGAAAGGCGCCGAGCAGGTGGGCGATGCGTATCGCCTGTCCGAGGAATGGCATGTCGACCGCACGCTGTATCCGGACATCGAGCAGCTCGCCCGGGATCTGCACACCCTCGGGTTCAAGTTCTTCGTGTACTTCAACACGTTCGTGTATCGCGACTCGTCCGCATGGGCGGAAACCGCGCCCAACGGGCTGCTCATCAAGAACGCCGACGGACAGCCCTACACGTTCACGGGCGCGAAGATGTCCGACACGAGCCTGCTGGACCTGAGCAATCCGCAAACCCGCGAGTGGACCAAGGGCAAGCTGAAAGACGCGATCGCGCTGGGCGCGGACGGCTGGATGGGAGACTTCGCCGAGTGGATGCCGACGGATGCGATGACGTATGCAGGGTCCGGGCTCGATCAGCACAATCTGCATCCGGTGCAGTGGCAGCAGGTCCAGCGCGAGGCCATCGAGGAAGCGAACGACGGGGTGGAACGCATGTTCTTCGGCCGGTCCGGCTGGTTCGGCACACCCGAGATCGCCGACGTGATCTGGGCCGGGGACCAGCGCACGTCGTTCCAGGAAGACGACGGCATGCCGACGGTCCTTCCCATTGGCATCGGGCTGGGCGTGGTGGGGATATCCACGTACGGCCACGATATTGCGGGCTATCAGTCGTCGACGAATCCGCCGTCGACCAAGGAGCTCTTCTTCCGGTGGACGGAGCTGGGGGCGTGGTCGCCGGTGATGCGCACGCACCATGGGTACCAGGCTCAGAAGAACTGGAGCTGGGAGTCGGACGACGAGACGACGGAGCATTTTGCGAGGTATGCACGTCTGCACATCGCGCTCGTTCCGATGTGGGAAGGCCTGGCGAAGGTGGCACACGACACGGGGCTGCCCATCTGGCGCGGTCTGGGGATGGTCTTTCCGGAAGACGCAAGCCTTTGGCCGATCAAGGACCAGGTGATGGTCGGAGACAGGTTGATGATCGCTCCGGTGATGACCGCAGGCGCGACGTCGCGGAGCGTGGTGCTGCCGGCCGGGCGCTGGTTCGGGTGGGACGGCGACGATGGGTCGATCGAGGGGCCGACGATCAAGGAAGCGAGCGCGGGCGTGGCCGAGATCCCGGTGTTCGCGAGGGCTGGCGCGGTGATTCCGATGTATCCAGACGGGGTCATGACGCTGGCGAATGCGTCGGCCGAGGTACCGGGGCCGGAGAGCGTGGGAGACGACCGGGTCGTGCGGGCGTATCTGGGTGACAGCGGCGCGTTCGCGGAAGCCGGCGGACTGTCCTACGCGATCGAGCAGACGGGGCAGCAGGACGCGAGCGTGGTGCAATACGTTTGGGGCGGCAGTCCGGTCGCCGTGTGTGACGTCACCCCGACCGCCCCGTGTGTGCAACGGGTCGGTGCACGGCGCGACCGCGTTCATGTGGTCGGCCCGGGGGATCTGGTCGTGCGGGCGTCGGGGCAACCGTATGCGGTGGTACGGGCGGAAGGTGGTGCATCGGACCGGAGGATCGTGTTCGACGTGCGGCGATAGTCCTGCTGGTGCCTGTCGTGTCGCCTGGGGTGAGAGGGCATGGCGGGCGCACGGACGGCCCGCTCAAGTTGATTGCGTCGATCTGCCGTTTGACCTGGCAGCCGATTGGGACAAGACTCCCGAGGCGTGCGGCGTCGGCCGCCGCCCCCACGACCATGAAGCAAGTCACTCTCTACTGGCGGAAGAACTGCTCGCTGTGCCACAAGGCGCTGGACGTGATCGAGCAGGTACGCGAACGGCACGACTTCGAGTTTCGGTTGGTGGACATCGACCACGAGATGGACCCGAAGGATCCGCGTCATTCGCGCTTCGCAATCGGCGTTCCGGTCGTGGAGATCGATGGGCGGCAGGTGTTCGAGCACACGGTCGACGCGGACGAGCTGACGCGCCTGGTGTCGGGAGCGGGATGAGCGTGACACCGATTCGCGTGATGCAGGTCGGCTTCATCGTGGGCGTCGCGGCGATGGCGTACTCGTTCGTGGGTTCGGCGCGCGATGGCGAGCTGCGCAGGCAGTGCACCAGCTTGTGCGCCTTGGGGCCGAACTACGCGGGGCAGGACCGCGTTGCGCCGGACTTCCAGCTCACGAACCTCGACGGTTCGCAGGTGCGCCTGTCCAACTACCGTGGCAGAACGGTGGTGCTGGTGTTCTGGTCGCCGAGCTGCGACGTTTGCAAGAAGCAGATGCCGGCGCTGGCGCACCTGGCGCGCGAGATCGAAAACGATCCGCGCTACGTGCTGACGACGGTGGCGGTAGACGACTCGCCGGACACGGTGCGCCGGGTCATGCGCGAGCGCACGCGGAGCGACCGTCCCTTCCCCGTGGCGCTGGACCCGGACTCGAAGGTCGTGATGGACCGATACGGGACCAAGCTGTTTCCGGAGACGTGGATCATCGACAGGGAGGGTGTGATTCGAGCGCGGTTCGATGGCGCGCGGGACTGGTCGTCCACGCTGGTCACCGACCTGCTCGAGGTGGTGCACTCGGGGGGAAGCTGCCCGCTCGACATCAACGGGCAGAGCGCGTCGGGAGAAGGCGCAAGGATCTGCCGCAGCCTGGCGATGTAGCCTGTCGGCCGTCACGAACTTGCCCGGATCGCGCTGGGCCGGGTAGGTCCAGGAGCCATGCGCCACTGGCCTGCAATCATCACTGCTGTGGCGGCGATCGCTGCTGCCATACCTGTGGTACGGCACTTCGCGTCGGCCGATGACGCCCGCAACGGTGGTCAGGAGCAGACGGATGCGCCGACGGATCCCAAAGCCGTGGACCCGCCGGCGTTGGCCGGTCTGCAGATGAACCGGATGTTGATCGGACGGCAGGAAGTCACGGCGCCGGGCGCCGATGGGCGGCTGGCGCACCTGACGCTCGATCCGGATCTGCAGCGCACTGCCGTGCAGCAATTCCGCAAGCTGGGGATTCCATCGGGGGCGCTGGTCATGATGGATCTCGAGAGTGGGCGGCTGGTGGTGTATGCGTCGAAGACCTCGGGAGGGCCGCCGAAGGATCTGTGCGCGGCGGCGGACCAGCCCGCGGCGAGCGTGTTCAAGATCATCACGGGGACCGCGCTGGTGGACTGGGCGCGGCTCGGACCGGACACCAGGCAGTGCTATCGAGGCGGCCTGCACGAGGTCACGCGGACGGACCTGGAGGACAATCCGAAGCGGGACAAGTGGTGCGCCACCATCTCCGAGGCCATGGGGCGCAGCCTGAATACCGTGTTCGCGCGCCTCGCCTCGCGCAACCTCGACGGCGACAAGCTGAAGAGGACAGCCCTGTCCTACGGGTTCCTGAGCGACCTGCCGTTCGACCTGCCGGTCGAGCAGAGCAAGATCGAGATACCCGACGACGACCTGGAGTTCGCGAGGACCGCGGCGGGATTCTGGCACACGACGTTGTCACCGCTGCACGCCACGATGATCGCGCAGACGATCGCCAACCAGGGCCAGATGATCCGTCCGGTGCTGGTCAGCTACGTGACCGACCGCGACGGCAAGAAGATCTACCGCGCGCCCATGAAGCCGTCGGTGATTCGTCGAGCGATTCGGCCGGAAACCGCAGCGGCCTTGCAGACCATGCTGACGACCGCTGTATCGACGGGGACGGCCTACGAGGCATTCCACGATGCGTCGGGGCGGGCTTACCTGCCGGGCGTGACGGTGTGGGGCAAGACAGGCACGCTGACGCGGACGTCGACGCAGGAGTTCATCACATGGTTCGTGGGCTACGCAGGCACGGAGAAGCCGGAGGTGGCCTTCGCGGCGCTGGTGGTCAACAAACCGACCTGGCAGACCAAGGCGAACGTGTTCGCCCGTGAGATGTTGCGTGCGTACTACGCGGCTCGGGGAGCTCCGGGCGTGACGGCGCCGTGATGATGGCGTAAGGCCATGCTGCGCCGCCTGCCTGCGGAGTTGACGTGCCTTGACGGGCGTATCGATACTCGCTTGACCGCCCAGGAATTGTCGATCTGAACGTCAGGCCCATGGGGCCCGGGCTGGATTCGGCGCACCCGTTGTCGCGATGAATGCCCAGTTCTTGCGTCGCGCGCGGCATCCAGCCCCATCCCAGCGTTGACCACACCGCCGAGTCGGCGTAGCATCGGTCTGCAGGATGGGTGATGAAATCGGAAAAGAGTTCGAGATTCCTTGGGTCTATGTCGTCGAGCACATCGTCCTACGCTGAGTTCGCAGCCTGCCGCAAGCCGCTATCCTGGAACGAGATCAAATCCCGCGCGTTGGCCTTCTCGCGCGAATGGGCCGACGCTGCGAACGAAGACAGCGAGGCCAAGCCGTTCTGGATTGCCTTCTTCGACATCTTCGGCCTCACCAACAAGCGCGTCGCCACCTTCGAGCACGCGGTGAAGAAATACGGCGGCGGACAGGGCTTTGTCGACCTGTTCTGGCCGGGCGTGCTGCTGGTGGAGCAGAAATCGCGCGGCAAGAGTCTCGACCGCGCCTTTGCGCAGGCCCTGGATTACTTCCCTGGCATCAAGGAACGCGACCTGCCGCGCTACGTCGTCGTGTCCGATTTTGCTCGCTTCCGCCTGCACGACCTCACGACCGGAGCCACCCACGAATTCGCGCTCGCCGACCTGCATAAGCACGTGCGCCATTTCGCCTTCATCGCCGGGTACAAGGCGCAGGACATCAAGCCGGAGAACCCGGTCAACATCCAGGCCGCCGAACGCATGGGGCGGCTGCACGACGCGCTCAAGGCGTCCGGCTACAGCGGCCACGCGCTCGAAGTGCTGCTGGTGCGACTGTTGTTTTGTCTCTTTGCCGACGACACCGGTATCTTCCAGCCTGCGCAGGCGCTGCGCGCCTACATCGAAGAACGCACCCGCGAGGACGGCTCGGACCTCGGCCCACTGCTTGCGCGACTGTTCCAGGTGTTGAACACGCCCGAAGCCGCACGTAACAAGAAGCTCGACGAGCAGCTCGCCGCCTTTCCCTACATCAACGGTCGCTTGTTCGAAGAGCCGATTCCCATCGCCGACTTCGACTCGGCCATGCGCGAGGCCCTACTCGACGCGTGTGCGCTGGACTGGAGCGGCATTTCGCCCGCCATCTTCGGCGCGCTGTTCCAGTCCATCATGGACGACAAGGCGCGCCGCAACCTGGGCGCGCACTATACCAGCGAGGAGAACATTCTCAAGCTCATCAAGCCGCTGTTCCTCGACGCGCTGTGGGCCGAGCTCCACAAAGTCCGCAAGAACCGCAACCGGCTTTTCGAGTTCCACAAGAAGCTGCGCGCGCTCACATTCTTCGACCCCGCCTGCGGCTGCGGCAACTTCCTCGTCGTCGCCTATCGGGAACTGCGGCTTTTGGAGCTGGAAGTGCTGCGCGCCGCCAACACCAGCGGCCAGCACGTGCTGGATGTGCACCAGATGATCCCGCTTGACGTGGACCAGTTCTACGGCATCGAGATCGAGGAATTCCCCGCGCAGATCGCCCAGGTTGCGCTGTGGCTCGTGGACCATCAGATGAACGTGCGCGTCAGCGAGGAGTTTGGGCTCTACTTCGCCCGCATCCCCTTGAAGACCAACCCGCGCATCGTCCACGGCAACGCGCTCACGCTCGACTGGAACGCCGTGCTGCCGGCCGAGCAGTGCAGCTATTTGCTGGGCAATCCGCCCTTCGTCGGCGCCAAGTACATGGATGACGCCCAGCGCGCCGACACCCGCGCCGTGTTCGACGGCATCGCCAACGCCGGGTTGCTCGATCTGGTGGCGGCGTGGTATGTGAAGGCGGTAAGGTACATGCAGGACTCCGCTGCTCGCCATTCCATCGGCAGAGGGGCCGGAAACGAGGGGATTCCCCGCGCCGCGTTCGTCTCCACCAACTCCATCACCCAGGGCGAGCAGGTGGGCGTGCTGTGGGGCTGGCTGCTCGCGCGGGGCGTGAAAATCCACTTCGCCCACCGCACCTTCCAGGTGGAGCAACGAAGCGCGCGGCAAGGCCGCCGTGCATTGTGTCATCATCGGCTTCGGGCTGGCCGACGCGGCGGACAAGACGATCTACGAATACGCCGACATCAAAGGCGAGCCGCATGCGGTGCGGGCGGCCAATATCAACCCGTATCTCGTCGATGCGCCGGATGTGGTGCTGGAGAATCGCAGCACGCCGGTCTCCCCGGTTCCCGAAATCGGCATCGGCAACAAACCCATTGACGGCGGGCACTATCTGTTCACCGACGAGCAGAAGGCCGAGTTCCTTCGCCGCGAGCCGCAGGCGGAAAAATGGTTCCGCCGCTGGCTGGGCGCGGATGAGTTCATCAATGGCTATCACCGCTGGTGTCTGTGGCTGGGCGACTGCCCGCCAGACGTCTTGCGCAGGATGCCCGAGGCAATGAAGCGCGTGGAAGCCGTGCGGCAGTTCAGGCTGGCGAGCAAGAGCGCACCGACGCAAAAACTCGCCCAAACGCCGACGCGCTTCCACGTGGAGAACATGCCGACGTCGACCTACTTGCTGATTCCAAAAGTCTCTTCCGAGCGCCGGGATTACATCCCCATCGGCTTCATGCATCCGGACACATTTTCGAGTGATCTGGTTTTTATCGTCCCCGATGCCACCCTCTACCACTTCGGCATCCTCACCTCGGCGATGCACATGGCCTGGCTGCGCGCGGTGTGCGGTCGCCTCGAAAGCCGCTACCGCTACTCCGCCGGTATCGTCTACAACAACTTCCCCTGGCCTGAATGTTCACCCTCACCCCAGACCTCTCCCTCCAAGGGCGAGGGGGCAAAGCGTGAGGCCATCGAAGCCGCCGCGCAAGCCGTGCTCGACGCCCGCGCGCAATTCCCCGACGCGACGCTCGCCGACCTCTACGACCCGCTGACCATGCCGCCCGCGCTCTTGCGCGCGCACCAGAAGCTCGACGCGGCGGTGGACCGCGCCTACGGCAAGACCGGCTTCAAGTCCGACGCCGAGCGCGTGGCCTTCTTGTTCGCGCGCTACCAGGCGCTGACCTCGCTGCTGCCCGCCGCCG
>Ga0272446_1001434_pt1 | contig 34626 bp, 42 predicted proteins | sample YNPCB0061_FD_194587 | JGI IMG/M metagenome (GOLD analysis project Ga0272446, IMG submission 194587) | Hot spring microbial mat communities from Yellowstone National Park, WY, United States - YNP-CB-006-1 | ecosystem: Environmental > Aquatic > Thermal springs > Hot (42-90C) > Sediment | place...
CCGTTTTGCATCATTCACTCGGGAACCAAAGAGGTAAATTTTACCTTCCTTAAAAGTTTCGGCAAAGGCTTTTTTTATAGATCTAACCTCATAGGGGCTCAGACGCATGGCGCTCCTCATGTGTAACCGCGTATTTATTATACTCTTGCGGTCCCCATTTTGCAAAGTCTTCAAAAGCTTTATTGGTCGATTACTTGTTTTATCATGGTCCTTGCTTACTGTTGACAAATGGGTGACAAAGGTATACTTTAAAAAAAGGAGCAAATTATGAAGTTTATAACGGTAAGAGACCTCAGAACAACTCCCGCTTTGATCTGGAAAGAATTACAGGACGTACAGGAAATGGTCATTACAAATAATGGTAAACCAATAGCATTGTTAACCCCATTAAGTGATGTAAGTCTGGAAGACACTTTAAAAGCAATAAGAAAAGCAAGAGCAATAAATGCAGTACAGAAAATGCAAGAAATATCAATAAAAAAAGGAAATACCAGACTAACAGAAGAGGAAATTGAAAAAGAAATTAAAGAAACAAGGAAACAGTAAAATAGTGAAAGTCGTAATAGATACTAATGTCCTTGTATCAGGATTGCTTACACCAAATGGAAATTCTGCAAAAATAATAAGCTTACTCTTAAATGAAAAAATTAAAATTTTATATGACAATAGAATACTAGAAGAGTATAAAGAAGTATTAAGTAGAGATAGATTTGGCTTTAATTATGAATATATAGATGCCCTCATTGAATTTATTAAACAAGATGGAATATTTATATTAGCTGAACCGATTGCAGATCGATTCAAAGATGAAAATGATAAGAAATTTTTAGAAGTGGCAAGAAGCGGTGATGCAAAATACTTAATTACTGGAAACAAGGCGCATTTCCCTGAAGAAAAGATAATTGTGAACCCTACAGGATTTTTAGAGAGCCTGTAACTATCCCCGCCGCCCCTGATGCATATAGTGGAGGACAGTGAAAAAGGCGATGCCGAGTAGATAGGCCCCTACAAGCAGAACGTACCGATACTCGGTCAGCGCCGTCTCGGCCAGCACAATCTGGAGGCCGATTAAGGCCTGCACCGTGTAGAGCACCGCATCAATCTGAAGGGACGAGAGGCCCAAATTGATGAGTTTATGGTGGGTGTGTTCCCGGTCGGGGGTGTAGATGGAGCGGCCGTCCCGGATGCGGCGCCACATGGCCGCAAAGGTGTCAAAAATGGGAATCAGGGTCAGGGCCGCCGCAAAGGGGAGTCCCACCCCCGCGGCACCACTGCCATGGTGACTATCTAAAAGGGGCACCAGGGCAATAAAAAAGCCCAAAAACTGGCTTCCCGTGTCGCCCATGAAAATTTTAGCCCGGGGTAAGGGGGCGTTGAATATCAGAAAGCCCCCAATAGCCGCCACAAGGAGCAGGCAGAGGGTTACCGCCTGGGTGTCCCCATAGGAGCTGTAGATAAGGGCATAGGAAACTAAAATAATCGCAGAAAGCCCCCCAGCTAGCCCATCGATGCCATCGATCAGGTTCAGGGCGTTGATGATTCCTACAATCCAGATGACCGAGAGTATATAGCCCCAAAGGCCCAAATTCAGTTGCGTCGCCCCCCAGGGAAGGCCCAGAGCCGTAAACCGATACCCCGCCGCCACCACAAGAATCGCCGCCACGAACTGAACCAAAGCCTTATACCGGGCCCGCAGGGGCTTAAAATCGTCCCAGATGCCAAAGACTACGATAAACACCATGGCGGCCAGCACCAGCACAAAGGAGGACGTAACCTGTTCCTTCCAAATGCCGGTAAGGGTAAGTATAATGATAACAATAAGATAGGCCGGAATAAACGCGACGCCGCCCAGCCGGGGAATCTGCCCCGTATGGACCTTCCGTTCATCAATATGATCATACCAGGAAAACCGGTGGGCCGCCTTGATGATCAGGTACACCATCGCTGCAGAAAGGAGGAGGGTTAGGCCGCACAAAAGTAATAAGGTCATGATTATAATCTATCCCTAAAAAATATTTTTTCTAACAGACTCTACTCTATAACTGATAATAATATAAATCAAGGGGGTACTGCATATATTTTTGTAGCAAGATGTTCAATATTTGAACAATTCAGGGTTCACCATCTTGATATTTTTATGGGTGCGTGATACAGTGTTTTCGTACAAGGGTAATCCCCTGTCCGGTTAGCCTGTTTCGGCGGCAACTGGATAGTCTTCATAGTATGGGCGCATCCGCGGCAGGCCGCGGACCGGGCTCTTACTGCAATCTCCCCTGCGCAGGACCAGCAGACAGCGAGGTTTCATCCGGAACCCCCGCCGGCCCCTGGCCGCATTCCCCGCAACGCAGAGGAGGATTTCCGTGCGATCCCTTGCGCGGAAACTTGTAGGCATGCTTGAAAATTAGGTACAACAAATAGACCGGAACTGGAAAGAAAATTAAGTATGTTAAAAGCGGGTGAGCGATGATCAACCAAATAAAACTCGATAACTTTGGGCCACTGGTCGACATTTTTTGGAAAGATCTCAGCCCGATTAACCTGATTGTTGGCGATAACGGTAGCGGCAAGACGTTTTTGCTCAAAGCCATCTATAGCAGTTTGCGTACCCTGGAAGATTACAAAGCACAGCATCATTCTGAAATCGCGAGAACAAGATAAGATGTTTGGTTTTGATGACACCTATTTTGATCTTGCTAAAGCACTGCGTATCCCGACAAGCAAAGGTCGCAATTACGAGGAATTTGGGAAATCGCGTAAAAAACTTGCAGACATTCTTGGCGGGGTAATTGAGTACGAAGAAGCTATTGGCCGCTGGTTATTTATTAAAGGCCGCAACCAGTTTCCTATCGGGGTTACTGCGGAGGGCATCAAGAAAATTGCCATTCTGGATACACTGCTTGGTAACCGGTATCTGGACACCGAGTCTGTGGTCTTGATCGATGAACCTGAGTCAGCATTGCATCCTACTGCCATTTCGCAACTGCTGGATATCGTAGTCATGTTGGCCGAGCGCGGTATCCAGTTCTTTATGGCAAGTCATTCATATTTTGTGGTTAAAAAATTGTTTTTAATCGCACAAGAGCGTAACATGCCAATTCCGATGCTTTCCATTCAATGATATAATTATTTTTAATGGCAAACAAAGCAGTGGGAAGAGTACTATTGCAAAGGTTATATACCTTTTTAAGTCATTGCCCGATATTATTTCCCAGTTAATTGTATCGGACAGAAATCTACTACAAGATTTTGATAAGAAGTTAGTGATAACAGTTCGCAATCAAATTTTGGCAATGTTTGGAACCACAAAGCATTTTAATGATTTTGAAATTATACTAACCTATGGGGAGCAAAAATTTATAAAAATAGTAAAAGATTATAACTCTGGACATGCCAGGGTGACATATTCTAAAGAGTTAAAAGATGCATTAAAAGAAGTTGCTAATTCTAGTGAAATTTTTTGGAAAAGTTCTGCGAATGAATCGATTAACAATTTTAATGCCTTTTATATTTCCAGAGCTCATTTTTTTAACGAAATACATGAAAAGATAAGCAAAATTTTTGATGAACAACGAGAAGCTCTTTATATACCAGCCGGTAGAAGTCTCGTAAGCACCCTGTCTGGAGAACTCAGAAATATCGATTCGTATAATTTCGATTCTCTTATGAAGGATTTTGTACAAAAAATATTGCACTATAGAGACCGGTTTTCTAAAAACCTGGATGAAATCATAGAAGATAAAAAAAGGCTTACAACAAATCCTATAGATTTTAAAAAAGTTTCCACGGCAAAAAAGCTAATTACAGATATTATTCAAGGTGAATATCGATATGAAAATGGCGAAGAAAAGCTGATGCTTGATAAAGAAACCTATGTAAAAATAAAGTTTTCATCATCAGGACAGCAGGAAGCTCTCTGGATATTGAACTTATTGTTTTTGCAAATTCTTGATAACAAAAAATCCTTTATGGTGTTTGAGGAGCCAGAATCTCATTTGTACCCAGAATCTCAGTATGCTATTGTGAAATTTATAGCCTTATTTTTTTCAAATACGGAGAATCAGGGAATCATAACTACCCATAGCCCGTATGTCATGGCTGCACTAAACACTCTTTTACTTGCCGGACAAGCAAACAATAAAAATGCTGAAAAAATCAAAAAGGTAATAAATAAGCAATTCTGGATAGATATTTCAAGGGTTTCGGCATATTTTGTAGAGAATGGGGAAATTAAAAGTATTCTGGATAAAGAAACGAATCTTATTGATCCCTATTACATTGACTCTGCCAGTATGGCTTATGGATTGATCATACTAAAACAGCATATCTAATTGAGCTTAAAGGAAAGCAAATTGCACATGCCTGTAAACAAATTCTGGAAACATTATCTTTTATAAAAAGAAATCATAGTGATGAATTTGAGGGCGTTGCAATGATGGCTGTTATTGTCTCATCTGCCAATAATGTACCAAGATTACAACAACAGCCCGCATATGTTTTATTAAAAAAACAATGCAAAGCGGTAATTATTAAGACAGTGAAATATGAAGCAATAATTTAACGTAACAAGTTGATGAAATACACAGACCAATGACTACGGTTGATGTTTTAATAAACAGTCTTTGCAAAGCCATCGAGGGTTTCCCCGGATTGCGCTTTGCAGTTCTCTTTGGATCCCGTGCCCGAGGCGAGGCGCGAGATACAAGCGATGTAGACATAGGCTTGTCTTTTTTGTCGCCGCCTCCGCTTTTACAGCTTGGCGGCATGGTGAGCGCCCTTGAGGAAGCAACAGGGATACCTGTGGACATTGTCGAGCTTGATGGACTTGCTTCACGGAATCCACTCTTGGCATACAAAATAGCAACGGAAGGCTTGCTCCTTGCGGAGCGTGAACCGGGCGCCTTTGATGCCTTCCGTGCCCTGGCATATTCGATGTATTTTGATGCGGATCCTTTCCTGGAAGCTGCCCGTGCATCTCTGTCGGAGCGCATTAGAACCGGTAATTTCGCAAGGCCAAACCATGCTTGAACGGCTGATTCAGCTCGAAAAAAACTTGAAACGACTTGAAGCACTCCGAAGGGATGTCCGGACCCAGGCCGGGGATGTACCTACGACATCCGCCTGGGCAATACGTTATGGGCTCATCGAGTCCATCCAGATAGTCATCGATACAGCCTGCGCTATCTGCGCACGCCATAACTTAGGCGCGCCGCGCAGTTACGGAGATTGCCTGCGCCTCCTGGGTGATTCGGGTTATATTCCCAAAGATCTCGCACGTGTCCTCGTCAGTGTCGTAGGATTGAGGAACCTTCTTATTCATGAATATGTCAGTGTGGATGAGGAGCGTATCATGAGCTTCCTTGATGAGCTCGATGTGTTTCGCCGCTACGCGACAGCGGTGCGACAGTACTTGGAGAAATAATGAATTCCTCTCTGTCACCTGAGGCAGAACGAATAAAAATTCCGATTAAAATCCTTAAGATGAAATAATTGCAAAAAAGGTCAATTTATAAAACCATTAATTTGGTGAAAATAATTATGGAAAAGAAAAAAGAATATACACTCTTTAAAAATGGGGCGAATTGGGTAAAGGCAGATTTTCACTTACATTCGCCTTTTGTACACTCTTTTACATTACCTAACGGAGTAAATTTAAATAACGATTTAGATAACTTAGTTGAATTATATCTAAACAAGCTAATTGATCAAGAAATAAAAATAGCTGCAATTACTGATTATCAACAGATAAGAAAAGAGTTTTTTGAAAAACTACAAACAAAAGCAAGAGAAAAAGAAATTTATATATTTCCAGGAATAGAATTATCAGTAAACTATGGCAAAGGATTGCATATACTTATTGTTTTTGAGTATCACGAAGGCATAGACGGTATAAATAGTTATATCCGAGCATTAGATCAAAATCCCCAGCAAAATTTGGTCAATGAAGACAGAAGCCATAGAGATATTAATTTACAGAAAGATTTAAAAATAATTTTAGAAGAAATAAAAGCTAAATTTAATTGTTTAATAATTTACCCACATCCGAATGATAAGAATGGCTTACTAAATTCTTCTCAACCGAAAAATGCAGCAGAATTTTTAAAATATGCCGATGCAATTGAGTTTGTTGAAGATAATGAGATAAAAAGAATAAAAGACACCAACATATTAGAAAAATCATTCTTTGATAATTTATCTATTGTAGAAAACACTGACCCGAAGTCATTCGATGAAATTGGTGCAAAGCAGAGAAATAACAATATCAGAACAACTTATTTAAAACTAAGCACTGTTTCAATAAATGCTATCAAACTTGCATTAAATGACCCATCGCTTAGAGTTAGGATCCACGAAAAACCAGAAAAAAAGAAGGATAGAATTATATCTATTAAAATTAATGGTACATCGTTTTTAAGAAATGTAGAGTTAGATTTTAACCAAGATTTAAATACACTTATTGGTGGTAGGGGCGTTGGAAAATCAGCTATATTAGAAGCAATAAGGTATTGTTTAGATTTGCCTGTATACGCAGATAAAGATTTTAGAGAAAATTTTGTAAAAAATGTTGTAGGTAGTGGTGGAACTATTGAAATTGGAATAGAAAGATTTTTTGGTGAAAATCCAATAAAGTATAAAATTAAAAGAATAATAGGTCAATTGCCAGTGGTAGAAGGGAAAAATCTTTCCCCTGAAGAATTATTTGCAGAAAAGATCCCTTTAATTTTAGGTCAAAAAGAATTATATGCTCTTTCATTGAGAGAAGATTTTCAATTATCCTTAATTGATAATTTAATTGGTGAAGATATTAAAAAAGAAGATTTAGAACTAAAAAAGTTGATTGCTGCTCTTGAGGAAAATTCAAGAGAATTGATATCAGAAAAAAAGAAAATTCAAAAAAAGGAAGAATATGAACAAGAACTTAAAACAATAAATGAACATATAAAAACATTTCAGGATCTCGGTGTGGCAGAAAAGATGGCTAAACACAATGAGCTTATACAAGACGAGAAAATATTAATAAATGCAATAGAAAAAATCAGAAACAAAATAAATGAACTTGATCAAGCCATACAAGATACTGTTCAAGAAATTGAAAAATATAGTAAATTATTGCAAAATGGTAATAGTGTTGAAAAAAAATTATTATTAGAAGCTTCAAATGAATTTTTAGGTGTAAAAGAATATTTTGAGAAATTGAAAAAAGATTTTGAGATTAAGATAACTGCCTATAAACAAAAATTAGATGATTTGCAAAAAAAATGGCAAGAACAAAAGAAAAATTATGAAACTGAAATAAATAATATAAAACAAGAATTATCTGCAAAGGGGCTTGAACCAGACAAATATGAATCACTTATAAAAAGAAAAACCCAAATAGAGCCAATTATAAATGAATATTCAAAGATTACTTCAAAAATTACGTACTTAGAAAATAAAAGAAATGATCTAAAAAGTAAAATAAAAGACCAAAGGCATAAAGTATTTAATACAAGAAAAACTAAGTTAGATGAACTCAATCAAAAATTAATTAATAGGTTAAAAATTGATATTGAATATTTGAATAGTAAAGATAAATTTAAAGAACAATTTAGTGAACTATTAAAAGGTTCTGGAATTTCTAAAGATGCAATAAGCAATATTACTGAGAAAGATTCCATAGATGGTATTGAAATTTCAAATTATATTAGCTTAGGAAAACAAAAACTTCAGGAAATCTTTGGACTCACTGACGCAATGGCTCAAAGATTATTAGAGTGGTTTAAAAATAATGAAAAATTATTTGAACTAGAAACACTTTTCCCTGATGACAAAATTTTAATAAAACTAAAAGTTGATGATACTTATAAAGAATTAATTACTCTTTCATCTGGTCAAAAAGCAACAGCACTGTTGATTTTATTATTTGCTCAAGAAAATAGAATACTTATAATAGACCAGCCAGAAGAGGATTTAGATAATAGATTTATTTACGAAGATGTAGTAAAAATCTTACGAGAAATTAAAAATAATAGACAGATAATTTTAGTAACACACAATGCAAATATACCTGTGTTAGGAGATGCTGAACAGGTTTTTGTTTTAGAGGCAATAAATAATGAATGCATTATCAAGGATATTGGATCTATCGATAAAATATCTATTGCTCAGAATATTAAATCAATAATGGAAGGTGGAGAAGAAGCATTCAAACGAAGAATTGAAAAATATGGAGTTAAAATGTGAACACAATTGAATTATTAGAACTTATAAACAAAGGTGAAGGATATCATCTTGAATTTAAGCTTGAAGAAGAAAACAACGAAGATTTTGCAAAAACTATTGTTTGTTTTGCAAATACCGATGGTGGTAGGATATTGATTGGTGTTGATGACAATGGCAAAACAATTGGAGTTTCAGACATTGATAAAGTAATGTTAAGAATTGATGATATTGCATTAAATCGTTGTGAACCACAAGTTATTATTTTACAAGAATCCATTAATATTGATGGGAAAAATGTTGTAATTATTAATGTTGAAAAGGGGAGTCAAAGACCTTATAGAACAAAGTCGGGATATTATTATATTAGATCATCGAATCGTTGTAGACAGGCAACAAGAGAAGAATTGTTAAGATTATTTCAATCTACAAAAAGTGTGTTTTATGATGAAATACCAGTTAATAACGCTAAATTTGCTGATTTAGATATTTCAGCTTTTAGGCATTTCCTTGAAAATTCTCTTAAAACAGAAACAAATAATGAAGAGGAGATCATAAATTATCTTAGTAATTTTCATTTGATAGACAAAGAGAGTTTAACACCCACATTTACAGGGATTTTATTTTTTGCCAATAACCCTCAAAACTTTGTAAGTGAAAGTAGAATTGTTTGTGCAAATATTAATGGCATAGATATTAGTCAAACAGATCTTGAAACAAAAAATCTAACAGGGAAAATATCTGATATAATTAATAATGTTGAAGATTTTTTCAAATTAGTACTAAGTAATAAACACAAAATAAAAGATTTCCAACCTGAATCTGAATTTGAAATACCAATGACAGCATTGAGAGAAGCTATCGTTAATGCTATTGCTCATAGAGATTATACAATTAATGCACCGATTAGGGTTTTAGTATTTACTGATAGAGTGGAAATTCGTAGCCCCGGCAAATTACCTAATACTGTCACAATTGAAAGTATAAAAGTCGGTGGCTCTCATGTATTAAGAAATCCTACAATTTACAACATACTTTTAAAAATGCGTATGGTTACCGATTTAGGTAGTGGTGTAAGAAGAATGATTAAATTGGTTAAGGAACAGTTACATAAAGATGTTGAATTTGAAAATACAGAAAATGAATTTGTCATTAAAATTCCAAAATAACTCGGCCTTGGGAACGAATGGCTTATCGTACAGAGTGATTTCAATCAAACTGAAAAAAGAACATGGGGTTAAACAAATCCAGGTTTCCTGGGCTCGTGAACGATCCAGATTTACCCTTCTCTTTGAAGCAATGATAATGGCTCTGGTTGATGAGATGCCAGTAAAAGCAATTGCCGATATGGTAGGGATAGAGGATACACGGCTCGGCATATTCGTACCCATTATTGGGGTATCCTCTATGAAAAAAGAGAGCGATGCCCTGCTGTATTGCGTTTTATAGATAGGCTCATTGCGGAGGTGGATGGCTACACAGAGCAATGAATAGGGGCGGTGAATCATCATATCATAGGAGCAGGGCTCATCCGCGGCAGGCCGCGGACCGGGCTCTTACTGCAATCTCCTCTGCGCAAGACCTCCTCTGCACGCGTGGTTTCCTCCGGAACCCCCGCCGGCCCTGGGCCGCCTTTCCACAACGCATCGGAGGATTTCCGTGCGATCCCTTGCGCGAATAAATAATAACTAATAAGGAATGAATTATGGCAAAAATTACCGTCATCGGAACCGGGTATGTTGGCCTAGTCTCCGGCGCATGCCTTGCAGATTTTGGCAACACTGTTGTTTGTGTTGATGTAGATCATCGCAAGATTGACATGCTGAATGCAGGTCAGATTCCCATTTATGAGCCAGGGCTCGATGCGGTGGTTCATAGAAATGTTAAAGACAGTAGGTTGTCATTCACTACCGATGCAGATACGGCAATTAAAAATTCCGAAGCGGTGTTTATTGCAGTAGGGACTCCTCCTGCAGATGATGGCTCTGCGGATTTGAAATATGTGCTCGATGCGGCCGAAGATATCGCTCGGGCCATGACTTCATACCTTGTTATTGTTGATAAAAGCACCGTACCGGTTGGTACTGCTCGTTTAGTACATAGCCATATTGCAAAAGCGCTATCCTCCTATAATAAAACGGTACCCTTTGATGTGGTTTCCAATCCGGAATTTTTACGGGAAGGTTCTGCGGTACAAGACTTTATGCATCCAGATCGGGTGGTGCTTGGGACCGAATCTGAACGGGCCCTTAGTCTCATGAAAGATGTGTATCGGGCCCTGTATCTGAATGAGACTCCTTTTATAGAGACCAATTTGGAAACCGCAGAGATGATTAAGTACGCCGCCAATGCCTTTCTTTCGGTAAAGATTACTTTTATTAATGAGATTGCGAATCTCTGTGAAAAGGTTGGGGCCAATGTGCTCGATGTTGCCCGTGCTATGGGTAAAGATGGCCGCATAAGCCCCAAGTTCCTCCATCCTGGTCCAGGGTATGGCGGCAGTTGTTTTCCAAAAGATACAAAGGCCCTTGCAGATATTGGTAAAAAATATGGCAGTCCCCTTTCAGTCGTAGAAGCTACAATTCAGGCAAATGAGCGGCAGAAAAAAAAGATGGTAGAAAAGATCGAATCTGCTGTTGGTAATCTGCAGGGGGCGACTATTGCAATTCTTGGTCTTGCCTTTAAGCCGAATACCGATGATATGCGGGAAGCTCCTGCGTTAACAATAATAGAAGGGCTAGTAAAAAAGGGAGCGAAATGCAGACTCTACGATCCTGTGGCAATGAAAGAAGCCCAGGGGAGATTGCAAAGTTATAGCGATTCAATAGAATATTGCAGTAATGAGTATGAAGCAATGACAGGTTCCGATGCATTGGTTTTGTTAACAGAGTGGAACCAGTTCAGAGATATGGATTTGGCAAAGATAAAACAACTTCTTAAAAAGCCCATATTTATTGATTTACGAAATATTTACAGAAGAAGTGCTGTTGAATCTGCAGGCTTTTCCTATTATGCTGTTGGACAAGAAATGTGAAGATATTAGTTACTGGTGCGGCAGGTTTTATTGGCTTTCATGTTGCACGACAGCTTCTTGATCGTGGAGACACAGTTGTCGGCATTGATAGCATTAACAGCTATTATGACCCAAAGCTCAAATTTGATCGCCTCAAAGAAATGGGGATTGGTTCCACTGCAGAGGAATGGGGAAAACCGGTACAGTCAAAAGTCTATGCAAACTGTACTTTTATTCGGATGCTCTGTGAAGACCGGCAAGCTATAGCGGTACTGTTTAGTGAACAAAATTTTGATATGGTCATACACCTGGCCGCACAGGCTGGGGTGCGGTATAGTATCGATCATCCATACGAATATATTGATGCAAACATTAATGGGTTTATTACTATTTTAGAAGGTTGTAGACATTCTAATGTACAGCATTTAGTGTATGCATCGAGTTCATCAGTATATGGTAATAAATCGGATTATCCTTTTAAGGAAACCGACAGGGTAGATAATCCTATAAGTTTGTATGCCGCAACTAAAAAAGCAAACGAGCTTATGGCTCATACATATAGTCATCTGTATGGTCTAAACACCACTGGCTTACGGTTTTTTACTGTGTATGGCCCCTGGGGGCGACCAGATATGGCGTATTTTAAATTTGCTAAGGCCATATTGGAAGGTAAGCCAATTAGTGTTTTTAACCATGGGGACTTATATCGGGATTTTACCTACATCGATGATATTGTCGAAGGAGTAATCCGTGTTGCAGATGCTTTTTATGAGCCAAGAGTTATAAAAGAAGATAAAAAAAGCGAACTTTCTTACCGCATTTTTAATATTGGGAATAATAGGCCGGTAAAGCTAGATTATTTTATCAGAACACTTGAAGAAGTCCTTGGTAAGAAGGCATTAATCAAATATGAGCCAATGCAGCCAGGAGATGTGTATAGGACAGAGGCTGATGTAACAAAGCTTGAGCAATATATTGGATGGAAACCTGTAACAACAATTAATGCAGGATTAAAGAATTTTGTTGAGTGGTATTTGCTGACATATTCGAGGTAGGAAATGAAAGGAATTATTCTTGCAGGCGGTTCTGGTACACGGTTGTATCCCGCTACAAAAGTTATTTCAAAACAGCTTTTACCTATCTATGACAAGCCGATGATCTACTATCCCTTGTCGGTGCTCATGCTTACAGGCATAAGGGAAATTCTCATTATTTCAACTCCCCAGGACACACCCCGTTTCAGAGAGCTTCTTGGTGATGGCTTGCAGTGGGGTATTCATCTTGAGTATGCGGTGCAGCCCAACCCCGAGGGCCTTGCCCAGGCTTTCATTATCGGCGAGTCCTTCATCGCTGGCGATACATCCTGTCTGATACTTGGGGACAATATTTTCTTCGGTACCGGCTTCAGTACCATGCTCAGGAAAGCCGCAGAGCTTAAAGATGGAGCGATTGTTTTTGGTTATTCTGTAAAGGATCCTGATCGCTTCGGTGTGGTCGAGGTCGATGCAAATTTCAAAGCCCTGTCTATAGAAGAAAAGCCTGCAAATCCAAAGTCGAATTGGGCGGTGACCGGGCTTTATTTCTATGACCGAAATGTATGCAGCTATGCCAAAGAGCTTAAACCATCTCCTCGAGGAGAGTTAGAAATAACCGATCTCAACCGCCGATACCTTGAAGAAGGAAAATTATCAGTAAAGCCCTTGGGGCGAGGTTTTGCCTGGCTCGATACGGGCACCCATGACAGTCTGCTTGATGCTTCAGAATTCATTGCCACCATTCAGAAACGCCAGGGCTTTATTATTGCCTGCCTGGAAGAGATTGCCTACCATGAAGGGTGGATAGGCCGTGAGCAAGTGCTCGCAATTGCAAGAGAATTAGGGAAAACTGAGTATGGTAAATATTTAATTGATCTTATAAAGTAAAATTGAGATGGTTTTAAACAACCAAAGTAATTCTATTTGTTACTAATCATTGTAAGGGTTTTATTGATGATTCATCCATTATCAGATGTGAAAAGCATAAATATTGGGGAAAATACTCAAATATGGCAATATGTTGTAATACTTGAAGGCGCTAAAATTGGAGATAATTGTAACATTAATTGTCATTGTTTTATTGAAAATAATGTTGTTATTGGAAATAATGTAACTATAAAATCTGGAGTTTATATCTGGGATGGTATTACTATTGAAGATAATGTTTTTATTGGGCCAAATGTAACTTTTACAAATGATATGTATCCAAGATCAAAAAAGCATACTAAGCCTTATATAAAAACTCTAATCAAAAATGGTGCTTCTATAGGAGCTGGATCAGTAATTAAGCCAGGATTAATAATTGGAGAATTTGCATTGGTTGGTGCTGGATCTGTTGTTACGAAAAATATCGGAAATAATGAGTTATGGTTTGGTTCTCCAGCAAAATTAAAAGGTTATGTTTGTAGATGTGGTGAAATTCTTAATAACAGTTTAATTTGTCCTGAGTGTAATTTGCAATATATAAAATCAGATAATAATGAAATTTATACTTTAAAGGAAAATAGATGAACTTAAAACAATTTAACATCAAAGGCGACTCCCGCGGCTCCCTCATCGCTCTCGAAGCAAATAAAGAAATTCCTTTTGAAATAAAAAGAGTCTATTACATCTTTGATACCAAAGAGGGTGTCGTTCGTGGGCATCATGCACATAAAGCATTAGAGCAAATACTGATTTGTGTCAGTGGTTCTTGTACTATTGTTATGGATGACGGAAAGGAACGAATAGAATTTGTTCTAAACAAGCCTGATATTGGACTTTATGTTGGACCTAAGATGTGGCATGAAATGAAAGATTTTTCGCCTGGAGCCGTGTTATTAGTCTTAGCCAGTGATTTGTATAACGAAGCTGATTATATTAGAAATTATAATGAGTTTCTTGAATATGTGAATGTTAGAGGATAGATGAGATGGTTTATTTTAATTCTCTTGAAGAGATAACTGCTTCTTTTGAGCCAGAGCTTAGCCAGGCTGTATTGCGTGTAGTTAAGTCAGGCTGGTACTTATTGGGGAATGAGGTTAAACAATTCGAAACTTCCTTTGCTACCTATTGCGGTGTAAAGCATTGTATAGCCGTCGCAAATGGTCTTGATGCTCTTATTCTTATCATGAGAGCTTACAAAGAGCTTGGTATCCTTAAAGATGGTGATGAAGTAATAGTTCCTGCAAATACCTATATTGCAAGTATTCTTGCTGTAAGTGCAAATAATTTAGTCCCTGTCCCAGTGGAACCCAGACTTGATACATATCTAATAGATCCTGACAAAATTGAATCTGCAATAACAGAAAAGACAAGGGCTATAATGCCCGTTCATTTGTATGGACAACTTTGTGATATGGAAAAAATTAATGTTATTGCAAAAAAGTATAATTTACTTGTTATAGAAGACTCAGCTCAAGCTCATGGTGCAATAAAAGATGGTAAGCGTGCTGGTAGTTTTGGTAATGCAAGCGGTTTCAGTTTTTATCCGGGCAAAAATCTGGGATCTCTTGGGGATGCAGGAGCAGTAACCACCAATGATGACCAATTAGCCGATGCTGTGCGTCAGATTGCCAACTACGGATCAGAGAAAAAGTATGTTTTCAAATATAAAGGAGTGAATTCAAGACTTGATGAACTGCAGGCAGCGGTGCTTTCTTTAAAGCTTAAGCGCCTTGATGCAGATAACCAGAGAAGAAGAGAAATAGCCCAGCGGTATTGCAATGAGATTAAGAATCCTTTTATTGTGCTTCCGGAGGGTATTATCGATCCTTCTCATGTCGTGCATCTTTTTGTTATAAGATCACAGTATAGAAACGATTTGATACGGCATTTAGAAGATAATAATATACAAACACTCATTCATTATCCTATAGCGCCCCATAAGCAAAATGCATATAAAGAATGGAACAACAAAAATTACCCAATAACAGAACAGATACATCGAGAAGTGCTAAGTTTACCAATGTATCCAGTTCTCAGTAAAGAAAATGTTGATCAAGTTATTAGCGCTGTAAATTCCTTTAAGAGATAGCTGTGCAAGATTCTAATAAAACTAAAGAAAATAAAAAAGCAATATTAAAATCTACTGCCTTGCTTGGTGGTTCTTCATTTATCAATATCCTTATAGGGATGATAAAAACTAAAATTGTTGCTCTATTGCTGGGACCAAGCGGTGTAGGGTTTATGGGGGTTATCAGCAGTTTACAACAAATTGTCACGACAGTGACGGGACTTGGCTTGAATACAAGCGGTGTTCGTCAGATTGCTCATGCAACTGCGAGCAATGATGAAAAAAAGGTTGCATTAACGGTAAAATCTCTTAGAATAACTGTTTGGGCTACTGGCGCTTTGGGCTTGCTTTTCATGGTTTTCAGCGCAAGGCTTTTGTCACAGCTTTCGTTCAAAACTGAAGAGTATTCTGTCCCGATTGCTGTTCTTGGATTGGCAGTCTTGTTTTCTGCAATCTCATCTGGTCAAACATGCGTTCTGCAAGGCTTTAGAAGAATAAAGGATGTTGCTAAAATAAGCGTGATTGGCGCAATTAATGGGACAATAATTGGTCTGCCTTGTTACTATTTCTGGGGCCAAAATGGCATTGTTCCCAGCATGGTATTGGCTTCGCTCGCAAGCCTTGCAACTTCGTGGTGGTATGTAAAAAAAATACAACTTGTTGAAGTTCCTATTAGCTACCCTGTAATCAAAAAAGAAGCTGAAAAAATAATTAAATTAGGCTTGCCGTTGATGCTTTCGGCTTTTGTAACAACTGCAGTAAGTTATATAACGAGAGTTTTCTTGAGTCGTGAGGCAGGTCTTGATGCTGTAGGGCAATATCAAGCAGCATTTGCTCTTGCTGGTGTTCTTGTTAACTTCGTTTTAACTGCAATGGGAACAGATTACTACCCAAGACTTACAGCTGTTGCTAATGATAATCATAAAATGAATGAAGAAGTAAACTCACAGACTGAAATAGCATTGCTTCTTGCTGTTCCAGCGATAACAGCTACAATAGTTTTTATGCCTTTTGTTATCAGCTTATTTTATTCATCCCGGTTTGATGGCGCTATACCTATTTTGCGCTGGGCTGTGTTTGGAATTTTAGGGAGAGTTATTTCATGGCCCCTGGCATATATTATTTTGGCGAAAGCTAAAGGGGGTCTGTTTCTATTTACAGAGTTTATTTCAGGAATAGTCAATGTTCTTGCATTAATAATTTGTTATAAATATTTAGGTCTGGCGGGTTCTGGTTTAGCTTTTGCTTTGCTTTATATTTGGTATACGGGTTTAATGTTAATTGTAGCAAAAAAAATAAGTAGATTTTATTGGAACAAGCAAAATATAGCTTTAATTATCATCTCTTTGTTGGTAGTTACATCATTATCTATTTTTCAGATATTTTCAATTGTATATTTAGTAAAGTATATTCTTGGAATAATATTACTCATTGGAATTAGTTATATATACATTAAGAGGCTTTTTACTATTTCCGGTATTTCATTAAAAATATTAAATGACAAAATTATTAGATCTTGAGCAAAATTAAATATATAATAAAAGGTCTATAAATCGATGGCAAACGATATAATCAATAAACTTTCATCCAATCAGATACAAGAAGTATTTATTCAAATATTGAATTTTTACATTACACCATCTTTTGGTTCAGTTAAACAGAGAGAGTTTGACATATTTTTATTTAGTAAGCTTCAGGAGCTTGGGTTTTTTGAAAAAAATGATGATATTTATGAAATAATGTCAAAACTTAAGATAACAAGAAGCAAAGCTCGCAATCTTATATATGAAAGTAATTTAAGAAAATTAAACAAAATTAAATTAGATCAAAAACTAAAGGAAGAGCTAATAAAAATACGTTTTTTAAAAAGCAATAGTTACTTGGTTGGTATAGAATTAGAAAATCCATTGCTTATAGACCATTTAAAAGCAAAGCTGAAAAACAAAGGTTATTCAAGTGATGGTTCATTTTCGCCTGAATTAGTTAGATTAAATACCGAGGCCTTTGTTGCGATTTTAGAGGACTATATTGATGAAAATTCAAAAAAAATGAGGCTCTTTCAAAACTCAGACGAGTTTTGAAAGAGCCTCCTTGGAAATGCGCAGATTTCGCAGCAATGCTGACCAATGGGAAGCATTGCGAGAAACTGCAAAGCCAATTTCAAAACTAACCGAGTTTTGAAATTGGCTCAAATTATAGAAAATAAGCTAATTCAAATGGGATATAAAAAAGATACAATTTTTAAAGGAATATTTGGAGCATATTTTAAAGATATTGCACAAAAAGTATTAGGTGATAATGCAGGAGAATTTGTAGCTGAAAAGTATATTACACTGATTTTAGACGGGGCTGTTGAAAGAAATAATAAGATCGAAAGAAAAGGTTAGCAATATGAGAATATTATTATTAGGTGAATATAGTGCTCTGCATAAAAACTTAAAAGAAGGTCTTGTTGAGTTGGGATATGAGGCTGTTGTCGCTAGTGATGGTGATGGATACAAGACAATTCTTTCTGATATTTCTTTAAACTCTAATATTCAATGGAAATTGGGTAGTATTGCTAATAGGTTAAAGATGTTGTTTCTACTTAATAGATTTAAATATTACGACGTTGTACAATTAATTAATCCATTTATTGTTCATTTTAAATATTTCCCAAAATACTATTTTATCGAGAAAATTATTCAAAATAATGCAAAATTTTTTATTCTTGCTGCTGGTGATGATGCTTATTTTTGGAGATATGGAAGAAAAAAATTAAAATATGGACCATTTGATGATTTCTTAAAATATGATTTAAAGTCAGATAAATATTTTATGGAAAGTGTCGAGTCTCTTAAATATAATGATTGGATATTAGAAAAATCCAATGGAATTATTCCTATAATGTATGAATACGAAAAAAGCTATGAAGAGCATCCTAAGCGTTTAAATACAATTCCTATTCCAATAAATACAAATAAAATAGTTTATCATGAAAATAAAGTAGCAAACAAGCTAGTCATATTTCATGGTCTGAATCGCTATGGTTTTAAAGGTACACGACACGTTGAAGAAGCTTTTGAATATTTAAGAGATAAATATCCTAATGACTTAGAGCTTATTATTGATGGCAAAATGCCGCTTAATGATTACCTTAAAGTAATGCAGAGAACAAATGTGGTGATTGATCAAATGTATAGCCATTCATTAGGGGTAAATGGCGTTTATGCATTAGCAATGGGTAAAATTGTAATGGGCGGAGGAGAACCTGAGAGCCTTCAAAGTTTAGGAGTAGAATCAAGCCCAGTAATTAATTTAGAACCAAATGCAAAAAGCATTATTCAGCAAACAGAAAGATTATTAGAATGCAAAAATAAAATTCCTGAAATGGGTTATGAAAGTCGAAAGTTTGCTGAAAATGTTCATAACTACATTAAAGTAGCTCAAAAATATATTGACACATGGAGTAAATACTAATATGTGTGGTATAACAGGCTTTGTTGATTTTACCAAAAAAAGTGATATAAAAACATTAAAAAAAATGACAGATGTCCTTTATCATCGAGGTCCTGATGATAGTGGGTATGGTTTTTATGAAAATGAATTCGCAACTATAGGATTAGGACAGAGAAGGCTTTCAATTTTAGATCTATCTCCACGTGCTCATCAGCCAATGACATCTGACCAATTGACGATAGTCTATAATGGGGAAATTTATAACTTTAAGGAAATTCGAAAAGATTTAGAAAAATATGGGTACACATTTAATTCTGATTCCGATACTGAAGTAATCTTAAAAGCATATCATAAATGGGGTATAGATGCAGTACATCGCTTTAATGGTATGTTTGCTATTGCAATATATGATCAACAGACTAAAAAATTGACTTTGATCAGGGATCGTGCTGGTGTTAAACCTTTATACTGGTATCAAAAAAATGGTTTGTTTATGTTCGCCAGCGAACTTAAGAGCTTTCATGAGAATCCTGTTTTTAAAAAAGAAATAGATATAGATGCATTGTCTTTGTTTTTCCAGTACGGGTATATTTTACAGCCATATAGCATATTTAAAAACAGTTTCAAGTTAAAAGCAGGTCATTTTATTGAACTTGACTTAAAGAATAATAACTTGCAAGAAATTAAATATTGGGATGTAGTTGACTGCTACAATCAACCTAAATTAGTTATTTCAGAACAAGAAGCCATAGAAGAAACCGAACGTTTGCTTAAGAAGGCTTTTGAATATCGTATGGTAGCAGATGTACCAGTAGGTATGTTTCTAAGTGGTGGATACGATAGTAGTGCTGTGACTGCAATTTTGCAATCTGATAGAACTGAAAAGCTTAAAACATTTACGATAGGATTTTATGAAGATAAATTTAATGAAGCACATCATGCAAAAAAAGTTGCCGAGTATCTTGGCACAAATCATACAGAGTACTATTGCACACAAAAAGATGCGCTTGAAATTCTACCTAAACTTCCAGAAATATGGGATGAACCGTTTGGTGATGCATCAGCGATACCAACAACTTTAGTTAGTCAGTTGGCAAGAAAACATGTTACTGTATCACTCAGTGCTGATGGTGGTGATGAAATATTTGGTGGATATGAAAAATACACTAGCATTCACAAGAAAAAGCAAGCATTCAGCAAGATCCCAAACCTTTTGCTCCCTTTGGCAAAAGAGTGTTTAAATTGTAAAGCCATACAGTTTGCCACACGGAAGGCGGGGATGTTTGATGCAGACGACCGACTTAAACGTTTTGCGCTTATGTTAGATAAAAATGAAAAGGGGTTACTAAAAATTAGTTCTCAAATATTTACGGATAGTGATATAGAAGAAATATTAACCAAAAAGCCAAAACCGCTAAAAACGGAGTTCGATGCTGAAATTAACCAAGTTTGGCTAGATAATATTATGGCGATTGATTATAAAACCTATCAGCTTGATGATATTCTTTCAAAAGTAGATAGAGCCACCATGTCAGTAAGTTTAGAAGGGCGCGAACCCTTATTAGATTATAATGTCATTAATTTTGTTGCACGACTCGATCCGAGTTTAAAAATACGCAATGGAAATAAAAAATACCTATTAAAAGAGATAGTTCATAAATATTTGCCAAAAGAAATAATGGATCGTCCCAAAATGGGCTTTGGTGTACCTATATTTAACTGGTTTAAAGATGAACTAAAAGATTATTTAAACATTTATTTAGATGAACAAAGAGTAGCTAAAGAAGGAATATTTCAACCAGGCATGGTTGTAAAAATTAGAGATAAATACCTAAAAGGAGAAAACGTCAATATTAACAAAATTTGGTTTTTACTGATGTTTGAAATGTGGATGGAGAGATGGATGAAATGAAGCATTATTTTACAGTATTTACACCTACCTATAATCGAGCTCATTTGTTGTACCGTGTATACAATTCGTTAAAGGCACAGACATTTAAGGATTTTGAATGGTTGATTGTGGATGATGATTCTACAGATAACACAAAAGAAGTGGTTGATTCATATAGATTAGAAGGCATAGTTGATATAAAGTATATATGGCAACCTAATGGCCATAAAAAAAGTGCTTTTAACCATGGTGTAAAAGAAGCGAAGGGTTTGTTCTTTATACCAGCTGACTCGGATGATTCTTTTCAAGCTGAAACGCTAGAAATATTTAAAACCGCATATGAGTCGCAACCAATAAGTATACAACAAACACTTTCTGGTGTTGTTTGTTTATGTAAAGATCAACAAGGTAATGTTATTGGAGATTATTTTCCAAAAGAAAATTGGATTAGTAATGGCTTAGAAATGCGATATAAATATCATGTATCCGGTGAAAAATGGGGTTGTATAAAAACATCAATACTAAAAGATTTCCCATTTCCTGAAGTATTTGGCCATGTACCAGAAAATGTGATTTGGACTCCTATTGCAAAAAAATATAAGGCTCTATTTATTAATAAAGCACTTAGAATTTACTATGTAAATGAGGCAGACAGTATCACTAATAATAGTTTCAATATTAAAAATGCTCATGGGCATTTTTTATTAGCAAAAAATATTTTGGAAAATGAGCTTGATTATTTTTTTTATAATCCACTTAATTTTATTAAAGCTTCAGCAAATTTTACTCGTTTTAAATTGGATACGAAAAAAAAATAAGAAAAAAGTATAAATTTATATTAGAAAATAAACGGATAATTGGAAATATTCTTGTATTATTATTCTTTCCTTTAGGTCTATTTCTGCATTTTCGGGATATGCGTAGATGAAACAAATAACATTTCTTATCAGCTCACTTGCCGGTGGTGGGGCTGAAGGCGTGTGTGTTACTTTAGCAAATGGTTTAGCCGGTAGAGGCTGGCAGGTTGATCTGATTGTTTTGCATTTACATAATGCCGCCTATCGTGATCGTGTATCTGAAAAAGTTAATCTGGTAGTCTTGGGTGTAAATCATGCGCGTTTTTCGTTTGGTCCGCTTCGTAAATATTTAAAAACTAAAAGACCTGAAAAAATATTGGTGTTTAACTACGAATTAGCTGTTCTGTTGGTGATGATTCGTGGCCTAACTCGCCAGCCTTTTAAAATTATAGCGCGAAATGTTAATACACTTTCGCAAAATCGATCAGGCGTAAAAGGTTTTTGGCGTAGACAGGTGGTGCAGCGTTTGATTGATTCGCTTTATTGTAAGGTCGATCATGTAATTAATCAATGTAAAGGCATGGAAGCTGATTTTTTAGCATTATACTCTTCTTTAAAAGGTAAAACCAGTGTTATTTATAACCCGGTAAATCAGATTGTTGAAGATGCGGCGAAAACTATCGATTTTTCAAATGTGGAAAAAGAAGATTATTTATTATGCGTGGGACGTTTAGAGCCACAAAAAGCATTTTATTATGCAATTGAAGCGTTTGCAGGCGTTGCTAAAGGTTTCTCTAATTTACGTTTGAAAATTGTCGGTCAGGGCAGTTTGGAACAAGCTTTAAAGCAATGTGCAATAAATTTTTGTGTAGCCGACAGAGTAGACTTTGAAGGATTTCAAAAAGATATAATACCATATTATCTAAAAGCTCGTGCTACGTTATTAACATCCCTTTACGAAGGATTTCCTAATGTTATAATCGAATCCATCACCCTTGGAACACCTGTAATAGCATTCGACTGTCCGAGTGGTCCAAGTGAGATTATCCAAAATGGAGTAAACGGTTATTTAGTAAGGTATAAGGATGTTAAGCATTTAAAAGATAGAATAAATAGTCTTTTAAATGCTGAGATAAAACCCATGATGGTGCGATTTACAGCACAAAAATTTACTGTAAGTCAGATAATAACAAAATATGAAGGATTATTATGCAACCAAACATAGCTTATAGCTCTAATGATTTTCTTAAATTATGTCATTTTAATAGAGCGTATAAAATTGGTATTTTTTTAATTTCTTTAATATATTCATTCGCATTAGTTTATTTAATTCCGATGGATGGCTTAATTAAGGATAGATTAAACTATTTAAATTATGCTTCAAATTCAGATATTATTGCCTTAAGTTATTTATCTAAAGGGTTGTTATCATTCCTTTTTAATGAACCTGTTTGGCTGGTTATAAACATTGTATTAAATCAATTTTTTTCACCAAAACATGTTGTATCAATCATTGTATTTTTTTCTGCTTTTATATCTGCCTATTTAATTTTAAAAACTAATCCAAAATATTTTATATTTTTATTGTTTATATTGCTGTTTCCACAAGTTATCATAAAATATATAATTCATTTACGCCAAGGATTGGCTATTAGTATATTTCTTTTAGGCTGGTTTACACATTCAAAACCATTCCGTTTAATATTATTGGGATTAACGCCATTTATACATTCTAGTTTTTTCTTTGTCTTATTGCTATTGGCATACGTTTTTGTTTTAAAAAGAATGAAATTTGCTTATGATTTAAGAAATATTGCGATTTTAATTTTAGGCTTAGCAATAGGCTTAAGTTTGGGTTTGCTTGCTAATCTTCTTGGTGCAAGGCAAGCTAATGAATATCAATTTTCTACCACTGATGTTTCAGGTCTTGGATTTATATTTTGGTTATGTGTTTTTATACTTTATTCTTTACAAGGTCGAAACTTTGTAAATAAACATACTTTTGCCATAAGTAACATTGTTTTTTATCTTACAACTTACTTTTTTATTGAGATTACGGGTCGGATTTTTGAAAGTTCAATAATAATTGTTTTACTTGCTAGTTTAGATTTAACAGCCTGGCGAAGAAAAGTTTTTTTTGCTACTATTACATTATTTGTATTGTTGAGCTGGCTTTTGCGGTTAAATCAACCATGGTTTGGTTGGGGTACGGGTTTATAAATGAAAATATTTCATATAATCACCGGATTAAATGACGGAGGCGCAGAGGCGGTTTTATATCGTCTTTGCAAGTTTGATTCCGAGCATAATCACATTGTTGTTTCCCTTATAAATGAGGGTAAGTATGGGCCTTTGTTAAATGATTTGGGCGTTGAGGTATATTGTTTAAATATGCCCGCTGGTAGAATTCGTTTATCAAGTTTAATTCAGCTGTTTAAATTGTTGCGTCAAAACAAACCTGATGTAGTTCAAACATGGATGTATCATTCCGATTTGATTGGTGGTGTGATAGCAAGATTTTCAGGTGTTAAAAATATATTTTGGGGAGTGCATAATACTACATTAGAAAAAAGGAAATCAAAACGTTCTACAATTGTTATTTGTAAATTAAATGCAATTTTATCTAGATGGGTACCTAAAAAAATTATCTATTGTGCTGAAAAATCTCGCAAGGTTCATGAACTGCTTGGTTTTAAAACCACTAAAGGGGCTGTCGTTTCAAATGGTTATGATTTGGATGCCTTTGCTCCTTCTCAAGAGTTTCGTATACGTTTTCGTCGTGAAGTGAATATTGATCAAAATGTATTTTTAATTGGTCATGTTGGTCGTTTTGATCCACAAAAAGACCATAAAAATCTTATATTAGCTTTAGGTATTCTTAAACAAAAGAACAAGTTATTTTATAGCATATTGGTGGGAACAGGCGTAAATAATGAAAATTATATTTTAAATAATTTAATTGATAAAAATGACTTAGTTAATACCGTTAAATTGCTTGGGCAACGAAATGATATTCCTGTTGTTATGAATGGATTAGATATTCATGTATTATCAAGCACTGCTGAAGCATTCCCAAATGTATTAGCGGAAGCCATCGCTTGTGGCACACCTTGTGTTACGACCAATGTAGGGGATGCTGCATTGATTGTTGGTGATACTGGTTGGGTGGTGTCACCAAATGACCCGCAAGCCTTAGCGAATGCCATTATGCAAGCTATTGAAGAGAAGCAAACTAACCACCAAGCCTGGTCAGAGCGCAAACAAAGATGCCGTAAACGAATTGTTGAAAATTTTAGTATTGAAAAAATGGTAGAGAATTATCATCGGGTGTGGTTTAGTAAATGAAAATTTGTCTTATTTCCCAAAATGTTACTCCTGGATTATTAATTTTTCGAAAGCATTTTATTCGATTTTTAGTTAATAAAGGTCATGAAGTGTATGCTTTTGCTATTGACTATACGCCTGAGTCTCTAAAAGCGTTGGAAGATTTAGGGGCGATACCTGTTTCATATCAGCTCAATAAAACGGGCTTAAATCCAATTAAGGATATTCGTGATACCTATCGTTTATATAAAACGTTAAAAAAGTTATTGCCCGATGTAGTGTTTAGTTTTTTTGTAAAGCCTTCGGTTTATGGTTCTATTGCCGCTGGATTGGCGGGGGTGCCTCGTAAAATTGCGATGTTAGAAGGGTTGGGCTATATCCATACCCCCTGCAAGCAGGGAATGTCGCTTAAGAAACGTTTGTTACAGCGTGTGCATGGTCTATTGTGTAGCATAGGGTATGCGTTTGCGGATAAGGTGTTGTTTTTGAATCCTGATGATCCGAGGGATTTGTCGCGTGTGGCATTTTTAAATAAATCGAAGCTTGAGGTGCTCGGGCCAATTGGATTGGATTTGCAGGCGTATCCTTTTTCTGAACCCGATTTAACAAAACCGATTCGATTTATTTTTATTGCGCGAATGTTGGCAGAGAAAGGGGTATTTGAGTACTTGATGGCGGCGCGTTTGGTGAAGGCGCGTTTTCCTGAGGCAGAGTTTGTTATTTTGGGTGGTTTAGACCCTGATAATCCAGCGGCTCTAACTAAATCGCAATTGGACGATGTGATAGCAGAAGGGTTAATCATTTACCCAGGGCACGTAGACAATGTAAGAGATTGGATTGCTGATTCTCATGTGTTTGTCCTACCTTCTTATAGAGAAGGATTTCCCCGTTCTGCGCAAGAGGCAATGGCAATTGGACGAGCTGTAATTACGACCGATGTTCCTGGTTGTCGAGAGACCGTTGTGAACGGTGTGAATGGTTTTTTAGTGCCACCTTGGAATATAGAAGCTTTGTCTGAAAAAATACTATATTTAATTGAGCACCCTGATGAGATAAAACGTATGGGTGCGGAAAGTTATCGGATAGCTGTCGAGCGTTTTGATGTCCATAAAATCAATCCGGTACTCGCAAGAATTATTATCGGATGTGATTAAATCTAAGAACAACAGATAAAACGCCGGTTGTCACCAATAATTTTACGAGTTTTCAACAGAGCAAGGACCACCTGTGCCCGGGATCTTGCCGCTGCCATTTATCAACTTTAAAAAATCCATGGCCTATGTAGAAAATGTAGCCGCATTCATTGAATATTGTCTTCAAAATGGCCATGGAGAGCATTTGTTTAATTATGTTGATAAACCAGATTTCGATATGAATACCCTTGTTTCCGAAGTATATGCAATGCTCGGGAAAAATAAGAAAATAGTCCATTGGCCCTATTGGATGGGGTATACCGGTGGCTTGTTTTTTGATGTTATCGCAAAAATTACTGGTAAAAAGTTACCAATAAGTTCTATCCGTATAAAAAAATTCTGTGCTAATACCATGTTTGAATCAAACAATATTAAGAAAACTATTTTTACCCCACCAGTTTCTTTACAAGAAGGTCTTAAAAATACAATTAAGTATGAGTTTATCGATAAGTCTCAGGGACAAGAATTTTATACAGAGTAAGGACACCCCCCTCATGAAATCCATAATCCTCGCCGGTGGTTCCGGCACTCGGTTGTATCCGCTCACCTATGCGGTTTCCAAGCAAATTCTTCCCGTCTATGACAAGCCAATGATCTACTATCCCCTGTCGGTGCTTATGCTCGCAGGAATTCGGGAAGTACTCATCATTTCCACTCCCCGGGATCTCCCTGTGTTTAGGGAGCTATTTGGCAGTGGAGAAAAACTTGGGATGCGCTTTGAATACGCCATACAAGAAAAGCCCCGGGGGCTTGCCGACGCCTTTATTGTGGGTGAAAAGTTTATTGGCAGCGATAACGTAGCCCTCGTACTGGGAGACAACATCTTTTACGGCCAAGGGTTTACTGGTACCTTGCAAAACGCCGCAAGCCGTAAAGAAGGTGCTACTATATTTGGCTACTATGTAAAAGACACCACCCAGTATGGTGTTGTAGAGTTTAATGCCTCTGGCAAAGTCCTTGGTATAGAGGAAAAACCGGCACAGCCTAAGTCCCACTATGCTGTTCCGGGCCTCTATTTCTATGATAACCAGGTAGTCGATATTGCAAAGTATGTACAGCCCTCTAGTCGGGGAGAAATCGAAATAACCTCGGTAAATAACGAATACCTCGCCCGGGGACAGCTCCATGTGGAGCTCCTGGGCCGCGGCATGGCCTGGCTCGATACCGGCAGCTACGATGGCCTCATGGAAGCATCTAACTTTGTAGAAACTATTCAAAAACGGCAAGGCCTCTATGTGGCCTGTATCGAAGAAATTGCCTACCGCAACGGCTGGATCAGCCGTGACCAACTCCTTGCCATCGCCGAAGGCTTTAAAACCGATTACGGCGCTTACCTGCGCTTTGTGGCGGAGCAATAACTATGCCCATCACCGTTACCACCGTTCCTATAAAACACCCACCTGGGCCCGGGACCTCTCCGCCGCCATTCACGCCCTTATAACAAACCCCGATGTTCCCGCCGGTATCTACCATTTTACCAACGACGGAGAATGCACCTGGTACGACTTTGCCCTGGCCATCCGCGACGAAGCCCGCAAGCTCGGCCTCTTAGACAAGGACTGCACCGTAAACCCCCTCACCACCGCCCAATACCCCACCAAAGCCCGCCGCCCCGCCTATTCAGTCCTTTCCAAAGCCAAAATAAAAGCCCTCGGCATCCCCGTCCCCGACTGGCGGCAAAGCCTTATCCAGTTTCTTACGGTTCTGAATCGTTCCTAATCGCTTTGTACTGTAGAACAAGAATAATATCATCATCTCTTGAAAGCGTATCAATATAATGTTAAAAGGACGCTGCGCTCAGCATTCATATTTATACTTTCAGGCTTGACATAATATATACCACGATATATATTATACTCAAGTGGAGGTTAAAGTAATGCAAACTGCAAAGTTGTTCCAAAACGGTCGATCTCAAGCGGTTAGGTTGCCTAAAGAATATCAATTCTCTGGAGATGATGTATTTATCCAAAAACACGGTAATGCAGTTCTTTTGATACCGCATGAAAAAGCTTGGGAAGTTTTTTTGGAAGGTATAAATGGATTCTCTGATGATTTCATGATTGATGGAAGGAATCAAGGAGAACCCCAAGTAAGAGAAGACCTGTAATGTACTTACTTGATACAAATATTTGCATATATGCCATTAAGAATAAACCAATATCAGTTTTAGAAAAAATAAAAGAAAACTCCAAATTAGGAATCTATATTTCTTCACTGACTATCGCTGAACTAGAGTATGGAATAGAGAATAGTAATAGAATTAAAGAGAATAGAGTATCTCTGATTAAATTTTTATCAATATTCAATATACTTTCATTTGATGACAAGGATGCTATTCCCTATGGGAAGTTAAAAGCAAAACTAAAAAAAGAAGGTACCATAATTGGTCCTATAGACATGCTACTTGTAGCGCAAGCACTCAGCAAAGATTTGATATTAGTAACTAACAATACGAAAGAATTTGAACGAATAGAGAACTTAAAGCTAGAGAACTGGGTATAAAAGTATTATCTGTTTTATGTGTTCAATGAACAAAGGACTCACCCCATGCGCACCTTTAAAAACCTTCTCGTTACTGGCGGCGCCGGATTCATCGGCTCCAACATGATTCGCTACATCCTCTCTGGCCCCTCTGGCTTTGCAGGCCGTGTCATCAACCTGGACCTCCTCACCTATGCGGGCAACCCCGAAAGCCTCGCCGACATCCAGACCCGCTTTGGCTCCGGTCCCGACCCCCGCTATATCTTTGTTCAGGGCGACATCTGCGACCGCTCCCTTATCGAGCGCCTTTTTAAGGACTACCAGATTGATGGAGTTATCCACTTTGCGGCCGAGAGTCATGTGGACCGGTCTATTCTGGGACCTGAGGCCTTTATTCGTACCAACGTCATGGGCACATTTACCCTGCTCGATGTTGCCCGAACCGCCTGGGCCGGCCGATACAGTTCCAGCCACGACAGCAATCCCGCGCAGGAAGCTTCGGTCCTCTTTCATCACATATCTACCGACGAAGTCTACGGAAGCCTAGGGGATTCGGGCTACTTTACCGAAACCACCCCCTACGACCCGCGCTCGCCCTATTCGGCCAGCAAGGCCGGAAGCGATCACCTCGTTATGGCCTATCACCATACTTACGGCCTCCCCCTAACTCTCACCAATTGCTCTAATAACTACGGCCCCTATCAATTCCCGGAAAAACTCATCCCCCTCATGGTGCTGAACATGCTGGAAGGCAAGCCCCTCCCGGTCTATGGAGATGGCAAAAATATCCGTGACTGGCTCTATGTAGAGGACCACAACAGCGCCGTATGGCGTGTCATGCAGCAGGGCAGGGTAGGCGAAAAATACAACATCGGCGGCGAAAACGAGTGGCAAAACATCGAACTGCTCCAGGAACTCATCAATATAGTTGCTGAAGAAACCCATAAGCCCGCCGAGGCACTTCGCGGCCTCATCACCTATGTAAAGGACCGCCCCGGCCACGACCGCCGCTACGCCATCGACTGCACCAAGCTTAAAACCGAGCTCGGCTGGAAACAGTCCGTAAGCTTCGCCGAAGGCCTCCGCAAAACCGTCCGCTGGTACCTCTCAAACCCCGACTGGACAGCCCACATCCGCTCCGGCTCCTACCAAACCTGGATCGAAAAGAACTATGAAAAGCGGTAGAATTATTTTATGAGCAGTATATTTACTGATATTCAACGTTTAGTTCAGCTTGGAGATGTACGAATTTCCAATCATGGCTATGATGAGCTAGCTGAAGATGGAATATTTGTAAAAGATATTATAGAATCCATTTCGGATGCAATACTTGTTGAAGACTACCCTGATTACCCCAAAGGTGCCTGTGTTCTTGTTTTACAAAAATTAAGCAATGGTGATTTGATACATACAGTTTGGGGGATACCAAAGGGAATGGCTTCACCAGCTGTTTTAATAACTGCATACAGGCCAGATCCGTTACGCTGGGAAGATGGTTTTATGAGGAGAAAGAAATGAACACAAAGAAGGTTACAAAATTAATCCATGAGGGGAATTTTGTAGCAGAGGTTGATGTCTCGTTGATGTATACTGAAGAAGGTTGGTCACCGTATTTATCATTGGAGGATGCATATAAACTCGATGAAGTACGATCTGCATTGAAAAATAATGATCTTAAAACTGCCGCCCGATTATCCCGAATATATAGCCTGAACAGAATAGCATAATAAATAAAATATATCCAAAACAAGCAGGGCTTCATGAAAAACAAAAATTGCAAGAATTTTGGATTATTTTCTGCAATTCATCTAACACTATATATCACAATTAAATGTAATTGATAATTTGTATCGTAAAAGAAAAATTGCAGATTACGATGATAAAGTTATTTCGAATACACAATTTTACGATTCAATTAAAGAACTAGATATTATAGAAACCATATTAGGAGTGGTTAAATGAATACTACAATTTTATCTATTATATTAAAAATAAAATCTTTGATTACTGAACAGTTTCCTGAAATTATGGTAGTTGTTACCTCTGATGATAAGTATGGTGATGTGATTGTTTCTATAGATAATAAAGATGTTTATTATTCATCAAAATATCAGGAACTTATTTCTCATATTAATCTTAATGTTTTATGGCCAGCTAATATTGATAATTTTATATTTGTCCTTAATGAACAGCTTATGTATGAATCACATTTTAATGAATTTTCTTGCAATACAGTGACAAATTCTGATTTAAGATGGACAATACAGAATTTTAATTATTGTAATTTTTATAATAATTCTTACTTCTATAATGATATATTCACAAAGGCAGCTTAATTATGGATGAAACAAAACAGCCTGGAATAAGCTTTGATACAATCTTTTTAAAAGAAATGCATTTTAAACGTGAACCAAATATAAATAGCAATCAATTAAACATAGATTTTAAAGCGACAGTTAACCTAACTGCTGATAAAAATCAACTTTTTTATGAGCTTGGCTGTGACGTTTCAGATAAAAATCACGTATTTACTTTACATTGTACTATGGTAGGTGCTTTTTTTGTTATTGAAGGTTCACAAAACATGGATCTTGAAAAATTTGCTGAATATAATGCACCAGCACTTATAATGCCCTATATCCGAGAGATTGTTACTACAACAACCATTAGAGCCGGATTGAATCCTGTAATATTTCCTCCCATTAATCTTCAGGCAGTTTTTAAAAACAAAAAACTGTAATCGATAAACTTCCCCATATCATCTGCTCTAGCTCATTCTCCTCCTATACAGCACCTGTTTTATTTTTTGATGCGAAAAATAGCCATAAATAAGGCGGATTTCTATGTTAATAGATTTTACGTTCGAAAATTATCTTTCTTTTAAAAATAGGGCGACCATAAGTTTTGTAATTCCGGGCGATAAAGAAGCGAAATATACCCGTTATGTGCTTGAAGTAGAGAATGGCAAGTACCTTTTATCGCCTTTTGCTGCGATATATGGTCAGAATGCGGCAGGGAAATCTAATGTTATCAAAGCTTTAATGGATTTTGTCAACCTTGTCCTTTATTCTCATACACTTGGCATCGATGCACCAATTCCTTCGTATAAGCCCTATAAACTTGACGTTTCTTGCCGATCAGCTTCAGTTTTATTTGAGGCTGAATTTTTAGTGGATGAAATCAGATATCTTTTAAAAGTACTCTTTGATAGAAACTCCATCTTGCAAGAAGAGCTTATATATTATCCACAGGGCAGAAAGGCCTTGCTTTATTCAAGAAAACAAGGAGAACCAATACATTTTGGAAGCAGTTTTAAGGGTACAAAGAAAGGGCTTGAACAATTTTTGAGGCCGAACGCGCTATTTCTTTCTACTGCAGTCAATCTTTCCAATGAGCAACTGCGGCCTTTATATAAATATTTTCAGACAAAGTATCGGTTCCATGTTGCCATGGTTTCCAGCGAGCATCCAATAATTGGAACTACGTTAACGCTTTTAGCTGAAAAACCTATAAAAAGAGATACCTATAAAAAAGCAATACTCAGTTTTTTAAATGCTGCTGATATAAGCGTTACAGACGTAGTTATCAAAAAAGATGAAGCACTGTTAAAAGATTTTGTATTTCCCCCCGATATACCGCAACAGGTGAAAGACAGATTTATAGAAAGCCTTGTTAATAAACCGTTCCTTGCTCATACTCTTTACAATGGTTCAGAATCGATGGGCGAGGATGTATTGTTCGATTTAGGCAAGGAAGAATCTGGTGGGACAATAAAAATGTACGAACTTGCTGGTGAGATCATCGATAGTTTAAAAACTGGTGGGGTTTTACTTATTGATGAATTTAATAGTGGGCTGCATCCTCAGCTTTGCGAATTCATCGTTGCGCTGTTTCGCGATCGCACCATAAATACAAAAGGAGCTCAGCTCATTGTAACAAGCCATGATACCAATTTAATGGCACGCGATGATATCTATCGGGATGAATTGTGGCTTGTTGATAGAGACAGCTATGGAGCTTCCGAGCTCTATTCAATTAATGATTTCAGCAAAAATGAAGTAAGGAAGGGCACCAATTTGGAAAAATGGTATCTCGATGGCCGTTTCAAAGCGGTGCCATCGATTAATCCATCGGCTTTAATTCTAGAAAGCGCTGAATAATTGTTACTATGCCAAAAGCTCGACCACAGCCTGGTGCCCGTTCAATACAGGGGCGTCTTCTTGTATTTTGTGAAGGCGCAAAGGATAAATCTGAAAGCGCGTATTTCAAGGCGTTAATTAATGATCGCCGAAACCCGGATAATCGGCTCGAAGTAAAAGTTATCGATACCAAGAAAAATACAGCACGGGAACTTGTAAAAGAAGCAAAAAGATATAAAGAAACGAACAAAGATCAAAACCTGGATCGAAAAGAACTATGAAAAGCGGTAGGGTAGCGCTGTAAGCATCGAGCTTGTTGTAAAGTGAAAATTAAATATTCTAATACTCCACTGGTTTTTTTGTAAATTTTGTAGTATTTTTGATTTAGAGGTGGTTGTTTTATGGAAAGTATTTATCGAGTCCGAACTGATGAACTTAATCAGGATTTTATTACAATACTTAAAAAATCATATCCTAATAAAGAAATAGAAATAACAGTTGCCGAAGTTATAGATGAAACAGAATATTTGTTAAGTTCTCCTGCCAATCGCCAACATCTGGAAAATGCTATTAAAAATATTGAATCTCATACAAATCTAGTCAGCATACCATTAGAAAAGTTAAGTTCATGATCATTAGCTTTGATCCAACGGCATTTCAAGATTACAACGAATGGGCAGAAGTAGACAATAAAGTATTTAAACGAATTGGTGATTTGATCCGTGATGTTTGTCGTGAACCTTATAAGGGGATTGGCAAACCGGATCCTTTAAAGCATAGTCTTGCTGGCTATTGGTCCAGAAGAATTACAGCCGAGCACCGGCTAGTATATAAGTACTCTAATGAAACTGTTTATATTATATCCTGTAAATACCACTATTAATAACCTTCTCAATTATAGAAAAGAACTATGAAAAACGGTAGGGTAGCACCCTTTACAGAGCCCACCAGCCCCCTTCCTGTCGTGGCAGGGAACTGCATATATCTATGAATAGTCCTAGGGTTGCGGCAAACCGGGCTCGCTCCCGCGGAAGGGTATATATGCAACAGTTTGAACGTATTTGCAAAGAATGTTTCTGGGATTACGCTATAAGCCCTGAAGAAGTACAAAAAATTATTGTAGATGGATCTTACTTAGATAAAAAGAAACTATTTTTTAAAATTCTTTTTAATTCGACCGATAGGCTTACAGATCTAAAACTCTTTTCAGAAGAAGATTTGCAACACCTCCTCAATGAGCCTTTGCCTGCCGCAAAGAGTACTTATATAGAGCGGCGTTTAGGGGTGTTAAAATATCTTCTCATTCATGAAAAGACTCCAGTAAAGGGATTAGAATGGAAAAAAGTCTAAATTATCAAGCCCTTTATACCTTGCAAGACCAAATCTTGTCTCATGTTATGGCATTGGAGAATGATTTTTATTTAACTGGAGGGACTGCTCTTCATCTGCCATGGCTCGAAAAAATTAATATTATTACCCCTTTACCAATTACTGCTGATTCTATCCATGAACTTTGTGATGACATACTCTACGAACAAGATAATAGTTTATTTTCGGAGCGGCTTGCTAATGACTGAAATTGCCCAAATTGTTGCTGAACGGCTGGCCAAACTAGATCGCCATATAACAGCTTTGACATCCTACAAAGAACTTATCGATCAGCTTTCTGTAAAAAAGCCGATCTATCAAGTTGATGTGTTTGAACAGCTTAAACCGGAAGAAAAAGCAATTTTCGACGCCTATTTAAAAAGGTTTGCCTCGGTTCAGGATTATCTTGGAGCTAAAATATTCCCAGCAATTCTTGATCTGGCCGGTATTGGATCCGGTCCTATGAGCGAAGTGCTTTCACTTATCGAAAAAGAGGGAATTATCGATAATCTTGAAACCTGGGTACAGCTCAGGGAAACGAGAAACCATTTAGAACATGACTATCCATCTGATCTTGCCCAGGCTTTGTTGGATCTGCAATTTTGTGTAAACCACTTTACAACCCTGCAAACCTATTATAGTAACGTAAAAAGCTTTGTAAACAAATACCAGGACCGGTAATCATGCGACTCCCGGAGGCTTTAAAAACAGAACTCATTTCATCAATCTATTCCGTTTTTGGTCCGGTTCCGATTCT
>Ga0272446_1001435_pt1 | contig 34626 bp, 30 predicted proteins | sample YNPCB0061_FD_194587 | JGI IMG/M metagenome (GOLD analysis project Ga0272446, IMG submission 194587) | Hot spring microbial mat communities from Yellowstone National Park, WY, United States - YNP-CB-006-1 | ecosystem: Environmental > Aquatic > Thermal springs > Hot (42-90C) > Sediment | place...
AGATTGCGCTTGGCATCGTCGAGCGAGTCGGCGTGCAGCACCTTGACGACCTCGCGGCCGATGCGCTTCTGGTGCCGCTTGGGGACGTTCGACATCACGTTCCGCGCCAGGTGGACCGTGCAGCACATGAACCCATGCGCGTCGCGACTGCACTCTTGGCGTTCCTCGTCGTGCTTGCCGCGTCTTCGCTCGCAGCGGCGAAGCCCGTCGACGGCAGCGCCGCCGAGGCCCGCCGTTTCTACGAACGAGGAAGGTTCATGTGCATCGCGAATACATTCGGAGTCAACAGCGATTCGCGTACTTCGTGGGTCAGTCGGGGAGGTGCCAGTGGCGGGTGACGTCGAGCCACATGGCGTGGCCGGCCCAGCGGCCGAAGCGGCGGTAGCGGCGCGCGGCGGCGCCGTCGACGTCGCGGCGGGAGCGCGGGTAGATCGCGGCGAGGCGCTCGCGGCACCAGGAGTCGAGGCCGAGGTGGTCGGCGTCGCCGGAGCCGAGCAGCCTCAACAAATGCGCGGCCGCGTAGGGGCCGACGCCGGGGAGCGCGCGCAGCGCTTTGGCCAGCGCCTCCGCGTCGCCGGCGAGCCCGCGCAGCGCCTCGAGGTCGAGCCGCCCCGCCGCGACGTCGGCGGCGATGCGCGCGAGGTGCGGCGCGCGGTACCCCGCCTTCACCTCGTCGCGGAGGAAGCGCTCGCCCGCCGCCGCCAGCGCCGCCGGAGTCGGAAACGCGCGCCGCCCCGACGGAGCCTCGCGCCCCAGCGCGCCGACGATGCGCTCGATCATCCGCGTCGTGAACGCCCAGGTGCAGTTCGTCGTGGAGACGATCTTCACGACGTCCTCGAACACCGTCGGCCCGCGCAGGAGCCGCCCCGCGCCCGCCGCGCGCGCCCACCCGAGCCGCGCGTCGCCGTCGGTCAGCGCATACAGCTCCTCGAGCTCGTCGCCGAGCCCCAGCACCGTCGAGACCGCCGCCTCGATCGCCCGCGCCTCCTCGGGCCGCGGCGCGGGATCGACCTCCACCACGACGCGCCCACGCGCGCCCCGCGCCTCGACGTCGAACGCGCGCCCACCGACGTCGAGCACCATCCCGAGCCGCCCGCGCTTCGCGTCCCAGGCGAACGGCGGCAGCGCGTACCACCCGTGGCTCTCGACGGTGGTTCGGAAGACGAACCCCCGCGGCGCCCCAATCGTCAGCGTCATGGCCGCATGTCGTAGCACGGCGTCGCGAAGCGAGTCCGTCGCGGAGCGGAGCCGGCTTCGCCGGTCAGCGGAGCGGGAGGTGGGGAACCCTCTCAGGGTTCCACGTCTAAAGATTCGCGCGCTTGGTCCAGCGCCGCTCGACGAGCCACTGCGCGACGCGGCTGAAGTCCCCGAACCGCGTCATCTTCCCGACGGCGCCGAGGAACACCATCGCCACCGGGCGGTCGGTCAGCATCTTCACCGCAATCGCTAGACAATAAAGCGCGAGGTCGGTGTACCCGGTCTTCCCGGTCAGCACCTCGAAGCGCCCCGTCCGCGCGATCACGTCGGTGTTCGTGTACTCGATCGCCCAACCCGGCTTCCCGACGGGGTGCGCGACGTAGGTCTTCTTCTGCGTGATCTCGGTGATGGTGGTGTTCTTCGACGACGCCCGGAGCAGCCCGACGAGATCGCGCGCCGTCGACGTGTTCCCCGCGCTCAGCCCGACGGGATCCTCGAAGTGCGTGTTCTTGAGCCCGAGCGCCTTGGCCTTCGCGTTCATCTGCGACACCAGCTCCGCCGGCGTCCACCCGACGGCGCGCCCGAGCGCCGGCACCGCGCGGTTGTCGCTCGCCATCAGCGCCGCGTGGAGCAGATCGCGGTTGGTGAACTGCATCCCGACGGGGAGCCGCGACCGCGCGCCGCCCGAGGCGATCTTGCGGTCGTCCTCCTGCATCGTGGTGATGCCGTCGAGATCGAGCCCCTTCTCGACGATCACCAGCGTCGCCATCAGCTTCGAGATCGACGCGATCGGCCGGACCTCGTCGGCGTTCTTCGCCAGCAGCTCCTCGCCCGAGCCGAGGTCGACGACGACGGCGGCCTGCGCCTGGATGTTCGGGCTGCCGTCCTTCTTGTAGACCGAGACGGCGCGCTCTCCGCCGCCGCCGCGCCGCCGTTTGGCCGGCTTGGCCTCGGCGAGGCCGGCCGCGCTGGCGAGCAGGAGGGAGGCAACGACGGCGGCGATCCCGATGCGGCGCATTATCCTCATGGTATTCGGTCGATTTTGGTGCGGCAACATCCCCTCGGCGCGATCGCCGCGCAACTTCTCGGGGCGCTTCGCCGATAACCTGATGGCAGCACTGGTCTTCGGGTACACTCGGAGAAGAGATGAGAGTCTACAGCGGCGGGTACTTCACTCTCGAGCTCGATCAGAAGAAGCCGGTCGGCTTCGTGAGCAGCGTTGATGGCGGCCACTTCAAGTCGGACGCCGTGAAGAGCCCCATCGGCGGCCGTCCCGGTCAGTCGGGGGGCGACTTCCTCGTGCAGCAGTTTGCCGGCAAGCCCAAGTACGACGACATCACCATCGTCACCAGCATGTCGATGTCGCCCGCGTTCTGGGCCTGGGTGAAAGCCACCCTCGACAACAAGCCCGAGCGTCGCGACGGCGCCATCGTCTCCTACGACTTCGCCCTCGAGGAGCGCTCGCGCCGCACCTTCAAGCGCGCCCTCATCTCCGAGGTGCAGTTCCCGGCCGCCGACGCCAAGAGCAAGAGCGGCCAGAACATCACCGTGAAAATCTCCCCCGAGAAGCTCGAGTGGACCGAGGGGGACAAATCGAAGCTCAAGAACGACACCGGCCCCGACGGTCCCAAGAAGTCCAAGCTGTGGACCCAGGCCTTCTTCCGCTTCAAGATCGACAAGATTGGCGACGACGCGTCGCTGCGCGCGGCCAAGGTCGACGCCTTCACCATCAAGCAGGGCGTGGTCAACAACCCCGTCGGGCCGGAGCTCGAGTCGCGCAAGGAAGTGGGCAAGCTCGAGCTGCCCAACATCGTCTGTACGTTCCCCGAGGCGTTCGTGAAGCCGTGGATGGAGTGGTACAAGTCCACCGTCGTCGAGGGGAAGCGCGAGACCTCGAACGGCTACCTCTCGTATCAGGGCACGAAGAACGGCGACGTCGAGCTGCTCCGCGTCGACTTCTCGGGGTTGTCGCTGCTCTCGCTCGACTTCGAGAAGTCCGAGGCGCTCAAGGACAGCCTCGCGATGGTGAAGGCGACCCTCGCCGTCGAGGGCATGTCCATCAAGGGCGGCTCGGGCACGATCTAGCCGCTACCGCCCCCCGCCCGGGCGCTACGCCCGCGTCGGCTCGAAGTACCGCTTCAGCGCCAGGAATCGCAGCTCGAACGTGTGGTACATCACCCACGCGAGCGCGAAGCTCAGCAGCCCACCGACGATCGCCATCAGCGCCCAGTGGCGCAGCGGCGACCCCGACAGCGCGTTCAGGCGCGGCACCAGCGCGCGCATGAGCGGCTGGTGCACGAGGTAGACCCCGTAGCTGTACGTCCCAATGGCGGCGAGCGGGCGCAGCGTGAGCACGCGCTTGAGCAGCGACCCGTCGGGCGCCGTCAGCGCGAGCCCGAGGAAGCCGACGCAGGCGAGGCTCCAGCCCGTCACCGACAGCGCGTAGTGCGCCAGCGCGTAGCCGATGCCGAGCTTCGGCAGGATCGCGACGAACGCCACACCACCGACGAGGAGGACGGTGAACAGGCGGCGCGACCGCGTCGGATCCGACGAGACCTTCGGCTCGTAGGCGGCCAGCATCGCGCCGAGGAGCAGCCCGTCGAGGTGCGCGGGCATGAGGACGAACGCGGCCGCGTGATCGCCGCCGTGCCGCACGATGAGCACGCGCAGCACGATCGAGAGCGGGATCGCGATGGCGCAGAAGCGCACCAGGATCTGACGGGAGCAGCGCCACGACGAGCGGCCACACGAGGTAGAACTGCTCCTCGATCGACAGCGACCACGCGTGCTCGACGAAGGTCGCGTACCAGTTGCCGTTCAGGTAGATGCGGACGTTCGGCAGGTAGAGCCAGTACCAGGCCTGCTGCGACGGGAGCCGCGCGAGGTCCGGCTGCGACGGGAAGAGGCGCGGCAGGATGACGAACAGGACGAGGAGGAACAGGTAGTACAGCGGGAAGATCCGCAGCACCCGCCGCATCATGAAGTTCTTGTAGTAGCCCTCGCGCCCCTTCGTCCGAAGGAGGATCCCGGTGATGAGGAACCCCGAGAGGGTGAAGAAGAGGTCGACGCCCATCCATCCCTCGTGAGCGACAGCGTCGATGACCCGCTCGGTTCCGTTGTGCGGGGCGAGACCCATGAACCCAACCGCGTGGTGTAAGATCACGAGGAGGATGGCGAGCGCCCGCACTCCGTCGAGAGCGGCGATTCTGTCGTTCATGGGATGGTGCTCCGGCTCACGAACGAACCGGACACTGCTACACCCGCCTACAGCATCTCTGTAAGAGCGCTGACGTTCGTGGAAATTGTTACCGAACCAGGCTGCTGCGGAGCGCGGACACCAGATCGGTGTCCTTCTCGCCGAGGCTGCTCACGACCGCGCGGAGGTGATCGACGACAGTGGCGGACGCGGAGGCGGGCGCGACGGTGGTCGCCGGCGAGCGCGGAGCCGGTGGCGTGGTGACGGTCGGCTGCGACGGCGTGGCGGCGGCGAACAGGGCGAGGAGGGCGGTGATCATCATGGGTCGCCGAGGCTAGCAGGCTCTCTCGACGCGGCAACCCTCAGCGACGTGGCGGGCGTGCAAAAGCGTCAACGACGGTGCAGATGGTGCGAGGTGTAGAGCCGGGTCGTGTCGTGAAACAGCGTCACGAGGAGCGTGAAGATCCGACGTGCCGTCGCGTGATCGGGCCGCAGCGTCGGAAGACGCCCGCTGATCAGCTGACCGGCCTCGTCGTGGGTGATCCGCTTGGCGATGTCGAGCGCCTCCAGCCTCGGGGAATGGACTCCCTGACCGAGACTGAGCTTGCTGATGTCGCGGCAGATCTGCATGTACTCGTCCATGAGCGGCGTGAGCTCGCCGAGCGGGATGCTCTGGGTGACGAGGAGGCCCCCGTCGCGGTCGAGCACGTCGAAGTGCACCTGTGTGGCCCCGAGGCGGACCAGCCCTCGACGGGGAGGCGCCGGCGCGGCGGCCCAGTCGAACTGCCCCTCCTCGATGATCTCGTTGAGGCACAGGCGCCACTCGTGGCGGCGCGTCTCGGAGCCGCGCTCCCACGTCACATCGTCGATGCGCAGCTCATCGAACACGCGCGACGCAGACTAGCACTTCTCAGAAAGGGAGTCGCCACGCTAGACTCCCGCGACGCGACGCGGTATGAGCGACCAGCCCCGCTGATTCTGAAGGAGCCCCGATGGCGAAGGACACGCTGACGATCACCGATAACCGCACCGGCAAGTCCTACGAGATCCCCGTGAAGGACGGGACGATCTCCGCGATGGACCTCCGCCAAATCAAGGCGAACCCGGAGGACTTCGGGCTCCTCTCGTATGACCCGGCTTACATCAACACGGCCGCCTGTCGCTCGTCGATCACGTTCATCGATGGCGACAAGGGCATCCTGCGCTACCGCGGCTACGACGTCGCCGAGCTCGCCGAGAAGTCGACCTACCTCGAGGTCGCGTACCTCATCCTGCACGGCGAGCTGCCGACGAAGGATGAGCTGACGTCGTTCTCGAACGAGGTCACCGTCCACACGTTCCTGCACGAGAACGTGCGCGACTTCATCAGCGGCTTCCGTTACGACGCGCACCCGATGGGGATGCTGATCGGGGCGTGCGGCGCGCTCTCGACGTTCTATCCCGAGTCGAAGGAAGTGAAGGATGGCGCGGTTCGTCGTCGGCAGGTCATTCGCCTGATGGCGAAGATGCCGACGATCGCGGCGTGGTCGTATCGCCACTCGATGGGCTTCCCGCTCGTCTACCCGGACAACTCGCTCTCGTATCCGGGGAACCTGCTCTCGATGATGAAGAAGATGGCCGAGGCGAAGTACGAGCCGAACCCGGTCATCGAGCGCGCGCTCGACGTGCTCTTCATCATGCACGCCGACCACGAGCAGAACTGCTCGACGACGGCCATCCGCACCGTCGGCTCGTCGCTGGTCGATCCCTACTCGGCGGTCGCGGCGGCGGCGGCGGCGCTCTACGGCCCGCTCCACGGCGGCGCCAACGAGGCGGTGCTGCGCATGCTGACGCAGATCGGCTCGGTCAAGAACGTGCCCAAGTTCATCGACGAGGTGAAGTCGGGCAACGACAAGCGCCTGATGGGCTTCGGCCACCGCGTCTACAAGAGCTACGACCCGCGCGCCAAGGTCATCAAGAAGCTCGCCGACGAGGTCTTCCAGGTGACGGGGCGCAGCCCGCTCCTCGACATCGCGCTCGAGCTCGAGAAGATCGCGCTCAGCGACGAGTATTTCGTCAAGCGGAAACTCTACCCGAACGTCGACTTCTACTCGGGCCTCATCTACCAGGCGATCGGCTTCCCGGTGGACATGTTCCCGGTGCTGTTCGCCATCCCGCGCACCGTCGGCTGGCTGGCGCAGTGGGAGGAGATGCTGTCGGATCCCGAGACGAAGATCGCGCGCCCGCGCCAGGTCTACACCGGGTACGACGAGCGGAAGTACGTCGCCGTCGAGAAGCGCCAGAAGGCGGCGGGCGGCGCGCGGTAGCGGACCATGGCGCGCCGGCGCGGCCTCGTCGATCGCCTGACCACTCGGGTCGGCGCACGCATCGACGAGGCGCTGCTGGGCGCGCTCTCGATGCGCTTCCAGCGACGTCGTCGTGACGTCGAGGAGGCGCGCACCCACGAGGCCGCGCGGCACGGGGATCGCCGCGCGGCGCTCGAGGAGCTGACGGCCTTCTACCGGCCGCTCGGCGACCGCTTCTTCCCCGCACCGCCGACGCCGCGGCTGGTCGCGGAGGAGCGCCGCGCGGTGCTCCCCGGGGGCGGTCGCGTCGTCGACGTGAAGTGGGAGAGCCGCTACACGCCGGCGTGGGAGCCGGCGCGCAGCGACTACCTCTCCTTCGAGCCGAACCGCTGGGTGGTGGCGCGCCTCTACGAGCAGCCGGCGCGCGCCGCGTCGATTTTGTGTCTACACGGATATACCGGCGGCAACTTCTTCGTCGAGGAGCGCGCCTTCGTCGCCCGCTGGCTGTACGGGCTCGGCCTCAACGTGGCGATGATCGCGCTGCCCTTCCACGGCGCGCGCGCCGTCGACGAGGCGGGGCGGCGCGCGGCCTCGTGGCCGTCGACGAACCCGGCGCGCACCAACGAGGGCTTCGGGCAGGCGATCTGGGACGCGCGCGCGGTGCTGCGGCTCCTCGTCGCGCGCGGCGCGCGGTCTGAGATGGCGGTCGTCGGCATGAGCCTCGGCGGGTACACCGCGTCGCTGCTCGCCACCGTCGAGGAGCTGGCGGCGCTCTGCGCCTACATCCCGGTGGCGTCGTTCGCCGACCTCATGTGGGATCACGGCGAGCGCTCGCCGGAGCGCGCGCGGGCCGAGCGCGCGGGGATCACGCGCGAGCTCCTGCGCGCGGCCTACGAGGTCCACACGCCGCTCGCGCGACCGCCGCGGCTGCCGTCGGAGCGCGTGGTGATCGCGTCGTCGGCGGGCGATCGCATCGCGCCGCCCGAGCACGCGGCGTGGCTGGCGCGCCACTTCGGCTGCCCCGAGCTGCGGCTGCCCGGCGGGCACCTCCTGCAGGTCGGGCGCGGCGAGGCGTTCCGCGCGCTCGCGCGCGTGCTGGCGGCGCAGGGCCTCCTGCGCGAGCGGTAATCCGCTACGGTGGCGGGGTCTCGACGCGCTTCCCCGTGAACAGGAAGCGATGCGGGTTGCCGCTGCGGCTAGGGCGAGAGGCGCGTCAGCGTCCAGCCGCCGCCGTCGCTGTCGACGCTGCGCGTGTAGAGCAGGCGATCGTGCAGGCGCGACGGGCGCCCCTGCCAGAGCTCGATCGCCGAGGGGCGCAGGAGGTACCCGCCCCAGAAGTCGGGGAGCGGCACGTCGCCCCCCTCGGCGAAGCGCGCCGAGAGCTCGGCCACGCGCGCCTCGAGGAGCGCACGGCTGGCGAGCGGCGCCGATTGCCGCGATGCCCACGAGCCGATCTGCGACGAGACCGGGCGGCTGTGGAAGTAGGCCTCGCTGTCGGCGCGCGACACGCGCTCGACCTGGCCGTCGACGCGCACCTGGCGCTCGAGATCGGGCCAGAAGAAGCAGAGCGCGGCCCGCGGGTTCTCGTCGAGCTCGCGCCCCTTGCGCGACCCGTAGTTGGTGAAGAAGCGGAAGCCCGCCTCGTCGACGTCCTTCAGGAGGACCACCCGCGCCGACGGGACGCCGTCGCGCGTCGCCGTCGCCAGCGTGACCGCCGTCGGCTCGGCCACCCCGGCGTCGATGGCCGCCTGCAGCCAGCGACGGAACTGCACGATGGGGTCGCGGTCGACCTCGTTCTCGTCGAGACCGCCGAGCATGTACTCCTTGCGCAAGTCCGCCAGGTCCCTGCCCATGCGCGAACAATAGCGCTATCCTGAGCCCACGGCTGCTGGTGGCGCGTTTGGCTCCCATCGGTCATATGGGGAAGTGATGGCGCTCTATCGTGACGATCGATCCGCCCGCCGCGCGCAGCTCGCCAGCCTCGAGCGCGCCGTCGAAGAGCGCGCCTCGGCGCACCTCACGCTGCGGCTCTACCTCCGCGAGCTGATCGACGAGCAGCGACGGCTCGAGCACGCGATCGTCTGGTACGAGAACGGCCACCGCTACGGCTTCAACCGCTTCAAGAAGCGCGACAAGCTCGACCCCGCGACACAGCCGTCACCGCGGCTGCGGGGCCTCGAGGAGCGCATCCGCGCGCTGGAGGCGGTCGACGATCGCGAGATCGAGGCGCGGCTGGCGGCGGCGACACGGCGGCTGGCGGCGGCGGACCCGGTGTTGGTGCGCCTCGAGGAGCAGTCCTCGTCGCTGCGCGCGCACAACGATCGGCTGCGCGCGGACGTCGAGATGTGGGCCGCGCGCTACCCCGATCACCCGCCGCCGCCCGAGTACGACGTCGGGCGCGGGATGGTCGTCGCCATCGGCGGCGCGCTCCTCGGGCTGACGGCGTTCAGCCTGCTGCTCTTCGGATTGATGCTCTCGCTTTAGAATCTCGTCCGTCATGTCCAAACACGAGGCGCACCTCTCCTGGCGTCGCACGACGCCGACGTTCACGTACGACACCTACAGCCGCGATCACGAGGTGCGCTTCGGCGGCGGCGCGTCGCTGACGACCTCGGCGGCGCCCGAGTACCGCGGCGCGCGCGAGCGGCCGAACCCCGAGGAGATGCTGGTCGCGTCGCTCTCGTCGTGCCACATGCTGACCTTCCTCGCGATCGCCGCGCGCGACGGCTTCGTCGTCGACGCGTACGAGGACGCGGCCGAGGGCGTCCTCGAGAAGAACGAGGCGGGTCGGCTGGCGGTCACGCGCGTCGTGCTGCGGCCGCGCGTGGTCTTCGGCGGCGACAAGCAGCCCGACGCCGAGCGGCTCGCCAAGATGCACGAGGCGGCGCACCGCGGCTGCTTCATCGCCAACTCGGTGAAGACCGACGTGCGCGTCGAGGCGGCGTGACCGCCGACGAGCCGCGATCGGTCCCGGTCATCGTCGTCGCCGGCTTCCTCGGCGCGGGGAAGACGACGCTCCTGCGTCGGCTGGTCGCCGATCCCGTGGTGGGGCCGGGCCTGGCGATCCTGGTGAACGAGCTGGGCGCGCTCGGGCTCGACGAGGAGCTCATCCGCAGCGCCTCGACGTCGGCGAGCCTGCGGACGGTGCAGCTCGACTCGGGCTGCGTCTGCTGCGCGCTGCAGGGCGACCTGAAGGACGCGCTCGCCGAGCTGGCGCGCCCGCCGTCGTCGTCGGGGCGGGCGGCGCCGACGCACATCTTCCTCGAGACGAGCGGGGCGGCGGTGGCGAGCGAGGTGCGCTTCCGCGTCGGCGTCGTCGGGCCGTACGCGGGCGTGCACGCCGAGGCGGTGATCACGGTCGTCGACGCGGCGAACCTCGAGCGCGCGCGCGGCGAGGCGCCGGAGCTGTTCGAGGATCAGATCGAGTGCGCCGATCTCGTGCTGCTCAACAAGACCGATCTCGTCGGGCCGGATGTGGTGGCGCGCCGCCTCGAGGTGATCCGCGCGATCGCGCCGCGGGCGACGATCCTGCCGGTGGTGGCGGCGGAGGTCGAGCCGCGGCTCCTCGTCGGGGCGGTGCCGCTCGACGGAGGCGGGCGCGCGGCGGTGGAGCCTGAGGGGCACGCGGCGCCGCCGAGCCGCGGGCACGGCTTCGGGAGCGTCGCGATCGAGGTCGCGCGGCCGCTCGCGCGCGAGGCGCTGGAGACGCTGCTCGAGGAGGTCGCCGAGCGCGTCTACCGGGTGAAGGGCGTGGTCGACAGCGACGAGGGGCCGCTCCTCGTGCAGTCGGTGGGCGATCAGATCGAGCTCGAGCCGCTGCCGGAGGCGATGCGCGCGGCGCGGCGCCGGCTGATCTTCATCGGCGTCGCGCTCGACGCCGCCGAGCTCCGCGCGCGCGTCGATTCCGTCTAGCGGATTCTGTCTAGCGGATTAGTTGGCGCGACCGCGGCCGCGGTTGCCCTGGGTCTCGCGCTCGGGGCCGCGCGCCGATTCGATGTGGAACCCTGAGAGGGTTCCACACCTCCCGCTCCGCGGCCCGGCGAAGCCGGCTCCGCTCCGCGTTTAGTTGGCGCGACCGCGGCCGCGGTTGCCCTGGGTCTCGCGCTCGGGGCCGCGCTCGTCGGGGCTGGCGCCGCGATCGCGGCCGCCGCGCGGGAGGAGCTTCTGCGCCTCGTCGAGGCGGAGCGACCGTTGGGCGGCGCGGGTGAGCGCGTCGAGCGCCTCGACCGGCGTGGCCATCCCCGAGCGGCGCAGCGCCTCGGCCTCGCCGACGAGCTGCCCGAGCACCTGCGGCCGCGCGCGCGCGACATCGGCGACGGCGCGCGCGGCGGCGTCGACGGGGAAGCCGTGCCGCGCCAGATCGCCGAGCACCTCGATGGCGCGCGCGGTCGCCTCGCCGTCGGCGCGCGGGGTCGCCGCTAGCACCGCGCCCACCTCGGGGCGCCCGGCCCCGGCCGCATGCGCGTCGACGACGGCGCGGTAGAGCCGCGCGCTCGGGCGGTCGCGGCCCGCGAGCTCGGCGCGCGCCCCGGAGAGCGACTCCGACAGCCGGCCGAGCGCGACGGTGATGCGCGGCGCGGGGACGCCCTTGGCGAGCCCCTCGCGCACCTTGTCCTGGAGGAGCTCGACGGGCAGCCCGTCCCGCGCGGCCGCCGCGATCGTCTGACCGATGCGCTCGCGCTCTGCCCCGAGGCGCGGATCGAGCTCGCTCGGCGGGACCTGCTGCGCGCGCGCAGCACCCACTCCAGCGACGACGAGCGAGACCACCAGGGCGACGTAGCGGGCGAAGCGAACCATCTCTCCTCCGCAAGGTGGACTACGAACGGCGCGCGCGCTGGATACGTTCAGTCTCATCGAACCTCGACCACCCCGTTGCGTCCGCCAAACCCATCCTCCACATACGCGGGCGCGTCGGGCGGCGCCACGATTTCTCCGTCGACGCGATAGCTGTAGGTCCAGCGCCCGGGTGGGAGGGTGTAGGTCGCCTCGAACTGATCGGGGCCGCGCGCGACGAACGGGCGCGGCTCCCAGCTGCTGAAGTCGCCCATCACCTCGACGGTGCGGGCGCGCCCGCGGTAGCGGAAGGTGACCTCGCGCGCGCGGACGCGCGGCGCCGACGGTGGCAGCCGCTCCAGCCGCTTCTCGACGAGCGTGAAGAGCGTGAGCCCAGCGAGCACCTGGTTGCGCGACCAGTCGCCGGTGGGGGCGGTCGACGTCGACAGGAGGTACTCGTCGCGCACGAAGAACTCGAGCCAAGGCAGCGGCTGGACCGAGATCGCCGCGCGGAGCTCGTGCTGCAGATCGTCGCGCGGGCGGAGCGCGACGCCGTTGGCCTGCGCCGCCGTCGGGAGGTGCTGGCCGGCGAAGGCGTACGACGCGGCGAGCGCGAGCACCGCGATCGGGCGCACCGCCAGCGAGAGCTCGCCGCGGTGGCGACGGAGGACCGCGCGCTCGTTGGTCGACTCGAGGTCGAGGAAGGCGTACCCGCCGCCGAGCGTCCAGGCGTCGCCGAGGCGCGCGACCAGCGCGAGGGTGACGCGGTGCTCGAGGTCGAGCTGACCGAGGCGCGCCGGATCGGTGTAGTGGCGCGCGCCGAAGCGGTAGCGCGCCTCGATGCGCAGTCGGGAGACGGGGATGGAGGCGATCGCGGCCTCGGCGCCGGCGAGGTGGAAGCGGTTGTCGGGGTAGCGATCGGCGTCGTAGAGCTCGTACGAGCCGGCGACGCCGACGTGCAGGCGCGCGCGCTGTTCGAGCTGCGGCGAGAGCCAGTCGGCGCGCACGACGAGATCGCGGAGGTCGCCGTTGCGCGGCGTGATGCGCTCGAGATAGTCGACGGTGAGGCGCGCGAGGTGGCCGCCCGAGAGCACCCGCCCGACGACGCGCGGCGCGACATCGATGATCGCGTCGGCGCGCCGCTCGGCGCCGCTGACCCCCTGCGGGTTGGCGTCGAGGAAGAGGTTGTCGTCGTAGCCGGCGGAGAGGCGCAGCTCGGGGACGAGCGAGAGCCGCGTGTCGGCGCGCGCCGGCGGCGGCGCGGCGACGAGGAGGGGCAGCAGCGAGAGGGCGGCGAAGCAGCGCAGGGCGACCTACCGTATCGCGGATCGCGGGCGACCGGAACCGGCGCTAGACGACGAGGATTGCGTCCTTGCCGCCGAAGTCGTCGTCGGCGGCGAGCGCGGCGGCGGGGTCGCCGATGAAGGCGCCGTCGACGATGAAGGAGTAGCGGTAGCGGCCCGGCGCGACGGCGAGCTCGACGGTCCAGGTGCCGTCGTCGGCGCGGCGGCAGTCGGTCTGCGCCCAGCCGTTGTGCTCGCCGGCGATGGCGACCGCGCGCGCGTCGGGCGCGCGCAGCGTGAGGCGCACGCGGACGGTCCCGGCGGGCGCCGCAGCGACGGCCGGCGGAGTCGCGGTCGTGCGCGGTGCGATCGGCGCGCGCGGCCCGAGGAGCAGGGCGGCGGCGACGGCGCTCGACGCGAAGATCGTGCTCACCGAGAACCACAGCGCGCGCCGGCGTGGCGGGGGCGCGCGGGCCGGCGTCGGACGCAGCGCCACCTGGCGCATCACCTCGGAGACGAAGCGCCCGCTCTCGTCGCCGCGTGGGCGCGGCGGCTTCTGGGCGCGCAGCGGCGCCAGGAGGTCGTCGTCGTCGCGACGGCTCATAGCGCCCCCTCCCCGGCTTGCGCCTCGAGCGCGCGACGCAGACGGGCGCGCGCGCGCACGACGCGGATCTTCAGCGCCGTCACCGGGCTGCCGACGATCTGCTTGATCTCCTCGTACGGGAGCTCCTCGATGTCCTTGAGGACCAGCACGGTGCGGTCGGCCCAACTCAGCGTCGCCAGCGCCTGCTGGAGCAGCCGCGCGCGCTGCGCCTGCTCGGGCGCGACGTCGGGCGACTCGTAGGCGCCGCAGAAGAGCGCCGACTCGGCGGCGACGCCCTCGTCGTGCTCGCCCAGCTGCTCCTCGCCGCGTTTCTTTGACTTCAAATGATCTTTCGCGAGGTTGATGGCGATGCGGTAGAGCCACGCCGAGAAGCGCATCTCGAGGCGGAAGTCGGAGATGGCATCGAAGGCGTTGACGAACGCCTGCTGGGCGAGGTCGTCGGCGTCAGCAGGATTGCGCACCAATCGATACACCAGCGCATGTACGCGCCGGTGATATCGCTCGACCAATAACCGAAAGGGCGCGCGATCTCCCCGCTGGACCGCCTGGATGGCGTGCATCTCCTGAGCGCGCTCGTCGACGACGGGGCGACCCGCTCGCCCTCTCGCGCACGCCTCCCGCACCAGCGAAGCGGCAATAGACCACATCGGCCGAATCATATCCGTCTTCGGATTTCTCTTCCAAGGATAAAGCGCGGCGTAATAAAATTGGCTGTCGCGGCAACTCTACCCACCTCTGTCGCGAGAGGAGTCTTGATGGGACGTGTGCGTCTTCGCTTGTCTTCCGTGCTCGAGATCACCTTGCTGGCGTTCGTCGTCGCGGTCGCGGGCTGCGGTGACTCCACCGGCACCGGCGGTGAGCCCGATCTGACGGGCGGTGGCGGCGGCGTCGATCTGACGCCGGCGATCGACCTGGCGGCGGATCCCCTCGATCCGAACAACGCGGTGAAGGACACCGACTGCGACGGGCTCTCCGACGAGGAGGAGTTCGCGACCACCTACGCGGGCGGCAAGAAGACCGATCCCTCGAACCCCGACAGCGACGGCGACGGCATCCCCGACGGGGTCGAGCGCGGCCGCACCACCTCGCCCGCCGCGGGCTGCAACTTCGTCGGCGACGGCGATCCCAACACGAAGACGCTGCCGACCGAGGTCGACAGCGACGCCGACGGCATCCCCGACGGCGTGGAGGACACGAACCACAACGGCACCGTCGACACCGGCGAGACCGATCCCAACCAGCCCGACACCGACGGCGACGGCCTCCTCGACGGCGCCGAGGACGCGAACCACAACGGCACCGTCGACACCGGCGAGACCGACCCGCGCAAGCGCGACACCGACGGCGATCGCATCAACGACCGCATCGAGCTCCAGACCACGATGACCGACCCGCTCAACCCCGACACCGACGGCGACGGCTGCCAGGATGGTGTCGAGGACTTCAACCAGAACGGGCGCGTCGATCCGGGTGAGACCAACCCGAACGTGAAGGACTGCGGGACGATGAACATGCCCGACACCGACGGGGACGGCATCCCCGACGTGGTCGAGGACGCCACCGGCACTGACAAGAACAAGGCCGACACCGACGGCGACGGCCTCAACGACGGCGTCGAGGACAAGAACAAGAACGGCCGCGTCGACGCGGGCGAGACCAACCCGCGCCGCAAGGACACCGACTGCGACGGCCTCATCGACGGCCCGACGGTGGGCAACACGCTCGGCGAGGATCAGAACGCCAACGGGATGGTGGACGCGGGCGAGACCGACCCGACCAAGGCCGACACGGACGGGGACGGCATCCGCGACGGCGTCGAGCGCGGCGTCACCACCAACCCCGATCCGGTGAACTGCCCGAACTTCATCCCCGACGCGAACCCGGCGACCACCACCAACCCGACGGTCGCCGACAGCGACGGCGACGGCATCGCCGACGGCGCCGAGGACACCAACCAGAACGGCAAGGTCGATCCGGGCGAGCTCGATCCCAACAACATGAACGACGGTACGGGCGTCGTCGGCAAGGTCTGCCCCTCGACGGCGCTGCGGCCGGTCGTCTTCAAGGAGGAGCAGGAGCCCGATCTCCAGGTCGGCGTCCCGGCGACGATGACCACCATCCAGACGATGACCGTCGGGACGGCGCGCCGCGGTCTCATCGGCTACGACGACACCAACAAGGTCGCATTTATTGTCTATCGCATTCCCGCGCCGGGCGGCGCGACCACGCCGACCGCCGACGAGACGAGCCTGCGCACCAGCATCAACGGCGTCGGCGCGGTGTCGAACGCGACCACGCAGCCCTTCACCACGTGGGACGGCTTCCCGGCGCTGCAGGCCTTCTATGACCAGGCGGGCACCGTCGACCTGAAGGCGCGCGTGAACGCGCTCGCCAACAGCCTCGTCGGCACGGGCGCCGGGGCGCTGACCGGGACCGCCGGCGTCACCGGCCCATTCAAGATCCAGGCGGAGTACGTCCACCGCTCGAACACCAGCGTCGTCGTGCTCCTCGCGATCACGCCGAGCGCGCGCTACGTCGAGCCGGGGATCTTCACGATGGAGGACACCGCGGGCGGCAGCGGCCTGGCGCAGTTCGGCGACGGGAACGCGGTCCAGTGCGAGAAGTTCCAGCCCAAGAACGGCAAGGTCGACTTCCTCTTCGTCGTCGACAACTCGGGCTCGATGGGCTCGAAGCAGCAGGCGCTCTCGAACATCGGCACCGAGATGGCGGCGGCGCTCAACAACTCGCAGCTCGACTGGCGCATCGCGATGGTGACCAGCGAGTACGACCGCACCGCCAACAGCGTCCAGTTCCGTGAGTTCACGACGAACATCAATCAGTTCCGCGCGTGGCTCACGCAGAACTCGACCTGCGCTGGAAACAACCAGTGCAACACCGTCAACATCCCGGGCGGCACGACGCCGACGACCTGCGTCGACAACAACGACTGCTGGGTCGACATCAACGGCTCGGGCACCGAGAACGGCCTCATGGCGCTCGCGCGCGCGGTCAACTACGTGACGCGCGCCGGGGCGGCCAACCCGGCCAACACGATGAAGCGCACCGACGCCACGCTGATCACGGTCTTCGTCGGTGACGCCGACGACCAGTCGGCGGGGACGCTGGCGCAGTTCAGCACCTTCTTCGGGACGCTGAACGCGACCATCCAGAACGCCAACGACGGCAACACGACCTACACCAATCGCGTCGGGCCGATCGTCATGCACGGCATCGTCTGCCCCGACGGCGCGACCTGCGGCGAGACCCAGAACACGCCGCGCAAGAACGCCGGCGTGATCACCGCGACGGGCGGCGTGCGCGGCGCCATCGACTCGACGACGTCGATCCAGACGACGATGCGCGCGATCGTGAACAGCGCGATCGCGACGGCGGGGTACCAGCTCCTGAAGTCGCCGATCGGCGCGTCGGTGAAGGTGGCGATGTCGGCGGTCGCCGACCCGGCGAACTGCAACAAGGACGACATCCCGCGCTCGCGCGTGAACGGCTTCGACGTGAACGGCCTCGCGCGGTCGATCGCGTTCTTCGGCGCCTGCCGCCCGCCGGCCGGGCAGGTCGTCGACGCGGCGGTGTCGTACGGCTACTGGGTCGATCTGACGACGAACCCGAACGGCAACGATCCGCCGTGCAAGAACGACCCGAACTTCGATCCGAACGACCCCGACTTCTGCAAGGGCAAGCTCGCCTGCAACCGCACGACGAACGTCTGCGAGTGCCCGCCCGACTGCGGCGGCACGGCGCCTCCGGGGAAGATCTGCAACACCAACCCGCAGGTGTGTGACTTCATCTGCACGCCCGACTGCGGCGGGACCTGCACCGGGTACCAGACGTGCGACACCAACACGTGCGGCTGCCAGTGCGTGCAGAACGCGACCTGCGCGCCGGGCTTCAAGTTCGTCAACACCGGCGGGCAGTGCGGCTGCTTCTGCGACACGGCGGCGCTCGGGTGCGGGCCGACCTACACGGCCGACCCGAACAGCTGCTCGTGCGTCTGCTCGCCGAACTGCAACGGCACCTGCACGCAGGGCGGCAAGTGCAACCAGAGCACCTGCATGTGCGAGGGGATTATCGGCTAGACAGAAACGAATCAGCGGCGGAGCAGGGCGGCGATCTCGGCGCGCAGCGTCGGGGTCGCCGCCAGTACGAAGAGCCGCGCCGGGCGCGCGTTGTCGACGGCGACGTTGGCGAGGCGCACGGTGCGGCCGCTCACCACCGAGGGCGCCACCGGCGGCGCCATCACGCGATCGGGGAGCACCTCGAAGACGTCGGCCACCGCGAGGTCGGGCGGGACGTCGACCTCGACGGTCAGCGTCTTCGACGCGATCACCCAGTGCGGCACCTGCGACTCGTCGACGAGCGCGCCGGCGCAGGCGACGTCGGTCGGCGCCGCCGTCGTCTCGAGGCCGATGACCGGGACGACGATCGCCCCGCGCGCGCGGACCGCCTCGACGAGCGCGTCGCCTCCCGCCGCCCGCGCCGCCCCCGTCGGGTCGCCCTCGCGGAGGAGCTCGCGCACGCCGCGCACCATCCAGCTCGCATCCGAGATCGCCTGCCAGCGCGCCGGCTTGTGCTTCGCCTCGTCCTGGTTCGCCTGGAACCAGAGGAGCCCCTTGCCGCCGGCGGCGACCACCGACAGCGCCTGGACGAGGATCTCCTGCGGATCGGGCTGAACGTGGATCGTGCCGCCGACGACGGGGCGGTCCTTGTTCCACGCCGGCGACAGCCCCTGCGCGTAGAGCCACGTCGGCAGCGGCATCATGTTCTCGCGCGCGTTGCGGAGGTAGTCGTAGGCGCCGCGGAGCGGCGGGTGCTGGCCGAAGGGCGTGATGTGCGGCGCGCAAGCGGCGACGTAGAGGTCGACGCCCTGGACGTCGGTCATGCCGGCGAAGGTGCCGATGTTGCGGTTGGTCTTGGCGCCGTTGAAGACGGGCACGCCGGGGTAGCGCGCCCAGAGCGCGCGGGCGCGCGCCGCCTTCATCGCGGCGACGGGGGCCTTGGTGGTGCCGTCGTAGATCGAGCCGTCGCTCTCGTCGCCGGTGGCGAAGCCGGCGAGGGCGCGCGTGTCGGTGAGCGGGCGCGTGGTGAAGAGGCCGGTGCCGAGATCGTCGGTGACGAGGAGCCTGCGGCCCGTCGGAGGCAGCGTCGCGTTGACCAGCGTGTAGGGGTCGCAGCCGCACTGGCCGCAGACGCCGCCGTGGAGGTAGGTGGTGTCGATGCCGGCGGCGACGACGGCGGCGTCGTTCGTGGGGTTGCCGCCGGTGCCGGGGAAGGGGCACTCGCTCGTGTTGGTCCACGCCTCGACGGGGTAGAAGGGCTGCGGCGTGCGACCGACGGCGACGGCGGCGCCACCGTCGTGCTCGACCACGACGGTGAAGGCGCTGCCGGGGGGCCGCGGGGCGCAGCTCGGGACGGTGATCAGCGTCGAGGCGCCCGCGGCGAGCGCGCGCGACGGGAGGCAGGCGAGCGCGGTCACGTCGCGTCCGTCGACGAGGAGGCGGCTGATCGTGCGCGTCACGTTCTCGCGGTTCTGCACGTGCACGAGCAGCGTCGCGCCGTCGCTGGAGGGGGTCACCCAGGTGACGACGACGCGCGCGCGGTCGATTGCGACCGTGGCGCGGACCGCGTCGCCGGCGTCGGTCTCGACGACGATCGGGGTCGAGGCGCGCGTGTTCCACGTCGCGGCGCGCGAGTGGAAGGCGATCCACAACGGCTCGCCGGCGCGGACGGCGCGCGGCCAGAGGTGACCCCACTCGAACGCGGGGGGCGACGGTGGGTTGGGCGCGTCGAGCGCGTCGAGATCGACGCCGTCGACGAGGACGCGGGTGACGTTGCCGGTGACCGCGGAGAGGGCCGCGATCTGGACGCGCCCGCCGTCGCGGGGCTCGGGCGTGTCCTCGCTGTAGGTCGTGAGCCAGCCGTCCTTGCGGAGCTGCGCGCGTGGCGTCGCCGGCGCGGCGGCGGCGAGCCCGCAGACGGAGCCGGGCGCGGGGGCGCAGGAGACGGTCGCCGGAAGGAGCGCGCTCGTGGTCCCGCCGCCGTCGCTGCGCGCGGGGGCGGCGTCGGGCGGCGGGGCGGCGTCGGGCGGCGGGAGGGCGGAGAGATCGGGCGGCTCCTCGACGGGAGGCATGGCGCCGTCGGGGCGCGCGACGGGCGGCGGGCTGACGCCCGCGTTGCAGCCGATGCAGCTGGTGATCGCGACCAGGAGCGCGACGCGGAGAGCGGACATCGACGACCTCGATTGTTGCGCATGAGTCGCGCGGCGCGTCGGCGGGGGTCAGCGCCGGCACGAGGGGTGCTAGGACCCTCGATCGAAGTCCGTGCGACGGCGACCTTGACGCAGTGTTGGCGTCGCGCGCACGGACGGACGCAAAACCTACGGGAGAACGACCATGATCAAGGTGCGCGACATCATGACGCGGAAGGTGATCGCGCTCGAGGCGCAGGCCTCGCGCGGCGAAGCGGAGAACGCGCTCCTGCGGCAGAACATCGGCGGCGCGCCCGTCCTCGATCGGGAGGGCAAGCTCGTCGGGTTCATCTCGAAGAGCGACCTCGTCGGGCCGCCGGCGGAGTGGATCCGCGGCGAGGGGACCGTCGCCGACTTCATGACGCCCGACGTGGTGTCGGTCTACGACGACGAGCCGGCGCACATCGCCTGCGAGCTGATGACCCGCCGCGGAGTGCACCGCGTCCTCGTCATCAACAACGACGGCAAAGCGGTCGGCATCCTGTCGTCGATGGACGTGGTGCGCGCCGTCGCCGGCGGGATGCGCTTCCACCTGCCCGACGACGACGAGATCGAGGACGATCGCCCGACCGCTTGACGCCCGACGAGCGATGTCGTACGAGCGCCCACCTTGTAGGAGGGCGCCGTGACGATGCGTGGATGCTTGTTGTTGCTGGGGATGGTGGCGATGGGTGGCTGCGCCGCGAAGGCGCCCGTCGACGAGGACTTCAGCGACCTCGCCGGTCTCGACGTGAAGTCCGACGTCTTCTCGTATCGCATGAAGCTCGTCGGGACGCTCCCTGGGAACCAGACGCTCTCGGTTCCATACACCAGCCGGCCGCGGTTCCGCGGCGTGACCGTCCCCGGCGTCGAGGGGCGCGAGGTCGACATCTGGGTGCAGTCGACCGACGGCGGCGACGCGGTGACCTGGCTCACCGACGACAAATTCCGGATCATCGCCAAGAACGACGACGCCAACCAGACGACCTACGACAGCCACATTCACGCGACGCTCCCCGCGTCGACGACGAACACCTACTACATCGTGTTTCGCGACTATTCGCTCGCGAAGCACACCTTCACGGTGAGCTACCGGCAGCTCCACCCTCAGACGCCCGGCCCGACGGCGCCATCGAGCGGATCGTCGCCGATCGTGCAGACCTTCGTGCCGCTCCTGCGCGCCGCCGGGGTGGCGTTCGCGAGCGACTCGCACGTCGTCGCCGAGGCGACGCTGCCGGGGCCGGTGCGCTCTGGCTACGCCGAGTTCGTCGGGGCGGCGTCGGCGGGCGTCGAGGTCGTCGCGTGGCGCTTCCGCTCGGGCGGCGCGAATGCCTTCGCGGTGATGATGCAGCAGGATGGCTCCTTCTGGGTCAGCCTCTTCGACGCCGCCGGGCGCTGGGTGGCGCACGGGCGCGCCGGCGACTTCGCTCACGATCAGACGCTGGCGTGGGACCTCGACATCGACGACCCGACGATCTGCCGCTGCGGCCTCGCGCCCGACGGCTCGGGCTATGCCGGGTGCGAGTGGGTCGACGGCAATCGTTACACGTCCGATATCTCGGACTGTGACTGAGCCGATATACTGAGCGGGTGCGGTTCGGAGCTGCCGTCGTCCTGACGGCGTTCTCGCTCGCGGCGTGTCAGTTCTCCGTCGACGGGCTGCCCATCCAGGACACACGCGTCGACGTCGACGCGGGCGCGCCGGATGATCTCTCCGTCGCTGGCGTGGTCGATCTGGTCTCCGTCGCGCCCTCCGACGACGCGAGCGGCGGGGGCGGCGGCGCCGATCTGAAGGCCGCGCCGATCCTGCCGAGCCACGTGCCGTCGTCGACGGTGAACCCCATCGCCGGCGACGTGCGCGACTGGACCGAGATCGACACCACCAACCTCACCGTGCGCGTGAACGGCGGCGCAGCGACGGCGCCGCCGGCCTTCGTCACGCTCGCCGCCGTCGGAGACTACGCCGTGCTCTCGGTGGGGGCGTTCGCGGTCACCAAGCCGCTGCGCGTGACCGGCGGGCGTCCGCTGGTGATCGTGGCGACGGGCGAGATCACCGTCGACGACACGCTCGACGCGTCGGCGCGCGCGCAGTCGGCCGGGCCGGGCGGCGCTGGGCCGGGCGCGGGCGCGGGCGCGGGGCCGGCGGGCTCGCGCAACGGCGGCGACCCTGGTGGAGCCGGTGGCAGCTTCGGCACGCGCGGCGGCAACGGCGGCGGCGGCGACGGGGGCAACGCCGCGGGCGCGACGGCGGCGATGGCCTACGGTGCCGACCTCGCGTTCCTCGGCGGGGGCTCGGGAGGCGGCGCGGGCTCGAGCTCGGGCGGCTGTCCGTCGCCGCACACCGGCACGGGTGGCGCCGGCGGCGGCGCGGTGCAGCTCTTCTCGGCGGTGCGCATCACCGTCGGTGCGGGCGGGCGCATCTTCGTGCAGGGCGGCGGCGGCAGCGGCGGCTGCGGCGAGAACGGCTCGGGCGGCGGCGGGGGCGGCTCGGGCGGGATGATGTTCCTCGAGGCGCCGGTGGTGGTCGTGCGCGCGGGGGCGCGGCTCTATGCGCTCGGCGGCGGCGGGGGCGGCGGCGCGACGGGCGCGATCATCGGCAGCGGCGACGACGGCGGCGACGGCGAAGATGGTCGCAGCGACGGCGCGGCGGCGGGCGGCGGCGGCGGCACGTCGGGCGGCGGCAAGGGCGGCGCCGGCGCGGGCGGGCAGCCGTGGGCGGAGGCGCAGGCGGGCGCGACCGGCAGCAAGAACGGCGGCGGCGGCGGCGGCGGCGCGGGGCGCATCGTCGTGCACGTGCGCGGCCTCACCGGGCCGCAGATCGAGACCGACGCGCGCGTGGCGCCGTCGGCGCGCATCGACCTCTCGCTCTGAGCGCGCGGTCGCGGAGATCGCGCTAGACAGAATTGGGTTGGTGCGCGCCCCCCGGTTGGTCAATAGTACCAGGTATGCAGACCGCGACCCTTCGAGTCCTGGCGTTCGCCGCCTCCACGCTCGCCGCCGCCGCCGTCGCCAACGTGCCGCGCCCGGCGCGCGCCGCCGCCGATCCTCCGACGGTGGCGGTGCTGTACTTCGACTACGAGGGCAAGGACGGCGAGCTCGGGCTCCTCAAGAAGGGGCTGGCGCAGATGCTGATCTCCGACCTCTCGGGGACGACCTCGGTGCGCGTCGTCGAGCGGGACCGCCTGGAGTCGGTGCTCGGCGAGCTCAAGCTGCAGCAGTCGACGAAGATCGATCCGGCGAGCGCGGTGAAGGCGGGCAAGCTCCTCGGCGCGCGCTACCTCGTGCTGGGCGGCTACTTCGACGTCATGAAGATGCTGCGCACCGACGCGCGCGTCGTCGAGGTGGAGACCGGGCGCGTGCTGCAGTCGTTCGGCGCCAACGGCAAGCCCGACGACTTCCTCCAGCTCGAGCAGAAGCTGGCGGCCGATCTGACGAAGTTCTTCGAGAACATGCCGGCGCCCGCGGCCAAGACGCCGAAGACGCCGACGGGGGGCAACGAGGTCACGCCGCCGAAGCCGCGCCCCAAGCGCCCGCCGGCGATGAAGGCGTCGACGGTGGTCGAGTATGGCCGCGCGCTGAATCTGAAGGACAAGGGGGACAAGGCGGGCGCGAAGGAGGCGCTGGCCAAGGTCCTCAAGGAGCAGCCCGACTTCGGGCTCGCCGCCGAGGACCTCGCGATGCTCACGCGCTGAGGCGCGGCGCGGTCACTTCTTGCAGCTCTTTTCGGCGCTCTTCACGCCGAGCTCGGCCGCCTTGCAGAACGCCTGATTCGACGCCGCCGCGTCGCTCGGCGCGAGCATCTTCCCCTTCAGGAACCAAGCGACCTTGTCGTTGGCGTCGACCTTCAGCGCGGTCTCGATGTCGGCCAGCGCTTCGGCGGCGTGCTGCGCGTTGAGGTGCGCCTGCGCGCGCCCCGTGTAGGCGCCCTTGTAGTCGGGGCGACGGCGGATGAGCTCGTCGAAGGTGGCGAGCGCCGTCGGATCCTTCAGCGCCACCTGCACCGTCCCGAGGTTGAGCCGCGGCGAATCCCAGGTCGGCGCGTAGCCGACGGCGCGCGCGTAGGCGTCGGCGGCCTCCTTGAACTGCATCGCCCCGAACAGCGCGCGCCCGACGACGTTGTGCGCGGCGGCCCACGTCGGGCAGCGCGTGGCGACGTCGCGCGCCACCGAGAGCGCGTGCGCGTCGTTCTTCCCGAGCTCGTCCTGCGCGGTGAGGAGCAGCTCGCCGACGTCGGCCTGCGCCTCGCACGTCGACGGCACCGGCGGGAGATCGACGGCCGCCAGCTTCTTGGTGACGGCGTCGAGGCGCGCCTGCTCGGCGGCGGAGAGCGGCTTCGGGCCGTTGCCGTTGCCCGCGGTCTGGCGCGACTTGTAGACAAAAAATCCGGCGCCGCCGGCGGCGAGGACGAGCGCACCGGCGATGGCGGCGACGAGGCCGGTCTTCGACGGCGGCGGCGTGGCGCCCTCCATCCCGAGGCGCGTCGGCGGGATGGTGACGTGGCCGCCGACGAGCGCCGCGAGCCGCTGCTCGACCTCCTTCGCCGTCTGCGGTCGCGCGTCGGGGTTCTTCTCGAGGAGCTGCGCGATCAGCGCCGCGAGCTGCGGGTGCGCGTCGAGCGCGACCTCGAGGAGCGGCGGTGGCGCCTCGACCGCGTGCGCGACGAGCAGCGCGTTCAGCGTCGGGGCGGTGAAGGGCACGCGACCCGAGGCCATCTCGAACAGCATGACGCCGAGCGAGTAGAGGTCGGCGCGCGTGTCGACCTTCTGCCCCATCGCCTGCTCGGCCGACATGTAGACGGGCGTGCCGATGACCGCGCCCGCCGCCGTCATCTGCGGCTGGTCGGTGTCCTCGATCGACTTGGCGATGCCGAAGTCGAGCACCTTCACGACGTCCTTGTCGCCGTACTGCTCGAGGAGCATGACGTTGTCGGGCTTGAGGTCGCGGTGCACCACGCCCTCGCCGTGCGCCGCCGCCAGCGCGCGCGTGATCTGCGTCGCGATGTGGACGATTCTGTCTAGCGGCATTTTGCCGCCGGTCTCCAGCGCCTTCTTCAGCGTCTGGCCCTTGAGGAGCTCCATCGTGAGGAAGAGCTGCCCCTCGGTCTCGCCGAAGTCGTAGACGCGGATGGTGTTGGCGTGCTCGATCTTCGCGGTGATCTTCATCTCGCGATAGAAGCGCGCCACCGCGTCGGGGCTCTTTACCACCTCGGCGCGGATGAGCTTGAGCGCCACCATGCGATCCATCGCCACCTGGCGCGCCTGATAGACGGCGCCCATGCCCCCCTCACCCAGCAGCTTCACGATCTCGTACCGCCCGTCCGCGACGGTGCGGCCGACGATCGCGTAGGCCTCCGTCGCCCCCTGCTGATGGCTCATCGCTTGCTCCCCTCGGTGGTGAACTTCGGTGAGATGATCGACGCGTAGCCGGCGCCGTCGAAGACGAAGCCGGCGAAGCCCTCGCCGCTGGCGTCGGGCTCGGCGGCCCAGGCGAGCTGCGCGCGCTTGCCGTCGACGGTGACCTCGACGGTGCCGGGCTGCACGCTGACCTCGACGGCGCGGCGCGGCCCGCGCGCGGCGCCCACGTCGGCCTCGGCGACCGGCGCGGTGACCACGTCGCCGCCCGCCTGCCGCTGCAGCTTCACCAGGCGCGCGCGGTCGCCGCCGACGAGCACCGCCCAGCCGATGGTGGCCGGCGGCGCGCCCTCGCGCGGCCCGCGCGCTTCGATCTTGTCTAGCCCAAATACCAGCCCGGCGGCGGCCGGCCCGGGCGGCGTCTTGGCGTAGCTCTTCCAGTCGGCGGGCGGCGTCGCCTCGACGGAGAAGCGCGCCGTCAGCTTGCGCGCGCGCGTCGCCGTCGCCAGCACGGTCGGGCGCACCGGGCGCGGCTTGGCGGGGTTCATGCTGGAGTCGCGCCCCTCGTAGCGCACCTCGTCGGTGCGGCGGTCGGTCGCGCGCGGCCCGGTGCGGAGGAGGGCGCCCATGTTGGGGCCGATCACCCGCCAGGTGGGGAGGTCCGAGACGAGGATCATGGCGTGGCGGTCGCGCTCGCGGATCTCGCGCGCCGACTGCAGCGACGAGCGCAGCCGCTCGGCGGCCTGCGGCGCGCGCAGCCGCTCGAGCTCGCTCGGCGACTCGTGCTTGAGGAGATAGAGCTCGCGCAGCTCGGGCGGCGCGTCCTTGCCGACGAGCGCGACCAGCGCCCTGTTCTTGTCGATCTCCTCGGCGTAGGTGCGCAGGCGGTAGGAGTCCTTGCAGTGGCGCGACGCCGCCGCGAACAGCTGCGTCGAGCCGTCGAAGTCGCCCGCGCGCCGCTTGCGCTCGGCGATCTCGCGCTCGAAGGTCTCGCGATCCCCGTCGGTGAGCTGGACGCGCTCGGCCAGCTTGTAGAGGCGCTCCCACAGCTTCACCACGCCCGGCGCGTCGAGGCCCAGCCAGTCGCCGTAGTCGTCGACGAAGGCGTTGTTGGAGATGTACGAGAGGAGGGCCTCGCGGTTGGCGATCAGCTTCTGCAGCTCGCCGAGGGTGTGCTTCATCGCGATGTCGACGCGGTCGGCGCTCGGCAGGCCGCCGAACTGGACGCACAGCGGCGGGATCTTCGGGAAGAGGTCGGCGTAGTCGACCCAGAAGCGCTGGGTGAGGGCGTCGGCGGTGCGCTCGAGCGAGAAGCGGCCGAAGCCGGCGGCGTCGAGATCGTCGGAGGTCACCGGCCCGCGGCTGTGGAAGCCGAAGGCGCTGCGGTAGGCGCCGGCGAGGACGCAGGCGGCCCAGGCCCGCTGCATGCGCGCCTCGGGCGCGGTCGATTTTCCGTCGAGCAGGGCCCAGAGCTTCTTCACCGCCGCCAGCTCGGTGGCGAGCGCCTGGTTCTTCTCGAGGCGGCGCACCTCGTCCTCGACGCGGCCGGCGGCGGCGGCCTTCTGGCGCACCTGGGCGGCGAGGCGCTCGTACTCCTCGAGGGTCAGGCTGGCGAGCTTGAAGTCCTTGTCGATCGCCGTCGCCTCGTTGAGCGACTTCATCGCCAGCTCGAGCTTGCCGTCGTCGAAGGCCTGGATGCCGTCGGAGAACTTCTTGAACGCCTGGAAGTCGGCGGTGTGCGGGCGGGCCAGCGCCGCCTTCTCCTTGGGTTGCAGCTTGACACCAATGGTGTCGATGACGCGCTTGACGAGCTGCTGCTCGAGCTCGAAGAAGAGCGCCTTCTCGCCGGAGATCTGCTCGGCGAGCAGCACCTCGCCGGACTGCACCGCGACGAGCCGCCCGTCGAGCCGCATCTTGTCGCCGACGACGGTGAAGCTGCCGCCGAAGAGGTGCGAGGCGCCGGCGAGCTTGCCGATCTTCGACGCCGTCTTGGGATCGACCGCCGCGCTCTTGCCGAGCTTCAGCTCGGCCTCGATGTCGCGGAGCCGCTGCCGCTCGACCACCTTCACCGACTGCACCTGCGCGAGGTCGGTGGTGACCATCGACTGGAGCCCCTTGCCGAGCGCGTCGAGGTCCGGATCCTTCGCCGCGCTCGTGAACTCCATGACCGCGACGCGCATCTCGTCGGCGCGCGCCGTCGACGCGACGCCGCAGAGAGCCAGCGCTGCGAGCGAGATTCGAATTCGTTGCATGGTGCCCGACTGTACACGGTAAACTGGCGAGACTCATTGGCTTGCGGAGGTCTCGCAATGCGCACCTGGCCCCTCGGCGTCTGCCTCGCGATCGGCATCGGCCTCGTCGGCTGTACCCGCGACAACGTGAACGCCGGCGGGGATGACCTCGGCGGCGGCGACGACCTCGCCCCCGTCGGAGAGCGCTGCGGCGACGGCGTGGTCAGCGACCCGGAGGAGTGCGACGACGGCAATGGCGTCGGCGGCGACGGGTGCGAGAACGACTGCACCTTCACCTGTACGAACGCGGCGAAGTGCGACGACGGCGATCCCTGCAACGGCGCCGAGAGCTGCGACCCGGCGACGCACACCTGCGCCGGGGGGACGGCGCTCGCCGACGGGGCGAGCTGCGGCACCGGCCGCGTCTGCCGCGGCGGCGTGTGCGTGGCGTCGAGCTGCGGCGACACCGTGGTGACCGCGCCCGAGGAGTGCGACGACGGCAACTCCGTCGACGGCGATGGCTGCGACTCGTGCCGCTTCAGCTGCGTGAGCGGCGACGCCACGCGCAACTGCACGCCCGCCGACCGCTGCGCGGGGCAGGGCACGTGCAACGACGCGACGCACACCTGCACGCCGGGGAGCGCCGTCGCCGACCTCAGCCCCTGCCCGCAGGACGCGACGCGCTACTGCAAGATGGGCGTCTGCCGCGCGCACGTCTGCAACGACGGGAACCTCGAGCCCGGCGAGCAGTGCGACGACGGGAATCTCAGCCAGACCGACGGGTGCAAGACCGACTGCACCTGGTCGTGCGTGACGCCGGCCAGCGACTGCGGCGCGCCGCCCGCCTGCCAGAAGCAGACGTGCACGAACGCGCACGTCTGTCAGGCGGTCGCCGACGCGGCGCTGAACGGGACGGCGTGCGGCAGCGGGCTGGTCTGCACCAACGGGTCGTGCGCGGCGCCGGGCGCGGTGTGCGGCAACGGCACCAAGGAGACCGGCGAGCAGTGCGACTTCGGCGCGCAGAACGGCGCCAACGCCGGGTGCGAGGCGGGGAGCTGCGTCTTCTCGTGCACCGGAAACAGCTGCAACGACGGCGATGCCTGCAACGGCGTCGAGAGCTGCGTGGCGGTGACGGTGAACGGGCAGATGGGGCAGAAGTGCCAGGCGGGGACCAAGCTCTCCGACGGGACGGTCTGCGCGGGCGGGATTTGTGTCAACGGGAAATGCCAGGCGCCGCGCTGCGGGGACGGCGTGGTGACCGGGCCCACCGAGGAGTGCGAACCGCCGAACACCCAGAGCTGCGCCGCCAACTGCACGGCGATCGTCTGCGGCAACGGGCGGCGTGACTCGGGCGAGCAGTGCGACGATGGCGCGAAGGTGAACACCGACGGGTGCAGCGCGGCGTGCGGCTTCGAAGAGGCGCACCGCGCCAGCTTCATCTCGATGGAGTTCCAGCCGTCGACGGCCGACCGCACCTACTGCCCGAACCGCGCGCTGAACGGCGCGATCTCGGCCACGCTCGCCGGCGGTACGATCAACGGCGCGCTCGACAACGGCATCGCCGACGGGTCGATCTCGATCCTCTTCGCCTTCCAGGGGCTCGACGATCTGACCGGCGTCAGCGACGCGAACGGGCTGAAGCTGGGGGTGCTCTCGGGCGCGCCGCGGCGCTTCGGCGGCGACACCTACAGCGGCAAGAACGACCTCGACTGGTGGTACGACGTCGATCCGCTCGGCATCGACGCGGTGACGCGCCTGCCGCTGGCGTCGCTCGACGCCACGCTGGCGTCGCAGGTGCTGTCGGTGGCGAAGGGGAGCCTGTCGCTGAAGATCACGCTGGCCGGCGCGCCGGCCGAGCTGCGGCTCGTCGACTCCAAGCTCACCGTCGGGACGCGCCTGTCGAACGCGCCGACGCTGGCGACGGGGACGAACCCGCCGGGCCACCTCGCGGCCGAGCACCTCGACCCGGCGCTGCGCAGCTTCTCGGCGGCGGGCGAGGTGACCTACTCGGCGAACGGGACGCCGATCACCACCAACGCCGGCAAGCTGTGCGGCAACGTGACGGCGGCGTCGCTGGCGCAGGTGCCGGTGCCCGACGCGCTCGGGACCACCGACCGCGCGGCCTGCCTGCAGAACGCGGGGCAGAAGTGCGGCGAGTGTTATTTGATTGGCACCAATTCGCTGCTCGACGTGATCGTCGGGGGCTGCACCGTCTTCGGGTTCCTCTCGGCGATCACGCCGACGCAGCCCGATCAGCAGGACTCGACCTACACGCCGCCGACGGGCGGGCCGTACGTGCCGCCCTACCGCCTGACCTACGACGCGACGACGCGCGTGGTGAACGGCTGCCAGGACGCGTCGCAGCCGCGGAAGACGGTGCCGCTCGCCGACTGCCTGAAGGACGCCGCCTACTCGAGCTTCTTCAAGTTCACCACCCGCCGCGTCATTTTGAAGTAGACACAAACTGAAGAAGCGGCTCGCGTCGACGACGGTGACGCTGTACGTGCACAAGGGCGGCGCGCTCGACCTCGGGCCGCTCGAGCGGTTCGTGCGCCATCAGGGGGTTCGCGAAGCTGAAGAGCACCGCCGTGCTCGCGAGGGTGACGGGCCTCAAGACCCTGACGCTCGACGTCGATGGGCTCGACGACGTCTCGTTCCTCGGCGGGCTCACGGCGCTCGAAGAGCTGTCGCTGCGGCAGAACAAGCTGACCGACCTGTCGCCACTCGCCGCGCTGTCGAACCTGAAGGGGCTCGACGTCGGGTACAACAAGATCGTCGACATTCGTCCGCTCGCGACGCTGACGAAGCTCGAGCGGCTGTCGATCGCGGTGAACAAGGTGAAGGATCTGTCGCCGCTCGCCGGCCTCGTCGCGCTCCGCGAGCTCACCGCGAACGACAACGCCTACGCCGATCTGTCGCCGCTCGCCGGCCTGACGAAGCTCGTCTCGCTCGACGTGAGCGGGCCGTTCGGCGCAGGGAAGGTGACGTCGGTCGCGCCGCTCGCCGCGCTCACGAGGCTCGAGACGCTGGACATCTCGAGCCACAAGAAGCTCGCGGACGTGTCGCCGCTCAAGGGCTGCGTGGCGCTGAAGCGGCTGAACGCGACGGTGCTCATGCGCAACGTCGCCGGCTTCTCCGAGCTGCTCGGGCTGAAGCGCCTTGAGCAGATCACCACTCATCGCGAGATCATGCCGAAAGCGGATCAGGCGGCGTTCAAAAAGAAGAAGCGGTTCGAGCTGTCACTCGACTGACCGCGCGGTCAGTGGCCGCAGCTGCAATCGACGCAGCCGTGCTCGGCGCAGACGCCGCACGAGGCGGCGACCTCGCGCTTGAGGGCGGCGCGCGCGCGGAAGACGCGCACCGCGGCCGTCGACGGGGAGATGCCGGCGGAGGCGGCGAGCTCCTTCATGCTGGCGCCCTCGATCTCGACGCGGCGGAGGGCGTCGGCGTACTCCGGCTTGAGGGTCTGGGCGACGCGCGCGACGCAGGCGCAGACGGCGCGGTGCGCCTCGTCGGCGGCCCGCTCCGCGTCGCTGCCGAGCTCGGCGGCCAGCGACTCGAGGGCGCGCGCCGCGGCCGCGTTCCGTCGCGACTGATCGACGATCGCGTTGCGGAGGAGGCGATAGAACCAGGCGCGCGCCGACTCCTCGTGCTCGAGCTGCCCGAGGCGATCGATGCCGCGCGCGAACGCCTCCTGCACGATGTCCTCGGCGAGCGCGCGGTCGCGCACGCGCCGCTCGACGAACGCGAGGAGCTCGCGGTGCTGCGCGACCAGCGGCTGAAGCGGATGCATCGTCGTCATGAGGAGACGATGCGCCTGTGGCGCGACCGGCGCCAGGTGCGGTCGGGCGAGAACACTGTTTCCGTGGGGGAAACGATCGCCGAGTCAGCGCGCGCGGCCGAAGCGGACGACGCGGCCGGGGCGGGCGCTGGTGAGGGCGTCGTCGACGACGATGGGCTCGCCGGCGACGAGCGTGTAGCGGTAGCCGCGCGCGCCCTGGACGAAGCGCTTGCCGCCCGCGGGGAGGTCGCGCACGAGGTGCGGGCGCTCGAGCTGGAGGCGCGCGTGATCGATGACGTTCACGTCGGCGCGGGCGCCCGGGCGGAGGAGGCCGCGATCGGCGAGGCCCAGGTAGGCGGCGTTGCGGCCGGTCATCGCGTGCACCGCCGCCTCGACGGAGAGCCGCCCGCCGGCGCGGTCGCGCGCCCAGTGGGTGAGGACGAAGGTGGTCATCGAGGCGTCGCAGACCGTGCCCACGTGCGCGCCGCCGTCGGAGAGCGCGGTCAGCGCCAGCGGGTGGGCCATCATCTCGCGGGCGATGTCGAGGTTGCCTTCGGTATAGTTGTATAGCGGGAAATAGAGGAGCTGCTCGCCGTCGCGCTCGAGGAGCGCGTCGTAGACGGCGGCCAGCGTGGGGACGCCGCGGGCCATCGCCTCGGCGAAGAGGCAGTCGGCGCGCGCCGGCTCGTAGCCGGGCGGGTCGCCCAGGCGGAAGAGGCGCATCGCCACGAGGTCGATGGCCTCGAGCAGCCGATCGGCGAGCGGCGGGATGGGGCTGCCGTCGCCGGCGAGCTTCTCCGATTGTTCGCCGAGCAGGCGCGCCCGCAGCGCCGGGTCGCGCAGGCGCGCCACGCGCTCGCCGAGCGGCAGGTGGGCGATCGCCTTGTACGACGGGAAGCCCATGAAGGGATGGAAGCTGGCCTCGAGCCCGAGGATGACGCCGATGGCGCGCGGGGCGACCTGCGCGCGCATCGGGACGCCGTCGCCGGTGGCGCGCTCGATGCGCGCGAGGATGCGGCGCCACTGGCCCGGCTCGACGTCGCGCTGCATCGTCGAGATCGACAGCGTGTGGCCGCCGGCGGCGCGCGCCATCGCCTCGAGGAGATCGAACTCCTCGTCGAAGCGCGTCGGGCCGCGGTCCATGTCGAAGTCGGAGACCGCCTGGAGGACGCCGTGCCCGAGCCCGACGAAGGCGCCGCCCAGCGCCTCGAGCTCGCGCCGCGTGGCCTCGCTGGCGGGGGTCGGCTTGCCGTCGGCGGTGCGGTGGTTGTCGCTGCGCCCCGTCGAGAAGCCGGCCGCGCCCGCCTCGAGCGCGCCGCGCAGGAGCGTCGCCATCTGCGCCACGTCGGCGTCGGTCGCCTCCTCGACGCGCTCGGCGCGATCGCCCATCACGTAGAGGCGGAGCGCGTCGTGCGGGACCTGGAGCGCGATCTCGATCGTGCGCGGCGTCTCGGCGAGCGCGTCCATGTACTCGCCGAAGCTCTCCCAGCGCCAGCGCAGCCCCTCGGTGAGCGCGCTGCCGGGGATGTCCTCGACGCCCTCCATGAGGCGGATGAGGCGCTCGTGATCGCCGGGGCGGACGGGTGCGAAGCCGACGCCGCAGTTGCCGAGGACGGCGGTGGTCACGCCGTGCACCGACGAGGGGAGCATGGCGTCGTCCCAGCTCGCCTGGCCGTCGTAGTGGCAGTGCAGGTCGATGAAGCCGGGCGTCACGAGGGCGCCGCGCGCGTCGAGGTCGCGCGCCGCCGGGCCGACCTCGCCGACGGCGACGATGCGCCCGCCGGAGATGCCGACGTCCCCCGCGCGCGCGGGCGCGCCCGTGCCGTCGATGATGGTGCCGCCGCGGATCGCGAGATCGAGCTTCTCCCCCATTCCGGCAGCGTATCATCCCGGCATGCGAATCGTGCGATGGGCGCTGCTGGGGGCCCTGCTGGCGATGGGGGGCGCGGCGCGGGCCGACGCGCCGCCGCTGAAGGGCTTCTGGCGAATTCTTGTCAAGCCGAAAGCGCGCTGGGTCCTCTACGACACGATCGAGAAAGACACGAAGAGGCGGAAGAGGATCGTCGTCGAGACCTACGACGTGCGGAAGGTGGGCGGCGCCGACGTGGCGCGGCTGCGCTGGACGCTCGTCGGGCCGAAGGGCGAGAAGCAGGACTGGGGGAGCTCCGACTCGGGGCGCTACACGCAGGTGGCGGTCACCGACGCGGGGCTCTACATCCTGTCGGATGACATGGACGACGCGAAGATCGCCGAGGCGCTCAAGAAGAAGCCGTCGCGCTCCGATCCGCCGAAGCCCTACAAGGGGACCAAGCAGAACGAGGGGCGCTTCTTGAAGGTGGACGGAGACACGGTGTGCGTCGGGTACGAGCCGCTCCCCGGCGACGGTGACTGCGACGACACCTGCTTCGGCACGATGTGCCTGACGGCGACCCGCGGCGTCACCAGGCTCGACGGGACCTGGGCGCCGGACAACAGCATCTTCGAGTCGGAGTAGTGCGGGTCACGCTCGACGACATCGTGGCGCGGCTCGGGCGCGCGCGCGTCGACGATCCGGGGACGCTGCTCGCCGATCGGCGGGCGGCGGTGGCGGCGGTCGTGCGCGTGCGCGAGCGCGGGCCGGAGGTGCTGCTCATCGAGCGCGCCGAGCGCGAGGGCGATCGCTGGTCGGGGCAGGTGGCGCTGCCGGGCGGGCGCGAGGACGAGGGCGACGTCGACCTGCGCGCGACGGCGATGCGCGAGGCGCGCGAGGAGGTCGGGCTGGCGCTCGACGGCGCGCGGCTGCTCGGGCGGCTGCCGTGGTTGCGGGCGATCGCGCGCGGGAAGATCCTGCCGATGACCATCAGCCCCTTCGTGTTCGGGCTCGAGCCGGGCGGCGACGACCCGCCGCTGGTGCTCAGCGACGAGGCGCGGGCGGCGTTCTGGCTGCCGCTGGCGCCAGCGGCGGATGGGCTGCTCGACGATCACTACGAGTGGAAGCTGGGGCCGCTGCCGATGAAGTTCCCGGCGTGGCGGTGGGAGGGGCGCGTGGTGTGGGGGCTCACCTACCAGATGCTGCGGTCGCTGATCACCGCGCTGGAGGGCTGATGGGAGTCGGGCACGTGGCCGTCGGGCTGGGCGCGAAGCGGGTGGCGCCGGAGGTGCCGCTGGCGCTGCTGCTCGTCGCCGGGGTGTTCCTCGACGTGCTGTGGGGCGCGGCGGTGCTGGCGGGGCTCGAGCACGCGCGCATCACGCCAGGGATCACCGCGGCGATCCCGCTCGAGCTGTTGGATTATCCGTATACACATAGTCTGGTGGCGACGCTGGGGTGGGCGGCGCTCTTCGGCGCGGCGGCGGCGCTGGCGGTGCCGCGGGCGCGGGGGCGGGCGGCGCTCGTCGCGGGCGTGCTGGTGTGGAGCCACTGGGCGCTCGACGTGGTGGCGCACCGCCCCGACGTCCCCGTCGGGATGCACGGGCCCCTACATCGGGTTCGGGCTGTGGGGCTCGCGCGTCGGCAGCATCGTCGTCGAGTGCGGGATGGTGGCGGTGGGCGCCTGGCTGTACGCGTCGGCGACGGCGCGCGAGGCGGCGGGGCGCGGGCGGGTGGCGATCGCGATCGTCGCGGGGCTGCTCGGCGTGGCGGGCGCGGGCGCCTATCTGGGGCCGCCGCCGCCGTCGGTGACGCCGCTGGCGCTGCTCAACATCGCG